>Ga0163199_1001933_pt1 | contig 12790 bp, 11 predicted proteins | sample PL_2010_150m_FD_113537 | JGI IMG/M metagenome (GOLD analysis project Ga0163199, IMG submission 113537) | Freshwater microbial communities from Powell Lake, British Columbia, Canada to study Microbial Dark Matter (Phase II) - PL_2010_150m | ecosystem: Environmental > Aquatic > Freshwater > Lake ... | reverse complement strand
GCCGTGCGGGGCGATCCGAATGCCGTCAGATGTTTCGGCGGGTGTATTTCATCCTTCGGCCTGTCGTTTCTGTTTCGTTAGCGCATGAAACAAATCGTTTTTCGCACAGCCTCTTCAGCCGGCCAGCGTCGGCTATTGAAACAACACACACTCATGGTCTTGCGAGCCGTTGAAACCAACTCTCACCCTCGCCACGGATGCTGCCACGGCGCGCGGTAGTCGCGCTTGAGCAGTTTGGCGGCGGCGGCGTTGCCGGTGATCTGCTCGGACGCGGCGTTCCACCTGATCTTCGCGCCGGTGTCGTAGGCGATCATCGCCAGCTTCACGGTGGCGGTGGATTGATAAGCGTCCTCGATCTGGCAGGAGGGCTGTTTGCGGCTCCGCACCGCGGCGAGAAAGTCAGCCATGTGCAGCACGCCGGCGTCGGACTTGGTTTCGTTGACCTTGCGCTCCTTGCCTTTGCCGCGCGGGATGACGATCCACTTGGCGTCGGTGACGAAGACCGTCTCCTTCTCGCCGTAGAAGAAGATGCCGTTGGAAACCTCCGGCGCGTATTCCTCCGCGCCCCAGATTCGGTGCCGCCAGGTGAAGGGGCATTTTTCAAACTCGAAGTGCGCGGTGAGCACGTCGGGCGTGGTGATCTTGTCCTTGAAGTAGTAGATGCCGCCGGCGGCGGTGACGGCGCGCGGCGTCGTCTCGCCGAGAATCCAACGCGTGGCGTCAATCAGGTGGATGCCCCAATCCACAAGATGGCCGTGGCCGCTGGTCTTCTCCAGCCGCCACGCGAAGTGGCCAACCTGCGGGCTGTAGGCAATCTTCGGTCCCGGCCCGCACCAGAGGTCCCAGTCCAGCGACGGCGGCGGCGCTTGTGGCGTGGGGTCTTTGAGGCCGGCCGTGTAATGAATTTGGGCCTCGGCGCAGATGATGCGGCCGGCGTTGCCGTCCTGAATGTATTTGCGCGCCTCGCCGACTGCGGCGGCGTGGCGGCGCTGGAAACCAATCTGCACAATCCGCCCGCTCTTCTTCGCCGCATCCACCATCGCGCGGCCTTCGCGAATGTCGTAGGCCAGCGGCTTCTCGCAGTAGATGTCGAGGCCCTTCTCCAGCGCGGCGATGAACTGCAACGCGTGCCAGTGTGGCGGTGTGGCGATGATCACGACCTCCAAGCCGGGCGTCTTCAGCAGGTCGTCGTAGAGCTTGAACGTCTGCGGGCGCTTGCCCTGAAGCTTTTCGATTTCGTCAGCGTTTTTCGCGAGATGCTCGCTATCCACGTCGCAAAGCGCAACGACTTCGACGCCGCCGACCTTCAACGCGGCCTTGGCGTCCACCATGCCATACCAGCCGCAACCGATGACGCCGATCTTGAGTTTCTTCCCCTCCGTCGCGCTCTCCGCCGCCCGGCCGATGATGGAGGTAAGGGCGACAGCTCCCGCCGTGCCGAGGAACATCCGACGATTGATCTTGTCCATGACGCTTGCCTTTCGTTCGTTGACGCCGCTGTTTGTGCCAAATCGCGCCCGCCAGGTCGAGCCTTTCGACGTGGCACAAGCTGGAAGCTTGCGCCGCTCCGGTCGCTGCCGATATAGTCCGCGCCTATTTCTGTTATGGCAACGACGCGCAAACAATACCCGTTCGACCTCATCGAGCCGAAGTGGCAGAACCACTGGGAGGCGAACAAAACCTTCCGCGCCAACGACGGGCCGGCAGCCGGTCATCCGTCTCCGGTCCCCCGTCCCAAATTCTACATCCTCGACATGTTCCCGTATCCGAGCGGCGCGGGCCTGCACGTCGGTCACCCGGAAGGCTACACCGCCACCGACATCCTCGCGCGCTACAAGCGGATGCGCGGCTTCAACGTCCTCCACCCGATGGGCTGGGACGCGTTCGGCCTGCCCGCCGAGCAATACGCCATCGAGACCGGCACGCATCCGGCCCAGACGACGGCGAAGAACATCGCCACGTTCAAGCGGCAGATTCAGATGCTCGGTTTCAGCTACGACTGGGACCGCGAGGTGGACACGACCGACCCGGAATACTTCAAGTGGACGCAGTGGATCTTCCTCCAGCTTTTCAATAGCTACTTCGACGTGGGAATGAATAGGGCTGTGCCATTAGCTTTGCTTGAAGATGCTCTGTCGGAGAGTCCCAAACTTGAGGCGAAGTGGAGCAAGAATGAGTTCATCATGGGAGTCCGAAAGGATTACTTCACACGATACGCAAACGATCCTGAAGAACGTGCCCGCGAGTGTTGCAGGTTCTTGAAAGATTTTAGTTATGTTTGGCGACTTGCGTTAGAGAAGGAAGTTCCGGTCTGGTGGTGTGAGGGCTGTAACGCTGTCTTGGCAAATGAAGAGGTCAAGGACGGTAAGTGTGACCGGAAGGGACACACGAATGTTCGTCAAAGACCGCTTCGACAGTGGCTGCTCCGAATCACCCAATATGCGGAAAGATTGTTGGAGGACTTGAACCTTGTAGACTGGCCGGAATCCGTCAAGGAAATGCAGCGCAATTGGATTGGCCGCAGCGAAGGTGCGTCCGTCGCTTTTGATGTTGTGCCTGAGGGCTGGGCTGACGACAAGCAAAGCTATGAGATCTTCCTGCAACAACGACATGAAGAATCGGAAAGACTAAAGGCGCCGAATAACACATCAATTTCTCAGATACGGAAGATCTTCGTATTCACAACACGCCCTGACACGCTGTTTGGTGCCACGTATGTGGTGTTGGCTCCCGAGCACACTCTGGTTGATAGCATCACTACCCAAGCGCAACGTCCGGCCGTCATGGCATACAAAGATGCAGCGGCTCGCAAGAGCGAGATTGAACGCGCAGCCCTTGAAAAAGAAAAGACTGGTGTCTTCACGGGCGCGTATGCTGTCAATCCGGTCAACGATGAAAGAATCCCGATATGGGTCGCCGACTATGTGCTAAGCGGCTATGGCACCGGCGCAATCATGGCCGTGCCTGCGCATGATGAACGGGACTTTGAGTTTGCGAAGAAGTTTGGTTTGGAAGTCCGCGAAGTTGTAGCGGCGGTCTCTGACCACCGAAACTCTGAGATGGAAACGACCGGCGGTCAGAGACCGCCGCTACAGGCCGCTTTTATCGACGATGGCGTGTCGATCAACTCCGGCATTCTCAACGGCCTGCCGACGCCGGAAGCGAAGCAAAAAATCACCGCGTGGCTCGAAGAGCGTGGTTTCGGCGAGAAAAGAACCAATTACAAACTCCGCGACTGGCTTTTCTCGCGGCAGCGCTATTGGGGTGAGCCGATTCCCGTGGTGCATTGCGCGAAGTGCGGCGTGGTGCCGCTTCCGGAGACGGCGTTGCCGCTGACGTTGCCGGAGATGAAGGATTACACGCCGCCGGCGAGCGGCGAGCCGCCGTTGGCGAAGGCGACGGAGTGGCTGAAGGCCGCCTGCCCGACTTGCGGCGGGCCGGCGATGCGCGAGACCAACACGATGCCGCAGTGGGCCGGCTCGTGCTGGTATTACCTGCGGTTCATTGACCCGAAGAATCCGCAAGCGTTCGTCGCGAAGGACAAAGAGAAGTATTGGATGCCGGTGGACCTCTACGTCGGCGGCGCGGAGCACGCGGTGCTGCATCTGCTCTACGCGCGGTTCTGGCACAAGGTGCTGTTCGACCTCGGCCACGTCTCGACGCCAGAGCCGTTCTTGAAGCTCGTCAACCAGGGCATGATCCTCGGCGAGGACGGCCAGAAGATGTCCAAGAGCCGCGGCAACGTCATCAATCCCGACGAGGTCGTGCGCGAGTTCGGCGCGGACTCGATGCGGCTCTACGAGATGCTCATGGGGCCGCTGGCGGACGCGAAGCCGTGGAGCACCGAAGGCATCCAGGGCGTGCATCGTTTTCTCGGCCGTATCTGGCGGCTGTTCGTGGACGAGAACTCGATGGAGGCGTTCGAGCAGGCGGTGGCAGCGGGCACGCCGGCGGAACAGGCGCTCGCGTCGGTGAAACTCTCGCCCGCAATCCGCGACGTGGAGCCGACGACGGAGCAACTGAAACTGCTCCATGCGACGATCAAGGCCGTGACGGACGATCTGGATGCGATGGGTTTCAACACCGCCATCTCGCGGATGATGGAGTGTGTGAACGAAGTCATGCGCGGCATCGCGGCGGGCCAGCCGTTCCCGAAGCGGATGGCGGAACAGTTTTTGTTGCTGGTGGCGCCGTTTGCGCCGCATTTGGGCGAGCAGCTCTGGCAGTTGCTCGGCCATCAGGAGTCGGTTGCGTATGCGCCTTGGCCGGCTTACGATTCAGCGTTGCTGGTGGCGAAGGAAGTCGAGGTTGTGTTCCAGGTGAACGGCAAGCTGCGCGACCGCGTCAAAGTCGCCGCCGGCCTGAGCCAGGCCGAGTTGGAGAAGGTGGCGCTGGCGAACGAGAAGGTCCGCCAGCACACCGCCGGCAAGACCGTTCGCAAAGTCATTGTGGTGCCGGACAAGTTGGTCAATATTGTCGCCGCGTGATGGTGGCGCAAGCTTCCAGCTTGCGGTGATCATGGATGATCGCAAGCTGGAAGCTTGCGCCACCTTGAAAAGCCGATGAGCCGCCCGGATTGGGATTACATCAAAGGCTGTTTCAGCCTGACGCCGAAAGAGCGAGTGGTGGTGATTGCCGCCGCCGCGGTGCTTGCATTGGGCGCGGCGGTGAAGTATTGGCGTGAGAGCCGCGCGATGCCCGAACCGGTCGCCGTAGCGGCGTCGTTGAAAAAGTAGCCATGCAAAAACTAAGTTTCGCCGAAGCGATCGAGAAAATCCGCGCGGAGGACGCGCGCTACGCGGAGGACGCCTACTATTTCATCCGCGAGGCGCTGGATTTCTCGCTGAAACTTTTCAAGAAGCCGGCGCATGGCCCGGCGAAGGACCGCCACGTGAGCGGCCAGGAGTTGGTGCAGGGCATCGGCCAGTTTGCGCTCCAGCAATACGGCCCGCTGGCCAAGACCGTGCTGGAATACTGGGGCGTCACGCGCTGCGAGGACTTCGGCGAACTGGTGTTCAACATGATCGGTGCCGGCCTGCTCGGCAAGACCGAGAAGGACCGCAAGGAGGATTTCGGCGGCGGCTACGACTTCGACGACATGTTCGTGAAACCGTTCCTGCCGTCGAAGAAACCCACCGCCCACAAGCCGCGTCTGCCGGCCCGCAAAGAGAAGCCCAAGGAAACGGTTTAGCGCCGGCCCGCGAATGTTTGGCGAGGTTCCGTTGTCCAATCACCCATGAAACACACCGCCTCTCTTCTCATCATTCTTTTCACCATGACCGCCATGACTGCCAACGCCAAAGACCAGAAGTTCGACCTCAGCGCGCTCGACGGCGGCTCGGTGCGCCGCGCGGTGCTCGACAACGGAATGATCGTCCTGTTGCGCGAGGACCACAGCGCGCCGGTGGCCAGCGTGCAGATATGGGTCAAGACCGGCAGCATTCACGAAGGCTCGCAGCTCGGCGCGGGCCTCTCGCACATCCTGGAGCACATGCTGTTCAAGGGCACCGAGAAACGCGGCGTCGGCCGCATTGCGCAGGAGGTCGCCGACAAGGGCGGCCACATGAACGCCTACACCAGCTTTGAGCGGACGGTCTATCACATTGACGCGCCGGTGGACGGCGGCAAGCCCGGCACCACCAGCGGCCTCGACACGGCGATTGACGTGCTTGCCGACTCGATCATGCACTCGACGCTGCCGGAGGACGAATACAAGAAGGAGCAGCAGGTGATCCTGCGCGAGCTGGCGATGAACCGCGACGATCCCGACCGCATGACCTCGATGTTGCTCTGGAACACCGCCTACACGACGCATCCGTATCGCCACCCGATCATCGGCTACGAGGAGATTTACCGCCGCCTGACGCGCGAAGACGCCTACCGCTACTACAAGTCGCGCTACTCGCCCGACAACATGGTCTTCTTCGTCGTCGGCGACTTCGATGCGACGAAGGTCGAGGTGCAGGTGCGCGAGACGTTCAAGAACTTCCAGCGGGTTGCCGTCGCGCCGATCTTCATCCCGGAGGAACCGCAACAACTCGGCCGCCGCGAGGCGCACGAGGAACGGCCCATCAACCTCTCGCGCCTCTGCTTCGCCTGGCACATCTGCGACGCGCGCCATCCCGACGCCCCGGCGCTTGACCTGCTGGCCTACGTCGCTGGTTCCGGCCGAAGCTCGCGCCTCTACCAGCAACTCCGCGACCGCAAAGCCCTCGTCCAGTCCGTCCATGCGTCGGCTTACACACCGAACTATCCCGGCCTCTTCTCCGTCGCCGCCACGCTCGAACCGTCCAAGCGCGCCGTGACGGAAAAGGAAACGCTCGCCGAGATCAGGAAGCTCGTGACGAAGCCGGTCTCCGCCGCCGAACTGGCGAAGGCCAAGAAGATCGCGCTTTCCAACCAGCTCTCCGCGCTCAAAACGATGTCCGGCCAGGCGTCCGACATCGGCATGAACGAAACCGTCGCCGGCGACCTGGAGTTCACGCGCCGTTACCTGGAGCGCGTCGCTGCGCTCACCGCCGCCGATCTTCAGGCGGTCGCGCGGAAATATATCCGCGACGACAACCTCACCGTCATCAGCGTCAATCCGCCCGGCACGCTCGGCAAACTCGCGCGCGCGAAAGCCGAACGCAGCGAGATCGAAGTGAAGCGGTTCGAACTGCCGAACGGCCTGCGGCTGCTCGTGCGCGAGGACCATCGCCTGCCGTTCGTGAACTTCTACGCCGTTTGCAAAGGCGGCCTTCTCGCCGAGACCGAAGCCAACAACGGCGTCACCGCGCTGATGTCGCGCCTCTTGCTCAAAGGCACCAAGTCCCGCTCTGCCGAGCAGATCGCCGGCGAGATCGAGAGCGGCGGCGGCTCCATCGGCGCCAGCGGCGGCAACAACAGCTTCAGCGTCTCCGTCGAAGTCCTGAACGCGGATTTCAACAAGGCGCTCGGCGTGCTCAGCGACGTCTGGCTCCACCCGGCGTTTCCCGAAGCCGCCGTCGCCCGCGAAAAACAAATCCAGCTCGGCGCGATCAAGAGCGAGAAGGAACAGCCGACCTCGATGGCGTCGAAGCTGCTGCGCCGCACGCTCTTTGGCGCGCATCCCTACCACATGACAAGTAACGGCACCGAGGCCAGCGTCGCCAGGCTCACGCGCGCCGGCCTCGCCGCCCACCACGACCGGCTCGTCGTGCCCGCCAACATGGTGCTGGCCGTCTGCGGCGACGTGAAGGCCGACGATGTGCGCAAGGCCGTCGAGAAACAGTTCGGCAAACTCAAGCCGGGCCGTGCCGGCAACGTGCTGCCGAAAAACCCGCCCGCCGCGCCGCTGGCGAGCGTGGCGCGCAAGGAGGAAATCGCGCCGCGCGAACAAGCCGTCATCTTCATCGGCTACCAGGGCGTCACCGTCACCAGCCCGGACCGGTTTGCGATGGAACTGCTTCAGGAGGGCTTGAGCGGACTCAGCTCGCCGCTCTTCCGTCGCCTGCGCGACGAGCTGGCGCTCTGTTACTACACCGGCTCCAGCCAGCTCCCCGGACTCGACCCCGGTTACTTCCTCTTCTACATCGGCACCGAGCCGGCGAAGGCGGAGCTTGCCGAGGCGGAGTTGATCAAGGAGATCGCGAAGATTCGCGACGCGGGCCTCACCGCCGACGACCTTGCCCGCGCGAAGGCCAAGCTCGTCAGCGAAAAGAAGATCGCCTTCCAGTCCAACGCCGACCTGGCCGGCGAGATCGCCCTCGACGAGCTATATGGCCTCGGTTACAAGTTTTACCAGGATTACGAGAAGCGATACGACGCCGTCACCGCCGCCGATATCCAGCGCGTCGCGCGGCAGTATTTCGGCAACGCCGCGGCCATCGCCATCGTGCGGCCGAAGAAATGAGAAGATGGAGTAATGGAGTGATGGAGTAGTGGAGTAATGGGAACGGATAATTTCCGACCCAACACTCCAATACTCCAATCACGCTGAAAGGAATTATGGCTGAAGTCCAACAACAAGACCCGATGGCTGAGCAGCACGACACCGAGTTGTTCTACATGCTCGTGCGGATGATCTCCACCAACGCCCTGCTCGCGCTCGGCAAACTCGCGCCCGAAGGCCAGCAACCGCCGCCGCCCGATCTCGAAGCCGCCGCCGCCTTCGTGGACATGCTCGGCATGTTGGAGGCCAAGACCACCGGCAACCGCAACGCGCACGAAGACCAGATCATCAAGAGCAGTCTCGACCAACTCCACATCATCTTCGTGGAGGTCGCCCGCAAAGCCGGCGCCGAAGCGCCTCAAACCGCGCCCGAAGCCGCGCCGCCCGCCACGCCGGCTCCGCAGCCGGAAGCTCCCGCGCCGTCACCCGCCGCCGAGAAACCTGCCACGCCGCCCGCGCCCGCCGGCCCGCCGCCCGAGGAAAAGGTCAAGTATCGCAAGTCCTACGGCGGAGGTTGAGAGCCTGGCGTTCGCGTTTACGTTGATTGGCCGCGCGGTGAAACATCGCGGCAGCCCGCCATCGCTCGGCCCGCGATCCATCCGGTGGTCCACGCGGCCTGGAAGTTGAAGCCGCCGGTGAGGCCGTCCACGTCGAGCAGTTCGCCTGCAAGAAAGAGACCGGGACAGACGCGGCTCTCCATCGTTTTGAAATCCACCTCGCCCAGCCGCATGCCGCCGCAGGTGACGAACTCCTCCTTGTTCATGCTCTTGCCCGTCACCGGCAGTTCCGTGCGGATGAGTTGCTGGACGAGCCGATGCTGCGCCGCGCGCGTCAAAGCCGCCCAGCGCGTGTCGCGTCGGACGCCCGCGGCGAGCGCCAGCGCCTCCCAGAGCCGCGACGGCAGCGGCGGAACCGGCGTGTTCGCCACCAACCGCGCCGGCTGCTCGCTGCGCCGCGATTGCAGTGCCGCCGCGACGGCTTCCGCGCCGAGATGCGGCAGCCAGTTCACGTGCAGCGGGAACTTGTAGTCGAGATCGTGCAGCTTGCGCGCGCCCCACGCCGACAACCGCAGGATCGCCGGCCCGCTCAAGCCCCAGTGCGTCGCCAGCAGTGCGCCGCGCTCGCGCAGCCCCGTGCCCGGCACCGACACCTCCGCCGACTCGACGGAAACGCCGGCCAACTCGCGCAGCCACGGCGTCTCGACGTGAAACGTGAACAGCGACGGCACCGGCGGCTCCAGCGTGTGGCCGAGCGACGCCGCGAGGTTTCCTGCGTCCGCTGTGCGACAGCCGCCGGTGGCCAGCAGCAAGCAGTCACAGAGCAGTGTGTCGCCGTTGGAGAGAACAAGCTCGAAGCCGCCTTGCGAGTGCCGTGTCACTCTCTCCACGCCTTGCCGCGCCAGTAGCTTCACGCCCGCCGCTTTCGCCGCGCGCAGCAGGCAATCCACAATCGTCCGCGAATCGTCGCTGACGGGGAACATCCGGTCGTCGCTCTCTGTTTTCAGCTTCACGCCACGCGACTCGAACCATGCGACGGTGTCGCGCGGCTGGAAGCGTTTGAACGGCCCGATCAACGCCCGCCCGCCGCGCGGATAGCGCTCCGCCAGTTCGCGCGGATCGAAGCAGGCGTGCGTAACATTGCACCGGCCTCCGCCGGAGACGCGGACCTTGGCGAGAAACTCCGGCCCTTTCTCCAACACCGTGACCCCGGCCTCCGTCGCCGCCTCGGCGCACGCGATGGCCGCGAACACGCCCGCCGGCCCGCCGCCAACCACGATGACTCGTCGTGAACTCATTGCAACGAGAGTAGCGGAGCGGATGTCTCAACGAAAGCCTCTCGTCTTGCATCGGATGTTCTTTCCGTCATGGACTGAAGGTGGTATGAGCGCGGTTGCGGATGCTTGATTTCGGCGGCGTCTGCAACAGAAACAGAGGTGCGCGATGAAACTTGGAATCGGAATTGTGTTGGCGCTTTTGCTCGGATTGGTGCTGGGCGGCTACGGGCCGCGCTCGGATTTGCGCCAGGCGCGCGCCCGCATCAAGGAGCTGGAAAAGAAGGTCGGCAGGCAGGAGGCCAGCGCCGGCAAGATGCAGACGGTGAAGGCGATGTTGCAGGTGAAGGACGCGGAGGTTTCCGCCGCGCGCGCGAAGCCCCGCAAGGTCTTTCGGCCGCCACCGCCGCCGAAACTGCAGATGCCTGAAACGGCGGAAGCTCCCGCCACCAACGCGCCGCCGCGCATGGGCCGCAACATCGCCGAGGCGGCGGAACTGTGGAGCACGCGCGTGGAGATGTCGCGCAACAGTTTCATTGGCAACCTCGGCCTCAACCCGCAGCAGACGGCGCTCTTCGACGGCTTGACGGCGGTGATGAACGCGCAGTTGGAGGAGCGCATCGGCAAGTGGGCCGAGGCGCTGAAGCAAAAGGATGAGATGAGCAGCGAGGACGGCATCCGCATGATGAGCGACCTCGGCAACGTGTTGATCAAGACCTACGACGAGATGGATCAGACGCTGCCGCAGGGCTGGCGCGACAAGGCCGGCAGTGGGTTCGAACTGGTCAACTTCATTGACCCGGCCGTGGCGACGCCTCTGACGGAAGTGGAAGGCAAACTCCAGCGCCGGCAGCGGCGCGACGCCAGCATGAACATCACCATCGAGTGAACACCACGCTCCGCAACACTTGGACGGTCACGCTGCACGAGCTGACGGATTCCATCCGCAGCCGCCGCGCGATCGTGTTGCTGATCCTCTACGCGCTCAATGCGGTCGTGGCGACGTTGATCTTCGTCAAGGTCCTGCACGAGATGGAGAACCAGTTCGAAAAAGCCGTCGGCGTGGCGCAGGCGGAGAACGTCGGTGGCACGACCTCGGCGATGTGGAAGAACCGGCACTTCCGGGAGTTGATCTCGCACCTCGTCGGCAACAAGGAGACGGCGGAGAAGCTGCTGGAGACTCCGCCGCTCGCGTTGTTCTTTGGCTGGCTGTCGTTTTTCTACACGCCGCTGCTGGTGATGCTGATGTCGGCGTCGCGCATCTCGGAGGAAATCTGGAGCGGCTCGGTGCGGTTCATGATGTTCCGCACCTCGCGGCTGTCGTGGTGCGCCGGCAAATACGCGGGGCAGGCGTTGCAGTTGTTGGTGGCGCTGCTGCTGAGCGGCGTCGCGGCGTGGATCACCGGCTGGTGCCGGATGGCGTTCTTCGACCCGGGCGCCAACGCCGCCGCCATCGCGCTCTTCTCGCTGAAGGCGTGGATTTACGGCCTCGCGTTTCTCGGCCTCGCGATGGGCGTCTCGCAGACCATTGCCAGCCCCAATGTCGCCACCGCCGCCGGTTTCGTCGTCATGATTCTCTTCAGCGTCCTCAGCATGCTCGCGGAGTGGGTTTCCCGGCAGCCGTGGCAGGAAATCCTGAACGCGCTGGACCTACTCGTGCCCGGCGGCCACAAGATGGATCTCTGGCTGCCCGATGCGATGCACGCGGGACCGGCGGCGGTGTTCCTGCTGGCGCTCGGCGCTGCCTACATGCTCGCCGGCTACGCCCGTTTCTCGCGGAGGAATTTGTGAGCGCCGCGCTCGAACTCAAAGGCGTCGTCAAGACTTACGGCAGCCGCCGCGCGCTCGACGGCCTCGACCTCGTTGTGCCGCGCGGCACGATCTTCGGCCTCGTCGGCAGCAACGGCGCCGGCAAGACCACCGCGCTCGCCGTCACCGTCGGCCTGTTGCGACGCGACGCGGGCAGCGTGAGCCTCTTCGGCGAAGGTCCGTTCGATCCGTCGCGCCACGCTGGCCGTGTGACGCTGCTGCCGCAGGATTCGCGTCTGCCGTTGCACGCGCGGGCGGAGGATTTGCTCTGGTTCTATGGCCGGCTGCAAGGACTGGCGGAGGGCGCGCTGCGCGAGTCCATTGATGAAGTGCTCGAATGGGTCCACCTGAATGACCGCCGCCGCTCGCCCGTGCGAACGCTCTCGCACGGCATGATGCGGCGGCTCACGATCGCGCAGGCGTTCCTCGGCCGGCCGGAACTGGTGTTGCTCGACGAACCGATGAGCGGCCTTGATCCCCGCGAAGCCGCGCGCATCCGCGCCATCCTGAAGCGCCGCCACGACGCGCAGACGGTGGTGATCAGTTCGCACAACCTCCACGAACTGGAAACCCTCTGCGACGGCGCGGCGTTCATCGAGGCCGGCAAGCTCGTCCGGCAGGACAGTATGGACACCCTCACCCGCCGTAGCCGCCGCGTGACGTATTTCCTGGAACCAGCCGGCCTGCCGCTGCCGATGGAGGAGCTGAAGCAATCGCTTCCGGGCGCGACATGGGAGCAGGCGCTCGACGGCGCGGAACTGACAGTGAGATTCCTCGAAGAAGCGGCCCGCGCGACGGAGGTCAACGCTCGCGTGCTGGAGGTCCTGCTCCGGCACGGCGTCGGCGTGCTGGAAATCCGGCGCGGCTCGAACCTGGAGAGCGAATACTTCTCCGCGACCGACGCTCACGCCTCGTCCGTCATGCCGCTACCGCCTTCCAGACCCTCTACTCCGTAAGCTGCGCGCGCACCAGCTCGCACAACTTCACGGCGAGCTTGTCCTTGACGCCGTAGAACACGCGCTGGCCGTCTTTCTCCCGCTCCAGGATGCCGGCGGTCGTCAACAGCGCCAGATGCTTAGAGATGTTCGCCTGCGTCGAGCCGGTGGCCGAGACGATGTCGTTGACGCTGCGTGGCTCTTTGCAGACCGCCTGCAAAATGCGCAGCCGCATCGGCTCGCCCAGCGCCCGGAACCGCGCCGCCATCCGGTCCATTTCCTCCGGCGTTGTCGGTGACGATAGATTGTTGCTTGACATATAACTAAATGCTCATATAATCATATCATTATGTTACGGATTGT
>Ga0163199_1001932_pt1 | contig 12794 bp, 6 predicted proteins | sample PL_2010_150m_FD_113537 | JGI IMG/M metagenome (GOLD analysis project Ga0163199, IMG submission 113537) | Freshwater microbial communities from Powell Lake, British Columbia, Canada to study Microbial Dark Matter (Phase II) - PL_2010_150m | ecosystem: Environmental > Aquatic > Freshwater > Lake ... | reverse complement strand
TGCGGGACAGACCGCAGCTACGCGAAGCGAGCCAGCTCTGTCCCCAACACGAGACGGGATGTTGGATGTTCACTTTGCGGGACAGACCGCAGCTACGCGAAGCGAGCCAGCTCTGTCCCCAACTTGAAACGGGATGTTGGAAGTTTATTTAGGAGATCAAGATGTTTGCTTTGAAACAACTAGCCACCTGCCTCCTGCTGACCAGCGCCAGCATGGTGTTTGCCCAGAGCTCCGCAACAGGTACGGTCAACGCCATCTGCAGCACCGATCAGCCCTGGTGTGAACTGGCTGCCAAGGAGTTCACGCGCGCCACCGGCATCAAGGTGTTGCAGGCGCACAAGGCCACTGGCGAGGCGGCTGCGCAGTTACGCGCCGAAGCCGCCAACCCCAAGACCGACATCTGGTGGGGTGGTACCGGCGACCCCTTCCTGCAGGCGGCTGAGCAGGGATTGCTCGAACCTTATCGACCAATTTACCTGAACGACTTTCACAGCTGGAGCGTGCGCCAGTACGCCATGACGCAGAACATGGTGGGTGGCTTTTATACCTCGGCCATCGGCTTTGGCTGGAACACCGAGCTGCTGAAGAAGAAGAAGCTGCCCGAGCCCAAGTGCTGGTCGGACCTGCTCAAGCCCGAGTACAAGGGCGACATCGAGATTTCGCACCCGGCCTCCAGCGGCACGGCCTACACGATTCTGGCCGGTCTGGTGCAGTTGATGGGCGAGGAACAGGCCTTTGACTACATGAAAAAGCTGCACAGGAACATCAGCAACTACACGCGCAGCGGCCAGGCACAGGCGCCCAATGTGGCCAAGGGTGAAGTCGCCATTGGTGTGAGTTTCATCTTCGGCTTTGACGCCTGGCGCCACAACAAGTACCCGGTCAAGACGGCGGCGCCCTGCGAGGGCACCAGCTATGAAGTGGGCGGCATTGCGATGGTCAAAGGCCTGCGCAACAAGGACGCGGCCAAGCGTTACTACGACTGGCTGATGAGTCCCACAGGACAGGCCACTGGCGGCCAGGCCAACAGCTTGCAGGTGCCGGCCAACAAGACCTTCAAGCTAGACCCCCGCATTCCGCTGCTCGACGATGTGCGCCTGATCAGGTACGACTTCGAAAAGTACGGCAAGGCGGCGGAACGGCGCCGTCTGCTGGAGCGCTGGACCAAAGAGGTGGAGTCGCTGCCGCGTTAGGCTGGCGCCACAGGCATGAAGCATTTGCGTGCGACGGATCTTCGGGCGATTGCGCAGCTGGCAACGCAGGCTACCGCCGGCGTGGCGCGTATTGCTGAGGGCGTGCACCAGTCGGTCTGGAGCAGCATGGGTGTGCCCGGAGGCAAGGCACCGGGCAGCACGCGCGGCTTGACCGGCCTGATTTACCAAAGCGTGCAGGGTGTCAACCACTGGGTTGGCAAGGGGCTGGACGCGGCATTGGCCCGCTTGCAGCCGCTGTTGGAGCGAGTTGACGCAGAGGCGCCCGAAACGCCCGAGCGCGAAGCCGTACTGGCTGCGCTCAATGGTGTGATGGGGGACCGCTTGCTGGCCAGCCAGAACCCGCTGGCCACACCGATGACGCTGCGCTGCCGGGGTCAGGCGCTCGAAATCGGCAAGCCGCTCACTCTGCCGCAGGCGACCGGCAAAGTGCTGTTGTTGATTCACGGTCTGTGCATGAACGACTTGCAGTGGCAGACCGGGCCGCAGGGTCAGATCGTTGACCATGGCGCCGCGCTGGCAGCCCAGCTTGGCTACACGCCGGTCTATCTGCGCTACAACAGCGGGCTGCACGTATCGACCAACGCGCGGGAACTTTCGCTCCAACTTGAGCAGTTGCTGGGGCGCTGGCCGCAGCCGGTGCAGGAGTTGACCGTGGTGGCGCACAGCATGGGTGGCTTGTTGATACGCGGTGCCTGCCACTGCGCCAGGCAAGAAAACTTGCGCTGGCCCGATCTTCTGAAGAATATTGTTTTTCTTGGCACGCCGCATCATGGCGCGCCACTGGAGCGCGCCGGTAACTGGGTCGATGTCCTGCTGGGCAGCTCGCCCTACAGCCGGCCTTTTGCGCGGCTGGCGCAGCTGCGCAGTGCCGGTATCACCGATCTGCGTTACGGTCATCTGCTCGACGCCGACTGGCAGGGCCGCGAGCGCTTTCAAAGGCAGCCCGATCGGCGGCAAACCGTGGCGCTGCCCGACGGCGTGAACTGCTACGCCATTGTCGCTACGATGGCGCCCAAACGCGGCCTGCTGGCGGACCGTCTGACCGGCGACGGTCTGGTGCCGCTGCGCAGTGCCTTGGGTCAACACGATGATCCAAGCCGCAGTCTGGCATTCGCAGCCAACCGGCAATTGATTCTCTACCGCACCAACCACATGGACTTGCTCAGCAGGCAGGCAGTGACACAGCAGTTGCTGCAGTGGCTGTCAGCCCGGACGCCCAAGCTGTCATCCCCTACACCTAAGTTGTCATCCCCTACACCCAAGTTGTCATCCCTTACACCCAAGTTGTCATCCCTTACACCCAAGCTGTCATCCCCTACACCTAAGCTGTCATCCCCTACACCTAAGTTGTCATCCCCTACACCTAAGTTGTCATCCCCTACACCTAAGCTGTCATCCCCTACACCCAAGTTGTCATCCCTTACACCTAAGTTGTCATCCCGGACTTGATCCGGGATCCAGTGCCACGCCACTACTGGATTGCGGGTCAAGCCCGCAATGACAGAAAGGACGCGCAATGACAGAACAGGCCCGCAATGACAGAAAGGACGCGCAATGACAGAACAGGCGCGCAATGACAAGAGGATGCGCGCAATGACAAGCGGATGCCCGCAATGACAGAGCGGCTCAGAACACCGCGTTCCACAGCGCCAGCACGGCATCGCGTTGCGACTGCAACTCGGCTGGCGGCACGTGCGTTGGCGCTTCGTCCAGGCGTGCCCGGTGCTGCACGTGGCGCAATTCGCGGTAGGCGTCCGCTGCGCCATGCCCCACACCATGCGGCAACAGTCCGATCGCTTCGGCGCGTTCGAGCAGGGCGATGTTGCCGGTGTTGGCGGTCAGTTCCGGGTGCGCGCCAGCGTGGCACAGCACCAGGTACTGCATGACAAACTCCACATCAATCATGCCGCCCGGGCTGTGCTTGACGTCGAAGAACTCGCCCTTCACCGGGTGTGCGCTGCGCATGCGCTCGCGCATCACGATGATCTCGCTCTTCAGGTCGGCCGCCTTGCGCGGCGCCGCGATGACGGATTTTCGGATCGCGTCAAAGCGTTCGCGCAGTGCGGCGTCGCCGAACACGAAGCGGGCACGCGTCATGGCTTGGTGTTCCCAGGTCCAGGCGGTGTTGCTGCCGCGCTGCTGCTGGTAGTTGGCGTAAGCGTCAAAGGTGGTGATCAGCAGGCCCGAGTTGCCGTTGGGTCTGAGCGCCGTGTCGATTTCGTAGAGGTCGCCTTCGCCGGTTTTCACGGTCAGCCAGTTGATCAGCTTGCGCACCAGACTGGCATAGACTTCCAGCGCTCGCTCATCCTCGTCCTCATAGACAAAAACGATGTCCAGATCGCTGCCGTAGCCGAGCTCCTTGCCGCCAAGTTTGCCGTAGGCAATGATGGCAAACTGCGGGCTTTCCCGGTGCTTTCTGGCCAGGCGGCTCCAGCACCAGCGCGTGGTCACGCGCAGCACCGCTTCGGCCAGGGCGCTCAGGTCGTCGGCGACTTGCTCCACCGTCAGGCGACCCTCGACGTCGCGCGCCAGCGTTCGGAATATTTCGGCGTGGTGGGCCCGGCGCAGCAGGTTCAGCAGGACCTCGTCATCGTCCTCGCCGCTGGCCGCCAGAGATAGACGCCGGTGCTCCAGTTCGCGCTCAAATTCACCCGCCTCGAAGCGCTCATCGAGCATGTCGGCGTTAGCCAGTTCGTCAATCACGCCCGGATGCAGCAGCAGGTAGCGTGCCGGCCAGCGTGCGGCTCCAAGCAGGCGCAGCAGGCGCTCATGCACCTTGGGGCGCTCGAGCAGCAGCGCGAGGTAGCTTTCCCGGCGCAGCAGCGGTTCGATCCAGTCGGCCAGGCGCACCGCTGCAGTTTCGCTCACCAGACCTTCCTCGATCCACTGGGCGGTGCGTGACAGCAGGCGCAGCAAGCGACTGCGCGACTCCTCGCGCAGCGCCAGCACGCGTGGATGCTCACGCCAGGGTGCCACGCGCTGACGCAGTTCGGTCGGCAATTGCCGCAGCAACTCGTCAAAACCGGGTGCTGCGGTATTGCCTTTGGCGCCATGGCAGCCCTTGCACTCCTTCTCTGCACCGCCGCCGAGCAGGGAGTCGAACTCCTGTGCCACCAGCTCGCGGTGGCAGTCAAGCTGGTGCAGCAGGGCGGGCGCCGCGGCGTAACCCATGGTGCTGGCAATCCAGCCCAGATCTGCGTCCTGGGTTGGCAGCACATGCGTCTGCTGATCGTCCAGGTATTGAATGCGGTGTTCGACCCGGCGCAAAAAATCGTAGGCCTCGGCCAGGGCCTGGGCGCTGGCCTGAGGCATCAGACCGGCTTTGGCCAGACGTGGCAGGGCGCTCAGCGTAGGGCGGGTTCTGAGCTCCGGAAACTGGCCACCTCGCACCACCTGCAGCAGTTGCACAATGAATTCGATCTCGCGGATGCCACCGCGCCCGAGCTTGACATCGTTGGCCCGCTCCGGGTGGCCGCTGCTGCGTTTGCTGGCGTGCTCCCGGATCTGGCGGTGCAGCACACGCAGCGAGTCAAACACGTTGTAGTCGAGGTAGCGCCGAAAGACAAAGGGCAGTACCACGTTGCGCAGGTTTTGTGCCGCATGCTTGTCCGGGCCGCCCAGCCGTGCCACGACACGGCTTTTCAGCCAGGCAAAGCGCTCCCATTCGCGGCCCTGCACATGAAGATACTCTTCGAGCGCGCCCAGCGAGACGGCAGCCGGCCCGGAGTTGCCGTTTGGGCGCAGGGCCAGATCAACCCGAAAAACGAAACCGTGCTCGGTGCTGTCGCCGATCAACGCATAGATGGCGCGCACGACCTTGGCAAAGTACTCATGGTTCGATATCCGGCCGCGCCCCTGCTCATTGCCGCTGGTCTCGCCGTCGTGCTCGTAAACGTAGATCAGGTCAATATCGCTGGAGACATTGAGTTCACGCGCGCCGAGCTTGCCCATGCCGACGATCCAGAGTTGTGAGCGCTCGCCGTCGCTGGCAAGCGGTGCGCCGTGGCTCCGGTCAAGCGTTTCCTGCACCTGGGCGCAGGCCTGACCCAGGGAAAACTCGGCCAGGTCGGTCATGGCCTGCGTGACTTGCTGCAGCGTTGCATTCTGGTCGCAGTCCAGACAAAGCAGGCGCTCGAGCACCAGCTGGCGGATGATGCGCAGGGCGCTACCGAGTTCGCTGCCCAGGCCGCGCAGGGCGGCCAGGGTTTGCGTCATCGCGGGCTGATCGGGTAGACCGGGAGGCAGCAATTGCATCTCACTGGCATAGCGGCGCTGCACGCGCTGGCACAGGCGCGAGTGTGGGGACAAGGCGGCTCGGGTCATAATTCCTGTCATGGCTAACGGTTCCAAATGATTGACGCGACTGCTGCACCCTCATCCAGGCTGGCCATAGCGACCACCGTCGCTCGCTGGGCGTTGGGTGTCGTCGTTGTGACCTGGTTTCTTTGCGGGGCGACCTGGGGCGCGTTGCACTGGCTGATTGTGCCGCGAATTGGCGATTACCGTCCGTGGCTCGAAGCGCGTGCCAGCGAGATCCTGGGTGTCAAGGTACGCATCGGTGCGGTGGTGGCGCATTCCACCGGCGTGATTCCCTCGTTCGAGCTGACCCAGGTTCAGTTGTTCGACGCGCAGGGCCGTGAAGCCCTTCTGTTACCAAGGGTACTGGCTGCGCTGTCGCCGCGTTCGCTCTGGTATTTTGGCTTCGAGCAGTTGTATGTGGACCGGCCCGAACTCAATATTCGACGTGCTCTGGACGGCAGGATCACGGTGGCCGGGCTTGATTTTTCAAAAGAGGGCAGACCCGATAACGCTGCTGCAGAGTGGTTTTTTTCGCAAATCGAGTTTGCCATTCACGACGGCACGATTCGCTGGACCGATGAGATCCGTGCCGCGCCCACGCTCGAACTCAAGCAGCTTGACCTGGTGGTGCGCAATCGCGGGCGCCGCCACGATATGCGGCTGGACGCCACGCCGCCAGTGCAGTGGGGTGAACGTTTCAGTCTGCGCGGCATGTTCCAGCAGCCCCTGCTCTCAAGCAGCAAAGGGCGCTGGCAGGACTGGGAAGGGCAGCTGTACGCCGAATTCGCCCGGGTCGACCTCTCGGAATTGCGGCGTTACGCCGAAATCGGCATCGACTTGCGTCAGGGCGACGGTGCGTTGACGGCCTGGGTTGACATCACGCGTGGTGAAATGACCGGTGCTGCAGCGGACGTTGCGCTGGGTGAGGTCAACGTGACGCTGGGCAAGGACTTGCAGGCGCTGGAACTGCAGTCGGTGCGCGGACGTCTGGCCGGCAAGGTGCTGGCCGCCGGTTTTGAGTTTTCGACGCAGGCGCTGCAGTTCGATACGCGCGACGGCCTGCATTGGCCCGGCGGCAATGTCAGTGTGAATTACCTGGGTTCGGAGGGCAAGGTGACGGCGCGCGGTGAACTCAAGGCCGACAAGCTGGATCTGAGCTCCTTGTCGCAGATTGCGAATCGCCTGCCGCTCGATCCGGTGGCCCGCGCCGCTCTGCTGGCGCATGCGCCGCGCGGCTTGGTCGACAGATTGCAGACAAGCTGGCAGGGTCCGATGGAGAATTTAAGCAAGTTCGAAATCAAGGGCTTGGTCAGTCAACTGGAACTGGCGCCGGCAGCGGGCTTTCCGGGCATCAAGGGTGCCAGCGTCGAGTTTGACTTCAACCAGTCGGGCGGACGCGCTGCTGTCAATGTTGCTGGCGGCGCGCTGGCTTTGCCAACCATTTTTGACGAACCGGTCATTGCGGTCAGCCAGTTGTCGCTTGATGCGCGCTGGCAGATCACTGGCGAGAAGATCGCCGTTCAACTGCCCAATTTGAAGTTCAGCAATGCCGACGCGCAGGGCGAGGCGCAGATCAAGTGGGAGACCAGCGATCCGGCCAAATCGGTGGGGCGTTCCAGGTTTCCTGGTGTGCTCGATTTGCAGGGAACGCTCAGCCGCGCCGATGGAACGCGCGTGTACCGCTACCTGCCCTCGGTGATTGAGCGCTCGGTGCGCGACTATGTGCGCGACGCGGTCCAGACCGGCACTGCCAGCGGCGTCAAATTCAAGGTCAAGGGCAATTTGCGTGAGATGCCTTTTCGCGATCCCAAGCGCGGCGAGTTCCGGATTGCTGCCGATGTTCACAACGCCAGCTACACCTACGTGCCGCGTCGGCTGCAGACCCCCGAAACGCTGCCCTGGCCGGCGCTGACCCAACTCAGCGGCGAACTGATTTTCGAGCGCGCCCAGATGCAGGTCAGGGCTGCGCGCGCCCGAATCGGCGCCAGCGCCGGTTTGCAGATCAGCAAGGTGGAAGCAGCCATTGCCGACCTGGATCGACCGGTGGTGACCGTCAATGCCGAGGCCCGCGGCGCCTTGACCGAGGCCCTGGGGATTGTCAATGGCTCGCCGTTGTCGGTCATGACCTCCCATGCCCTGGCGCGCGCCGTGGCCAGCGCCAGCGCCGACTACAAACTCAAGCTGACGCTGCCGCTTGACGACCTGGACAAGTCCAAAGTGCAAGGCAGCGTGATGCTCGCTGGCAACGACATTCAGATGACGCCCGATACACCGAAATTGACGCGCACTCGCGGCAGTGTCAATTTTTCGGAGAGTGATTTTTCCATCGTCGCGGGTCAGGCTCAGATGCTCGGTGGCGAGGTGAGGCTCGAAGGGGGCTCGGTGCCAGCCAGCAGCGCCGGCGCGGCCCGCACGGCGCCTTCGATGCTGATTCGCGCCAGCGGCAGAGTGAGCGCTGAGGGCTTGCGCCAGGCCAGGGAACTGGGCTTTGTGGCGCGTCTGGCGCAGCATGCCAGCGGCAGCGCTGCCTACACCGCGGCGCTGGGCTTTCGGCGCGGCGAGCCTGAATTGCTGGTCACCAGCAATCTGCAGGGTCTGGGCTTGAATCTGCCAGCGCCGTTTAGCAAGAGTACTGAAGCGGTACTGCCATTTCGGCTCGAAACGGCGCTGTTGCGCGAGTCGCTGTCGCCTGTGGCGAACGCTGCGCTGCGCTTGCGTGACCAGATGACGCTCGACTTTGGACGGCTGGCATCGATCGTCTATATCCGCGATCTGTCGGGCCCCGAGCCGCGCGTCCTGCGTGGCAGCATGGCGGCGGGATTGTCGCCGCAGGAGACCGTGCCGCTGCCCGACGAGGGGGTGGCGGCCAACATCAATCTGGGCAGCTTTGATCTGGATGCCTGGGAGGCGGTGCTGTCGGTGGCAACCGGTGCTTCCCTGACCGATAGCCGAGCCGCCAGCACCCCCTTGACCTATCTGCCCACCACGGTGGCCGTGCGGGCGCGGGATTTGCGTGTGGGCGGACGCAAGTTCAGCAACGTCGTGGTTGGGGGGTCCCGCGAGGGGCTGTTGTGGCGTGCCAATCTGGACGCCAGTGAGCTCAGCGGCTACCTTGAATACCGTCAGGCGTCAGAGACCAACGCCGGGCGGGTTTATGCCAGACTGGGCAAGCTGACCGTGGCTCCCAGTGATGTCAGTGAGGTCGAGGCGCTGCTGAACGAGCAACCGGCCAGCATTCCGGCGCTCGACATTGTGGTGGAAGATTTTGAATTGCGCGGCAAGCGGCTCGGGCGTCTGGAAGTCGAGGCCATCAACCGGGGTGCCGGGACGCAAGGGCGCAGTGGCGGCACGCGTGAGTGGCGCCTGAGCAAGTTCAATATCAGTGCGCCCGAAGCCTCGCTGACGGCCATCGGCAGTTGGAGCGGCGTCAACGCCCAGAGCAGTCTGCCTGTGGCGCCAGACTCGCGCGTTGCGGCGGAGCGGCGGCGCACAGTGATGAATTTCAAACTCGATGTGGCAGATGGCGGCGAGCTGCTGGCGCGTTTTGGCATGAAGGACGTGGTGCGCAAAGGGCGTGGCAAGATGGAGGGGCAGGTCGCCTGGCTGGGCTCGCCCTTCAGTCTGGACTACCCCTCGATGACGGGTGCTTTCACTGTCAACATCGAGAACGGGCAGTTTCTCAAGGCGAACGATCCCGGCATTGCCAAGTTGCTCGGGGTGCTCAGTCTGCAGGCCTTGCCGCGACGCCTGACGCTCGATTTCAGGGACGTTTTCAGCGACGGCTTTGCCTTTGATTTCTTTCGCGGCGATGTCGGCATCGAACAAGGCATTGCCAAGACCAACAATTTGCAGATGAAGGGGGTCAACGCCGCCGTGTTGATGGAGGGTCGTGCCGATCTGGCCCGGGAGACGCAGGATCTCAAGGTCGTGGTGGTACCGGAAATCAACGCCGGCACCGCTTCACTGATTGCCTCGGTGATCAATCCGGCGATTGGCCTCTCCACCTTTCTGGCACAGCTCTTGTTGCGCCGGTCTTTGAACGAGGCGGCGACGCAGGAGTTTCACATCGATGGCAGCTGGGCGGATCCGAAAATCACCAAGGTCGATCACAAGGCGCCGGCCGCTCAACCCGATGATGTCACTCGGTAAGGGCTTGCGCCGAGCACTTGCATCGGCGGCGCGCGCCCTGCTGCTGGGCTTGCTCGCGGCCTGCGCGAGCAAGCCGCCACCACCACCGCCTGTGCAGGAGAGCGTGACCCAGAGGCAGGTCGCGCCAGTGGCCTTGCCCAGCGCCGGGCAGATCGAAGATCAACAGCCCTTGGCGGCGCCGATTTTGCAGGCCAGGAGCCGCTGGACTGCAGTGCGTTGGGCCGATCTGCCGGGCTGGCAGGACGATGCGCTGCACGAGGCCTGGAACGCCTGGCTGAAGAGTTGTGAGCGGCCCGGACCGGTGTTCGCGCCGCTATGCGCCCAGGTGAGGACGCTCAGCATCGCCGACGCTGACCAGCAGCGCGCCTGGCTGATGGCACGCTTGCAGCCCTACCAGGTGGAGGCGATGGACGGAACGACCGAAGGCCTGTTGACCGCCTATTTTGAGCCGGTGCTGCAAGCCTCGCGCCGGGCCAGCGCCCAGTTCTCCATTCCCTTGTACCAGCCGCCGGTCGGTCTGGCGCAGCGCAAGCCCTGGTACACGCGACAGGAAATCGATACGTCGGCGCAGGCTCAGGCGGCGCTGCGGGGCCGTGAAATTGCCTTTCTGGCCGATCCGATTGACGCGCTGATATTGCAGATTCAGGGCAGTGGGCGTTTGCGCGTGAGTCAGGCCGACGGCACGCCAGTCACACTGCGCTTGTCTTATGCCGGCTCCAACGAGCATCCCTACAAGAGTGTCGGACGCTGGCTGATTGATCAGGGTGCGCTGCGCGATGCCTCCTGGCCCTCGATCAAGGCCTGGCTGCAGCGCAACCCCGAGCGTGTCAATGAACTGCTCTGGAGCAATCCGCGCGTGGTTTTCTTTCGGGAGCAGCGTTTGTCGGAGCAGGAGGGTGTCTGGGGTCCGACAGGCGCGCAGGGTGTGGCGCTGACGCCGGGGCGCTCCATTGCCGTCGATCCTTCCAGCATTCCCTACGGCACACCGGTCTGGCTGGCCTCGAGCGGACCGGCCGTTCGCCTGCAAAAGCTGGTGCTGGCGCAGGACGCCGGCAGCGCCATCACCGGTGCCGTGCGAGCCGACTATTTTGCTGGTTCAGGCGACGCAGCGGCCGAGCTCGCGGGTCGCTTGAAACAGCCGCTGCGGCTTTGGGTACTTTGGCCCAAGAGCCGCTGAGCAGACACTTTGACCCCCGCAACGCCGGCACCAAGCCGCGCCGCATACAATAGCGGGCCGTCAGATTTGGAGTATTTCCGTGTTTATTTCTTCCGCTTTTGCTCAGACCGCCGCCGCTGGCGGTGATATGCAGTCCTCACTCATGAGCATGCTGCCTCTGGTGTTGATGTTTGTGGTGCTTTATTTTGTGATGATTCGTCCCCAGATGAAGAAGCAAAAGGAGCACAAGACCATGATTGATTCGCTGGCCAAGGGTGACGAGGTCGCTACCGCGGGTGGTGTACTGGGCAAGGTCGCCAAGCTCGGCGACAGCTACCTGAGCCTGGAAGTTGCCAGCGGTGTGGAACTGCAGGTGCAGCGCAGTGCCGTGGTACAGGTTCTGCCCAAAGGCAGCATCAAGTAAGCAAGACACGCGATCATGAATCGTTACCCGATATGGAAGTACACGATCATTTTGATCGCGTTGGTGGTGGGGTTTTTGTACACCCTGCCGAATTTTTTTGGCGAGGCGCCTGCGGTGCAGGTCTCGTCGGCCAAAGTCACCATCAAGGTTGACGACAGCACCAAGCTGCGGGTCGAAGAGATCCTGAAGGCGGCCGGACTTACGGCTGATTTTGTGACGCTGGACAACACCTCGGTGAAGGCGCGTTTTGGCAACACCGAGACCCAGCTCAAGGCCAAGGATGCGATTCAAAAAGCCCTGATTCCGGATGCGGCCAATGCGGGCTACATCGTGGCCCTGAACCTGCTTTCGCGCTCGCCGGTCTGGCTCACTTCCCTGCATGCCTTCCCGATGTATCTGGGGCTGGATTTGCGCGGTGGCGTGCATTTCATGCTGCAGGTGGATATGCAGGCGGCGCTGGCCAAGAAGGCGGAATCCCTGTCGGGCGACATTCGCACCAGCTTGCGTGAAAAGAATGTGCGCCACAGCGGTATCAGCCGCAACGGCCAGACCATTGAAGTGCGTTTTCGGGACATGCCGACACTGGGCGCAGCCAAGGCGCTGATCCTGGACCAGTTTGCGGATCTGCAGACGATCGAGGCGCCCGATGGAACAGAGTTCAGGCTGACCGCCAGCATCAAACCCGAGGCGGCGCGTCGGGTGCAGGATCAGTCACTCAAACAAAATATCACCACCCTGCACAACCGGATCAATGAACTCGGGGTGGCCGAGCCGGTGATTCAGCAGCAGGGTCTGGACCGGATCGTGGTGCAGTTGCCTGGCGTCCAGGACACGGCCAAGGCCAAGGACATTCTGGGACGCACGGCGACGCTGGAAGTGCGCATGGTCGACGAGACCAGCGAAGCGCGCGCTGCCGAGAGCGGCGCTGCCGCCGTGCCCTTTGGCTCCGAGCGCTATCTGGAGCGCAACAGTCAACCGGTGATCGTCAAGAAACAGGTCATCCTGACCGGCGAAAACCTGACTGACGCGCAACCCGGCTTTGACAGTCAGACGCAGGAGGCAGTGGTCAATCTGACACTGGACGCCAAGGGCGCGCGCATCTTCAGGGACGTGACGCGTGAGAGTGTTGGCAAGCGCATGGCGATCCTGCTGTTTGAAAAGGGCAAGGGTGAGGTCGTCACGGCGCCGGTGATCCGCTCTGAAATTGGCGGTGGCCGGGTGCAGATCTCCGGCCGCATGACCTCCATGGAAGCCAACGACACGGCCTTGTTGCTGCGCGCCGGATCACTCGCTGCGCCGATGGAGATCATCGAGGAAACCACCATTGGGCCGAGCCTGGGCGCAGAGAATATCGCCAAGGGTTTTAACAGCGTCACCTACGGCTTCGCGGCGGTGGCGGTTTTCATGTGCATGTATTACGTGCTGTTTGGCATGTTCTCGAGTATTTCGCTGGCCGTCAATCTGCTGCTGCTGGTGGCCATGTTGTCGATGCTGCAGGCGACCCTGACGCTGCCCGGTATGGCTGCGATGGCGCTGGTGCTCGGTATGGCGA
>Ga0163199_1001931_pt1 | contig 12794 bp, 8 predicted proteins | sample PL_2010_150m_FD_113537 | JGI IMG/M metagenome (GOLD analysis project Ga0163199, IMG submission 113537) | Freshwater microbial communities from Powell Lake, British Columbia, Canada to study Microbial Dark Matter (Phase II) - PL_2010_150m | ecosystem: Environmental > Aquatic > Freshwater > Lake ... | reverse complement strand
GTTCAAAGGGGTTTTTTTTCGAAAGTTGACATTGAAAAGTTCCTCGACTCGAGATACGAAGATCTGCACTCCCCGGATGACCTCGTAGGCGTGAAAGAAGCGGTGGAGAGAGTTGAGAAAGCGATTAAAAATAAAGAAAAAGTGGCCATTTACGGGGATTATGACGCCGACGGGATCACTTCGACTGTTCTCCTCAAGGAAGTTTTGGAAAAAGTGGGTCTAAACGCTGAAACCTACATTCCGGACCGCAATAAGGAAGGCTACGGACTCAATAAGAAAGCGTTGGATATGATAAAAGCGGATTACGGCGCCAGCCTTCTTATCACGGTTGATTGCGGAATATCAAACAAAGATGAAATAGCATACGCCCAAAAAAAAGGAATGGAAGTAATTGTCATCGACCATCATTCCATTCCGAAAGCGCTTCCTCAAAATTGCATTCTGATCAATCCGAAACTTCCCGGCCAGAAATATCCTTTCAAGGATCTGGCCGGCGTGGGAGTGGTGTTTAAGTTCGCTCAAGCCTTATGGGGGGAAATAATTCCCGAAAGCGAACCGCATTTGAAATGGCTTCTGGACCTGGTGGCTATCGGAACGGTCGCTGATTGCGTGCCCTTGATCGATGAAAATAGAATATTTGCCAAATTCGGCCTCATTGTTCTTCAAAAAACCAAGCGGTTGGGAATTCAGGAGATCATCAAAACGGCCAGGCTTAATATTGATGAAAAAAATCCCCCCAGCGTGGAAAATATCGGCTATCAAATCGGACCGCGATTCAACGCGGCCGGCCGAATGGATCATGCCGATCTCACCCTGAATCTTCTCCTGGGAAAAGATCCTGTGCAAGCCCGGATTCTGGCTCTTGAGCTGGAAAGCAAAAATAGCGAAAGACAAAAAATAACCCAGCAAATCCTCGGCGAGATAAAAAGCACTCTGGAACTGGAAAAGGATTATCGGCTGATTATTCGAAAAGGCGCGCACTGGCCGATGGGAATACTGGGCGTCGTGGCCGGAAAAGTGGCCGACGAATACCATTGTCCGGTTTTTATTCTTCGCGAAAATAAAGATCTTATCGAGGGATCCGGACGCAGCATCGAGGCTTTCGATCTTATTTCGGCTGTCAGCCAGCTTGATGATCTGGTGGAGAAATACGGAGGACATTCGCAAGCCATGGGCCTCAAGATAAAACCGGAAAATCTTCCAAAATTTGAAAAAAAACTGGAGAAATTGATCAAAGATGTTTATAATGAAGAAGGATGGGGGAAAACCATCGCCATTGACGCGGAAATAGCCACCGGGAAAATAGACTGGGATCTTTTTTCCGAGACGCGAAAACTGGAGCCTTTCGGAGAAGGCAATCGCGAGCCGGTTTTTCTTTCCCATAACTTGCTGGTGCGAGAAATGAATCTTGTCGGAAACGGGCAAAAACACATCAAGTTTTCTTTCGGTCTTGATAACAATAAAAAAATAATCGAAGGAATATTTTTTAAAGGCGCGGATATTTTTTCGCAGCTCGCGAGAGGAGGAACCATATCCGCGGTTTATAATCTGAAATCCAATAAATGGAACGGGAGCCAGAAACTGGAGTTGAATATTATTGACATTAAGAAGTCAAGATAAACAATATGAATAAGATCAAAATTTTTTCTGACGGCGCCGCGCGGGGCAATCCCGGACCTTCCGGAATCGGCGTCGTGATCGAAGCTGACGGAAAGAAAAAAACTTATCGGGAATTTATCGGTTATGCCACCAATAACGAAGCCGAGTACAAAGCTTTGATTTTCGCCCTGCAAAAAGTTAAGTTGCTTTTTGGCAAAACGAAGTCAAAAAATTTGAGCCTGGATTGTTATCTCGACAGCGAACTGGTTGTCAAACAGCTTAATCACGAATATAAGGTGAACGAAGAAAATATCCAGAAATTTTTTCTTTTAATCTGGAATTTATCCATTGATTTCAAGGATGTCGCATACAGCCATATTCCAAGAGCAAAAAACGCGGAAGCGGACAGGCTGGCCAATCTCGCTCTCGATGAAGCCACCAGAGCCCAAAGTCGGATGTTCTAAAATAGCTTGTTTAAGCTATTTTTTATTTATTAGACATTGACAAAACCCTGGAAATAAAGTAGCATCATTAGGTTAGTCAAGCTGGATAATCGCTCGCTGAACCTTTAAAAGTTAAGCGGGAGGAAAGTCCGGACACCCTCCGGCATGTTGTCGGAGAAGTAAGCAGTGGGTAACACCCACCGAATACATTGTGAGATGTATTTAGGGAAAGTGTCACAGAAACTATACTATCCCGCTTTGCGGGAGAAAGATGAAAAGCGAATCAGTGTTCCTAATATTTATATTTTGAGCTATGATTCGAGCCGATTGGCGACAATCGTGTCTTGGTAAACCCTGCTTGGTGCAAGTCTGTGTCTCCCGGCGTTTCGTCGGGAGGAAGACGCTCGATCCCGATAGCAATATCGGGGCTAGATAAATGATTATCTCTTTCGCCTCTGGCGAATAGACAGAATCCGGCTTATAGGCTTTGGCTAACAATCTTATAACACGTAATTCCATGAAGAAATCTGAAATGTTTTTTGGAATGCTCCTGGTCCCGGTTGATTTTGTGATGATCGTCGCGGCTTCCATTTTGGCGTATTGGCTGCGGTTCACCCCGAGCATTCTTGAGCTCAAACCAGTATTGTTTGATTTTCCTTTCAATGATTATTTGAAAGTGGCGCTGGCCATCGCGCCGCTTTTTGTGCTGATATTCGCTTTTGAAGGATTGTATTCCCTGAAAGCCACCCGGACTTTCTGGCGGGAATTTTTCAAAATTATTTTTTCCGTGACAGTCGGCATTACCATTATCATCCTGATTATCTTCTTGCAAAGAAAATGGTTTTCTTCCCGCTTTGTGATTCTGACGGCCTGGCTGATGGCCGTTACGCTTATTACCCTGGCGCGTTTTGTCATAAATTTCATCCAAAAACTTCTTCTCATATACAAGGAGATTGGTATCCATCGGCTTGTTCTCATCGGCAGCGGTGCTTTTTGCGATACTTCATCCCAGGAATTCAAAAATCATCCGGAATTGGGCTATAAAATTATTGCGCGAGTTGATAAAATAGACATTGCTTCACTTCGCCTGATCCATAAAGAAAAAGGCATTGATGAAATCCTAGTTTGCGATCCGGAGATAACAATGGCCCAGCTGCGCCAAGCCAGTGATTTTTGCCAAAGAAATCGCATCGAATTCAAGTTTATTCCGGCAATACTCCAGTCCATCAGCACCAATTTCGAAATCAAGGTTCTTTTTGATGAACCCATTATTGAAATAAAAAACACACCGCTCGATGGCTGGGGAAAAATTGCCAAGAGAACTTTTGACATTATCGGATCGGCCTTTGGCATTATTATCACTTCTCCTCTGACGCTCGCCGCCGCCATTGCCATCAAACTTGATTCCCGCGGGCCGGTTATATTTAAAAACGAGCGGGTCGGCCATGAGGGCAATTTCAATGTGCTGAAATTCCGCTATATGAAACTGGATCTTTGCACAAGCGATCAAAATCCGGATCTCGAAAAAGCGATTGAGCTGGAAAATAATCTGATTAACCGGCAAAGTGTCCGAAAGGGTCCCGTCTATAAGATAAAAAATGACCCCCGCAAAACCCGGGTGGGGAAAATTATCGAAGCGCTTTCAATTGATGAATTGCCCCAGCTTTTTAATGTCATAAAGGGGGATATGAGCTTGGTGGGTCCCCGGCCGCACCAGCCCAGAGAAGTGGAAAAATATGAAACCTGGCAAAAAAGGACCTTGTCCATCAAGCCCGGAGTGACGGGCCTGGCCCAGATTTCCGGCCGGTCGGATTTGAGTTTCACGGACGAAGCCCGCCTTGATATTTTTTATATTGAAAAATGGTCGTTGTGGCTTGATATTGAGATTTTATTCAAAACTTTTTTCGTTCTCCTAAGAAAGAGAAAAAACATTAATTAGGCTTCTTCGATGCTTATTAGTCCCAGCTCTCCAGAATTTATTCATTCCCTTCGATACTGGGGATATCCGGCCATGTTTTTGATAATGGTGCTGGAGGGGCCGATTGCGTCTATGGCGGGCGCTTTTTTAGCGTCGCTTGGCTATTTCAATGTCTTTATGGTTTTTCTTTTGAGCGTTTCCGGGGATTTCACGGGCGATATTATTTTGTATTATATGGGCTATTTCGGCGGCCGCCCTCTGCTTCTCAAGGTCGAGAAATTCTTGAGAATCAAGGAATCGGTAGTCGCGAGAATGGAAGATCTTTTTAAAAGAAAAGGCGGAAAAATCATATTCTACGTCAAAGCGACGACCGGCCTTTGCTTTGTCACTTTCGTTTTGGCCGGAACGGTCAGGATGAAACTTTCGAAATTCGCCAAGTTTTCCCTGCTGGGCGGATTGGTCTGGAGCGCGTTTTTGGTCACTGTCGGCTGGTTCTTCGGATACGCGGCCGACAAAATCAGCCAATACATCAAATACGCGGGAGTAATAATTTTTATCGGGGTGGTAATATTTTTCATCGGCTTAACTTTGTATAAAAGAAAACAGGCGAAAGAAATTATGGAATAAATTTCATTCAAGCCGCCCCAAGAGAGATATAAATTTATATCTTTTTTTATTGCCAAAACCCCCTAAAAAAGCTACAATTCCTTTATGAAAATTGCTTTGGTTCACGATTATTTGGTCCAGTACGGGGGCGCCGAAAGGGTACTCGAGTGCTTTACGGAAATTTGGCCGTACGCGCCAATTTATACGTTGATTTACGACGAGGAAAAAACTCACGGAATTTTCAAGAAAAAAAGAATTTACACTTCCTTTCTCCAAAAATTTCCTTATTCACGCTCCAATCACCGCGTTTTTCCGGCCCTGATGCCGCCGGCTATTGAGCAATTCGATTTTTCAAAATATGATATTGTCCTTTCCGATTCCTCCAGTTACGCCAAAGGAATCATTACTCCGCCGGAAACGCTTCATATCTGCTATTGCCACACTCCGATGAGATACGCCTGGGATGATTGCCAGAAATACATCCAGGAATTCGGTTTTCCGAAAATAGTCAAAAAATTTATTCCTTTCGTCATGAATTATATCCGTCTTTGGGACCGAATAAGCGCCGACCGGGTGGATGAATATATCGCCAATTCAAAATTCGTAGCCAGCCGGATCAAAAAATACTATCAAAAAGATTCGACCGTCATAAATCCGCCCGTTGACATAAATAAATTTTATCTTGACGATAAAAAAGAAGACTATTTTTTGATGGTTGGAAGACTAATGGCCTACAAGCGCTTTGACATCGTCATCCAGGCTTTTAACGAGCTGGGCTGGCCGCTCGTGATCATGGGTCGCGGCCCTGATCTCAAGCGGCTCGAGAAAATGGCCAGGTCTAATATCAGGTTTTTGGGACGTTTGAGCGATGCTGACCTGGCCAAAACCTATGCCCGTGCCAAGGCCTTTATATTTCCCCAGGAAGAAGATTTCGGAATTGTGGCCATCGAGGCGATGGCTTCCGGAAAACCAATCATCGCTTTTCGGGGAGGAGACATTGTCGAGCACGTAAGAGAGGGGAAAGAGGGATTGTTTTTTGATAAACAAGATCCAAAGGATATAATCAAAACTTTGAGAGGATTTGATTCTGACAGCTTCAATCCAAATGAAATTCGTGAGCGCTCCGTCGGGTTTGACAGAGAGATATTTAAGAGTAGAATGAAAGACTACGTCGAAGAGAGCTTAAATAAGCATAAAAAGAGTATTTGAAATTTTAAATTTAAGTATATGGAACTCAAAGAATACTACAAAATTCTCAAAATCAATATTTCAGTCCTGATTTACGCGGTTATTATTGCAGTTGTAGCGGTTTATATCTGGTCAATCAAGCAATCGGAAACCTATTCCACCTCCCTCCTTCTCAATGTCGGAAGAATAGAAACCCAATCAACGGCTGATTACCGTTATGACCAGTTTTATCGGATTCAGGCGGACGACAAATTCGCCGACACTGTTTCGGAGTGGCTGAAAATGCCTGGCGTCGTCCAGGAAATATTGAGTAAAGCCGGCTTGAATTCCTCCGGCAAATCCTTGCGCCAGCTCGCCAAGACTTTTAGCGCTGACAAAATGTCGCCACAGATAATCGAGGTTCGCTTTTCACCTGCCAGTCCCGACGAGGCTGGAAAAATTTCAAGCGCCATAGCGTCTGTCATTTCCGATAAAACAAAAGTTCTCAACGCTGATGCCCGCGACCCGAACTGGTTCAAAGTGGATCCTTCAAACTTAATAACCGCTAAAAATACACAGGATTTACGCATAAACTTGTCTGTTGCCGCGCTGGTTGGTTTGGTATTTGGAATGTTTTTTGCTTTCGTAAAACATTATATATCGGAGGACTAAAAATGCGAATTGGAATTGACTTGAGATGCCTTGAAGAGGACAAAATATCCGGGGTCGGAGAATATACCCTGGAACTTTTAGAAAATATTCTCAAAATAGACTCGCCTCGATTCGGCGAAGCGGGTAAGAAAAACAAATACCTTTTATTTTCCAATTCATTTAAGGGGCAAAATAATCGCCTGGCCCGGTTGGGAAAATACCCGAATGTCACACAAAAAATATTTCATTTTCCCAATAAACTTCTTAACTTATCCCTCTGGTTTTTCGGCTGGCCGAAACTGGACAAGCTCATCGGGGGAGTTGACATTTTTTTTGCTCCCAACATCAACTTTATCGCCATCAGCCGCCCTTGCCGCTTCATCATTACTTTTCACGATCTTTCTTTTGAAAGATTTACGGAATTATTTCCGCTTAAAACCAGGCTCTGGCATTTTTTGATCAATTCCCGAAAACTGGCTCGAAGAGCCGGAAAAATAATTTCTGTTTCAGAGTCGACTGGAAGCGATCTTCAGAAAATTTATGGCGCGCGCGCGGGAAATATTTCGGTGATTCCAAGCGGTTTAAGCGGGGAATACAAAATTATAGACAGAAACAATCCGAAACTGCTCGCTGTTCAAAAAAAATATAATCTTCCCTATAAGTTTATTCTGACTCTCGGAACGGTCGAGCCGCGAAAAAATGTTCTTTCCCTGATAAAGGCGTACGAAAATATGCGCGATAATTTTCCGGCGCTCGAAAAATATAAACTGGTTGTTATCGGCCACATATCAACTTTCAGCGGGAATGTCCGCGAACATATCGAAAGGTCAAAATACAAAAAAGATATAATGCAAACAGGCTACGCGGATGGCAAAGATAAAGTATATCTCTATAATCTGGCCTCGCTTTTTGTGTACCCTTCGCTTTTCGAAGGTTTCGGCTTTCCGCCTCTCGAAGCCATGGCTTCCGGAACTCCGGTGATAACTTCCAATAATTCTTCTCTTCCCGAAGTGGCAGGGAAAACGGCTGTTTTGATCGACCCTTCCCGTCCTGATGAAATCACAAAAGTCATGCAGGCTGTTTTATCGGATGAAAAGTTGTATAATTACTTGAGAGAAGAGGGCTTAAAAAGAGCGCAAATTTTTAGTTGGGAAAAATGCGCCGAGGAGTCGTTGGCGCTTTTTCAAAAAGTTCGCGCTTCATAATTCTATATTCTTAATTCATAAATAATGCGAGTTGGCATTGACGCCCGGTTTTATGGTTCCGTTGGAAAGGGACTAGGGCGATATACTCAAAAGTTGATAGAGAATTTGGAAAAAATTTCCACCCCGTATGGAAATCAATATTTTATATTCCTTCGAAAGGAAAATTGGGAAGAATACCAGCCCCTAAACAAGAATTTCACCAAAGTTCTGGCCGATATTCCCTGGTACGGCATCAGAGAACAGATAATATTCCCGCGGATATTAAGGAAACTCAATCTTGACCTGGTTCATTTTCCTCATTTCAACGTTCCCTATTTTTACTCAGGAAAATTCGTAGTGACTATTCATGATCTTATTCTTTTTCATTTCCCGACCCGCCGGGCCTCGACTCTTTCTCCGCTATTTTATCGCCTAAAGCTGGCCGCCTATAAGATCGTCATAAAAAATGCCATCAAGAACGCGAGAGCGATTCTGACGGTATCCGAACACACCAGAAAAGACATTCTGAAGCACTTTAAGATAAATCCCGATAAAGTTTTTGTCACCCACGAAGCCGTTGATCTTTTGCCCGCAATTCCGTCTGATCTGCCTCGCCAGGAAGTTCTCAAAAAATATGGTATAATGAAACCGTATATCCTTTATGTGGGAAACGCTTATCCCCATAAGAATCTGGATGTGCTGGCTACGGCCTTTCGAGAGGTGACCCGGAAGCACCCCTTGTTGCGATTGGTGCTGGTCGGAAAAGAAGATTACTTTTATCGGCGGCTCAAAAAATTCGTCAGGGACGGAAAAATCAAAAATATTATTTTTGCCGATTTTGTGAGCGATAATCACTTGCCGGTTATTTATCAGGAAGCCCAAACCTATGTTTTTCCCTCTCTCTATGAAGGCTTCGGACTGCCGCCTCTTGAAGCGATGCGCGAGGGCACGCCGGTCATAAGCTCCGAAAGTTCCTGCCTTCCTGATATTCTGGGAGAAGCCGCCTATTATTTTGATCCGAAAGCGACCGGGGAAATCGCCGAAGCGATAGAAAAAGCGCTTATTGACAAAGACTTGAGAGAAAAACTGATTTCCGCCGGCAGAAAGCAGATAAAAAAATATAACTGGGAAAAAATGGCCAGGGAAACATTGGAAATTTATTCTAAGGCTTAACCTTAGAGACAATAATGTCAAAACGAAAACAAATCCTAAAACAAATGTTTGATGTGCGGCCGACCCAGCCGGATGGCTCTTTGGATTTGGAAAAAATACAGAAACTCCAAAAAACCGTCCTTATTTCGGAAAAAATAGTTGCGAAGAAGCCAAAAAAATACCAGAAATTTTCTGACATAAGGCGGGCAACCGAAATATTTTATGAGGAAATATTTGAAGAAGCGCCTTGGGATGATGAGGCTGCTGCCGGCGAAACTGAAGCGGCGGAAGAAAAATCAGCGCGCCGGCCCAACATAATCCAGCTTGGTCAAGCGGTATCTGACGATTTGCTGTCGGTTTCAAGAGTCGCTGATCATCAAAAGACAGAAGAAATTTCTGAAGACATTCCGGGCGATTTATCAACGGATTATTTTTTTCAGTCGTCCGAGTTCCTTCAAGCCAGCCTGGAAGAATCCGCCGAGAATTTAGTCAAAAAATTAAAGAGAGGAAAAAGAAAAGGGCGGCGCGGAAAAGAAAGAAGGAGTTTTGACGAATTTGATAAAAACATTAAATTCAACTTTTCAAAATTGTTTTTTTCAAATTATCTGGCAGGAGGAAAGCTTAAATATGGATTTCACTTTGTATCCGTTCTTCTCGTTTTTTCCCTGCTGATTCCCAGTTTTTCCCTTTTACAGAGGGGATTGAATGCTAAATCAACCGTCCTGACCCAGAGCCAGGAAGCTCTGGTTCAATTTGCCCAGGCTAAGGATAATCTTTCCAGCGGACAGCTGGACAAAGCCGCCGTTAATTTTGAAGAGTCTTATGAATTATTAAGCAGCGCCCATCTGGATATTTCCGAAATTGGCGGTAAATTCAGCGAAATTCTGCGATTTATTCCCGGAATGTCCAAAGTGGCCAGTGCGAATTATCTGATGGCGGCCGGAGAAAACTTAGCTCTTTCCGGAAAATATCTGGCGACATCCGTAAAATCCTTAGATCAGATAAGGAATCCATTGGAGAAAACCAGTGATTCAAACCAACCGTCTTTGACGGATATTTTTATCAGCCTTCGCGACGGTGTGGGAAACGCCGACAAAGAGCTGACTCAAGCGCAAGAAAACTTAAGTAAGGTCAATCTTGACGATTTGCCCGAAGAAATAAAGCCTACTTTCGCTGATCTTAAAAATAAACTGCCGCTTGTCACCTCAAGCATCAAAAATTTTTTGGATTACTCGCAGATTTTTTTGGATGTCCTGGGTTATAACGGTCCTCGAAAATTTTTGTTTTTATTTCAGAACAACCAGGAAATGCGAGCTACCGGCGGATTTATCGGAAGCTATGGAATCCTGGACATATCCAACGGCCGGATCAAAAACCTTTTTGTGGACGATATTTATAACCCGGACGGCCAGCTCCAATCCCGGATCATCCCTCCCGAACCGATCCAGAAAATGAGCGCCGCCTGGACCATGCACGATGCCAACTGGTTTCCTGATTTTCCGGCCTCGGCGGAAAAAGTTTCCTGGTTTTATGAAAAAACCGGCGGTCCGACGGTGGACGGGATCATCTCGATAACGCCAAATCTGCTTCAGGATCTTCTCCGCATCACGGGACCCATTGATATGCCGGAATATAACACAACCGTCGACGAATCTAATTTTGTCGAAAAGACCCAATACGAAGTGGAAGTCAATTACGACAAAGACTTAAACAAACCCAAAAAATTCATTGCCGATCTTACTCCAAAAATCCTGGACAAAATATTCAGCTCAAAGGATATGAGCCAGATGATTCAGATTCTTGAAGCGCTGAACAAGTCCCTCAAAGAAAAACATCTGATGCTATATTCAAAAAATTATAACATTCAAAAACTTATCTCTGAACAGGGCTGGTCGGGTGAAGTGCTGAATACCCGCAAAGATTATCTCTCTGTCATCAACACCAATATCAGCGGCTACAAAACCGACGGCGTCATTGACGAAACCATCAGCCATTCAAGTGAAATTCAGGGAGACGGGAGCATTATTGACACGGTAAGCGTAACACGCAAACATAATGGGGGTAACAAAGAACAGGATTGGTGGAACAGGGTGAATTCCGATTATATGAGGGTCTACGTTCCCGAAGGAGCCACTCTTCTGGAAGCCAGCGGCCAGACTCGGGAGTTCATTTCGCCGCCGCTTGACTATCAGTCGCTCGGATTCAAGAAAGATCCCCAAGTGCAAGCCGAAGAGGATTCGACCGAAGTGGATGAAAAAACCGGCACCCGCATTTACACGGAAAACCATAAAACCGTTTTTGCCAACTGGACCTATGTCAGCCCCGGCGAGACAATGACTTTGGAATATAAATACCGATTGCCTTTCAAGCTTAGCTTTGATGACCTGCATCACCCGGCCGATTCTTTTTCGGTCTTGTACCAAAAACAATCCGGAAGCCCGGGAAGCAAACTTATGTCTGAAGTCAAGATCCCCCAAAATTATCAGCTGATCTGGCGCTATCCCGATGACGTTAGCTATGATTCCGGCGACTTGAAAATGGAAACAGCTCTTAATACGGATAAATTTATTGGTTTGACGCTGGAAAAAAACCCATGATTAGAAGATTAAGCGAAAAAATTGTCAGTTTCCGGCCCTCTTCTTCCATCTCTTCCGCCGCCTTGATAATTTCCGCGGCGGGGATTTTGAGCCGGGTTTTGGGACTTTTGCGCGACCGCATTTTGGCCTCCCATTTCGGGGCGGGGGACGCGCTGGATGTTTATTACGCCGCTTTTCGAGTGCCCGATCTCCTGTATAATCTTCTTATTCTCGGGGCTTTAAGCGCCGCTTTTATTCCGGTTTTTACCGGCCTGATCGCCCGCAACGAAGAGAAAGAGGCCTGGAAATTGGCCGACAGCCTGCTTAACGCGGCTCTTTTGGCGCTCATTATTATCAGTGGAATATTTGTAATATTCACTCCGTGGCTCATGAAAATAATTACCCCCGGTTTTTCCGGAGAAAAGCTGGCTCAAGTTGTCATGTTGACCCGTATAATGTTCTTGAGCCCCATTTTTCTCGGCATAAGCGGGATTTTTGGCGGCATTCTGAATTCTCTAAAAAGATTTTTGATTTATTCGCTGGCTCCCATAATGTACAACCTGGGAATTATTATCGGAGCCGTTTTTTTTGTGCCTCATTTTGGAATCATCGGCTTGGCCTGGGGAGTCGTTTTGGGAGCCCTGCTTCATATGCTGATTCAATATCCCGCCGTCAGAATAAGCGGTTTCCATTATCATCTCGCTTTTGATTTCAAGAATCATCACTTGCGAAAAGTTCTCAAACTGATGGTTCCCAGGACTATGGGGCTGGCTGTCACTCAAGTGAATTTACTGGTTGTAACCATCATCGCTTCGACTCTCGCCGCGGGAAGTCTCGCCATTTTCAATTTTGCCAATAATCTGCAAAGTTTTCCCTTGGGAATTTTTGCCATTCCTTTCGCCCTGGCTGTGTTCCCGACTCTTTCCCACTTTGCCGCGAAAGATGAAAGGGAAAATTTTATCGCCAGCTTCTCCCAGACCTTCCGCCAGATCCTCTTTTTTATCATTCCGGCCAGCGTTCTGATTCTTGTTCTGCGGGCTCAAATCGTGCGAGTGGTTCTGGGGGCCGGAAAATTCGATTGGGAAGACACTATTCTCACTTTCCAGTCTTTGGGAATTTTTGCCGTGAGTCTTTTCGCCCAAAGCCTCGTCCCGCTTCTGGCCCGCTCTTTTTACGCCATTCATAACACGAAGATACCGTTTTATACGGGACTGGCAAGCGAGGCGGTCAACCTTGTTTCCGCTCTTATTTTATCCCGATTCTTTGGAATCCTGGGCCTTGTCTGGGCCTTTTCGCTCGCGAGCGCCGTCAATATGTTCCTTCTTTTGCTTGTTCTTCGGGTGAAACTGAAATATCTCGATGACAAAAAAATAATTTGGACCACTCTTCGCATATCCATTTCGGCGCTCGCGGCCGGCTTCTCGGCGCAACTGGCAAAATATGTGATCCAGCCATATATCAATCTTGACACATTTCTTGGCGTATTTTCGCAGATGGT
>Ga0163199_1001929_pt1 | contig 12805 bp, 5 predicted proteins | sample PL_2010_150m_FD_113537 | JGI IMG/M metagenome (GOLD analysis project Ga0163199, IMG submission 113537) | Freshwater microbial communities from Powell Lake, British Columbia, Canada to study Microbial Dark Matter (Phase II) - PL_2010_150m | ecosystem: Environmental > Aquatic > Freshwater > Lake ... | reverse complement strand
TCCCTCGCGCTCGAATCGCTGGCCAATCCCGCGGCCGCCAAACCGCTGGCTGAGTTGTTGCAGAAGCCCGGCATCGGCGGCCACGCGGTCACCAACATCACCGCCGCGCTGGCCAAGACGCCGGCCAGCGGCACGGACAACACCGGCCGCGGCTCCGCGTTGAGGGAGCTGTTCCTGGCGCGCGCGTTGTATCGCTGCGGCGACTGCGGCGGCCTCGGCGAGAAGACCCTCCGCGCCTACGCCGAAGACCTGCACGGCCACTACGCCCGCCACGCGCAGGCGGTCCTGAAGCAGAAGCCCGGCAAGGCTCCGACGGCAAAGTAAGCCGGCGTTCTTGCCGGCTCAGCTTCAGTCTTCGGGTTTACCGGATGCGACGCGCGGGTTGCCAAAACTCCGCGCGCCACGCCGTGTCGGCTTGCCAGAGGTCGGAGTTCCAAAACGCCGTCTCCGTGAAGTCGTTGTGCGCTTGCGGGCCGTGAGAGGCCGGGGCGCCGGCGCTGAACGCTTTCAGCGTCACCTGACGACGCACGTCGCGCGGAACCAGGTGCGTGGCCTGGATGATGTTTTCCCAGCGGCCCAGCGTGCGGTCCTGAACGGTTTCCGGGTGCGCGAGGAATTCGTCAATCCACACCAACAAACTGCCGCGTGGCGCAAGGTCGGCGGCGTTGGTTTCGCCCGCCTCGTTCGCGGGATGGAGGCTCAGGTTGTAGAACTGCGACTCGGGATGCGCCGACAGATACGGCACCACCGCCACGTCCCAGTCACGGATGCTGCACGCCGCCGACAGATAGACGATGTTGCGGAACGGCAGCTCCGGACACCGGCGAATCATTTCGTTGGCAACGAGCGCACCCGCGCTGTGGGCGACGAGCGTGATGGGAACGAGCCGCTTTCTTTCCAGCGCGCGCAGCGCCTCCAGCAGCCGCGCAACGCCGCCGGTCGAGTTGTGATCGAGCGCGCGCGTCACCTCGCCGGCATCATGCCAGCGGTCTTCGAGATAAAACTCCTCCGGCGCTTGAAAGAGCGTGGACGTGCGGCGTCGCATGTTTTCCCATGCGCTTGTGCCGAGGCCGTCAATCGCCGGGGCGCTCACCAGTTTCGTTGGCAGCGTCAACCATGAAAGTCCGTAGCGCGCCAGTTGCCAGCAAGCCGTCCGGTCGAAGCCACCGAGTGAAACGGCGATGGAATGAGCCGGGTCGCTGCCGTAGCGGCGGCGCAATTCCAGATAGAGCGCGTTCACGTCGGCGATCTCGGTGTTGATGAGGTTGTCGAGCTTGTCGGAGATGGTTTCCCGGGCGGGCGCGTTGGTGCGATAAAAGGTGCCGCCGATCCTCGAATTCTTCAGGTCTATCGCGCCTTGATGAAACCACACCACCGGCGCGCGGACGAGCGAGCAGCCCACGTCGCCCGCGGCGTAAAGCGGCGCGGAGAGCTTGCCTTGAATCGGTTTCTCCTGCCCGCGCCGCACCAATGTCAGATGCTCCCAGTAGGTTGAGGTCAACCGCGAGTCCCACGCGACGAACAGCGGATAACCGCCGCCCGCCATGATGTCCGGTGTCAACTGTGCCACCATCTCGACGCCAGACTCGACCGAGTTCAGCCCACCCGGGATGAAAATGACGAGGTTGGTGCAGCGGGAAGCGGCGACGGACTTAACCAGCCTCGCGAGCGACGCTTCGAAATCGCGATCCGGCGTGGGCAACCACGCGCCGTCGCTGTCGCGCGGGTCGGCGCACAACGGCTTCCCGGCGTGGTTCACCGCGACGACGTGGAGATCCAGCGGAGTCTGCGCCGCCGGTTTCAATGCGCTGCAACCCGTCGCGGCAAGAGCGCTCGCCGTCAAGATGATCGTCAGCCAACACAAGCGCATGGTCACTTGGCTTTCTTTCTCGGCTTTGTTCGAGGACATTCTACTTCGTCGCCGCCAGCGGAGGCGAGGGGTCATACCAGAGCGACTTCCAGTATTGGCGCTCGACTTCATAGACGTTGATCGGGGCGTCGGGCTTGGTGTCGGCAGGCAGGATGCCGTAGCGTTTCATCTCGCGCACCCATTGCTCGCGCGGGCGGAAACCGGGCATGTCGAAACGCTTGATCTCGTCCAGCCGCTGCTTGCCGGCTTCGCACATCGCCAGCAGCGCGCGGTAGTCGGCGTCATCCTTGCTGGCAAAGACCGCGCCGCACGCGCCGTAGCCGCCGGCCGTCTTCGCCAGCGGGGCGAGCAGAGCCAGCGATTGCTCCGGGCGCGTGAGGTTGAAAACGATGTGGCGCGTGTGCTTCAGCCGCGGGTCATCCATGCTCGGCATCCAGAAGCTGAGGCCGATTTCGTCGCAGAGCGTGCGCGGGACCGGATGCTGCTTGGCATTGTGGCAGGAGGCGCAGCGGTTCGCGAAAACCTTTTGCGCGGCGACGGTCGCGGGCCAGTCCTGGTCATTCTCCAGAATCTCCTTGTTCTGCTGGTAGCCGCCGATCATGCCGCAGCCGAGCGCGGCGTAGGTGCCGGGATATGACGCGCCGCAGTCGAGCCAGAGCCGCACCATGAGCCGGTCGCGCGGCGACGCCTTTATGCCGTGGTGCGCGCCGTCAAGCTTGTCCAGGAGCGGGCTGCCGCCGCTGCCGAGTGAACGCGGGGCATAGTTGCTCTTGGCAAGGTTGCGGCCGTCGGCGATCTGCCGCCAAACGGTGAGCGTGTAGAAACTGTGCGAGAACATCGGGCCGCGGTCGCCGGTGAGGATGACGCCGCCCTCGCGCTTGTCGTAGTCGTGGCACTTGACGCAGTTGCGGTCGAGCACCGGTTGGACATCGCGCGGGAAATCGGGAATGTCCGGCATGTCATGGAATGGCTCGATCTTGCTGGCGGCCCGCGCCGGCGCGGAAGGCTTGCGCGCCACGCAGACCTGCTGCGTCAGCGAGCGGTGCTCGTGGCAGCCGACGCAACCGAGTGTTTCGCCCGGCGCCACCGTGGTGAAGCTCTGCATCCGTTTCACGGCGCGGTCTTTTTCGTCGAGCGCGACAAACAACAGGCTCCGCAGCGCAGGTGCCTCGAAGTAAGCCGAGCCGTCCGGCTCCACCGGCACGGTGCCGAGCACGCGCTCCAGCGTGAACGTGCCGGCGTAGCTCATCGGGTCCATGCCGCCGGTGAAGTTGACAGGCTTGGGCAGGCTCTCGACGATGAGCAGCTTTTTGATTTCGCCGGGCTGGATGCCGGAGACGTTGCGGCCGAAGTAAACGTTGTCGAGCAGGTAGCGGCCGACCGGTTGCGCGAGGTCCACGCGCGGCGGGATGATGGCCTCGCGCTCGCGCTTGATGAGCGGGCGCGGTTCATGGAGCCAGACGTTGGGCGCTTTGCAGAACTCTGGCGGCAGTTTGAAGAGCGTGGCGACCTGTTTGTCCGGGCCGACGGCGACAAGATGGTCGTTCATGGCGGCGAGGAATTCGGTTTCGCTCAGCGGCCAAACGTCGCGGTAGCCGGTGGCGCGCGTCATGTTGTGCAGCGAAGCGAGATCGTCGGGGCCGTTGCTCACGTCCACCGTGGCGACGTAGCCGGCGTGTTCGGGCGCGCCGTGGCCGGGCGAGTTGATGAAAGCGACCTTGTCGGAGCCGGGGATCGGTTTGCCGTCAATGAACACGCCGCCGGGATTCAGGTTGCCGAAGTAAATCGTCTGGCCGGTGCCGTCCGGGTTCATCGTCCAGAGGTGGTGGTAGTTGACCTGATTGCGGTCCACGTATTCCCAACGCATGTAGAGGATGCGGCCGTCGGGCAGCGGCCACGGCGTGTTGTCGTGTTCGAGGTTGGCGGAGAGCTGGCGGATGTTTTTGCCGTCGGCGTCGCAGCGGAAGATGTTGGCAACTTGAGTCAACCAACACTGGACCCAGCGCTTGCCGCGCGCCGAGATAAACACGATGCCGCCGTCGGGCAGCCACGCCGGTTCGAAGTCGTCGTAGATGCCGTCGGTGAGCCGGCGCAGGCCGGAGCCGTCAGCGTTGATGGTGTGGAGGTGATAAGTGTCGGTGCCGCCCTTGCGGTAGGAGAAGACAATGAGCCGTCCGTCGTAGTGGACGGCGGGATCGCGCACCGAACCTTCGGGATCGTCCACGAGCAGCGTGAGCTTGCCGGTCTTGAGGTTGAGTTTGCAGAGCCGGCCTTCCTTGCCATACATCTTCGTGTTCTCGTCAGGCGAGAGGTAGCCGAAGTTCGCATACCAATGCTCCTGGATGATCGAGCGCACGGCGAACACGATCTCGTCCACGCCCGCCATCGGCCCGGCGAGGAAGTTCTTCAGAAACTCGGGGGTTTGGTGGGACACGATCTTCGGCGGCTCGCTGCGCGGGCTGAGTTGGACGTAGTCGTAGATGATCCAACTGCCCTTATCGAGCGTGATGGCGATGGTGTTATCGCCTGCCGCGATCGCACCCGCCGGCACGGGGAACGTCAGTGGCAGCGTCTTACCTTCGGCGTCGGGCTGGTGGGCCAATTGGTCGTTCAAGCCCGCGCCTTTTGGCAATCGCTGCGACGCGATCTGTTTTCCGTTCACGGTGATGGTGATCTGGCTTGGTTCCCAAATCGCCAGCACGCCGAGCGTGAGATAGAGCGGCCCGGCCGGTGCTTGGTCGGCGTGGTAGCGGATGGTGAACGTCTGCGGTTTGCCGCCGGCCCAACTGTCGTGCGTGCTCGGATGGATGTAGGGCCACGCTTTCAGTTGGCTCTTGCCGACGATGAACACGACCGGCTTCGGATAACGCCTGGCATAGTCCGGCCAGCGTTTGTCGGTCAGCCCAAACTCCATCGCGCAGCCGTCAGGCGTTCCGATACAGAATAACGCGTCGGCCGGTTTCTCGGCGACAGCCGGGGCGCCGAACGCCGTGCTCGCCGCGATCGCGGCGCAACCGATCAGTGTGGTGAAAAGGTTTCGATTCTCTCGTTGTATGGTGTTCATTCCTGCGCCAGCAGTTCATCGTCCCTGATTTCCTCGGCGTTTGGATTCGGGACTTTGAAATAGGTGAACTCGCCCGCGGGGTCTGGAAACTCGCTCAGCTCCAGCGCAATGTTGGGTTTGCCGCCCGGATACCACGCGCCGGCGCCCCACGCCTTCACGCGGCAGGCGACACCGCCGGGCCGCACCGAGTCGTCTTTGAACGGACCTTCGAGAGACTTCGGGTCAATCACCAGCAGACGCAGGTCTGTGTTGGCAAGATTGGGATAGCGCGAGCGATTGAAGCAGAAGACTTGCGGCCCGCGCATGATCGCAACGCGCCCAGCCTGCGCCACGCGGCCCGCGACGAATCGCAAGGGCATCGGCAGGTCCAACTCCACGCGGTCGCCGCTCTGCCACTTGCGGTTGATGGCGAAAAACTCTCCCGGCTTCGGGTTCTTCTTCGTCGGCTCCCCGTTCACCGAAACCTTTGGCTCCTTGCACCAGCGCGGGATGCGCAGCCTTAGCGGGAACTGCGCGGGCTGCGACGGTTCGAGCCGGATCGTCACGCGGCCGGAGTTCGGGTAATCGGTTTCCTGCCGCACCGTCACGCAGAGTTGCGGTTTCAGTTCCACCTTTGCCTCCGACTGCGTGTAAAGATTGACCGCGATGCCGCCGCCGTCGCGGTAACAGACGCACGCGGGCAGTTCGGCGATGGTGCGCCGGTAGTTGTTCGGACAGCAATAGGTGTCGCCCTTGTGGTAACTGCGCGGCCCATCCGTCGGCGAGTAGTAGCGGATGCGTCGGCCGTCGGGCGATTGCCCCGCGAAGAGGCCGTTGTAGATCACACGCTCCATCAGGTCACCGTAGAGCGGCTTGCCTTCCATCCGCAGCAACTCGTCGAGCCAGCGCACGAGATACGCGCTCGCGCAACTCTCGCCGAGATTGATCGTGCCTTCCTGCGTGTCGTGCCAGCACTCGTGGTCGCCCACTTCGCCGGTGATCGTCATGCCCTCGCCATTCAAGATGAAGTCCAGCACGTCGCGCGTTGGCTTCAGCAGGCGGGCGTTCGGTTGCAGCCGGTGGAGCCGCAGTTGCGCGATGCAGCGGCAAAGGTGCGCGTAGGCGTGCCCTTCGATCAACCCCCAGCGGCCGGTAACGACGTGCGCGTCCCAGTTCGCGAGCTGGCGAGTCTTCGTCACAAACTCCAGATACCGCGCGTCGCCCGTCTCGCGGTGCAGCGCCAGCATCGTGCTCTCCACGCCCGTGACGCCCATGTGTAATGTGATGTCCCACGGCGTGGGCAGCTTCGGCGGTTCGGCGGCCCAGCGCCGCACGATGTAATCGGCCAGTTTCCTCGCCGCCTCCAGCGACGTCTTCTCGCCGAAGAACCGATGATCCATCGTCAGGCCATAGACCAGATAGTTCATCTCGTGAATGTCCCAGAGCGACCACATCCGCTTCGCCGGCTGGAACGTGCCGATGTAACCGTCGGCCTCCTGCGCGGCGATGGCCTCGCGGACCAAGCGGCGTTTCAGCGCGACCACGCGCTCGTCGCCGGTGTGGGCGGCGAAGCGCACCGCGGCGTCAATCAACTTCCCCAACCCGATATATGCGCCCGTGCGTTTGGCCGGCTCCGCCTTGAACGGCGCCAGGAAATCCTTGTCCACGTCCAGCACCAGCAGGTTGTTGGTGATCGTGACCTCGATGCGCCGGCCGATCTCGCCGCCCACCTTCACCGCGCGCACGTCGAGCGGCTGCAACTTGTCGGCAGCGGTGGCGGATAGCGGGTGAGTGACAGCGAGGGTCAAACAGAAACAAGCGAGCGAGTAAATGTGTTTCATGGCAGTCGTATCGGACTGCCCGGAAGTCTTGAAGACCCGCCGCCCCAGGTCAACGCATTTCTATGCTGGTTTCGTCACGGCTCCACCAGAACGACTCGGCTAATCAGTGCCCACCAATTCGTCGGCACAAGTGAGTTTTCCCACTCCGTCTGTCAACAGCCATCACTTCGCGATGATTGGAAAAATATGCCACCGCGCTTCCGCTGTTGCATTCGGAACTTCGTTCTGTATGATTTGCGCGCGTTTGAGCCGCGGTGGTTGCGGCCAACCCCCAGGCGGGGTAGCCAAGTGGTAAGGCAGGAGTCTGCAAAACTCCTATGCGTCGGTTCAATTCCGACCCCCGCCTCCAATTTAGCCCGCGTGACTTCAACAAGTTGCGCGGGCTTTCGTTTTGGCGGCATGTCCAACGGAAAACGCCGTGATACCGAAAGTGATACCACCAGCCCGCAACTCCACAAGGCTGGCCATACCCCGTCGCAACTCCGGTGCGGTTTTTGGCGCGGGATGCTTGACAGCCGCCCGGGTGGCGGGTGGCAATCTCCTCCCGCTTCTCGACGCCCAGATAGCCCGCGTCGGCGTAGGCCTCCTTCTCCTGGCCATGGAGCAAGGCATGGGTTTGCGCGATATCGGCCACGTTGGCCGCCGTGCCGGCCACGCGGTGCACCAGCCGCCAGAAATAGACGAGCGCAACGAGATAAATTGTGCTAGCCTTACCACCCAGAAATCAAAGATTCACCAAGATGAAAACGCCTCACATCCTCAACCACCGTCGCCTCCTGTCACTGCTTGCCGCTTTCGTGGCGCTCGCCGTTTGTTGCATCGCACACCACGCCACCGCTGCGGAGCCGGCTGGCACCAATGCGCCGTCGTGCAAGACGTGCGAGGACGCCAAGAAAGCCGACGCCGCGAAACCAGCCGCCGCCAGCGAGGACGGCAGCCGGTCGCTCTTCGACGGCAAGAGCCTGAAAGACTGGAAGCCGACGAACTTCATCGGGAAGGGCAAGGTCGAGGTGAAGGACGGCTGCATCTTCCTCGGCGCCGGCAATGATCTCACCGGCATCTCGTTTGTGAACACGAACTCGCTGCCGCGGACGGACTACGAGATCGAGTTGGAGGGCAAACGGGTGAGCGGATACGATTTCTTCTGCGGGCTGACGTTCCCGGTGGGCAAGGCGTGCTGCACGTTGGTGCTCGGCGGTTGGGGCGGCACGGTGGTCGGCATCTCGTCCATTGACGGCATGGACGCCTCGGAGAACGAGACGACCAAGAGCATGGAGTTCGTCAAGAACCGGTGGTATGCCATCCGCGTCCGCGTGACGGCGGAGAAGATCGAATGCTGGATTGACAAGGAGCAGATGGTGGACGTGACGATCACCGGCAAGAGGATCGGCATGCGCTTCGGCGAGATCGAGGAATCCGCGCCGCTCGGCATCGCCTCCTACAACACCGGCACCGCGCTGAAGAACATCCGCCTCCGGCGGCTGGAGTGACGGCGCGAATGTGCACAGCGCGAGAAAAAAACTGGTGCGCCCGGCGGGAGTTGAACCCACAGCCTTCGGCTCCGGAGGCCGACGCTCTATCCAATTGAGCTACGGGCGCACAGCAGGCGGCATTATGCCTTTTTTCAGGACGCTGGCAAGCAATCATGCGACATCGCTTGACGCCTCCGGGCGCATCGGATAGAAAGCAGCGCAGAATTTCAACGGAGCTAGCCATCGAGTGAAAACTAAAAACCGCAAAGCCACCAACGTCGCCTCTCCGCGAAAACCCACCACCGCCAAGACCGCCGCCCGCCGGACCGCGGGCCGCATCGTCAAACGGTTCAACGCGCCCGGCGTCCAGTATGCCAAGATCGAGATGGGGAAAGTCACCCGCCTCGCGCTGATGATCACGCCGGTCGGCCGCGGCCCGGTTCACATGCAGCTCGGCGAGGCGCTGCGCAGCCTCCGCACCGTCCTCGAACAACAGCGCGAGAAGATGAACGTGACCGTCCAGACGGTCTTCCTCAAGGACGCCAACGACCAGACCCTGTGCGAGCAGATTCTGGCCGCGCGCTACGTGGACGAGCCGCCGGTTACGACGTTCGTCCACCAGCCGCCCTGCAGCGGCGCGGCGCTGGCGATCGAAGTCTGGGCCACCGGCGGCAAGACGGTCTATGTTGAACGGCCGCTGCCCAACGTGCTCCAGGTCAGCATGGGCAACGTCACCTGGACCCACTGCGGCGGCATTACCCCGCGCAACACGACCGGCAGCGTTTACGAGCAATCGCTCGACGCGTTCAGCCAGATGAAGCAGAAGCTCAAGAAGGCCGGCGTCGAGATGGACCACCTCATCCGGACCTGGCTCTACCTCGGCAACATCACCGGCCCCGAAGGCGATCTCGAACGCTACATGGAACTCAACCGCGCCCGGACGGATTTTTACGAAGGCGTTCAATTTGGACGCGGGCACGTGATGGCCGGCGTGCGACAGGCCGTGTATCCGGCGAGCACGGGCATCGGCATGTGCGGATCGGGCATCACGATGAGCGCCACGGCGATTGACACGGATCGCAAGGATGTGTTCATCCTGCCGCTGGAGAACCCGCAGCAGACGCCGGTTTACGAGTATGAGGCGGTTTACTCGCCGAAAAGCCCGAAGTTCGTCCGCGCCATGGCCGAAGCGATCGGCGACTACGTTGTCATCTGGATCTCCGGCACGGCGAGCATCGTGAATTCCAAGACGTTGCACACCGGCAATCCCGGCAAGCAGGCCGACCAGACGCTCACCAACATTGAGTTGCTGCTCTCGCAGAAGAACCTCGCGCGGCACGGCGCGCCCGGCGCGGGAGCCACGCTGCGGGATCTGGCGAAGTTGCGCGTTTACGTGAAGCGCCCGCAGGACTACGCGATCATCCGCAAGGTCTGCGAGAAGCGATGCGGGAAAGACATCCCGATCATCTATGTCGTGGCGGACGTTTGCCGCTCGGATTTGCTGGTCGAGATGGAAGGCCTGGCGTTCGCCAAGCGATCCCAGTAGGACAGGCGTCCCGCCTGTCCAAGCCGTCATCATCAATCGTTCAAGCCTGCGGCTGGCCGACGTGACAAAGTCTCGCGTCTGCGTCAATCGGCAGGCGGCGGAGGCGATGTTGCACGGCGAGACCGACAAGCTGGTCGGCATCATCAACTGCCATGCTTCAGACGGAATTGGAACAGCGGGTTGTGTTTTGAGAGAGGTTCTAGCGTGTCTCCCCCTAAAAAAGAAAACGCGGATCAGAATTCCCGAGCTGCCCTTTGGCACTCGAACCACTGCTTCCTGATCCACGTCGAAAACTGTCTGCTGAGTTGATACCACGCTAATCCATGTTTTGGGTTTTGCAAGTGTGGTGACTGGTGCTGGTGAGATGAGGTGAAATCCCAAGCCATGATCGGCAAGGGGCAATGGCACGCGAGATTATTCGGAGGTCTCGAAGGCCGCACTATCCATCACCAACCCAATCCGCACGTCCCTTCCACGGCTCAGCGCACCACACCGACCGCCACCCGAAAGCCGCAGTAGCTAGCCGAGTTGGCCGGGTCGTGGCCGCTGCGGATGGCACAACGACAGGTGCCAGGGGGGTGGGAGAACGACCCGCCCCGCAACACGCGTGCGCCTAAATTACCCTTATAGCACTCTTCGTGCGCTTGCGTTGCATCGTATTCATCCAAGCACAACTCATACACGTTGCCCAACATGTCCGCCAACCCAAAGCCATTCCGCCCTCGCGAGCCAAAACTATCCGCAGGTGCCACCCACACAACCCCGTCGTCCTTCCCCGACCAGTTCAACCGGTCCTTGCCATCTTCCTTGCTCTCGCCCCACCAGAATTTCGTCTGCGTCCCGGCCCGACACGCATACTCCCACTCCGCTTCCGTCGGCAGCCGAACCATGTAGTTCGCCGGTAGCCTTCCCGCCTTTCGCTCGCGCTCCGTCAGCCACTCGCAGAATGCCACCGCGTCATTCCAACTCACGCAGCATACCGGATGATTGTCTTGGGGCGGAGATCCCAAGCCCGGATCGTGCCAACTCAAGCCATCCACACGGTTCCGTGACTGCCCTTTCCACGGTGCGTAATCCACATAACCCTTCTTCTCCGCGTCCGACTTGTAGCCCGTCGCCGTCACAAACTCTTTCCACTGGCCCACTGTCACCTCCGTCCGCCCCAGCCAGAAACCTTGTTTGATCCTTGTTTTACGCGGTAGTTCCCCCTCGTTTCTCGCGCGTCTCTCTATCCCCGCGTTGGCCACCGCCCATTCCTGTTCCTCCTTGGTGCTGCCCTGCATGAACTCGCCGGGCGGGATGCCCATCAGTTTCATCGTCACGTTGCTGCCGACATTGAACGTGAAGACCTCGCCCGCTTTCGGATTGGTTGTCAGCGCGGGAACGCGAGTTTCGGGTGGGGTAAGAATGCCGCCTTCCTTTGGCGCGATTGTCGGTGAAGCCGATGTCTTTGCTGGCGTCGCGCCAGACACATCAACACCGTAACAGACCCGGAAGCCGTTGTTGCGAAGCCAAAAGGACGGCACGACGCCGATGCGGCTGGCGCAGCGAGATTGGGCACGACTCTCGCGGAACGACCCGCCCCGCATCACCCGATGGCTGGAATTGCCCGTCCACAAGCCTTCGTGCGCCTGCGTCTCATCGTATTCGTCCAGACACCATTCCCAAACGTTGCCCAGCATGTCGGCCAGCCCGAAACTATTTCGTCCTCGCGACCCAAAACTGTCCACCGGCGACACAAACTCAAAACCATCGTCGTTCCCCATCCGGTTAAACCGATTCTTGCCGTCCTCCTGCGAATCGCCCCACCAGAATTTCGTCTGTGTCCCCGCGCGGCACGCATACTCCCACTCCGCCTCCGTTGGCAAACGCGCCATCATGCCCGCCGGCATTCGCCCTGCCTGCCGCTCCCGCTTCGTCAGCCATTCGCAGAACATCCTGGCGTCACTCCAAGTCATGCAAGTCACTGGATGATTGTCCTGTGGTTCAAGCCCAAAGTCCGGATTGCGCCAACTTTCCCCTTTCTTTGCCGACCATAACGCACCGGGTCGCGGCTCATACGTTTTGCCCTTCTTCTCGCCATCGCTGATATAGCCCGTCTCCTTCACAAACTGCTTCCACTGGCCCACCGTTACCTCCGTCCGGCCCATCCAGAAACCTTGTTTGATCGCGGCCTCGCGCGGCGCTTCGCCCTCTCGCTTCACTTCTTCATCCTTCCGGCCGCTGGCCACTGCCCACGCCTGCTCCTCCTTGGTGCTACCGAGCATAAACTCGCCGGGCGGGATATAGACCATCTCAGCGCCAACGGCGTTGGTGAAGACGTTGCCGAGTTGTTTCAGAGCGGCGGAGGAGGAAGCAGCGGAGTGCTGGAGTGGTGGAGTATTGGAGCTTTGGGAGGAAGGTTTGGTCCACGGTGACCAAAGGAAGAGACCAGCAAACAGCAACACGGCAGTGGCAATGACTCCTCCCATCACGAATCTCGAATCACGAATCACGGATTTCGATTCCCGAACCACCGTCTGCTTCACCGTCGGCACGACCGTGCCAGCCTTTACCGCCGTCGGCTTGAGCGTCGGTCCCGCGCTTGCAACCGCTGGCGTCAAGGCCGCTGTCGCCGCTGCCTGCTGTTGGCCGATGATGTCGCTGACCTGCCACAGCTCCGCGATCAACTCCTCGTAGCTCGCGTGGCGCGCGTTGCGATCCTTCGCCATCATCTTCCCCACCAACGCCACCAGCGCCGGCAGGCAGCTTGGCATAATCGCCTGAAGATCGGGTGCGGGGTCGGTGACGTGCTTCAAGATCACGCCAAGCGCGTCGTCGGCCTGATACGGCGTCGTTCCGGTCAGCAACTGGTAGAGCGTGCAGCCGAGGCTGTAGATGTCCGTCCGGAAATCCGTCTCCTTCGACGCCCGCGCCTGCTCCGGACTCATGTAATGCGGCGAGCCCATCATCATGCCCGATTGGGTCATCTCGGTGCTTTCGGCGCCGACGCTCTTGGCCAGACCCAGGTCCCCCACTTTCACTTCGCCTTTC
>Ga0163199_1001924_pt1 | contig 12816 bp, 9 predicted proteins | sample PL_2010_150m_FD_113537 | JGI IMG/M metagenome (GOLD analysis project Ga0163199, IMG submission 113537) | Freshwater microbial communities from Powell Lake, British Columbia, Canada to study Microbial Dark Matter (Phase II) - PL_2010_150m | ecosystem: Environmental > Aquatic > Freshwater > Lake ... | reverse complement strand
GCATTGCTCTCAAAGCAAAACGATAGATAACTTGCATAACTTCTCCTAATGAGAGTAATAAAATATTGATAATGAGCAATATTTTTAGTTTAGCGGTTCAAAAGTTCTTACCGGTCCTCATGAGTCACGTTATCGCTTCTCTAAAATTTTTGCAAGCGAACTAACGAATTCGCAGAATGCCCGGTAATCGTTTTGGGATATAACAATTATTATCCGTCCTTTGTTTGCATGTTCCAGGTTAATAGGGAGAGTCAAACGGTACATGCGCCGTATTTGCTAACCCTTGATGAGATGAATGATTTGCTCCTGAGTATCTTTATGGAGATCAGGGTATATGGGTAAACAAATGACTTTATTGGCGATGTGGGTAGCAACGGGCAAATTACTTGGATGCGCTGAAGGCAGTCCCCTGTACATCGGGAAGTCGGAAATTAATGGGTAGAAATAGCGACGACCATAGATGTTGTTGTCTTTTAGTTTTTGGTACAAAGCATCTCGGCTTAAAGGATAGTCCGCTTCAACCAGAATGGGGAAGTAAGAGTAATTTGCGACGGTTTCACCCGCATCTGATACGCAATGAATACCCTTAACACCCTTAAGCAATTCTCGGTAAATCGTATCAATTTCTTTTCTGCGCAGGATCGCTTCGTCAATATGTGCCAGTTGTAATAAACCAAATGCGGCATTGAATTCGCTCATTTTGCCATTGATACCCGGAGCAACGACGGTTACTTCGTCTACAAAACCAAAGTTTTTTAACTGGTCGATGCGCAGCTTGGTTTTTGCATCGGGGCAGACTATTGCCCCTCCTTCAAAAGTATTAAAAACTTTGGTGGCATGAAAACTAAGTACCGACAAATCACCGTGTTTTAAAATGCTGCCGGCACTGGTTTGGACACCAAAAGCATGGGCTGCATCATAAATCACCTTGAGATTGTAATTATCCGCAATCTTTTGAATGGCCTCTACATCGCAAGGATGTCCATAGCAATGTACCGGCATTATGGCGGTTGTTTGCGGGGTTATTGCCGCTTCTATCTTCGTAGGATCAAGATTAAGCGTATTTGCATCAATATCGACAAACACGGGCTTTATGCCATTCCATAACAAGGAATGCGCGGTAGCGACAAACGAATAGGGCGTGGTGATCACTTCGCCGGTAATACGAAGTGACTGCAGGGCGGTTACCAGAGCCAACGTTCCATTGGCAAATAGCGCGATGTGATCAATTGAAAGATAGTCACATAAAGCCTTTTCTAAATTCTGGTGCATAGCCCCACCATTAGTGAGAATTTTGCTGTCCCAGATTTGTTGTAGATAAGGCAAAAATTCATCCAGTGGCGGCAAATAAGGTTGTGTTACAAAGACGGGTTTATTATCCATAATTAACGATTTCGCCTATTAATATGTTTAGGTTACAGTTTGATATCATGTGATTTTTACTCTTTTGGCAAAGATAATTCATTTGAGGCAAATGATTGGCGTGCCCAATAATTTGCCAAGGCAGTAGAAATACTATTTCGCATTTTTGCAGATACAGCCTCGCTACTGTTATTGGTAATTACGTATTCGCGGACCTTTTTACCGAGAGCAATGCGTTCATCTTGATTTTCAATATAAAACGAGATGGCAGAGAAAAAATCCTTATCTTCGCTGTAAATCGCTTCAGGTATTTGTGCGCCGCAAGCATCGCTGCCGATGAAGCATAGCGTTGCGACAGACTCAGAACGAGCCATATTAACCCCGCCGCCGCCGCCAACTATATCCGGCAAGTGTACATATAAGTCACAATGCCTTAAAAAAGCACATAACTGGTGCTCCTTCTTAATTATTTCGATTCTATTCTGATCTCTTAATTGGGAAAATCTGGGATCACACAAAAGTATTTTACTCGGTGTATTCGGGCCAACAAAAACCCAGCGTACATTTTTGTGGCGGCTAAAAATAGTAAAAAAACTATCGAGTCTGGCTTTTGTATAGCTTCTAAAAGCCTCTGCCAACCGTTCTCCACTGATTACTGTGGTGATTGTTAATTCATCGGTGGACTTTTTAACATAATCGACAGGGTAAGAATACTCGTTTTCACGTGGTTTAAATACTACAGGTTGGTACACGCATTTTGTGGGATCATGAGGGCCGGTCACCTGCTGATCTATGTTTCGGGTGATATAAATATCGGCATTTTCGTCAACCGGATTTTTTATATTGAAGAAACAAAAGCCGATAGGGTAACGTTTATACATTACTCGTTGAAGAACTTTGCAAGCATATAATCCTCCCCAGAAAAAGAGAATATGAGGATTGTACCCGTTTATTAATTTTATGCTTTTGTGGATACGGGCTGACGCGTCATTGACTACTTTAACCGTTACATTTTCAGCGATTTCCGAACCTAAGATTTCTATGATTAATTTGGTTAAAGCGGCTGTGTAGTTTTTGTTAGTATATTTTCTTTTCCATGTTCCTGCCCGACCTTGTTTGATTAGATTCTGGTCATCATTGGCAATCAACAGCATTACCGAAAAATTTTTATATGCACATGCAATAGCTTCTATAAATCCCGCAACAACAAATAAATGGGATTTCTTATTATCGATAGGTAAGTAAGACACTACTAAACCTATACGCGGAGCAGCTAAGGATCCTTTCAATAATTCACGATCATCAGTCACTTTGTTTTCCTATTATGTGGATTTAATTGAATGCTAAGGCGATTGGGGACGTTGTGTGATTTTTTTAGCATGCTCTTTACTGAATTTCAAAGTAAGTCAGCCATGAGTCAGGGACAGGGGTATGGCGTGTATGAATTGTGTGAATCATTTCGCGGTAATGATCCTTAAGCCTCAACTCCAATTCGCTGGGCATAACAATTTTTTTGGTTTCATAAACCTTTGTTTGCAGAGCATCCTTAAAAAGGCTGATCGGTGGGGCTTCCATTTCGATAAAAGAATAAATATCGTTAATGAGGGTGGTTGGATTGTCGCTTATTTCATCAAAAAATCTAACCAGTACTCGATCTTTTATACCTGCGCTGTTGATATTTTCAAGCGTTGTTAGGTAGTCGTTTCTTAATTGTATATCTAATTTTTGTGTACATTGCTTGAAAAGATAATCCACATCATTGCCGTAAGTTGAAATGAATTTATCGATACCTCCCGGAGCTTTTTTTTTGCCCTGCAACAATCCAGACCATGCGCGGTGTACTGGATTTCTTAATATATATAAAACATAAACTTTGTTGGCTAAATTGGCTAGATGTGCAAAGCCATCAACGCCAATGACGGCATAATCTGGAGTAATATCCATTGCGCATAATTGTCCTTTTTTCAAGCTCAACAAATCATAATACCATGTGTCGTTAATCTCATTCATAAGCAAAGAAAATCTTCTGCTGAATACCGCCGGACGTTTTACATTAGGGCATTGCTTGGCAAGATTTTTTCGGCTTCCGGATAGCCATGCTGAAAGAAGGGCTCTAAGATCATTTTCTCGTCCTTGACAAAGTTTTAAAAAATAATGCGATCGCCAGTTATTGAGATGGCGACTTTTGCGGTAGAGAAAAGTCAAATAATGTATTTCTTTAACGAACGGACAAATGGAAAATCTTTTATCTTTGCTAAGTACTGTATAAAGCCATGTTGTCCCCGCTTTTTGCGCACCGATACACACAAATAATTTTTCTAGTTTATGCATGTTATTAATCTCACCAATTTAAGTTAAAAATGTAATGCCCAGCAACCCCGGGATTTAGTGAAGCCATTTCATAAAATACTTCCAGAGGGGGTAAGTTTTGTTTAGGTCTATGGTTTAAAGCCCCGCTAATGCTTTGTTATACAGAGTGTGATCATAAATGCGGGGAAAATATATTTATATAAACCGATATTCTGTACGCTAAGCATTACTCATTGAAAATAAAGTATTCAATTTAATAAAGCCGGCATAGTAAAATTGCGCAGAAAATCAAATGGTTGTGGGTATTGGTGCGGGATGTCGAATAAAACAATATCCTAATGGTAATTAAAAACCGCAAAGGTGAAAACATCAAGTATAGCGTTGTCTTAGATTACCTGATTCAAGGGTTGGTTTTTAGGAAATTATTGTTTCGGATGGCATGACTACACAAATGGGCCAAAATGTTCCCTGTTAATAAATTAAGTATTATGAAAGTCGAATACTCAAGTAATTTCTGCCGCTAAAGAATTATTCTTAAGTGACAGAAATTTATAGCGATTGATGAGCTATTGGAATCAGTAAAAGTTTTTGATTATAGTTTTTGCTATAGAGCAAGCATTCAGAACGACCCGGAAGCAAGCTGAAGTGTCTTCGTCTCTTACACAGGAAGCCAATGTAAAGTTCATTTAACTATTCCTTCAATTTTTAGAAAATCCAGTTTTTCGGGATGATTCAAATACAGCTAAGTTGGTGCAACACAATGATATTATTGAGTATTAGTGCCGGCTCACAATGAATTTTTCTTGTCTAGTAACGCCATGAGGGATGATTTAAATTACGAGAATAAAGCTCATCATAGTAGGGCTTTAGTTTACGTATAGCGATTCTTTGCCATTGATTTGGCATGTCAAGTTCTTTGGTTTTGTTAACCTTATCGCTTGCCGTCTCGGCTTTAAAATCAATATGCCGAATATCCAGAAATTTTTCTAAATTCCAAAGAGAGCCTTGTGGAAAAGCAATAAAATCTTCGAGATAGAACAGTTTTACATTTTTTTCTCCAAAAACGTTGACTAATCTGTCGTAATTCGACGCATAGTCGACATTTTTCCAAAACCATGTTTTGTTTATCATGCGCCTGAATTCAGTTACGCTAATATTATCAACACGATCTTCGTCACCGAGAAATTTATATTGAAATTTAACGTGCGACCATAATCTTGCCAAGGGATCACGTAATGTATATATCACTTTGACATCGTTAGCAATTTTTTGAATATGCTCAAGGGATTTTTCCGGAAGCAGGGAATACTGATTTGAGAAGTCGGCGCAATACGCATTTTGAGGTACGCCATCAAACAGCGAACAATACCATGTGTCGTCCAGTTCTTCGGGTAGGGCGTATTTTGTGTACCAATTGACCAGATTTTCCTTGCGGCCCTTGGCAGTGATACTGTTAAGTTTTTCCAGCCTTTTCTTATGGCTCAGTTTGTGACCCAGTTTGTTGATATGAGAAAAATAATGAATCTCTTTTTCTGGAGTAAACCGAATATGGGGATGTGTTTCAAGCTGTTTGTATAGCCAGGTTGTGCCTGCTTTCATCGCGCCTGCGCCAATTAACAGTTTTTCAATCATAATACCTCCAGGGTCAATCCGCGCAAAAATAGCTGCCAAAACTCTTATCTAAAAAGCCTGTTTTTCCGAATAATTGCTTTCAAGGAGTGATAAGGTGGTTTCAGACAAATCCCTAGTTTTATTCAGAGAGTTTATTTTTGTCTGCACATGTTATTAATTGGGTAATGCCAGTTTAGTCTCTAAAAAATCAGATAATTTTTTTGCAGTTTCAATTTGTTTTTGATTTAAGAGTCTAGCTAATTTAAAAACGAAACCGTAAGTATCATTAACACCGACGGTTTTTTTCCGAAATTCCGGCTTTAATTATAACTTCTGCAAGTAGCTAACTATACTGTCTATTGTATTCAAAGCATCTATATCTTCGTCTGGTATCTTGATGCTGAATTTTTCCTCAATCCGAAGAAGAACATCCATCATTTCAAGTGAGTCGATGCCTACCTTACTTAATAAGGTATCACCCTTAATCTCTGAAATATCTGCTGAAGCTCCTGTACTCACCACGATAGAAAGAATCTCTTCTTGTGTAACATTCATCTTGTTCACTCCTTAATTTACTTTGTATAAAACTGTGCTTGCCCATGATAAACCAACACCAAATCCTGCAATCACAATACGTTTAAATTTCGAATCGCTATCACTCAAAATAAGGGGGATTGAAGAAGAAACTGTGTTTCCGTAATCAGATGCAACGAATGGTACTTTATCTTCTTCGAGTTCCAATTTCTTTCTAAGGGTATCAACGATATAGCGACTGCCTTGATGCAGTGCGAAACAATCTATATCTTTACAAGTCAAGTTATTGGCTGCAAGCATCTCAATAATATTTTTTGGCACTACGGTAGCGGAGAATGTGAAAACGGCGCGACCATTCATGGACAATTTTCTGGTATTTTTGTCAGTCTGAATTGAAGCGCTTTCCCGGCCGTGACTGCCAAACAGAAATTTGCCTGTACTCCAAACAGGAGAATCGCTGATCAGCGTAGCTGTTGCCCCATCGCCAAACAATAAGGCGGTATTTTTATCTTGCTCGTCTATTATTTTCGAATAGGGGTCAGACGTAAATAACACCCCCTTACGAAAACCGTTAGCCTGCATAAAGCCCTGAATTACCGATAACCCATAAACAAAGCCAGAGCAACCCAGTGAAATGTCAAAAGCAGCGCATGTATCCGGCAATCCCAACTTAGCGTGGACGATTGCAGACGTATGAGGTATTCCTGAACCATCGGGATTTTGGGTGCAAACGACAATACACTCTACTTCCGCCGTTTGGAGTTGTGATTTATTCAGCAAGTCGCTAAACGCTTGGCAACACAAATCTGAAGTTTCTTCATTTTCTGCTTTAACTGCTAAACGCAGCATCCCTGTCTTATCCCGCAAAAAAGCGTCATCAACATCGAATTGCTTCATGCGTAACGTGTTATCGACTCGTCCATTGGGAATATAGGTCCCTATTGCCTGAATACCGATCATGACTTTACCAGTGAAAAGAAAAGATTACCTACCTTTGTTCCGTTGACTAGAATATCGCTCTTCGTCAAACGGTAGTTCATATTATGCATAAATCGGAGTGCTAAATTTTCGCGATCAGATAAGTCAGTTTCCAAGTCGATTTGCGTGAAAACCCATTTTCCAATGACCTCTGGGAATAATTGCTGATGCAATTGCTTATTCATTGCTACGATAGTTTCGATAAAGCTAAACGGGCTTTTTTGAGTAAGGATGATACTATCAGTTTCCATGCTGCACAATGAAATAACCCGATCCTCATCGTATTCATACCGTTCATCCAAAGCAGTATCGCCGTCGTTTTCAGTTAAAACTAACCACTTAGTACTGCCATTTTTGTCAAATTGGCAACGGGCGCGGACATCGGGAACGCTATTTAATGCCTCCTTAGTGTCCGCTGCATATAACTGACAGTGCAGTTTATGCACAAAACCATGTACGCTAAAGCGGATATTGCTCAAGCTTTTTTCATCCGCATAGGCTGCAATCATGGTATTAAACATATCTGTTCCATGAACATAATTACGAGCGCCTTTAAATTGAAACTTGATTTGCTTAATTTCCATTGTGATATCCTGCCGTTTAACGTTGAGGTCCTGCTTTAACATGAGGCAATCGTTTCGCTGGATTGCCAAAGACTGAGCTATCATCAGGCAGATTTTTTATCACCACCGATCCCATACCTATCGAACAGTTTTTGCCGATGTGCAGATTGTCCCGCACACTGACGCCTAAACCTAAGGAGCTGCCGTCACCAATTGCTGAATTTCCACCAATCAAACAGCCTACGGACATCCAGACTTTAGTGCCGATTTGTACGGCATGTCCAAGATTGGATAAATTACCAATTACCGTTTCGTGCCCTATGCGCGAAGACCACATCACTCCTCTAGGCAAAACACATAATGCGCCTATTTCTACGCCATCTTCGATAATAACACCTGCAAGATGCGGAAAACGCAATACGCGCTCGTCCAGTGTTTTGTAAAGTGCGATACCATCGCAACCGATGACCGTATTTTCACGAATAGTCACGTTACGACCAACGTAAGTGCCGCGTTTTATTACGCAACCCGCAGCTATGCTTGAACCTTCACCTATGAAAACGCCTTCTTCAATGACTGCGTTGGGATGGATGGTTGCATTAGGGTGAATACAGGGAAAGGCATCGATCTGAGAAGTAAAGCAGGAAAAACCTGATGTAATCAAAATCTGGTTAAGCAAATCGATAAACAAAGCGCGCGGATCATCCGCTATGAACATCGAGCAACCCTCAAGAACAAGAGCAAACTCCTGATTGGTAATGACAAAAGCTTCTTTCAATAGCTCAATTGCTTCATGGTTTGGTTCCCTATCTACAAAGCATAGTGTCTGAGCCGCCGCATACCGGCCATCAGAAACGCCAATAACAGTCTTTGGCGAATTAGCTCCTGTTCGTTCTTCTAGTTTTTTACCTGATCCCAGTAACTTCTTTGATAATTCAGCAAGTTCACACAGCGGAATCGGGGAGCTAAATTTTATATGTTCCATGTACTAAACATCTCAATATTAGTATTGTGCTATCTTTGTCGTTTACAGAGGCCCGGGAGTTAACCAAGCCATTATCTACTCCCGCAAATGATAAATAATTGTTTTGCATTTATATCAAAATCAGCAAGCAACTGCAATCCACTTCACTCGCTGCTTTTTTAGCGCAATCAATTTAGACGGTGCAGCTGAAAGTTGTATAGTTCCGTGTGATTATTATTGATGCATTCAATGAATGGAGATGATATTGGCTTTTTATTACTCGAAACTATCAATGCGCACATACAATTAATTTTTTGGCGAAAGTATCGGGCTGCTACTTATTTGATTACGCAATGCAAAAGTCCTGGCCGAATGTTTTATCCAAATAAATTTGATTTTCTGAATATCTCGCTTGAAGCAGGGACAGCGTCTCTTCTGACAAATCTCTGGTCTCATCAAGAGCGTTAATTTTTGTGCCAACGATTTTTTTGTAATTAGGCAGCGATAATTGAAGTTCTAAAAAATCGGACAATTCTTCGGCAGTTTCTTCGACGGAGCCGAACAACTCGTCATAGCTAAGCATCAGTACATGCTTAAACTCGCGCTGGTAATTGCTGAGTGCTAATTCGTAGTCGTTAAGACTATCCTGAACTTTTAACCACTCTTCGCAGCCGGGATTTTTTAATACATTCAGCATTTCTTCTTCAAATAACGATTTATCAACGTCAGGTCTGCCATGCATCAATAGTTTAAACGCAGAAACAAAACGTTTGACCGGATTTCTTGCGAGCAAAAGGATTTTTGCATCATCGCCTATCGTCTCACGCATTTTCTGAATGCCCTCCTTGGGGAGGATCATGTATTCCGGCGTTATTTCGCCCAGAAATTTGTTGCTATGTACGCATGGTCTAAATAAATCAATATATTCAATGTTTTGGACTTTTTTTGTAGACAGTATAAAGTTGGTGCGTAATGAGTTTTTATAGCGTCTGTTAAGAAATGCCAACTCTTTTGCTTTAACAATTCTGTCTATATCCCTGTTTAACTGGTTTGTGGAAAATCTATGCAACACGCCGGGATTGCGTACCCCGAAAAGAGTATCGAAATAGTGCAGCTCTTTGACAGGGTTCATGTAGATGGGAGAGCATTGGTCGAGGATGGTATATAGCAGCGTTGAGCCTGCTCTTTGTGAACCAATGCCGATAACAAATTTAGTCATTTTTTACTGTCCTGTGTCGATAAATATCTGCTAATTCTTTTACTTGTTCAGTTACGCTTCTTTGCGGCGGCGTATGGGCCTTGTCTTTAAATAGAGTAGGGGTTTTATTTATTTTTGTCAGGCAGCTGGTGAGGGCATCCAGTGAGGGCTCAATAACAAAACCGGACTGCCCTTCGACGACATCTTCACCAATGCCGCCCATCGTGCTGGCAACTATCCAGCAACCGCAGGCAGCAGCCTCACGGGTGACCAGGCCGTAGCTTTCCGGCCATGTCGACGGTGCAAACAGCACATCAATCTGGCGATAAAGCTCGACAACGCGCGTTTGACTGAGTCGGCCTATAAAGGTTACTGGCACTTTGCCCCAATGGGTTTCCAGTCGATAACCTTCTTCATGGGAATGGTCGACGATTAACATTTCGATGTTTTTCGGCTGCAGTTTTGTGATGGCTTTTTTTAACAGAAAATAGCCTTTATGCTCCGCCATACCGCCGACGTGGCCGCATACTACTTTATCAGTGTCATGGGTATCCTTGGGTTGCCACTCGATACTTTCAGAAATACCGTTTTTGTTGACTCGAATTTGTGCAATCTCGTTTTTGCGGTAAATATCGGCAAATGAGTCGGATACGGTCAGTACCTCACATGCGCTGTGCAACAAATCCTTAAGATACAGTATGCGCTCGATAGAATCGCTTAGAGTGGCAAAGCTTGGCGGCGTATAGGGTTCATAAGGATCCGGGTGAGCTTCCGGGTAAACATTGTTATCGGCATCAACAAGGAACTGGTAATCGGAAATCCACCAGGCATCATGAGTCGTTACGATGTAAGGTATCTCGGCTTCGAGCGCCGCTTCCAATACCGAGCCGCCCATTCGCTGGATGCAATGAAAGTGGATAAGATCAGGCTGTTCGGCCAGCAGATATTCGCTGAACAACTTGCCCATTTTGTCATCAGTAGCATGCCAGTCCATGTGTTCACGCCACTCAATTGTTGACCGGTACACCCTGGCGCCCTTATGGTTGTAGATTGTCATCCGGTGCGGCTGCTTATGTTCAGAATCCGTGGTAAAAACACAGAGCTCAAACTGGTCCCGATAATTTTCTTGCAGCACATCAAAATTATCCGAAACAACCCGGGTGGCTCCCCCTATCGATTGGGGTGGAAAGTAAACATTGACCAGAGCTATTTTTTTGCGATTAGCGTATTCGGCTAATTGGGTGCAGCCAAGGGCTAGCTCCAGTGTATCGCAGATATTGCGCGATAATGCTTCAACGCTGTATTCGGAGTGCACTCTGGACAAGGCTTTTTCCGCCATTTCCATGCGCAGCGCAGGATCAACCACCAAGGCTTTCAGATGTTGATACCATTCTTCCGTTGTTACCGCCATTAGGCCGTCTTCTCCCTGATGGATGACATCACGGTAATTGGCTGTACTGCTCATTACGGAAGGGATGCCCAGGCATGCCGCTTCAAACCATTTCAGTTCGCTTTTGCATCCGTTAATTTCATCATCATGCAGCACGGCAAGATTAATGTCGGCACGTTCCAGCAGCGTCCAGTAGGTTTTGATATTTTTGACAGGCGGTATTTGCTTGATCCGGCCGGTATAACGTTTTAAAAATTCAGCCGGCAGCTTGAGGTAACCTGCGATCATCAACCCTGCATTGGCATGTTCATCGAGAATCCGCGCGATTGCAGGCAAGGCCAGGTCATTAAAATCACTGTTATGCGCCATTGTGCCGCTACCATAGAAAATATCGATGGTTGGCTTTTTTGCTACCAAATCTTGAGATTTTCGTTTAAAAATATTCGTAGAATCAATGCCGTTACGATGCACAAAACAGCGCTGACCAAAAACCAGTTCCTGCAGCTTGTCTGCCAGCGGCTGGGTGGAAGCGATGCCGAACCGGCAATAGCGAGCGGCGGAATTAAACGATGCCATGCCTTTCAGGATTTGAATGTAAAGATTCAAATCCAGATAGCCGCCATAAGTTTCTATGGGCGGTGGATAGCCGGCATCAAACAATAAATCGTCGATTTCATAAAGCGAGAGCTTACCGGTCGCGTTCACCTGTGCCATTGCCTTAAGCACTTCCGGCTCTGCCGGCACGCGATAAAAAATAACCACATCATGAAATGCCAGCGTATTTTGTTCGTCGGCAAGGTCTTTCCACGAGATAGCGGTGACTTCCTTGTCTGCCAGTTCCAGTTGCTCAATTTTCTGGTCAACTCGATAACGCATGCATTGAGGGATGTGCATGTCCCCGATAATCAGTATCCGTTTAAGGTTACAACTGCCCAGCCATTGCGGATGTTCGCCGGCACCATAGGCGCGCAGATAGGTGTTGTAAATAAATCCGGTTATCTCGGCTGTTTTAGCAATTAAAGCATCACGATTATTGACTATGGATAAGGCTTCCAAAATACCTTGCTGTTTTAGCCAATAATCCTGGATAACATTATCCAGTCTGTCGTATAAAAAATTGGCTTCTGGAACTCTTTCTATGCCGTCGATAATCGTTTCAACGACGGCTTTTGGGTGTGATAATTGCTTTTTGCAATTCGCCAGATTGGAAAAGAGCCATTTGCTCATAATGCCGTTACTCGCGGCAGCCTCTTCGTAATGAGCCGCGGCTGTTTCGTAATCTTTTTGTTCGAAGTAGGTATTGCCTAATAATTCAAGAAATTCAGCGCGTTTTTCAAAGGCCAGGCAGATTTTCAGCAATGTTCGGGCGACAGCGGTGTTATGGCTGGTCAAATTACGTTTGGCCAGTTCAAGACAGAAATTGGCAGTGATTGAATCATTTTTACTGATGCGTAAGGGGTAAGATGCCTGACCGGTCAGTAGCTTGTGGAAATCTTTTGAGGTGATGTAGACGCCAAACTTTGCGTTGATATCAACGATGCTTGCAAATTTAAAATTTGTCGGTAAAAGGTCGAGTGCTGAATTTATTTGCCTCTTCTTGTTATGCAAGGGAATATCGTTAGCGATGATATCGATAGAGACAGGCTTATCAGATTTGACGTCATCGGTATCGTCGTCAGTTTCATTGTCATGTTGACAGGCAAGCAAGAAGGCATCGACATGTTCGTCGGGCACTGTCACGGCAAATCCCGATTTTAGGAATTCATTACCGAATTTCGCAGCCACATCAGGACGATCGTGCCATGTCGGTGTTACCGGGCAAGAGACATCAGCAATGGATAAGGCCAGGTTTAACTCTTCTTTATTGACATTAATAGCCCAGCCTGAAATTTCGATGCCATAAACG
>Ga0163199_1001921_pt1 | contig 12823 bp, 12 predicted proteins | sample PL_2010_150m_FD_113537 | JGI IMG/M metagenome (GOLD analysis project Ga0163199, IMG submission 113537) | Freshwater microbial communities from Powell Lake, British Columbia, Canada to study Microbial Dark Matter (Phase II) - PL_2010_150m | ecosystem: Environmental > Aquatic > Freshwater > Lake ... | reverse complement strand
GTTAATTCGATATCTAGGAGTTCGGTCATTGGGCATCCATTCTTTTAGGTTTCTTATTTGGTTATTAGTTGGTTAGTACTTGGTTAATTCAGGTACTTCGAAGGGGCGCTTACGATTAGAACTTCGGTATAGAGCGTTTGAATAATGGCCCCGCCGCCTACCGCACTTGTTGCACCAGATGCTTGCCAGCTTCCACTCCAAGAGATTTCTAGCGAAGCCACATAACTTCCGGATTTCTTATAGATATGTGTAATGCTGCGGTCTGGATATGGCGCGCCTCTAGAGGTTGTTGAAAACTTTGAGCCATCACCAAAATCCCAGAGATATGTAGGTGCTAAATAAACCGTGATTGGAATACCGAGCATCACGACTGAAGTTTCAAAAGTTGGTGGCGTCGTGGTCCAGAAATTAACTGGTACTTGCACCAGTGCCCCGGTGTTTGGTTGGTGATAAATATCTTTAATTGGAATTAACTGAGCAAGTTGATCCGAGAGCGATAATTTAATAACTGGTTTTGGTTTAAACTTCCTTGTGACGATAGTTCTTGGTTTCGGTGGTGGCGTATAAGTTGGCTTTGGCCGAGGCGTATAGGGCCGTGGCTTCCAAGTCCGGGTTGGCGCTGGCTTAGGGCTTTCGCTGCTGCCATTTCTGTTGGCAGTAATTATTAACTTTCCAGTCTTGGGATCGGTATAAACCTTTACGCAAACACTTGTTGTGCAATTTGGGGCTGCTGTTGCAGGACTTGCGGAGAAGAGCAGGAGAAATACGATTAATAAGGGCACCCACGGAAGATAGAGCGGTAATTTTCACTGCGGCGGCCGTAGATTTTAAATTGTGGAAAGGCCAAACCTGTGTAAACCTAGAGGCGTGGCACATAGAGATGGTGATGGTTGGGTTGAATGTCTTTGTGGCAACCGACATTGGGGCTTAAATGGCGCCGCAGGTTTATTACTTGTTCGAGATAAATCTATTTTGATGCAACATCGTGCGCCCTGGGTTCACAATGGAGATACTTGGGGAATTCCTGGTGGCGCGAGAGATTCTCACGAGACCGTAATTGAAGCTGCACTTCGCGAAGCCGAAGAAGAAATTGGAATCCATACCAATTTAGTTGATCCACTTGAAACCTTTAGCGATGAACATAATGGCTGGTCTTACGAAACTGTGATTTCTATTGCGCATCAAGATTTAATTGCCCACGAACAGAATGATGAATCACTGCAAGTAGAATGGGTCGCCTTCGATAAAGTTGTCGCAAAGAATTTACATCCTAGCTTTGCAAAAACTTGGCCCGCCTTATTGGCCCGCCTCGAGATAATCTTTATTTAAACGCTTCAAAGATTCTCGGATAACTTCGCCATCACTTGTACGCCAAAATGGTGGCATTGAATTTAGAAGCACGGAGCCATATCGCTTGGTAACAATTCGCGAATCTAGAATTGCTACAACTCCCCGATCATCAATTGATCTAATTAAGCGACCCGTACCTTGCGCTAATAAAAGTGCGGCACGTGGCAGCGATACTTGCATGAAGCCACTTCCGCCTGCGGCATCAGCTTCGGCCGCACGCGCACTCATGACAGGTTCATCAGGTCTTGGAAATGGAATGCGATCAATCGCTACAAGTGTGCAAGATGGTCCCGGAACATCGATTCCTTGCCATAGTGAAATTGTTCCGAGCAAGATTGACTTTGGATCCTTGGCAAATCTTTCAACCAGAGTCCCGACAGCATCCCCGCGCTTCTGCGTGATGATTGGGATTTCAAGTTCAGCTAAAACTTTGCGCAAATATTCATCGGCCATCTCTACTCCACGCCATGAAGAGAAGAGCGCAAGGGTGCGGCCACCAGCGGCGTCAATTAATTCGGCGAGTTCAGTAAGCGCCTCCTTACTTGGGCCATCTCGACCTGGTTCTGGAATGTGTTTTGGCAGATACAACATTCCCTGATTGGCAAAATCAAAGGGCGAACCAACATCAAGCATCTGCACATTGGCGGGATCGATCTCTCCTTCCTCAAATTCATCTTCTGAATCTTCATCATCGTCGTCGTTAGATTCATTGACTACAAAGCCAATAGATTTCGCAATCGCATCAAAGGATTTTCCAACGGTTAGCGTTGCACTTGTGGCAATAACTGGTGTGTCAGTAAGCAGATTTGCCCGGAGCACATGCGAGACCGAGAGCGGCGCTAAATACATCGTTGCATATGTTGGATCAAACCACATAACTTGATGGCCACTAGGTTTTAGCATCTTGGTTGCAGTTTGTAGCACCTCATTTGTCGCACCCTTAACTCGTGCACGCTCTGCCATTGAATCTGGATTAATTACATCAGAATCAGCATTGATTAGCGCAACCACCGCAGCCGCACTTTCCTTTATTTTTCGAATCGGTGCTTCTAATTGCGCTGGTAGCTCTGGAATTCGGCCGGCCTTTGTCGGATCATTTCTTACATCAGCAGCAAAATCACTTAGCGCCTTAGCAAAATTATCCGCTGCCTTTGCAAAAGCATCAGCAGCCTTACCTGGTAAATGTTTCTTCGCCATCTTCGCTGCGCGCTCTACTCGAGCCGCTGTTAGCTCTTCAGTAACTGCTTGCGTTGTGCGATCCATAAATTCGTGAGCTTCATCTAAAATTACGGCATCTCGTTCCGGCAGAATTGCATGCGAATCCACAATCTCGATTGCAAGCAGTGTGTGATTTGTTACGACAACATCAGCAGTCTGGGCTTTAGCTTTTGCATTAACCGCGAAACATTGGGAACCATATGCGCAATCATCTTTGCCGATACATTCGCGCCCCGAAACTGAATTTGCATACCAAACGCGGCGATCAACATCGGGTGCATCATCACGATCACCAGAAATACCAGGGGTTTCGGCCCATGCGCGCAAGCGCTTTGCATCTTTTTCAAGAGTTCCAATTTCCAATAAAACTTCACCGTCAGGATCGGTATCTGCGCTATTCATTTTCTGTAAACATAAATAGTTTCCAACGCCTTTATAAACTGCAAAAGTTAACTTGCGCCCCAATTCTTTCTCAAGCGCTCCCTTAATTTTCGGTAAATCCCGTTCAACCAATTGCCGTTGCAGCGCTAGGGTCGCAGTCGCAACTAATACTTTCTTGCCATGAACTAACGCCGGAACTAAATAGGCAAGTGATTTTCCGGTACCAGTACCGGCTTGAACTAATAAGTGATGTCGATCCGAGAGCGCATTTGCGACAGCCTCAGCCATTTCAATCTGACCTTCGCGCGGCTCCCCACCAATTGCCTCAACCGCGGCATCAAGGGCTTTGCGCATCTTCTCAATCATTCTCAATCACAAGCGAACCTTATCTCTCTGTTATTTTTCATAATGAAAGCGTGCCGAAATAATTATTAGAGTTGAACCACGAACTCGGTACACCAAACGGTGAGTCTTATCGATTCTTCTGGAATATGTAGCGGCTAGGCAATCGGTAGATTAAGTGGAATTGTTTCACCGCGATCGGCCTGGGCCAATGAATCAAGCAGCCATTCTCGATTTGCCGGTGTTGAAAGCAGATAGGCAGTTTCAATCATAGATTCATATTCGCTCTCAGAAAATTTCATAATCTCTCCTTTCGGAAGAAAATAACATGCGAAGGTACCACACTCAATTTGTGGGTTATCGCAGGCGAATTAAAAAGCCCCCTGCGATTTCTCACAGAGGGCTAATTTAATTAATTACTTATTGCTTATGAACATCCTGAAGTGTTTCCGCAACCTTCGCAGACGAAGCATGAACCAGCCATACGCATCTTTACTCCGCAAGTCATGCAGAGAGGTGCATCTGATTTAACGCCGCTCATCTTCTCGAAGAGTTCCATAGAAGAACCAACTGCATGATCTGATGGCGCACTTTCAATCTTCACTTCAACACTGTTGCTTGAGGCAGGAGCCTTAGCTACTGGTTTGAAAGAAGCGGATTGCGCTGCTGCTGCAACGATCTCTTTGATCGCTGAGGGATCTGAAGAATTTGAAGAATCTGGTGTGTATTCGCCAGTATCTAGTGCACGTTGGCGCTCTGATGATGTGTAAAGTCCCATCGCGCTACGTGATTCAAATGGTAAGTAATCAAGTGCTAAGCGACGGAAGATGTAATCCATCATGGATTGCGCCATGCGGATATCTGCATCATCTGTCATGCCTGCTGGCTCGAAGCGTAGGTTAGTGAACTTCTCTACGAATGTTTCTAGTGGAACTCCGTATTGCAGACCGATTGATACTGCGATTGAGAATGCATCCATTACGCCGGCAAGAGTTGAACCCTGCTTGCCAAGCTTTAGGAATACTTCACCAAGTGCGCCACCTGCATATGCACCAGCAGTCATGTAACCCTCGGCGCCACCAACCATAAATGATGTTGTGATTGAAGGACGTGACTTAGGTAGACGCTTACGTGTAGCAGTTGGGTGGATTGCATCTGCAACAGCATCAACTGGTGCACCCTTTGAATCAGATAGTGGTTGTCCGACTTTGCAGTTATCGCGGTAAACAGCGAGCGCCTTAAGTCCGAGCTTCCAGCCTTTGTAGTAAACCTCTTCGATTTCCGCAACTGTTGCATCTGAAGGCAGGTTAACTGTCTTTGAGATCGCACCAGATAGGAATGGTTGACATGCAGCCATCATCTCTACGTGGCCCATTGCTGAGATTGATCGGATACCCATTGCACAGTCGAAGATGTCATAGTGCTCTGGCTTCAGGCCAGGTGCGCCAATGATGTTTCCGTTCTCGCTAATGTATTCAACGATTGCTTCATTGGTCTCATCTGAGTAACCAAGCTTCTTAAGTGCTTGTGGAATTGTCTGGTTAACGATCTGCATTGAACCGCCACCGACAAGCTTCTTAAACTTAACTAGCGCAAGGTCTGGCTCGATACCTGTTGTATCGCAATCCATCATCAAACCGATTGTTCCGGTTGGGGCAAGAACTGATGCTTGCGCATTACGCCAGCCATTTTTATCGCCAAGTTCTAAACACTTTTCCCACTCTTTATTCGCTACTAGCCAGACATCTTGGTCTAGTGAAGTAACGCTCTTTGCAGAGGCAGATGCATTTGCATGCTTCTTCATTACGCGAGTGTGTGCTTGTTCGTTGCGAGCGAAACCAGCATATGGTCCAACGATTCCGGCAAGTTCTGCAGAACGTCGATATGAAGCTCCGGTCATAAGAGATGTGATTGCGCCAGCTAGTTGGCGACCGCCATCTGAATCATAGGCAAGACCTGAGGCCATAAGTAGCGCACCTAGGTTTGCATATCCGATACCAAGTTGACGGTAGCTGCGAGTTGTTTCACCGATTGGAGCTGTTGGGAAATCTGCGAAGCAGATTGAGATATCCATCGCAGTGATAATTAACTCGGTTGCCTTTACAAAGTTCTTGGTATCGAATGAACCATTTGATTCAAGGAATTTTAGAAGGTTAAGTGATGCCAAGTTACATGATGAGTTATCAAGTGACATGTATTCAGAGCAAGGGTTCGATGCATTGATGCGACCGGTCTCTGGGTTTGTATGCCATTCATTGATGGTGTCGTCATATTGAATTCCTGGATCGGCGCAAGCCCATGCAGCTTCTGCCATCTTGCGGAACAGTTCGCGAGCTTCAACGGTTTCGATAACTTCACCTGAAGCGCGAGCAACTAGACCAAATTTTTCGTTGTTCTCATATGCGCGCATGAATTCATCTGATACGCGAACTGAGTTATTTGCATTCTGATATTGCACAGAAATAATATCTTTGCCGCCGAGATCCATATCGAAGCCAGCATCACGAAGGGCGCGAATCTTGTCCTCTTCGCGGACCTTGGTCTCAATGAACTCTTCGATATCTGGGTGGTTTACATCTAGAACAACCATCTTGGCTGCGCGACGTGTTGCGCCACCTGATTTGATTGTTCCTGCTGATGCATCTGCACCGCGCATGAATGAAACTGGACCAGAAGCTGTTCCGCCCGACTTTAGAAGCTCTTTTGCTGAACGAATGCGTGAAAGGTTTAGACCAGCACCGGAACCGCCTTTGAAGATCATTCCCTCTTCGCGGTACCAGTTAAGAATTGAATCCATTGTGTCATCGACTGAAAGGATGAAACAAGCAGAAACTTGTTGTGGTGCATTAGTTCCGACGTTAAACCAGACAGGTGAGTTAAATGAGAAAACCTGGTGCATAAGCATCCAAGTTAATTCGTGTTCGAAAATTTCGGCATCGGCATCTGTTGCGAAGTAACCGAAATCTTTTCCAGCCTTTGTGTAGGTAAGAACAACGCGATCAATAACTTGCTTAAGTGACCACTCACGATTGTCGTGACCGACTGCGCCGCGGAAGTACTTTGTTGTAACGATGGTTGATGCATTTACTGACCAGAAGTCTGGATATTCCACACCTTTTTGCTCGAAGATAACTTCCCCTGATTTCCAGTTGGTCTGTACAACATCGCGACGTTCCCAAGTCACTTCGTCATAAGGATGCGTTCCAGCAGTTGTATAAATTCGTTCGAGAGTAAGGCCCTTGCCTAGGGTTTTCTTACTTCCCGCTGCTGGCTTATTAACGATAGACATGACTTGTTTCCTTCTTTCGGCTAGTAATTAATTAACTAAAGTTTTTTGGGAATTTGCCTTGCTGTTGCTCGAATTGCTAGTTGAAGGAGCCGCGCGGAGAAGTGCGATCTCACCTTCAAAGTCTTCAAGTGTGGAGAAAGAACGATATACCGAGGCAAACCGCAAGTATGCGATTTGGTCTAATTCGCGGAGTGGCGCGAGGATTGCCATTCCAACTTCTTGTGCTTCTACTTCTGCTTGACCATCAGAGCGGAGCGTCTCTTCAACTCTTTGAGCTAACAGTGCTAAGTCGTCATCATTTACTGGGCGTCCTTGGCAGGCCTTGGAAACGCCAGAGATAACCTTCTCGCGGCTAAATGGCTCAGTCGCACCTGATCTTTTAATGATCATGAGGATTGAGGTTTCAGAGGTCGTAAAGCGACGATTGCAAGAGGTGCATTCGCGGCGGCGGCGAATCAGGGTGCCATCTTGCCCAGAGCGAGAATCGACGACTCGAGAGTCCTCGCTTCTACAAAATGGACATAACATTCTTGGTTCTCCTCTTATTTACGATTTTTCGCCTTTTTAGGGCAAGTACCTAACATACTGGAAAACCACTACTTATGGAAGTAAATCGTGGTCTGACCCCTATATGTAGTAGGAACTGTAGACCAAAACTCGAGGGTTTAAAGGAGGCTGTGCGGCGTTTCGAGAAATCTTGGGCAAATTCGAAGCTAAGCGCCTCTAGATACCGGAGAACTCTCCAATATCTCCCATTCGCCATCTGTGAATAGACGCGAGCGCGTTAAGAAGCGCTTGCCCTCTGGGGCTTCTAAGGAGAATCCCCCGCCTCGGCCATCGACCAGATCGATCGTTAAATGGGTGTGTTTCCAATATTCAAATTGTGGCGCCGACATCCAAACTTTAATTGGTTTTTCAATTCCTTTAATTACAAATTCGCCAACTAAAACATCTTGGGCGCCAACTCTAAATTCACCTTCTAAGTAACACATTGGAGAAGACCCGTCACAACATCCACCTGATTGATGAAACATTAGCGGTCCGTTGATAGCAGTGAGTTCGCGCAACATTTCTGCTGCGGCCTCGGTGTAATCAACTCGTGACGGGATCTCCATTACATCCTTTTTATTTCTGGTCGTCGGGTTTAAAAGAATCCAAGTTTATTTGGGGAGTATGAAACTAGCAGATTCTTTGTCTGTTGGTAATGGTCGAGCATCATCTTATGATTCTCGCGACCGATACCTGAAGCTTTGTAACCACCAAAGGCGGCTCCAGCTGGATATGCGTGATAGCAATTAGTCCAAACACGTCCTGCTTGGATTGCGCGACCTGCGCGATAAGCAGTATTCATATCTCGAGTCCAAACACCAGCACCAAGTCCATACAAAGTGTCATTTGCAATCTCCATCGCATTATCGAAACCATCAAACTTAGTTACGGAGATAACTGGTCCAAAGATTTCTTCTTGGAAGATACGCATCTTGTTATTGCCTTCGAAAATTGTAGGCATAACGTAATAACCACCAGCAAGTTCGCCGCCGAGATCTGCGCGCTCGCCTCCTGTAATTACCTTTGCGCCCTCTTTCCTACCAATGTCTAAGTAGGAGAGAATCTTCTCTAGTTGATCGGTGCTTGCTTGTGCACCCATCATGGTTGAAAGATCAAGTGGATGGCCCTGTTTAATCGCCTTTGTCCGCGCTGTTACATCGCCCAAGAACTTGTCGTAAATCTTGGCTTCTATCAGCCCGCGTGAAGGACAAGTACAAACTTCGCCTTGGTTTACGGCGAACATTGTGAAGCCCTCTAAAGCCTTGTCATAGAAAGCATCATTTTCAGCCGCAACATCGGCGAAGAAGATATTTGGGCTCTTTCCACCTAGTTCTAGGGTTACCGGAATGATGTTCTCTGATGCATATTGCATGATCAAACGACCGGTTGATGTTTCACCGGTAAACGCGATCTTTGCAATACGTGGTGAAGATGCGAGTGGCTTTCCAGCTTCGACACCAAAACCATTAACGATGTTTACAACACCATCTGGAATTAGATCTTTAATTAGATCCATCAAGAAGTGGATTGAAACAGGTGTCTGTTCTGCTGGCTTAAGAACGACGCAATTACCCGCCGCAATTGCTGGTGCCAATTTCCATACCGCCATCAGGATTGGGAAGTTCCAAGGAATAATCTGACCGACTACGCCAAGTGGCTCGTGGAAGTGATAAGCAACGGTGTCGTTATCAAGTTCACCAGCGCTTCCCTCTTGGGCGCGAATTGCGGCGGCAAAATAACGGAAGTGATCAATCGCGAGTGGGATATCTACATAAAGCGATTCGCGAATTGGCTTGCCATTTTCCCAAGTTTCAGCAACTGCGATTGCTTCAACATTTGCTTCCATACGATCTGCAATTTTGTTAAGCATAATTGCGCGCTCGGTTGCCGATGTCTTTCCCCATGCTGGTGCTGCTGCATGTGCGGCATCTAAAGCGAGATCGATATCTGCGGCATTTCCGCGAGCAACTTCGCAGAATACTTTTCCAGTTACTGGAGTTACATTTTCAAAGTATTTGCCCGACGAAGGTTTTACAAACTTTCCATTAATCCAATGGTCATACCGTGGCAAGAAAACTGCCTTACTTCCTGGTTGGCCGGGTGAAACGAAATCAGTCATCTCTCTCCTCTTATTGAGCAGTAAGAAGTGACCAACGCTGGCCACTAATTGCACGAGAAATTACTCTTTATTGAGCCTTTATATAAGGGGTGAAGCAAAGGGCTTTCCCTATTTAGCAGGCACCCAGAGCTTGGTTCCTGGCTCTAAATCTGTTGAAGCCAAGGCATTGGCTGAAACGATCTGATCTACGACGGATAAGAGATCAGATCGGCCACCTGTATTTAGCGCCTCGGCAAGAGACCAGATGCTCTCTCCTGGTGCCACAACAATTTGCATGTAACCAGCGGTGCCGGTCTTAATAACTTCAGATGATGCAACACCATGGTCGCTAAGTGATGCGCTAAAACCAGCGCCAATTACTATCAATAGCGATGCTCCTACAAAAGTTCTAGCGAGCCTTTGGTTCTCTCTCATTTACTTCTCCTGCCAACCTTGCTACCAAGAACCGAGGGGATTCGGTTCTTCGAACAAGTGTTCTAAAAGGAACTATAGGTCAAGCCACTGACACAAGCAAGTGAAAATCGAACAAATGTTCGCTTTTTTTTCAAATCTGGTTTATGCTCTTCCTATGAGTAAAAAGAATGTAAGTGAGCTTCCAGATGGCCCAGCCAACGAGCACGGCCTAACCCCGCGCCAGGCCAAGATCCTCGAGGTTATTCGAACCGCCATTGAGAGCACTGGATATCCACCCTCAATGCGCGAGATCGGCCAAGCAGCCGGCCTAGCCTCTTCAGCCTCAGTTTCATATCAATTAGGAACCCTCGTTGAAAAGGGATTTATCCGCCGCGATGCCACCAAAGGGCGAGCCCTTGAAATTACCTATCCAAGTGAGGGCGAAGCAATCACACCAGAGAAGGTTCGAAATGTTCCCCTCCTTGGAACGATTGCTGCCGGTTCACCAATCTTGGCGGAACAGAGCTTCGATGAAGTCTTCCCGCTTCCTGAATCATTTGTCGGCAAGGGCGATATTTATATGTTGAAAGTTAAAGGTGATTCCATGATCGATGTTGCGATCTGCGATGGCGATTACGTTGTTATCCGCGCCCAGAAAGATGCAAATAAAGGCGAGATTGTTGCGGCGATGATTGATGGCGAGGCCACTGTTAAAACTTGGTCTAAGAAAGATGGCCATTATTGGTTGCTTCCTGCCAATGAGAACTACGCACCAATTCCTGGTGATGGCGCCGAAATTCTCGGCATCGTTACTGCGGTCCTGCGAAGTATTCGCTAGATCCAACCTATATCTAATTTAAATCCAGGGCCGTTCATCAGTTGGATCATCCCAACTTGGAATTGGCTCTTGAAGCGGGCTATCAATCCAACAGAAGCGGCCATTAATTTCTGCGCTCTCATCGCTAACTAATTTAAGAATTAACTCTCCCGCTTTCTTGGGATCATCTCCCCCAGTTTTTTCAACCCAATCAACCCATGATTTGTAATCTGCGCCAGCTTCGCCAAGTGCATCTGCCTTCGCACTTATGTCGGCCCACATATCGCTGCGCACATCACCTGGATGAATCACATTTGCGGTTACACCACTTCCACTAATTTCTGCTGCTAAGTGCCTAGTGAATTGATTTAGGGCAACTTTCGCTGTGGCATATGCGCTATTTAACTTTCCCGGTGGGTGCAGAGCCGCCGCGGAACTTAAATTAATAATGCGCCCCCATTTGGCATCTAACATTGCGGGCAAGAAAACTCGTGATGTGAAATAGGGCGCAAGTGCGTCAATCATTATGGTCTCAACCCACTGTTTGGGATCGCCATCTTTAATTAAATCAATTGGGCCAAATACACCAGCTGCATTAACCAAAATTTGAATATCGCCGTGCTCTTTTACGACCTGCTTCTGTAGTGAATTAACGAAGTCAATATCGCTTACATCACCACAAATATTTATGATGTTTTCACCCTTAGCCATTGGGGTTCTAGAGACCGCGATTACTTTGTGTCCCACATCTGCAAGAGCCAGCGCTATTTCACGGCCGATACCCTTTGATGCTCCAGTTACAAGTGCTAATTTCATATATCAATTATCTTATATCCACAAATATAAGCAATTAACAATTGATAATAATTTCAATATGTTGCAAAAGAATTTCAATTAACTTCCGACTTACCCGAAATCCCTTCTCGAACCCAGTTGAGCATGCCGCCAGCGTTATCTCAATTGGTTTCTCTGCTACTTGGCAGAGATTCTCGAGAAGGGAGGTGAAACATGAGATATATCGATTGGCTAGGAGCAACTTTGTCGCTTGCCGGTCAGATCCAATGGATCTGCATTTGGCTTACTTCAAAGATTGGCTCATAAGTCAATCAGTACTCTCGTGTCCACCACGGGGGTAAAGTCGGAGAAGAAATTCTTCGGCTTTACTATTCAAAATAATAGAGCCTAAAAAGAGTTCTTTCTATCGAAAATGCGCGACATAGCCAACTACTTTGCGCTAACTTTTCAGGAACGAGCTAAATATTTACTGGCGCAATTAAGTCAGCGCGCTCAAGTTCAGGCCAGAGATTTGCTGGCAGTTCAAAGTCAAAGGCCGCGATATTAGCCTCTAACTCCGCAACGGTGCCGGCGCCATTCAATACTGTTACGACCGCTGGATGGCGCAATGGAAATTGCATCGCCGCTGCGGTAAGTGGAACGTTGAAATCTTTTAAGAAGTCCCGAATCTCTAACGCTTTAGCAATGATCTCTTTAGAAGCAGGAGCATAATCAAAGAGCGCGCCATCAACTGGGTTTGCTAGAACACCTGTGTTATAGACACCTGCTGCAACAATCGAGACGTTCTTCTTTAGTGCGAGTGGATAAAGCTCGTCCTGGGCGCTCTGATCAAGCAGAGTGAATCGACCTGCAATAAGGGCAATATTTAAATCTGTGTTCTTAATAATCTCAATCGAAGCGGGGCACCAATTCATGCCAAGCCCAATAGCTTTCACGATTCCTTCACTTCGCATCTGATCCAACACTGGATAGGCGACTTCAATCGCTTCTTGCACACAATCTTGGGCATCGTGAAGATAAGCAATTTCGATGCTTTCGAGGTTCAAACGCTTAAGACTCGCCTCTAAACCATCTCTAATTCCTGATTCTGAGTAGTCGTAATAAGTTTCAAGTCCTGGGTCTGCATCGGGATATTTATCGGTCTCTAAATTTGTGCCGGGACGAAGTGGGCGCCCCACCTTTGTGGAGATTGTTACACCAGATTTGCGACCTGCAACTGCGCGTCCTACTCGGCGCTCTGCGGCGCCATACCCATATAGCGGAGCCGTATCGATGTAATTAATTCCAGAAGTTATTGCAAGATCGATCATGGCATCTGATTCTGCTTCAGATACTGATTTAAATAATCCACCGAGCGGTGCGGTACCTAAACTTAATTTCGATATCTCTAGATCGGTTCCCGCTACTTTGGTTAATTCAGAATGCCGTGCCATAGCGCTTCCCAATCTGTTCCCGCTTGCGGGGTATATTTCTTACGATTACTGGAGTCCGAAATCATTGAGCGTCCCTCTTCTAGTGAGGCGATCTTCCCATCTGCCTCCATCTGAATAATTAAGTTGCCTAGAACTGT
>Ga0163199_1001920_pt1 | contig 12826 bp, 19 predicted proteins | sample PL_2010_150m_FD_113537 | JGI IMG/M metagenome (GOLD analysis project Ga0163199, IMG submission 113537) | Freshwater microbial communities from Powell Lake, British Columbia, Canada to study Microbial Dark Matter (Phase II) - PL_2010_150m | ecosystem: Environmental > Aquatic > Freshwater > Lake ... | reverse complement strand
ATTGAACTCACGGCGGTCCACGCGCCGCCGCTGTTCTTGATCTCGATCGCCCCGGCGTTGTCGCGGATGCCATACCCGCTGTCGCCACCTGTGGCGCCCCAGTTGATGTAGCCGTTCTGGGGAAGCATCGTCGCACTGTTGAACCAGTTGCCCACCGACGATCCGAAACTCACCCTGGCCGCCGTGTTGGCGGTGGGCAGCGCGGCGACGGTGGCTCCGGCCAGGCTGTCGAGGTTGTAACTGGTCAGCGTTGAGGCTACCGAGAAGTAACGTGTCGGCGTGGCGCTCCCAACGGCACTCGTCCACACGCGGTAGCCAAACGCGCCTTGCACGGCACTCCACGACACCTCGCATCGAGAGTTGGGCGTGGACGTGGTGCACGTCGCGACCGTGGGGTACATCGTCTGGCCCGTGGCGGGGTCAACGGCCGTGACGGTGATCGTGTACACGCCATCGGCGAGGCTTCCCGCGCCAGCTCCGGTGCTGACGACGAGGCCCGTGGGGGCGCCCATGTCCATCACGATCGTGCCCGACGCATCGACACGTAACGTCGTGAACGGGGTATTGCCAGTCGTCAGGCTGCGAATGGCGGCCTGAATCTGCGCCGCGTAAGGCTGCGCAGCCGCGGGGGCCGCCAGGCAGACGGCCAGCGCCACACCGAGAAGCGCGGTCAACAGTCGACGCATAACAGGCTCCTTCTACGCCGGTTCGAGAGAGAAGTCGACGACGACCTCGCCCGTCGCCCCGGCGTTCTTCGCCGTGACCGAGCGATTGACGAGTACCGCGTGGAGCTCGCCCGTGTCGTCCATGTCCTCGTAGTGCTGGTCGTTGCCGTCGATGTAGTACAGGTACGGGCCTGTCCCGGCGACCTGGATGGCGTCAGCCGCCGTGAAACTCCAGCGCGCGACGAACGGGACCAGGTCCAGATCCGCGGCCAGGGTGAGGAAGGTGTCCTTCGCGAACAGGAGGATCTCCCACGCGAGATTCTGGTCGGACACGATCGTCATCGCGCGCATCCGGCACCGACCGCGGCCATCGCCCCCGACGCCGGCCGGGAGGACGATGTTCGCCGATTCGCCTGCGTTCGTGGCGAGGGATCCAACGAAGTGCGTGTCCTTGTCGGACCGCACATGAAGTACCGTGCCGGATGCCAACATCGTCGTGCTCCTTCGGTCCCGGTCGCGGGACTACAGCGTGGGCTTGCGCCCGTTGATCGTCGGCAGATGCGACAGACCGCCCTGGTTGGCGCCGTCGATGCTCACCGTGTCGTGGCCCTGGATTTCGCCAGGGGATTCCGGGGGACCGTCGGGCACGCCGGCCCCGAGCTTGCCGCCCCAGTCGCCGCCCTGTTCGGCCTTCTTGACGATGCCGTTCGTGAATGTCGTGGTGATGCCGCCCAGATTCTTCATCTCAGGTCTCCGTGTCATAGGCACGGATGTCGATGCCCGTGCCGGGTCCAAGCAAGAGAGATACGTCGGTCGTCTTCCACCAGGTCAGGAAGATTTCCTGGTCGCGCACTTCAATGCGTGCCAGGTCTTCGTTGAACTCCAGACGCTTGCTCGCCGCGAGCGCCACCTGGAAGTAGGGATTGCGTCGGCCTTCCGTGCCGGGCCATTCCGCGGCCATCCCAAGCGCTCCGGTCACGATCAGGTCGCCCTGGTCGGCCAAGAGCCCGGGGAGTTCGTCGGTGTCGGTGAGGATCGGCGGCCGGGTCATGTAGTAGTACCGCAACGTGCGCTGCACGGTCTGATGCGGCCAGACCTCATACTTCACGCGGCCTTCGTCGACCGACGTGACGCCGATCTTCTGACTCGCCAGCGCATAGGGCAATCCCGTGCTGGCTCGCCACGGGTCGACCTTGTTCAGGTCGGCCTGGGACCATCCCGTCTTGATGCGGATCGGGATGGACGGTTCGAGCACGACGATGAACCGCTGGAAGTCGGCAGGACAGGTGACGTAGGCGTCCAGCACCGTCGCGGCGATGGCGGTCTGTGACGGGGAGCCCCACACCTGGTCGAGCGTGGCCGTGTTCGCGCCAGTATTCACGCTCATGATGGTGTAGGCGAAACAGGCGGCAATCTTGAACTGCCGCCCGACGTCCGTAGCCGCGAACGTCAGCGTGACGCCCTGCACGGTCGCGCTGTTACGCACCGTCGTCGCGGTCCCGGTGTTCGCCGTCTCAATGATGAACTGCCCTTCGGTGCGCAGCCAGCTCCAGCCGACCCGAGTCGCCGCCTTGCGATAGGCTTGGCGAACCCAGTACTCGGCCAGGAACGGCCCGGCCATCGGACAATGCATCAGGACGGTGCGCCAGCAATCCGCGTAGCGATCGGCCATTGGACGCCTCCAGACACACGCCGGCCAGCCTCCCGGCCGGCGTGTCCGAACTCGTGCCTACTTGCCCATCGCCTCGAAGCGACCCGTGTACCCGGACAGGTTCGTGAGCGACGTCACCTCCGCGAACCCGATCGCGGTAAACGCGCCGATCCCCGCCTTGAACTCGATCGCCACGTCGTCGCCATCGGCGAGCGCGCCGAAGTTGACGGTCATGTTCGTCGTGCTGACGATGCCCGACGGCGACAGATTCACGGCATTCTTCGTGAGCTTGACGACGTCGGCTTCCGCAGGCGTCAACAGGTCCACGTAGAGCCCGAGCTTGGAGCCGAATCCCATGCCGCACAGGAGCCCCCCCGCGCCCGCGTTGGTGATCGTGCCGGCAGTGACGGTGTCGAAGGGCTTGCTGCCGTAGGTGTAGCGGAACTTGGTATCCGCGACCGCCTTGTTTCCCGCGGTGCTCGTCAGCGTGATCGTCTCAGTCTGAGCCGCGCCACGGAAGGTGCCCACCAGGGCAATCGTCATCGCGCCTTCGTAGAGGTCGAGTGGACCGCCTGAGGTGTTCTGGATGGTGATGCAGATGTTCCGCGCCACGTCCGTCTGTACCGTGGGCGTAATCGTTCCGGCGAGGGTCGTGAAGGACGTCGCCGCCTTCATGATGACGCCGTTCGTGGGCGCGGCGGCCTGGTCCGTATTCGGGGATTCGGTGTTGGCCGACCCCTTGATGTCGCCGCCACCCGGCGAGAACGCGACGATCTGCGACCCGGCGGCCGAGGCCGCGCCAGTCCAGAACGCCTGGAGCTTGTTGTTCGTGTAGTCGTAGCTGCAGAGCACGGCCAGGGTGCCGGCCGCGTTGACCAGGACGATCGTGTTGAGCTGCTCGAGCACGCCGAGCCCGAAGTCCCCGGCAACGAGCGACTCGCCTCCGGTGGTGTAGGACGACGGCCCGGTGATCTTCCCGATCGTCTGCCGGCGGTTGCCGTAGATCGCGCGGGACCGAGCCACGGTCAGATCAATGGTGTAAGCCATCTAGAAACTCCTGCCGTGCCGAACGGCCGGAAGGGGAGCGGCCCTTCCGGCCAGGTGGTGTACGCACGCCCGTCGCGCGTGGCGCGTCTTACGACTCGCCGTCGAAGATGTTGACCTGCGTCGAGGCGAGCTTGCTCGTCCCGTCCTGGGCAGCGAGCGTGCGCCCGATGATTTCGACCATCGTGGCCGACGTCACGCAGTCGGCTCGACCGTTGGTCCCCGACATCACCGCCGCCTTGCCCACGGTGTCCGGCGCCACAGCCGGCGAGTCGAGGTACTTGACATCCACCTTGCCCCGGAGCGCGACCCAGGTGTAGGTGCCGCTGGTCGCCGCGTTGATCGCGATGCCGGCGCACGGGCTGACGTTGGCGCTGACATTCGTCACGATCCAGTTGGTCCGATCGGACCAGACCAGCGTTTCGCCGACGGCGATCGTGACCGCCGCGAGTTTCACGCAGCGGTAGCGGACGCCGTTGAACGTGACGACCTGACCGAGTTCGCCCGGCGCGTGCAGCGTCGAGACGATCGAGAGTGCCGGCGTGCCGCCCGCGAAGTAGGCGTTGGCCGCGAGATGCTGTGAAGTAGGCATTGTTCTTCTCCTTGTCGGTGGCCTTCGGCCTACGCGGTGATGCCGTTCAGGATCCGCGAGAACCGCGGCGCCCGACAGGTGAAGTTGCCAGCGAACAGGTACTGGCCGGCCACGTAGGTATCGTCGCGCCCGACCTTGAACCCGGTCCAGCCGAAGCTGTACTTGGGCGAGGTCGAGATGTGGAGCTGCATGAAGGCGTCGTCGCCCTTCGGCCCCGGGTTCAGCCACATGAAGACTTCCCCCGCGGAGGCGTAGTAGTTGCCCAGGTCGGCGTCGTTGACGCCGTCCTTGCCGGGGCAGTACTGCGACCGCAGGATCGTCGCCTGCTTGTACTTCATGCCCGGCCAGCCGATCGTCGGCTCGACGGTGTCCTGCGCGATCCGCTGCAGCGGGTAGAACATCTCATTGATGAACCCCTCGCAGCGATTCGTCGTCACGCCGATGACGGGATGCTGGTCGTTGATGCAGCACGACAGGTACGAGTGCTCGAGCACGCGGGGCGTCATCGTCCCGACCGCCGTGCCGGCCACGAGGCCCGTTGGCGAGTTGAGCGCGGGGCTCACCGTCGCCCGGGTTTCCCCGCCGTAGGTCGTGTACGTGTTCGTGTCCCACGAAGCCGTCGAGCCGTCCGACAGCGCTTCCGACAGCCCGTTGATGCACGCGGAGCGGTCGTCGCCCGAGTACGCCTGGCCGTGCTTGTAGATGTCGATCTCCAGCATGGCCGACAGCGTCAGAGCGGCGGTCGAGAGGTCCGTCTGTACCAGGGAGAACACCGCCTCCGGCCCACGGGCCAGCACTTCGATGTCTTCCATGTACTCGGGAACGGTGATCCCGTAGAAGCGCGGATCGAACAGCAGACCCGACTTGGTCTGGCGCTTCGACGTGTCGAACTGCTCGCCCTTCTTGTAGGCTTTCCCCTTCAAGGACTTGTAGAGGTAGTTTACCTGGATTTGCGGGCCCCCTGGGTAGGGGACGTAGTGATCGGCCTTCATGTAGGCCATCACGGGACCGCCCTTGAAGAAGTTGTCCGTGATCCCCGGAAGGATCCGCTTCCTCGTGACGGTGTTGATTTCGTCGAGCTGCGGAACTGCCATTGTGGTCTCCGTCGGTCAGGCGGCCGTGCCGCCTCGCCGTGAGGCCCGTCCCCGTTACGGCCGAGCCGTCTGTCCCGCCATGAACTCCCCGACGGCCGCCTGTACGCCGAGTTCGTTCGGTGCGGGCTTCGAGTCTGGTGAGCGCAAGCGATCCAGCACGGTCGGTTCTCCCGTATTGATCGGGTAGGGCGTGGTTCGCATCTCGCGGAGCGTCTTCAATCGCTCGTCGTCCCTGGCCTCTTGGAGCTTCTTCGCCAGGTCGGCGTCGGCTTTCGCCTTGCGCCGGTCCGACGTCATCTCGTCGTAGGCCACGGTGAGCGACTGGTTGTGCTCCGCGGCGTAGTCGTAGAGCGCCTTCGCTTCGAGTTCATCGCCGAAGTCGCGTCGATGTCGATTCGACAGGTCGACGGTCATCGCCATGAGCTGCGAGCCGTAAGCCTGGGTCTGCTGGAGTTCGCTCGTCAGCGCCGAGAGTCGAGTCTCCATCGCCTTGAGTTTCCCGTCGTCAACCACGCTGCCTCCCCCGAAACCGTCGTCACCATCTGCCGACCGACCACCGCCGTCGCGCTTGAGACGCGCGGCTTCCTCGAGGTCGGCCTGGCGTTCGGTGTACCAGGTATCGAGTTTGGATTTCCACGCGCGGATTTCGTCGAGATTCCGCGAGAACTCGTCGTGCCGCAACCCGCCTTCACCGAGCTTCCTCACCGCCTGAGGATTCGAGTCGTAGGCTGCCTGAAGTGCCGCCCGCTGGTCTTCAGGATAGGTTGCGACGATCTCTGCCGCGATAGCCTTGCCGGCCGCCATCACGTCTCGTTCCTTGACTGCCATTCGGTCTCCTTCGCCAGCCGGTGCACGGCCCTACGCCGAAGCGTGCCAGGCCGATGTGCCCGTGCCTGAAGTGCGTGAACGTGCCGCTATCCCACCGCGCCCGATGAGAAGCCACCACCCGGGAACTGCGGCCCGGTATCCGAGACGGGACCTCCGGTGCTCTTGACCGCCTCCTCGAGCGCCGCGATGTACCCATCAATGAGCATGAGCGCCTGGTCGAGATCCTTCTGCCGGTCGGGGACGATCCGTGCGCCGATGCGCCCGATCGAGAGCAGCGACCGCTTGATCTCGTGTGCGAGGCCCACCACGGGCGACGCGCCTCCCGGCATCTGGCCGCCCGTAAGGTCGGCATACGACGAACCCGCCTGCTGTGGCGGTGTCGAGGGCAACATGGGCGGCGGCGGTCCGTCGAGCGACGTGCCGAGATTGATCGCCATGTTCTCCTACTTCTTGCAGATGGCCTTCGACCAGGTCGTGCTGATCGGACCAGCCTTGCCCACCGGCTTCGGCTTCTGGATCTTCTTCATCGTCGCGCTCCTCGTGAAAGTGATTTCCCGGCCTTGCGGCCCTTTTTCCGACGTTCGACCGACAGGCCAATCGCGACGGCCTGTTTCTGACTCTTGACGACTGGCCCGCCTTTACCGGAGTGCAAGCCGCCAGACTTCCATTCCTTCATCGCCTGATCCATCGAACGCAGCGGCATCAGCGGCCTCGCGACAGTTGTTTGCCTGAGATGCGCGCCTTCGGCATCTGCAGCGCCATCACTTCTGAGCGTTTGGCGGTGGGGCCCTTGAGCCCGCGGCTGGCTCGATGATCTGGGTCGCCCACGATGTCGTAGGCGGCGCGCACTCTGTCCTCGACCGTCTTGCCGGTCTGGAGGCGTTCGGCACGACTGGCCGGGATGGGCGTGTAGACGCGCTTGCGTAGCGCGTCCTTCGATGCCTTGAGCGCGTCGGTCGCCGGGCCGGCTATCTTGGGGAGCGTGGGCATCACCGTCCCCGTTTGCTGAACAGGCGGGCCGACTTCTTCGCGAACGGCTTGCCGCGGAACGGACGCTCCGACATTTCCTTGCCGGTGGCGTGTTCCTTCTTCTCGATGGCGGGAGACTCCTGCGCTTCGTGCTTCGCGTTGCTGATGGGTTTCATCGACGCCCTCCGAGCACCTTGCCGAGCTTCGACATCTCGCCCTGGCGCTTCCGATGGAACTTGGACACGGCCTTCATGCGCTTCGTGTCACCTTTGATCTCCTCCGCGCGAGACATCGTGCGGTGGTCGTCTTCGGCCATGAAGTCGTTGTCGCTGGCGACGGTCGGCTGCGCGGTCGTCGTGTTCTTACGGCCCATTGTGAACCTCCGTACAAACAACCGGCCCGACACAGGAGAGGAGTTCCGTGTCGGGCCGGGACCAGTTCCCCTCGGACGCATGAACGAGGGAGTGGCACTCTGGCCGAAGTGCGTTCGTGTACTAGTGTTACGCCGTCTTCGCGATCCTGTCAACGAGATCCACGCGCACGGCCCGTCCGACTTCGATGAACTGGACGGTTCCCGTCAGGAAGTGCACCGTGATCGCCCCGGTGTACCCGCTGTTGTGCAAGACCTGAAGGACCGCGGCGAACCCGCCGAGATCCTTCTTGGCTTTCTCGATGGCCTCGCAGATGACGAGGGTTGAGAGCGCCATCGTCCTAGCTTTCGGCCATCGTGACCCGCTCGCCGCCCTGGCCGTCGGACTTCCGCTCCAGATGCGGCGGTTTCTGACCGCTGGCCTTGCGTCCGGCGGGCGACTCGGTCATGCCGATCCCCATCAACTGCTGCGCCTGGAGCCGCTCCGTGATCGTTTCGGCCGGCTTCATCATCATCGGCGGCGGCATCGGCTGCCCGGTCATCGGGTCGACCATCGGTTGTCCAGTGGCCGGGTCCATCGGCGGCGGCCCCGCGGGGACCGGGATCGGCGGCGGGGCGCCCACGTTCGGGATTTCCAGCATCTCGAGCAGTGACCACACGTCGATGTAGCCCATGCGGGAGAGCTGCAGGTAGAGCATCTTGCGCTCCATCGCGTTTGTCGCCAGCATTGAGTTCGGGGCCACGGTGAACGCGAAGATGCTCTGGAAGTACTGCGCCCGCTCGTCCCGCGGCTTCGAGGCGTCCAGTTGCGGGACGTAGCCGTCCTGGCCGGGCTGCATCGCCGGGACCATGTTGTCGGGGTCGAGGTCGTAGTCCTCGACGGTGACAGCTGAGCTGCCCGACACCATCATCCGGCGCTTCGTGCTGTAGTACTGGAACTGATTGCCCTTGATCATCTCCGCGACGTCGCGCAGGAACGCCTCGATCATGCGGCCCTCGCGCCGCATCTCGGGCGTCATCGCCTGCCAGAACCGCTCGATCGTGTCGCCCGATGGCATCTGGCGAAGGTTGAGGAGTTGCTGCAGATTCGCGGTGCCGGCGTGATCCTCGAACTTCGCGAACATCCCTTGGAAGAACTCCATCGACCAGGGCGGGAGCTGAGGCCCGTCGACCATCTTGAACCCGTCGCCGTAGGTGGGATTGAGTTTCAGCTTCCAGTTGGGCCGGCGCGGGTCGAAGTTCTCGAGTAGCGATTCGGGGACGGCGTTCTTGTCGGCGATGGCGCCACGGTTCGCCCACTGACTGAAGACCGTCAGGAAGTCGTTGGCGACCATGTTGATCGCATCCTGCAGCGGCATCAGGTCGTGCACCAGGCTCAATCCGAAGAACGCCCAGGGCCACGGGTCGAGCTTCAGACGGCTGATCGGGTACATCCCGTGCCAGTACGGCGACGGACCGTCGTAGAGGACCGTCGTGTCGGTGGAGAGGATGAGGCGTTTACGTGGGTAGAGCCGTTCTCCGGGTTTGACCAGGTAACACCACGGCGTCCCCACGGTCCCCATGAGCCGATCGGAATCGCCGCCGTTGATGGATCGATCGTTGAGATAGATCCGGTACAGCGGGATTTCCGGCATCACCGCGCCCAGGTCGTGTCCGGACTTGAGGCGCTCGAAGATCGTGAGGTCTTCCGTCGTCTTCACGAGACGCTTGAACCGCGTGTAGATTTGGCCGATCATGCCTCGCGAATTGCCGCCCAACATCCCGACCTTCTCGGGGTACATCGACGCCAGCTTGTTCGGGGAGTGCGCTTCCTTGATGATGACGCCTTCCCAGTCCTGCAGGGAGCGCGTCCGAGACGGGCGAATGGGCAGGGTGTCTCGAGCATCTCGGGGGAGCAACCGGGTGTCCCCCAACGGCCCGAAGGCCGGGTCGAACTCCACCACGCAATCGCCCGTCCCGGTCGTGGCTGACTGTGCGACGACGTCCGCAAGGTCCAGGTCAGCAAAGGTGTTCACCCACCAGACGACCGTGTTCTTGTTCAACAGGTTGCCCTGCTGCTCGAACTGCGGGTTCTGGGACCGGAAGGCGAACAGCGGCCGGATGTCGGTGAGGGTCGCGATGTGCTCGCGGATCGTCTTCTTCACTTCGTTGATGACGACCGCCGGCACGTACTTCGGACGCCGACCCTGCAACTGCTCGCCCATGAGGTAGCTGATGCAGGTATCCATGCGCGCGAAGGAGGGGTCGGACTTGTTGATCCGTTCCCCTTCGTCGATGGCTTCTCGGATCCACCCGCGCAGACGGGAATCGCCCGTATCGTAGAACACCTGGCCGCGGCTCAACCCGGGGTGTCCGTCGGTGAGTGGGTCCATTGTCGTTACTCCTACTGCTCGCCGTCAAAGACGCCCCGTCGAATGACGTAGGGGCGCCCGTGGCGGTCTCGGTTCTGTACGCGTTCCTCGGGCGTCGGGCCGAAGGTGTTTTCGTCTTTGTTGCTGCGGTCTTGGGACAGTTCGCGGAAGCGGATCGGGGCGCCGCGGCCTTCTTTCCAGAGTTGCTCCGTCTCGCGTTCGATGGCCCTGGCTTCGGTCAAGGTGCGAATCACGCGGCGTTCGCTGCCGATGAAGACTTCCTGCTCGGGGATCACGTCGAGATGGGCCCCGCCGGGCACCCAGAGCATCGGCTGGCCGCAACAGGCAGGCACGTCAATCGGGGCGCCGACGGGCCGGTAGTGGTCCCGCGCCAGGCGGTGACACGACGCGCATTCGTAGTCGTTGATCGCCATCGTCACACCAGATGATCGAAGAACAACATCGACATCTGCTTCACGATCTGCGCGCAGTACTGGGCGGGCGTCTGGTCTAGGCGCTCCGCACGCTGCGCGATCTGTGCCCATTGTCCAGGCGTGAACGGGTCCAGCGCGATCTCCCCGATCTTCAGACCGGCCAATGATACCACCCGGTCGGCCAGATGCGCGCCGGTTGAGACCGGCACGTCGCCGAAGGCGTGTTCGATGCGCGCCAGGTCGTCCGGCGCCACGATGACGTGACGGGTCTCCGGGGAAATGCCCGCGACGTTGGTGAGCGCGTTGACGAGCACCGTCTCGACGGGTTTCTTCGTGAAGGCGGCGTACAGTTCGTACTGCGCCTCGATGTGCGGAGGAATGGTCAGGATTCGCTGCATATTAACCTCGTCGGACGTACTGTCCGATCTTGGAGCCCGGTTCGGCTTTCTCAACCCATGTGTGCCGGGCGTGCACCATCGGTCGGAAGGACAAGTTCCGAATCACCCAGTCCTCGGCGACATCGTAACGGTAGTCGAGAAAGAGGTCGCCCGACACGATCTCGCCGGGGTCGACGTCGACGACGACCAGGGGGCGCACGGCCGCGCCGATGCGGAACTGGACGACTTCGCCCACTTCCACACCCTTGCGGGCCTCCACGTTATGCGCGCCAGTCGCGGTCGCCGTCCGTGCCATAGAGTTCCTCGAGCGTCATATCCGTGTTGCGGGGTTCGCGAGGTTGTCCCTGTGCCAGCGTGTTCGCCTGGGCGCGCAGGCGCTCGACCGACAGGCGCCGCCTGGTCTCGGAGAGGGGCTCCCGCTGTTCGAAGTGCAACGTCTGCGCGACGTGGACCCCGATTGCCGCGGCCATGAGGCAATCATCATACGCGCCCGTCGCCGCGCAGGCATCGCCAATGAGACCGCCAGGGGGGACGACGAAGTCGGCCAGTTCAGCCATTGTGTGCGGCGAGTTGACGCGGAAGTCGGGGACGTTCGTGATGGGGTCTATCGTCTTGATGGCCTTGACGAGTCGCGTGATGATGATCGGGCGCGTGCGCGAACTCGTGTACCAGCCAACCCGACGGGTATAGGGACTGGTCCCTGGCGCCCCGTCCTCGACTTGCCAGATAAAGAAGTGGCCGTAGCCACAATGTCGTTGTAGCTCGGCCTGGGTGGCGATGCCGTGGTTGTTCGTTTCGACGGCTGCCAGCGCCTCGAACCCATCCCGGTCGGCGTAGAGATGGCCGATGGCGTCCACGTAGTAGGCCAGGTCGATCGGGTCGATCTTGGTCGAGACGAACTGCGCGACCTGTTCGTCTGGTTCGGTGACGGTGCCGACGCGAATGACGTCGATGACGCTGCGGTCAAGTCCGATCCCGTCGGCCACATCGACCGGGACGACGTACTGACACGCCTTCCGTGGCGATTCCCAGATCAATAGGTGATCTTCGAGGTCTTCCAGCGCGTCCCGCTCCTTCGAGTGCAAGACGCGCATCCCGTAGCCCGGTGGGATCGCAATCGGGTCAAGCATCGACAACCTGCCGCACGAGGCCGGGTTCGACCAGGTCCCGATGCGGCTGGATCAGAATGACGCCCGACAACGGTTTCATCTGCTCGCGCACGCGCTGCTGGACCGCCAGCGAAAAGACCGACTTTCCCGAGTAGACGAAACACTCGTCGTCGTCGGCCGCATATTCTTCAAGAAACGTGCCAAGGTCGTTCTTCGCCTCGTATTCGGACCGTTTGATCTCGTACCAGTAGATTTGCGGCCGCGCCAGCGTGACCGCATGGCCGAGATAGCGTGGGCCCTGCGCTTCGCAGCGCGCGGCATGGATCTGCGTCGTGTCCGAGGGGATCCAGCCAGCCGGCGGGGTCATGGAGTACTTCGACGGCTCGACGTACCACGGGACGAAGATGTTGCGGAAACGGCTCTTGCCGGACCTGGCGGCCAACCAGTCCTGATGCCACCCGTTCTGACGACCCTTGGCCGTGGACTCTTTGATCATCAACGTGCGCGGCGACACCGGCACCGCCGGCATCAGCGCGCCATCGATCTGCGCGTAGTCTTCCCAGGTGGACAATTCGCTCAGGTGCAGCGCCGATAACGTCTTGCCCCTCCCCAGCTGGCCTCGCTTGCCTTCCGTGCCGCGCGTGCTCTTGCCAGACCCGACCCAGAGATGTGACGCGGTCTCGAACAGCATCTCGCCGTTCTTGACGTGTTCCATCACGTCTGGCCGCACGTACCACGGCTGATGCTCAACGATGCGCTCGAACATGTCGAACAGAAACGCGCTCGATTCCGGCACGTCGGACGCGACCAGGCCGAAGGTGTTGGTGTGCGTGGTCAGGCGATGGGCGAGGAGCGCCTGGGATAGTGACGACGCTCCCAACTGACGGGCCTTCAGAACGTGTACCAGCACCCCGTCGGCGAAGGGGTCGCCGTCCCAGGACCGCTCGATCGCGGCCATGCGATCGAGGATGAATCGCTGCGACTCCCAGAGGGGATAGATGGTGCCGAGCCCAGACCCTTCGATGTTGATGGTGGCGTAGCGTTCGAGGTAGTACTCGACATCGATCTTGCAGAGGAGCCACTCATTCAGCATGAAGCGTTCTTCATCCTTCGTGAGCGCGCGCGTGTACGCGCCTTTGGCGTCGCGGGCCGGCTCAAGCCGTGTCCGCCAGTCCTGGCATTGGCCGACCGTGTAGCGCACAAGGCCGGCCGATCCCAGCTCGCCGCGGTAACGGTGATTGCACGCCTCTTCCTTGCGCGCAATCACGGCACGATCGAACATGGGGCGTTACGGAGCCGGCGCCCACTCGATCGTTGCCGT
>Ga0163199_1001919_pt1 | contig 12827 bp, 11 predicted proteins | sample PL_2010_150m_FD_113537 | JGI IMG/M metagenome (GOLD analysis project Ga0163199, IMG submission 113537) | Freshwater microbial communities from Powell Lake, British Columbia, Canada to study Microbial Dark Matter (Phase II) - PL_2010_150m | ecosystem: Environmental > Aquatic > Freshwater > Lake ... | reverse complement strand
TCGCTGGCGGCGCCCGACAAGGCGCTCGATGTGCACATGGACGCGCTCGGCCTCAACTTTGCCTGCGCCACCTGCCATATGACCCAGGGCCATCAGGTGCCCGGCAGCCGCTACGCGCCCACCGGCAGGGACAAGGGCGAGGCGCACCTGCGCGGCAAGGATTACAAGACCAACCCGACTACCTGCCAGGCCTGTCACGGCCAGGCTCCGCACAAAACGAATGCCAAGCTCAATGACCATACCGACAAGGTGGCGTGTCAGACCTGTCACATTCCAAAATTCGCGCGCGGCGGCGTCCCCACCAAAATGTCCTGGGACTGGTCCACCGCCGGGAAGATGGGCCCCGATGGCAAACCGCTCACCATAAAGGACGCCAAGGGCCACCCCACCTACATGGCGATCAAAGGCGACTTCGTCCTGGGCGATGACGTCATTCCCGAGTACCGCTGGTTCAACGGCACGGTGACCTACACGCTGCGCAGCGACAAGGTCGACGACAGCCACCAGCCCGTCCAGATGAACCGCTATGCGGGCAGCGCGAGCGACGGAAAATCGCTGATCTGGCCGGTCAAGATCATGCACGGCAAGCAGCCCTACGATCCGGTGAACAAGACCCTGGTCGTGCCGCACACCGCGGGAATTGACGACACCGCCTACTGGACCAACTTCAATTGGGAGAAGGCGATCGCCAAAGGCATGGCCACGATCGGCGAGCCGTACTCGGGCAAGTTCGACTTCATCGCCACCGAGAGCACCTGGCCGATCACGCACATGGTGGCACCGGCCAAGGACGCGCTCGGCTGCCACGCATGCCACGCCGCCGGCGGGCGGCTGGAAAAGGTCCCGGGCATTTACATCCCCGGTCGCGCCAGCGACCACGCGAGGTGGCTCGACACCGCGGGCTGGGCCCTGGCGGCGCTAAGCCTGCTCGGCATGCTCATCCACGGCCTGGGGCGGGTCCTCCTGTCCCGGCGCAAGAACTAAAGGAGATTCACCATCGTGGCACGCATTTACATTTTCAAGCGCTTTGAGCGCTTCTGGCACTGGGCGCAGGCAGCGCTGATCATTTTCATGCTGCTGACCGGCTTTGAGATCCACGGCAGCTACCGCCTGCTTGGCTGGGAAAAGGCGGTCAACCTGCATACCACCGCAGCCTGGACGCTGATCGGTCTGTGGCTGTTCGCGATCTTCTGGCATTTCACCACCGGCGAGTGGCGGCAGTACATTCCGACCAGCAAGAACATCATCGCCGTGCTGAATTACTACTCGGTGGGGATTTTCGCCGGTACGCCGCATCCGTTCCGCGTCACCCAGCTGTCCAAGCACAACCCGCTGCAGCGTCTCGCCTATCTTCTGGTGAAGCTGCTAATCAATCCGCTGATCTGGGTGAGCGGCCTCGCCTACCTGTATTACAACGAAATCGCGGCCTCGAAAATCGCCATCATCGCCGGACTTCAGCTCGGCACGATCGCCCTGGTGCATACCGCGGCGGCATTCATGATGCTGATTTTCCTGATTGGTCACCTCTACCTCTCCACCACCGGCCATACGCCGCTCGCCCACATCAAGGCGATGATCACCGGCTGGGAGGATGTGGAAGCCGACAAGCCGGTTGCGGCCCTCGTCAAGTGATGACGGACCTTCAGGCAGCACGGGAATTCAATCATTCGACGCACAGGAGATTAAAAAATGAAATCCAAATTCGGACTGAACCTGATGGCACTCATGCTGGCCGCCGGCGCGATGAGCGCCGCGCAAGCCTACGACGGTGACTGGAAGCGCGGGCGCATCTACTACCGGCAGGTGTGCACCACCTGCCACACCGCCGAATTGAAGAAAGCCATCGGCCCCAATGATAAAACCCAGGCGGAATGGGCGGCCGTTTTCAAGACCGACAAGCACGGCAAAGGCAAAGACACGGTGAAGCACTTCTTCAGCAAGCAATACCGTGACGGCATCAAGGCAACGAACGCGGCGGCCGCGAAATTTGCCGCCGTGCCCGAGAACGAGCTTCTCGAGGACGTCAAAGCCTTCCTGAACAAGAGTGCCAAGGACGGCGATTCACCGGCCGGGTGCAGCTAGGCATGAGCGAAGGTCCAGCCTGGCGCAGCGGCTTCAAGGCCGATTACGAGCGCATATTCGTCGAACCGTGGTCGCCCTACCTGGGCGCCATCCTGCTGGTGATGGTCATATTCGGGCTGATGACGAGCGGCCTGTTCTGGGGCGTGTTCGGCGGCCTCAAACTGTGGGGCGACTGGGTGAACAATGCGATCGGCCTGGGCGAGATGCTGAAGATCAGGACCGAGCTCGACAGCCCGCTGATGCACCGCATGTCGCTGATGGACATTACGCTGCTGATGGGGGCGTTCACAGCGGCGCTGATGTCGCGTCAATTTCGCATTAGCCGCGCGCCGAAGCTCGAATACCTATGGGGCGCCCTCGGCGGCATCCTGATGGGAATCGGCGCCTCGCTCGCCGGCGGCTGCACCACCGGCGGCTTCTTCACGCCTGCGCTGCATTCTTCACCAGCGGGCTGGACGATGGCGCTGGGCCTTACGGCAGGCGCGGTCGCCGGTCTGAAGCTCCTGCTCTGGACGCTGGACAACATCAGCTGGGGCATGCAGGTCCCGGCCTCGGGCGACTCTGCGCCGCGCGGCCGCTATCCGCTGTTCGGTGTCCTCATCGTTGCGGTAATCGTCACCTGGACGCTAATCTGGGCGTACGCCGCAGACACGAAAGTGGCCAGCCGCGCGATCATCGTGGTCGCCGGCTTTGCCATGGGTTTCATCCTGCACCGGTCGCGCCTGTGCTTCGCGCGCGGTTTTCGCGAGCCCTTCATGACGGCCGAGGGCGACATGACCAAGGCGCTGATCCTGGCCCTCGCGATCGGCATCCCACTGGCCTCGCTGCTGTTCCAGAAGAAAGTAATCGATCCTTACATTGCCATTCCGCCGACCTTCTGGCTGGGCTCACTCCTCGGCGGCGTGATTTTCGGCATGGGGATGGTCTTCGCCGGCGGCTGCGCATCGGGCTCCATGTGGCGCGCCGCCGAGGGCAATCTAAAGCTCTGGGTGGCGCTGTTCTTCTTCGCCTGGGGCGGTTCGACCTTCTCCGGCCTCATGCATCGTTGGAACATCACGGCGCCCGACGTGAATCTGGACGGCCTGGAATTCACCAAGGTCGGCATCCAGGCGTATCTGCCTGACATGCTGGGCGGCTGGGGATGGGCCCTTCTGGTCGGACTCGGACTGCTGTTGCTCTGGTACATCTTGATTCGCTACAACGAATCGACGGAAAAATTCACGATTCTGTAAAGCTTCACCTCGTAGACACTAAGGAGATTGCCATGCGTACACAACTGAAAACCCTTGTAGTCGCGCTGATGCTGGCTCTGCCCGTCGCGCTGCCCGCTGCCGTTTGGACTGCACCGGCACAGGCCCAGGCGGCAGGCACGCAAGCCGCGCAGGCCAATTATTACCAGCACCTGGTCGACTACGATTTCGTCAAGCAGTGGGTTGACATCCCGCCCAAGAAGGGCGTGATGCTGATCGACGCGCGGCCCACCGGACGCAAGTTCAATCCCGGACACATTCCCGGCGCGATCAACATTCCGGATGACAAGTTCGAGCAGATGCAGAGCCTGCTGCCGCAGGACAAGAACATGCTGCTGATCTATTACTGCGAAGGCCCTGAATGCGTGCTCAGCCATAACTCGGCCAGGAAAGCCGAGGCGCTCGGCTACACCAACGTCAAGGTGTACACCAACGGCTATCCGGAGTGGGTCGCCAAGGGCGAGGTCGGCGCGGTCGCAGGCGCCTACATCAAGAAGCTGATCGACGAGAAGGCCGCCTACACACTGGTCGATTCGCGGCCCAAGCGCGTGGTGGACAAGGACGGCATCATCCCCACGGCGCTGAATATTTCCGACAGCGAGTTCGACAAGCACAGCGACAAGCTGCCGGCGGACAAGGCGGCCGAGTTGATCTTCTACTGCGGCGGACTCGAATGCGTGCTCAGCGGCAATTCTGCAGAAAAAGCGCGCAAGCTCGGCTACACCAACGTCAAGACCTACGCCATGGGCCATCCTGACTGGCTGAAACTTTACGGCGCACCCAAAACGGCAGCAGCCGCGCCTGCCGCCGCTGGAGCCGATGCGCAAGCAAGCGTCAGGGTCGAGACCGGCAAGGAGAAGGGTTCAGTTTCGACCGCATGGTTCGAGCGCACCATAAAGGAGAGTCCCGGCACGCTGCTGGTAGTCGATGTGCGCGACGCGAAAGAGTACGCGGCAGGCACAGTAAAAGGGGCGATCAATATTCCCCTGTCCGAGCTGGCGCAGAAAATCGCCTCCCTGCCCACGGACCGGCCAATCGTGTTCGTCTGCGCCACCGGCGCGCGTTCCGGCGAAGCCTACGATACGGCGAAATTGCTGCGCGCCGAGCTGAACATCTATTTCCTGGATGCCAAGGTACGCTACGCCGGCGACGGAACCTTCAGCATCGTCCTGTAGCGCAATAGGCGAAGCGCGCGGCGTCATGCCGCGCGCTTCTTTGACTTTGCGCGCGGCATCAGGCGCAGCAGATCGCCGCGCAAGGGCTTCTTCTGGTCGAGTTGCGTGGCGATGCGGCTGCACACGCTGCGGCAGATTTCGACCATCGCCGCGTCCGCGGCGCGGTAATGTACCTGGTTGCCCGCCTTGCGCCGGGCGAGCACCCCGCTCCTGTGCATCATGTTCAGGTGTCGCGAGATATTCGTTTGCGTGGCGCCGAGCTCCGCGACGATCTGCGATACGGTTTTCTCCTCTTCGCAGATGGCGTGCATGATGCGCAGGCGCGTCGGTTCTGAAAGCACGCCGAAATACGAAGCCAGAACGTCAAACGCGTGATCGAGCTTGTCCACTGCACCTCCGGTCAATTCCGTTTCGACTATATAAGCAGTTGCGCATATTATCAATCATCCGGTGTAGCGGAATCGCCTGTCACCGGCCGTCTGGGGATGGACCGCCACGCGCCGCCTTTTTTGTACGCTGACGCATCGAAAAACCCGGCTTGATACACTACGCTACAAACTTTTCGCACTCCGCACGAGTCCGCGGTTATAAAGGAACGTATGGATCAGCCGGACCACATACTTGTCGTCGACGACGATGCCGAAATCCGCAGCCTGCTCGGGGACTACCTGCGCAAGAACGGATACGAGACCGGTCTCGTCGCCGACGGCAAGGCGATGTGGGCCGCCCTCGCACGCGGCAAGGTGGATCTGATCGTGCTCGATCTGATGCTGCCGGGAGAGGACGGGCTGACGCTGTGCCGCAAGCTGCGCGCCGATTCGGATACCCCGGTGATCATGCTCACCGCCCGCGGCGAGGAAACCGACCGCATCGTCGGCCTGGAGATGGGCGCCGACGATTACCTGGCAAAGCCGTTCAGTCCGCGCGAACTGCTCGCACGCATCAAGAGCGTGCTGCGGCGCACCCGCAGCCTGCCGCGCAATCTGCGCGCCGACGACGCGCGCGGCATCGCGTTCGCGGGCTGGCGCCTGGATACGGTGGCGCGGCACCTGGTGTCACCCGGGGGCGTGGTCACGTCCCTTAGCGGCAACGAGTACCAGCTGCTGCGGATTTTTCTCAGCCACCCCAATCACGTGCTCACGCGCGACCAGCTCATGCTGTTGTCCAAGGGCCACGACGCCGACCCGCTCGATCGCAGCATCGACATCCAAGTGAGCCGGCTGCGGCACCGCCTGGGCGACGACCCCGCCGATCCGCGCATTATCAAAACGGTGCGCGGCGAGGGCTACGTGCTCGCCGTGCCGGTCGAGGTGAAGCGATAATGCGTCTGCTACCGCGCAGTCTGTTCGGCAGGCTGGTTCTGATCCTGCTCGGCGGCCTGATCCTGGTGCAGTTCGCCACCGCCTATATCAATCTGGCCGAACGCGACCAGCTGCTCTATCGCGCCGGCGGCATGCGCCTGGCGCAGCAGATCTCGGACATCGTCAAGCTGCTCGATTCGCTGCCTGCGGCGGAACGCCATAAAGTCGTCGCGGTGTTCGATGCGCCGCCGCTGACCGTGTCCCTCGACCGGCCCCGGATCACTGCGCGCACGGGATCCGGCGAGAACGATTTTGCGCATTCGATGTTTACCGCGGTATTGCGCTTCGCCCTCGGCGAGAATGCGCAGGTAAACGTGGTCCGGCTCGAGGACGCTCCGGCGAGCTTTCGCCCTGGGCCGCGCGGGGGACCGCAGGAGCTTCCCGGGATGGCCATGATGCCGATGATGCAAGGCCGAAGCATGGAGCGCGGCATGGGTCCGGGCTTTTCTCCCGGAGGCACGTTTTTCACCGTACAGATCGCGCTGCGCGACAGTACCTGGGTAACTTTTGATTCCTACGTTTCGCCGCAGGCGACCGCGGTGCCGCTGCGGCTCGGCCTGACGCTGTCGATCCTTCTGGGAAGCGTAATTGCGCTGTCGCTGATCGCGGTGCGCTGGGTGACCGGTCCGCTGTCGAAACTGGCGATCGCCGCGGAAGAGTTGGGCGAAGACATCAATCGCCCGCCGTTGCCCGAAACCGGTCCGAGCGAAGCCGAGCGCGCAGCGCGCGCGTTCAACACAATGCAGCGGCGGCTGTCGCGCTTCATCGCCGATCGCACCCGCATTTTCACCGCCATGTCGCACGACCTGAAGACACCGATCACGCGCCTGCGGCTGCGCGCGGAACTGCTCGAGGACGAAGCCCTGCGCGGGAAGATCGTCAAGGATTTGGAGGAAATGGAGTCCATGGTCACGCAGACGCTGGATTTCATGCGCGACGCGAACACACAGGAGGCGTTGCAGCGCGTGGACGCAATGGCGCTGCTGGAGAGCCTGCAGACCGACTATCAGGACACCGGCAGCAGCGTCGAAATCGAAGGCAGCGTGGCGCTGCCCTGCCGCGGCAGGCCGCTCGCGCTGCGTCGCTGCCTCACCAATCTGGTGGACAACGCGATTCGCTACGGCGGCCGCGCCACGATCAAGGTGGAGGACGCGGCAGACCGGCTGACCATCCGCGTACTCGACGACGGGCCCGGCATCCCGGCGCAGGAACTCGATCAGGCGTTCGAGCCCTTCTTTCGCGGTGAGGCTTCGCGCAGCCGCGACACCGGCGGCACCGGCCTCGGCCTGGGCATCGCGCGCAATATTGCACGGGCGCACGGGGGTGATCTGGTGCTGCGAAATCGCGCCGAAGGCGGGCTGGAAGCGATGTTGACGCTGCCACGAATCGCGGACACAAATTGATACAAATCGAATTTGACAGACCTGGGTGTTGGATATAGCGTATTCGGCAGTGGGTGTGGAACTTCAGTATGCCGAGCGACTGGCAAGAGGGGCTTGCATCAGGTTTACCTCGGCGGGTTGTGCATCGTTTTAATCGATCAGCAATCAGGAGCACAAAATGCGTAGTCATATAATTGCGGCGGTGATTCGGTTGTCCCTGGCGTTTCTCCTGGTGGCAAACGCCTATGCCGGAGACAGCGGCGGGTCATTCGTGAAGGGCTGGAACCTTTCCGGCAATTCAACGGTGAATCCGGTGAATGTTTCGACCGTGTTTGGAACATCAGCGACGCCCGTGGCCGCAATTACACCTAACGTCGCGGCCATATGGAAATGGAACGCCGCAGGCAAGTCCTGGCAACTGTACACCCCGGTTTTGAGTTCAACGGCTCTCGCGGCCTATGCAACGAAACACGGCATCGAAGTATTGAGCACGATCAACAGCGGCGAAGCCTATTGGGTAAACGCATCGGCCCCGTTTGCCCTGCCCGCTGGCGTGCCCGCGGATGGCACCTACACCTTGACTGGCGCCGACCTTGTCAACGGCTGGAATATGGCGATTACCGGCCAGAGCATTGCGCCCAAGGATCTCAATCCGGCGCTGCAGGTTACCTACGGCAGCCTGCCGCCCGTGCCAGGCGCAACTGCGCCCGCGACTTCGACAGGTTTCGTCAGCCTCTGGGCGTGGGACGGCACGGCGAAGAAATGGTATTTCTACGCGCCATCGCTTGACAACGGCAGCGGTGTACTCACCAATCGCATCTCAAGATGGGGCCTGCTGGATTTCACCACCGCGGGCAAGTTGTTGGGCCCGGGCGTGGGCTTCTGGGTGAATATGCCCTAGCCGGTTCCAGGCTATCGAGTGGCAGGTCCGCGGCAGCCGTTCCAGCGGCGCTGCAACCGCGGACATATGACGATCGTCAATACCCTCGTCGAAACTTGCTGTTAAAGCTAGAGCTAGAGTGCTCGGCTTGTCCGCGCTTCGCCAGCCCATGAGTACCACATCCGAAACGGTCACCCGCACGATCGACTTCAAGTCGGCCGCGCGCGATCTGCTGCCCGCCGGCGCGAGCTACGATGCCTGTCTCTCCTGCGGACTGTGCTCCGCGGGGTGCCCTGCCTCCGGCCTCGAAGGCATGGATCCGCGACGCTTCATCCGCATGGCCATGCTGGACATGAACGAGGAGTTGTCCACCACGGCGTGGATCTGGACCTGCACCCAGTGCCAGCGCTGCAAGTACGTCTGCCCGATGAGCATCGACGTCTCGGTGCTGGTTGGCCTCGCCCGCGGCGCCTGGCCGACCGAGAAGAAGCCCAGGGGGATCGTGCGCTCCTGCGAGGCGCAGTTGCGCTTTCCGGGGACCAGCGCGATGGGGCTGCAGGAGGAGGATTTCGTCGACGCGGTGCAAGAAGTGGTGGCATCGGTACGCGCGCAGGGCGATCGCTTCGCGCGGCTGGATGCGCCGATCGACAGGCAGGGTGCGCATTTCTTCGTCAACCAGAACTCGCGCGAGCCGGCGACGGAGCCCGAGGAGATGGGACCGCTGTGGAAGATCTTCGACTACGTGGGCGCAGACTGGACCTATTCATCCACGGGATGGGCGGCCGAAAACTTCTGCATGTTTACCGGCGACGATCAGAGCTGGCGCAAGATGATCGAGCAGCGCGTCGATGCCGTCAACCGGCTGGGCTGCAAGGTGTGGCTCAACACCGAGTGCGGCCATTCCTTCTATACGCTGTGGAAGGGCGTCGAGCGCTTCGGTCTCAAGGCCGACTTCGAGCCGGACAGCCTGGTGCGCTACTACGCGCGCTGGATCCGCGAAGGCCGCCTGCCGGTCAACGCCGAATGGAACACGCAGGGCATCAAGTTCACCGTGCAGGACCCGTGCCAGCTGGTGCGCAAGTCCCTCGGCGATTCGATGGCGGACGACATACGCTTTGTCGCGCGCGCGCTCGTCGGCGACGCGAATTTCATCGACATGGCCCCCAGCCGCAGCGCCAACTACTGCTGCGGCGGCGGCGGCGGGTTCCTGCAGGCCGGCATGAAAGAGCTGCGTTACGCCTACGGCAAGCGCAAGTTCGATCAGATCACGACCACCCGGGCCGACTACGTGCTCACCCCCTGCCACAACTGCCACTCGCAGATCGAAGACCTCGGCCGGCATTTTCATGGTGGCTACCGTGTGGTGCATTTCTGGACCTTGATCTGCCTGTCGCTCGGCATCCTGGGTGAGAACGAGCGCAAGTACCTCGGGCCCGATCTAGCACGGCTGGGACTTTGAAAATGTGCGCGCAACCCACACGCGACGGACCGGTACTCGAAACCGAGGTGCTGATCGTCGGCGGCGGCGTAACCGGCACCGGCGTGATGCGCGATCTGGCGCTGCGCGGCATCCATTGCCTGCTCATCGACCGGCGCGACCTGAACGCAGGCGCATCCGGGGGCAATCACGGACTGCTGCATAGTGGCGGCAGGTACGCGGCCACGGACCCGGACACAGCCGCCGAATGCCGGCGCGAAGCCGACATCCTCAAGAAGGTCGCGCCCGAATGCATCGACGCCTGCGGTGGCCTGTTCGTCGCGGTCGAGGGCGATGACGCGGAGTTCGCCGCCCGCTTCCCCGATTACTGCGATGCGGCCGGCATCGAGTGCGCCGCCATCACGCCCGCCGAGGCGCGAGAACTCGAACCCTGCCTGAGCGAAAAGGTATTCGCCGCGTTCACCGTGCAAGATGCGACCGTCGATCCGTTTCGCATCACGCTGGAAAACGTCAACCACGCGCGGCAATTGACGCAGAGCATCTTTCTTGCACATACGGCGCTCGAGCGATTCATCATCGATGGCCGCACCATCCGCGGCGCGATCTGCCGCGATACGCGAACCGGCGAGGCAATGACCGTCCGTGCGCGCCAGGTGGTCAACGCCGCCGGCGCCTGGGCCATGGCGGTGGCGCGCCTGGCAGGCTGTTCCGGCGTCAACCTGCTCTACTCCAAAGGTACTCTGATCATCAGCAACGCACGCATCGGCCGGCGCGTGATCAATCGCCTGCGCCCGCCCGGCGACGGCGACATTCTGGTGCCCGGCGGCACGGTGTCGCTGCTCGGAACCACTTCGCAGACGCTGCAGAACATTGAGGACAGCCATCCCACCGTTGCCGAGGTGGATCGCCTCGTTGCCGAGGGCGTCGCGATGGTGCCGCAGATCGCGCACACGCGGTTCATCCGCGCGTTCTCGGGCGTGCGTCCGCTGCTGCTGGCCGCCGGTGCCAACGCCGACGGGCGCAAAGCCAGCCGCGGCTTCACCTTGTTCGACCATGAATCCGAGGGCCTCGCCAACTTCGCCACCGTGGCCGGCGGCAAGCTCACCACCTTTCGCCTGATGGCCGAGAAGACCGGGGACCTGGTGGCACAGCGGCTGGGCAACCGCCAGCCGTGCAAGACCGGGACTGCGCCGCTGCCCTCCGGGGACGCCCTTCGCTGGACCGAGCCGGGGTTCGCAGCCCGCTACTGGGTTGCGCGACGAGCGCCGCGGGACCTGATTCTGTGTGAATGCGAAATGGTTCCGGCATCGGCGATCGACGCCATCGTCGAGAACGCACCGGGCGCGGAATTGCAGATGAGCCTCAACGCGATCGCCGTTCGCAGCCGCGTAGGCAAGGGTAGCTGTCAGGGTGCGTTCTGCAGCCTGCGCGTGACTTCGCACCTGTACGAGCGCCAGGTGTACGACTCGCGCGTGGGGCTGCGCAATACGCGCGACTTCGTCGCCCAGCGTTTCAAGGGTGTCGCGCCGGTGGCCTGGGGCGAACACCTGCCGCAGCTGGAACTGGCAGAAGCGCTGCACTGCGCGCTGCTGGGTCTGGACCAACTGCAGGACGACGACGCTCATCCCGCGTCACGCGAAGTGCCGGCCGCATGATCAAGCAGCCGCGTCGCCATCACGCCGAGTTGCTGGTGATCGGCTCCGGTCTTGCCGGCATGGCGGCAAGCCTGTTCGCGCTCGAGCGCGGCGTCAGCGTGGCGCAAGTGGGCAACAGCGGCGTGATTGCGTTCACCACCGGGTATCTGGACCTGCTGGGCCACGACGGCAGGGGATTTGTCGACGATCCGTGGCAGGCCCTTGCGCGGCTGCGCGAGGACGAGCCACATCATCCCCTGGCGAATATCATCGAGGACGACATCCGCGTCGCGCTGAACGGCTTCACCCAAACACTCACCGCGATGGGGCTGGGCTATAGCGCGCCCGGGCGAAACAACGTACTTGCCCTGACACCGGCGGGCACGCTCAAACCCACGCTGTCGCTGCCCCTCACCATGCAGCCCGCGATCGCGGCGATGGCTGGCAACGCCGACACCCTGGTCGTCGACTTCATCGGCTTGAACGGTTTCAGCGCACGCGAGGTGGTCGCAAACCTGGCGCAGCGATGGCCGGGCCTCAGGTCGCAACGCATCGGCTTTCCGGACATGGACAGTGGCGCCGAGGTATACGCCGAAGTGCTGGCGCGCGCGCTGGAGGTGCCTGCCACGCGGCAGCGCCTGGCTGAACGCATCGCCCCGCTGCTCGGCAGCGCGCAGGCGCTGGGCCTGCCGGCGATTCTCGGCGTGCACCGGCCGGATCAGGTGCATCGCGAACTGCAGTCCCTTCTGGGCGTGCCGGTGTTCGAAATTCCCACCATGCCTCCCGCCGTTCCGGGTGTGCGTCTGCGTGAATTGTTCGAAACCCGGCTGCCGCAACGCGGCGTCGCACTTGAGCCTCAGCACCGGGTCAAGCGTCTCGAACTGCTATCGCATGGCGTCAGGGCGCAGCTCGAGGACGCCTATGGCGAGGTCACGATCGAGGCCGCCGCTGCGGTGCTCGCGACCGGACGTTTCACCTCCGGCGGGTTGAGGGCGGATCCCAACGGAATCCGGGAAACCTTGCTTGCGCTACCGGTAGTCCAACCCGCGGGGCGCGCCGATTGGTACCGTGCGGATTACTTCGATCCGCGCGGCCACCCCATCAACCGCTCCGGCGTGACCGTCGACGAACAATGGCGGCCACTCGATGCCTCGGGCAGGCCCGCCCATCCGAGATTGTTTGCCGCCGGCAGCCTGCTCGCCCACCAGGACTGGATGCGGCAACGCTGCGGCGCCGGCGTCGCCATCGCCACCGCATACAAGGCGGTGGAATGCGCGGCACACGCCGCGCAGCACAATTTCAATTCTTGACTCGTCCGGTCCGCCCGCTTATGCGGCGACCCTGCAGATCATCTCGGTCGGCGCGATCAATCCGGCAGTGATGTCGGCGGTCAGGTTCCTGACCTTTTGCGCGGCGCTCGCCCCCATGACGATATGCAGCCCGAGCGGCCCCGCCCCTGCCGAAGCGCTTCGGGCGCGCATTTGCGCGAACGTTTCCAGCGCGGCATCGCGGCGGCTGCGCTCCTTGAGCACTTCAAAACCGGCGGCCTCGAGCGCGCGCCGGTAGGCTGCGGCGTCGTCGACAAAGCTCGATCGCGCGTCGCTCGACCAGGGAACCGGATAGGA
>Ga0163199_1001918_pt1 | contig 12831 bp, 12 predicted proteins | sample PL_2010_150m_FD_113537 | JGI IMG/M metagenome (GOLD analysis project Ga0163199, IMG submission 113537) | Freshwater microbial communities from Powell Lake, British Columbia, Canada to study Microbial Dark Matter (Phase II) - PL_2010_150m | ecosystem: Environmental > Aquatic > Freshwater > Lake ... | reverse complement strand
GCGACATGCTGACCCTCCTCCGCCATGCCGATGTGAAGCCGGAAAAAGGCCGGCGGAAGGATTTGAAAAAACTCGACACGATTTCCGACGATCTCTTCATGATGGTCGAACATTGGTCATGAACCCTGCCGGGAATGAAGAATCTTTTGCTCATCTTCTTTCTCGCGGGCGTTGCGATGGCTGACGAGAAAGCCATTCTCGGGGGCGGGTGCTTCTGGTGTGTCGAGGCGGTCTACCAGGGAAAGCCCGGCATCAAATCCGTGGTCAGCGGATACGCGGGCGGCAGCACTCCGAATCCCACCTACGAGCAGGTGTGCAGCGGAAAAACCGGGCACGCCGAAGTCGTTGAGATCACGTTCGACCCCGCTCTCATTTCCTACGAGAAGATCCTCGACCTCTTCTGGGATGCCCATGACCCGACCACCCTGAACAGTCAGGGAGCCGATCACGGAACCCAATACCGTTCGATCATCGTGGCCGACACGCCGGAGCGAAAAGCCGCCGCCGAAAAATCCAAAGCCGCCGCCCAGACGCGCTTCGCGGATCCGATCGTGACCGAGATCGTCGAATCCGCAAAATTCTATCCCGCCGAACAATATCACCAGAATTTTTGCGCCCGGAATCCGAACAACCCGTATGTCCGGGCGGTCATAGTCCCCAAGCTCGAGAAGCTGAATTCTCACTGATGAAAATCCCGTCCCGCGGCGCGGCAGGGAACCCGCCGAACAGGTTCGAGCGTCTCACGGTCGAACTGGACTCGCCTGCGGAGCGGAATCCACGCACCCGTTTCCTTCGCGAGGAATCCCGCTCGATCATCTCCCGCAACGACAGCCCGGATATCAGCTTCAGCGCGAGCCTCAATCCCTACCGCGGCTGCGAGCACGGGTGTTCGTATTGCTACGCCCGCCCGTATCACGAGTATCTCGGGTTTTCCTCGGGCATCGATTTCGAAACCCGTATCATCGTCAAAGAAAATGCGGCGGACCTGCTGCGGGAGCAGTTGGAATCCGACCGGTGGACACCCGAGGTGCTGGCCCTGAGCACCGTCACGGATTGTTACCAGCCAGTCGAGAGGCGGCTGGAAATCACACGCCGGTGCCTCCGCGTGCTGGCGGATTTCCGGAACCCGGTCGGCATCATCACGAAAAACCATCTCGTCACCCGCGATGCCGACATCCTTTCCGAACTCGCGGATTTTTCCGCATGCTCCGCCCACATCAGCATCACGTCGCTCGATCCAGACCTGTCGAGGAGGATGGAGCCTCGCGCCTCAATGCCCGCCCACCGGCTCGACGCCATCGCAAAGCTCACACAAGCCGGAATTCCGGTCGGCGTCGTGATCGCGCCGGTCATTCCCGGGCTGACCGACCATGAAATCCCCGCGATCCTCAAGGCCGCCCGCGAAGCCGGAGCCGTCCGCGCCGCTTACAGCATCATCCGCCTTCCCCATGCCGTGAAGGAAATCTTCTCCTCCTGGCTGCAGGAGCATGTCCCGGGAAGCGCCGGGAAAATTCTGGATCGCATCCGCGACATCCGGGGAGGCGCACTCCACTCCGCAAAATTCGGTGAACGGCTCCGCGGCCGCGGGTTTTGGGCCGGGCAGATTGGCAACCTCTTCTCGACCTGCCGGGAGAAGGAAGGTTTTGCATCCGACCATTGCGAATACAACCTCCGGGCATTCCGCCGTCCGGAGGCGCCGCAGATGAACCTTGGCATCTGACGGTCGGAACAGCCCCGCTGGAAACCCGCGCCCGGCCTTTTCATTCAGTTGCAAATGCGCTCAAAAATCGCCACTATCCCCGGCCTGATGGCGGAATTATCCACGAACAAATCTGAAAGGCGTTCCTCGGCGACACAATTATTGCGAGGTTCCCTCGCCCTGCTCTGCCTGCTTCTCGCGTCGTGCGCCACGGAAACCTTCGCACCGGAAGTGGCCCCGGAATATGTCATCATCAGGGACTTTTCCCCTTATTATCGGCTTGGTCCCCAGCAGGGCCGGGGAGCTGACGAATCCCTTCGTGCGGGAACGCGCATCAAACTTCTCCGCCGTGAGATGGGCTTCAGCCTTATTCAACTGGCGGATTCTCGGACCGGTTATGTTGCGAACGAGAACATGACAGTCGCCCCGCCACGGCCGCCCGAACAGGCAAGAAACGAAGAGATTCCTGCTCCGGGTCCCGCCAAAAAGCGCGGAGGGCGATCACGAACCGAAGACAGTCCGATCTATTCCGGCGCCCAAGTGAACGATACCCCATTGCCGGATCCCAACGTCCCTCCACCGGATCTGAACGTGGAGCCAGAGATCATGCCCAATAATATTCCGGTCCCCTCCGCCACTCCGACCGGGACACCGAAATTCCGGTATTGAATGTCCGCCGTCCCCGCACTTGTTTCCGCGCAGGATCTCCGTCTGGCCTACGGCCGGCAGAGGCTGCTAGACGGGGTTTCAATGACGGTGGCTCCCGGGGAAAAGGTCGGGCTTGTCGGACGCAACGGATGCGGGAAGACGAGCCTTTTCAAAATTCTCGCGGGCGAATCGGAGGCGGATTCCGGCGAGGTTTCGCGACGGCGCGGACTCCGGGTCGGGTATCTGCCGCAGGAGTTTGAATTGGATGGCTCAAAGTCGGTTTTGGAAAATATCGAGTCCGGTGCCTCGGACCTTGTGGACTGGATAGCCCGCTACGAGGCAGGGGAAGGGAGCGATGCCGAACTTTCCGAACTCCTCGACCTGATCCACCATGCCGACGGATGGAATTTGCACACACGCATCAAGGCCGAGGCGGGTGCGCTGGCAGCACCGCCGCTGGACGCACTGGTCGGTCCGCTTTCGGGCGGCGAAAAGCGCCGTGTCGCGCTCTGCCGCGCGCTGGCCTCGCAACCAGATCTGCTTCTCCTCGACGAGCCGACCAACCACCTGGATTCGGAGTCGATCCGATGGCTGGAGGTGTTTCTTCGGGAGTTTCCGGGCGCCCTCGTCTTCGTGACGCACGACCGGTATTTTCTGGAGACGATCGCGACGCGGATCATCGAGCTTGCCGACGGGCGGGCGTTTTCTCATCCGGGAAACTACACGGCGTTCCTTGAAGCCAAGACCCTGCGCAGGCAGATCGCGGAGCAATCCGAGCGCCGACGCCAGAGGTTTTTGCGTGCCGAGTTGGAATACGTCCGCGCAGGGGTGCGCGCGCAGAGGTCGAAGTCGAAGCACCGCTTGGAATCGTTCTACGATGTGGCTGGCATCGAGGCTCCGCCGGAGGAACGTGAGATGGATCTACTCATCCCCCCGGCACCGGAGATCGGAAACACGGCGGTCGAGCTTTCCGGTGCGGGCATGCGGGCCGGGGAATCCGGCCGCTGGCTTTTCCGAAACTTGAATCTCTCTCTCCGGCCGGGCCAGTGCACAGGAGTGGTCGGGAGGAATGGTGCCGGCAAAACCACGCTGCTCCGCGTTTGTCTCGGCGAGACTGCTCCTGTCGAGGGGACCGCCACCATCGGAAAGCGGGTTGTCTTCAACTACATCGACCAATCCCGCATGCGGCTCGATGGAAAAGGGACCGTGATGGAGGAAGTGTCCGACTCCGGCGAGATGGTCCGGTTCGGCGAGCAGACGCTCACCGCACGCGCCTACCTGCGGAGATTTTTATTTGAGGATTCCCGTGTGACCGAGCGGGTGGACAAGCTCTCCGGAGGCGAGCGCGCGCGCCTGCTTCTCGCGAAGGTTCTCTGCCGGGGCGGCAATGTCATCGTTCTCGACGAGCCGACCAACGACCTCGACCTCGCAAGCCTGCGCATGCTGGAGGAGGCACTGGCCGACTTCGACGGGACGATCCTCGTCGTCAGCCACGACCGGTATTTTCTCGATCGGATCTGCGATCAGATCGTCGCTTTCGAGGAGGGCGGGGTTTTTGTCCAGCCGGGAAATTTTTCCTACTACCTCGAGAAAAAATCCGAGCGCGAGCGGCGGACACCGGCCGGTTTTCGTGCGATCGTGACTCCAGCTGTCGAAGCCAGGCCGGCAGCAAAACCCAAACGTCTGAGTTTCAAGGAACAGCAGGAGCTTGACGGGATGGAACAGACGATCCAGTCAGCGGAAGAGGACGTCTCGGGCATGGAGGCCCTGCTCAACGATCCCTCATTTTACGCCATCCGCGCTGCCGAGGCCCCGGACATGGTTAAAAAACTTGAGATCGCAAAGAGCGAAGTCACACGCCTTTACGCGAGGTGGGAAGAACTCTCCGCCAGAGTTTGAACATTCTCCGGCAGACTAGTGTCTCATATTGCAAGAGACATGAAAAATTATTACCGGAAAATCAATCGCAGCAAATACTCGTTGGGCGACCTGGTGGCCATCGTCGGCTCCTGCACCCGCGACAGCAAAGAAACCCTGGCAGCCTTGGTCGATCTCTTTGAGAGCGGCCGCGTGATGGTGAACACCCACGGCCAGCTCAAAAGGGTGAAGGTCGCGGCCGCCAGATAATATTTTTAAATCTCCGGCCATCTGACCGGCGGCATTTTCCGGCCCCTTCACGCCTACCGGGGTCGGCTTACTCGTCCTTATACCAATATCACTGGATTCAGTTGTAGCCGTGCGCCCCGACAGAGCGGGGCGGCTACAACCATCCCGTCGGGATATTTCAAAGCAATGGCCTGAGACTTTTTGAGCCAGTCAGGAGACCGGGGATTTTTTGCGTGAAGATCCGGAGCGATGTTCGGATACTGCGCAAACTGCCGGGATCAGGCTGCCTGCTCTCAATCGTGAGAGGGATTTTATCTGTTGCAAAAAACAAACAAGCTCTTCCTTTCCGTGTCAGCCAATCCGAAGCCCTACCACCTCCCTGAAAGGGCGCTTCTCCTGCTTCTGGCGACGGTTCAGTTCACGCACATCATGGATTTCATGATCATGATGCCGCTGGGGCCGCAACTCATGCGCGTGCTTTCGATCTCCGCGTCGCAGTTCAGCCTGCTGATCGCCGCCTACACGATGACGGCTGGAGTCATCGGGTTTCTCACGGCACCGTTCATTGACCGGTTTGACAGGAGGGTGATTCTCCTTGGTTCCTACGCGGGCTTCATCCTTGGAACGTATGCCTGCGCCTCATCGGAAACGGTCGGACAACTGCTGCTTGCACGGGCCATCTGCGGAGCATTCGGCGGAATTTCCAACGCGACGATCCTTGCGATTGTGGGGGATCTTGTTCCCTCCGGGCGACGCGGCGCGGCGATGGGGATCATCATGACCTCCTTCTCTGCAGCCGCGGCGTTTGGCGTTCCATTCGGATTGTTTCTCGCGCAGCGGTTCCGCTGGGAGACTCCATTCTACCTGATCGTCGGAATCGCGCTTGTGGTCGAAGCCCTGCTGATGTTGTGGCTGCCGCATGTCCGCGGACATCTTGCCGATGGTCCTCCGACCTCCCTGAAAAACTTCGGCATCCTGCTTTCAGATCCCAACGCGTGGCGGGGGATCCTCCTGATGGTGTCGCTGGTCTTCGGGCACTTCACGATCATTCCATTCCTGTCGCCGCACCTCGTATTCAACCTGAAATATCCGGAGTCTCAACTGGCTTTCGTCTATATCGTCGGTGGGGTTCTAACCATCGTCACAGCCCCGCTCATCGGCAGGCTATCCGATCGTTTCGGCCGCGCGAAGGTCTTCACGATTCTGGTCCTCGTAGCAGCCACGATTATTTCGATTCTGACCCACGCTGGGTCGCTCCCGGTCTTCGCCACGCTGGTCATCACGGGATTGTTTTTTATTTTTGCGAGCGGGCGATACGTGCCGGCGCAGGCGATCCTGACATCCGCCGTCCCTTCGGCGCGACGGGGCGCATTCATGAGCCTGACCGCCTGCACCCGCGACCTCTGCAGCGGGCTTGCGGCAGTGCTCGCGGGCAGGGTGGTTGTGCAGACATCAAGCGGCCTGCTTCATGTGGGCTGGCTCGGATGGCTGGCCGTCGGCACCAGCCTCCTGAGCATCTGGCTGATCCGGCGGGTGCGGACTGTGGCCGACCACATTCCGCCGGCGAACCAATCCGCTCTCCCGCTCGGCGTCGCCGCGGAAGGGTAGCTCAGCTCTTGCCTGCCCGCTTCCGCGCGTTGGCGTCGAGAATTTTTTTTCTGAGGCGAAGGGACTTGGGGGTCACCTCGACATATTCATCGGGCGAGATGTATTCCAGCGAGCGCTCGAGGCTCATGACGAGCGGCGGCTGCAGGGAAATTCCTTTTCCGTCGCCTTGGCTGCGCATATTGGTCAGCTTTTTTGCCTTGCACGGGTTGACTGGCATGTCGTCCGGCCGAGCGTTTTCGCCGATGATCATTCCCTCGTAGATTTCCTCCTGCGGGCCGATGAAGAGGCGGCCGCGTTCCTGAATGGTATCAAGTGCGTAGGCCATGCTGGTTCCGCCCTCCATCGAGACGAGCACCCCGTTGTTGCGGCTCGGAATCTCGCCTTTGTGCGGCCCGTATTCCTTGAAGAGATGGCTGGCGATCCCGTGGCCCTTGGTGACGTTGACGAGATCGGTCTCGAATCCGATGAGCCCGCGCGTCGGGATCGTGGCTTGGACGAGCACGCTGTGGGATTTGTGCTCCATGTTGGTGATCTCGGCCTTCCGGGATGCGAGGGATTGCAGGATGTCGCCGAGATTGTCGGTCGGAACATCCACATACAATGTTTCCAACGGCTCCAGCAGCGTGCCGTCTTCCTCACGCTTGAAGATGACTTCGGGGCGGGACACAAGGATTTCAAAACCCTCGCGGCGCATCTGCTCGACCAGGATCGCGATCTGCATTTCTCCCCGGGCCTTCACGTCGAAATGTCCGGCGATCTCGGTGTCGCTCACCATAATCGAAACGTTTGTCCGAGTTTCCTTGATCAGACGGTCGCGGATCTGGCGGGCAGTGAGGAGCTTGCCATCGCGTCCGGCGAGCGGTGAATCGTTCACGCAGATTTTCATCGCGATCGTCGGCGGATCGATGTCCACAAAATGCAGCGCCTCCCGGTCCTCGGTATCGGTGAGCGTTTCCCCGATGAAGACCTCCTCGAATCCGGTGAGCCCAATGATGTCGCCGGAAAACGCCTCTTCGATTTGGACTTTTTCCAGACCTTCGTGGCCAAAGAGCGCCGTGACTTTGCCGCGCTCCTTGCGTCCGTCGGCGTGTATGCAGACGATGCTCTGTCCGACCTTGACCGAGCCGCTGATGATCCGGCCGTAGGCGATCCGCCCGAGGTAGTCGCTGTAGTCGAGGTTCGACACGAGCATTTGGAAAAACCCGGCATCCGAGGCTTTCGGGGCCGGGATGTGCCATGCGATCGCCTCGTAGAGCGGAACCATTGTCTCGCTGGGATCGACGAGTTCCCGCTTAGCATAGCCGTCGCGGGCGCTCGCATAGATATGCGGGAAATCGAGTTGCTCGTCGTTGGCATTGAGCTCGAGGAAAAGCTCGAAAACCATGTCGAGAACCTTGTGCGGGCGGGCGTTTTCGCGGTCGATCTTGTTGATAACCACGATCGGCTTGAGCCCGTTTTCCATTGCCTTGCGCAGGACGAATTTCGTCTGGGCCTGCGGGCCGTCGTAGGCATCGACCACCAGGAGGACGCCGTCCACCATCTTCATGATGCGCTCGACCTCGCCGCCGAAGTCCGCGTGGCCGGGGGTGTCCACGATGTTGACGTGGTAGCCGTTCCAGCGGAAGGCGGCATTCTTGGCACGGATGGTGATGCCCTTTTCCTTTTCCAGATCCATGGAATCCATCATGCGGATTTCGGTCTTCTGGTTGGCACGGAACGTTCCCGCCTGCTTGAGGAGCTGGTCGACGAGCGTAGTCTTCCCGTGGTCAACGTGGGCGATAATTGCGATGTTGCGAATTTTATCCATAGAGTCAGCCGCTTATGGGCGGGGCCGGACTATGCTGAGGCAAATGCCGCCTGTCAACCCACCGGTTTGCCTCAATTCCGGAGGAAATACAGCAGTGAACAAAGCCCGGCTCCAATGACAAAAACCAGCGTCCCGTCGGAAACGAAATACGGATAGATCATCAGGGCGACGCCGATGAGCATTGCCTTGGCCTGCCCGGTCCGCTTGCCATGGACGAAGGCACCCATGCCGATGGCGCCGAAAACAATCGCCCCGAAGATGCTGCCGGGAGTTGGCATGGGCTCAGCCTACCCCCGGTTCGACCATTTTCCAGACAAAGCTTTTCAACCGCTGCGGCGGGGAGCTTTGTGATGGGAAAAAAGCAGGGCGGCGTGATCGCGCCAGATCGTCTGGATCTCCGCCAGGGAACGGCCCGAGGTTTCCGGGAGCAGCCCGAAGGTGAAAAGCCAGGATAGGAATGTGATGAGACCGAAGATGAAAAAGGCATTTGCCTCGCCGACCGCCATGCTGAAAGCGGGGAATGTGGACGAGACCAGGAGGTTGGCGAACCAGCTGGCAAGGGTGGCGATGCTCATGGCCGGCCCGCGCACCTCCATCGGGTAGATCTCGGCGATCACGAGCCAGATGCACGGGCCGGGGCCGATGGCAAACGCTGCGATGTAGAGCAGAAGGGCTCCCAGCACGAACCACCGGGCGGCCGGCATCGTCGCCGCCTGCTCGAAGGCGGCTCCGAGTATCGCAAGAGCGGCGACCATCCCTCCCATCCCCCAGAGCAGAAGAGCCCGGCGGCCGCAACGGTCCACGATCCGCGACGCGATGAACGTGACAACCGTGAGGAGCACCGCGAGCGCCAGATCGTCGAGGACGGATTGCCCGGCCTTATCAAACCCCGCCTTCTCGAAAATTCCCGGCGCGTAATACATCACGGCATTGATTCCGGTGATTTGCTGGATCAATGCCATTCCGACGCCGACGACCAGGGCGAGTTGCACGGCCGGGGTGGAGAACCCGGGCTTAGGCCCGCCTTCGATTTTCACGGATTTTCTGTGGGCGATCCACGCCGGGCTTTCCGGCATGGCCAGCATGCCAAAAAACAAGACGAGCCCCGGCACGATCCCCGCGCCCATGATGAGTCGCCATCCGCCGGGATGCTGTCCGACCGCCATGGCGACCAGCACGCCGCAGACGATCCCGAAGACCACGGCCAACTGGAAAAACGACAGATACCCGCCGCGTTTTTCCGGAGGGGAAACCTCCGCGATATAAAGGGTCGAGATGATCGAAGCCGCTCCAATCGCCAGGCCGGCAAGAACCCGCGCGCAGAGAAGGACAGGAAGAACCGAGGCCAGGATTTCCAGGAGGACGCCGGCGGAGAATACCAGCCCGCAGGCGAGCAGTCCGCCCCTTCGCCCGAGCCGGTCGGCCACCAAACCGCCGGCGGCAGCGCCAGCCATCGCCCCCACAAGAACAAGACTTGTGACCAGTCCCTGGGCGGCCGCCGGTAAGTGAAAATGCGCGACGATCGCGGGCGCGGCATTTGAAATCCCTCCGGTGTCGAACCCCTGGATCAATCCCCCGCACGCCGCGAGGAGGATTGCCGGCAAACCGGCACGCAGAACGGTTGGTTTCATTGAGGGCGCTGAGTCATCGCGAGAAATGCGAGCATGCGCCCGGTGGAGCCTTTTTCGCGGCGGTAGGAATAATAGGCTTCGGGATGCGAGGCGGTGCAGGTGCCGCAGTCGTGAATTTCTCCGATGCCCGAGGAGCGAAGCTGCCGAACGATCTCCGCCGCAAAATCGGTTTCGTAGTGCGGAGGACGGATGCATGGGGAGATTTGCGCGACGATGTTGGAGGGCGTTGTCTTTGCGGCGCGGCAGAGGGCATCGACCGCGCGTGGCGCGATGCCAAGTTCCGTTCCTTTCTTCCCGGAATGAACGAGCGCGATCCCGCGTCCGCTCCGGTCGGCCAGATAAACCGCCGCGCAGTCGGCCACATAGATTCCGAGGCACACTCCCGGGCTTGTCGTCAGCAATCCGTCGGCACCCGGAACCGGAAAGCACGAGCCGGGGAAAACTTCAGCGACGAGATTTCCGTGGACCTGCTCCGCCGTGGCAAAAACCGCGTCCGCGAGCCCGGCCGACGCAAGCGCATTTTCGTGGGGCCTCTTCAACCGGGCGAGGACTTCCTCCCGGCCGGCATTCATATCGAGACCCGGCACCCGGCCGATGAATCCCGCGCGGATGCCAGGAATCAGTTCAAACGGAGAAAAGGATTCCGAGGTCATGCTTCGCTTTCCGGACCGTGTCCGGAGAAAAACTCCATCAGGGGTTCTTCTGCTTCTTAGGCTTCGGCGTTGGCGTGGGCTTCGGGGTGGGCTTTGGCTTTGCCGTCGTCTTGGTCGAAGTTTTTTCCTTTTTGGGCGAAGGATCCAAGATCGGCTTGATCGGGTCGGACTTGCGCATCGAGCGCGGGAGATCCGGCTGCGGGCGTCCGGGCTCGTTGAGCTTCGTGAACCGCTTTGACTGGGGCTGCGTCAGCGGATCATCAAAGAACTCCTGGTATTTGGTATCGAGCGAGAGAGCCCGGTCGTATTCGGCCAGTCCCTTGATGTAGTTGTAATAGGCTTGGAGAAGGAACGTTTGCGACTGCAGGAGCGAGACCTGCTGGTTGAGGACATCGAGCTGGGTTCCGGCGCCGGCATCGAGGCGTTCCTGCGCCAGGCGGAGAGCCTCCACGCCCTGAACAACGCTCGCCTTCTGGCTGTCCACCGTTTCCTTCGCTTCCACAAGATTCGAAATCGCCTGCTGGACTTCCAGGATGACCTCGCGCACGCCGTTGTCGTAGTTGATCTTCGACTGCTCCATCTTCGCCTTCGCCTGCTTGACGTTGCCGTAGGTGAGGAGCCCGTCCCAGACCGCCCATTTGCCCTCGAGCCCGAAAAACCAGCCGGAATCCAGATCGAAGAGGTTGTTTGAAAGAAGATTGCTTTCGTTCGTCTGCCTTGCGGTGGCATTGACGTTCGGCAGATATCCGGCGAACTGCTGGTTGACCTTGGCCACATCGGAAAGGATTGTCTGGCGCTGGGCCTTGAGCCCGGGGTTGCGGGCGACCGCGACACGGATCGAGTCGTCCGCCTTGATCGTGCGCGGAAGGTAGTCGAGCTTGCCGACGATATTGAACGGCACCTCGCTGGGATACCCGGCTGGATAATCCATGCCGAGGAGGCGGACGAGCTTGTAGAGCGAAATCCGGTAGTTGTTCTCCGCCTGGATGAGTGGAGGCTTCGCGTTGGCGAGGGCAACCTCGGCTTGCAGGACGTTGAACCGCGGCACGGTGCCGGCCTCATACCGGTTCTGCTGGTCCTTGAGCTGTTCGGCCAGCAGGTCCACCGACTGCTGGTTCGCGATGATGAGCGCGCGGTTGAGGACCACCTCGTAGAAGTTGATCTTCACGTCGGAGATCACCTTGTCGATCGTCTGGCGCAGGGAGTAGTAGGAGCCGACCTCGGTCGCGATCGCGGCACGAATTCCAGAAACCGCCGCCCCTCCGTCATAGAGGAGTTGGGAGAATTCGAGGTTGATGTTCCACGCCTGGTTATTGACGTTCGGCGCGCCGGCAAAATTGTCGGTGTTGACCTGTGTCGTCGTATAGCCGTAGCTGGAAGAGAGGGACATTTTCGGGATGATCTGCGAGCGCACACTGATCATTTCTCCCGAGGTGATGCTTAGCTTCTGGGCCGCATCGAGAATGTCCGGATTCTTTTTTAGTGCAGTTTCGATCGCGTCCTCGACACGCATGTCGGCGACCTTCGGATTGTGCTGTTTGGCGATGAGCGCATCTAGGGCCTTGAAAAAATCCGCCGCCGCCATCTGCTGCTTCATGGCAAGATTTTCGCTGTCCTTGAGCTTGGAGGTCTCGCCGCCGGGAAGAAGCGGCTCAGCTGACTGGGTCGGAGTGGGAAGATTCAATTCCTCGGACAGCGTCTGCGCATCGGGCAGAGGCACGGGTGCGGGCATCGCGGGAATCGGCAGAGGCATCGTACCGTCCGGGAGAGGGGTCGGAGCGGCAACGGGCTTTGTTGCGGGAGTCGCGGTAGGTGCCGGAGTCGGCACGCCGGGAGTCGAAGGCATGGTCTGCTGGACGTTTACCGGTGACGGCATCGGAAGCGGCGCCATCGGAGGCAGGGGAGCAGGAGTCGGATAGGCACCCAGCGTTGGCAGAGGGGCGGGAGTGCCAATCGGCGCAACGGTGGGCATCGGCGCGGGCGTCGGAAGCGGCTTCTGGGCGAACAGCGGCATCGAAACGGAGAAGATCGCCGCAAAAACTCCCCGGCAGAGCGCCGATGGGAAATTCAATTTTGTTGGGAACATGTGATGTGGTGGTGAATTTTTTCGTAAATGCGAAGCCATGTTGTCTGCTCCTGGGGTTCGAGAATTTCCGTCACGAGACTCAGCTTGGAAACGATCCCCTCCCGGATCCTACCAACAAGGGTCTCCCCCTTGTCCGTGATCCGCACGAGAACTTTCCGCCGGTCGTCCGAGGCATGCATGCGTTCCACATATCCGAGATTTTCCAATCGGTCCACCAAACCCGTTGCGGCGGCGGTGGTGTGGCTCATCTTCTCCGCAATTTCCGTCATCGACAGTGATTCGCCCGCGGCAATGTGGCCGAGCAAAAAGAACTGGGGAAACGAAACCTGACCCAGCGAAAGTTCTTCGGACAGGTGCTGAACAAAACACCTCTGCATCATCATAATGATGTCAGCAAGGCGCTCGACGTCCGCGCGTGAAAGTCCGGTCGGTTGCGGATTCATTAGTTAATGAGATTAACAATTAATCCCCCTGATGTTTTTGTCAATGCTGCGCCGGAGCGGGAGGTTTTTTTGATTGGCTGGGAGAGGAGTCGGGGGCGGGTGTTGTTTTCGGCTTCGGAGTTGGTTTTGGCTTCGGGGTGGGCTTCGGGG
>Ga0163199_1001917_pt1 | contig 12832 bp, 9 predicted proteins | sample PL_2010_150m_FD_113537 | JGI IMG/M metagenome (GOLD analysis project Ga0163199, IMG submission 113537) | Freshwater microbial communities from Powell Lake, British Columbia, Canada to study Microbial Dark Matter (Phase II) - PL_2010_150m | ecosystem: Environmental > Aquatic > Freshwater > Lake ... | reverse complement strand
TTGCGCGGCTTGGGATCAGGTCCCTGGCATAACGGTGGCTGTGGCATGCGAGGTGAAGAGGCGACGGTCAGCTTTTGACGTGGGCGGCGGCGCCGTGGCCGGCAATCTTGCCGAACACCGCGCCCGAGGTGAGGCCGGTGCCGCCCGGGTAGTTATGATAGAAAATGCCGCCGACCAATTCGCCCGCCGCGAACAACCCCGGAATGGGTTTGCCCGCGGTGTCCTCGACCGCGCCGTCGTTGGTGATCTTGACTCCGCCGAACGAGAAAGTCACACCGCACGTTACCGCATAGGCTTCGAACGGCGGCTCATCGAGGGTGTTCGCCCAGTTGGACTTGTTGATCTTGAGGCCTTCGGTGCGGCGGCCATCCTTGATCGCGGAGTTGTACGGGACGTCGGTGCGCACCGCCTTGTTATACGCCTTGATTTCGCGCAGGCACGCATCGGCGTCGACGCCGTCGAGCTTCTTGACGAGTTCCTCGAGCGTGTCGGCACGCGCCTTGGTCACCCGTTTGATGCGGTACTCGTCGCGCAGCGACGGGATGATCTTATTGTCGAAGATTTGCCACGCGAACATGCCCGGCTGCGAGTGGATCACCGAGCCGTACTTGGCGTAGGTGTAGTTGCGGAAGTCCGCACCCTCGTCGACAAAACGCTCGCCGCGCGCGTTCACCATGATGCCCCACGGATAGCTGTGTTTCTGGAAACCGTCACCGACCGCAAGATCGCCGAACGGCGGCGCGTTCAGGTCCCAGCCTACCGCATGGCAGCCCGACCAGTGGCCGTAGGCCATGGCGCCGATATCGAGCGCCATCTTGATGCCGAGTCCCGTGTTGTAGCGCGTGCCGCGCACCTTGGCGAGATCCCAGTTCGGGCCGAGATAGCGCGCGCGCATTTCGGCGCTCGACTGGAAGCCGCCGCAGGCGAGCACCACCGCCCGGGAGCGGATTTCAACGGTTTTTCCGTGGTGTTTTGCCTTGACGCCGCACACCGCGCCGTCGTCATCAGTTATCAGCGCGACCGCCGGGGTTTCGTAGAAAATTTTGATGCCCTCGCGCGCGCACGCCTTGTGCTCGTTTTCCACCAGGCCCTGGCCGCCGCCCCACGTTTCCGCGGCGAGTCCGCCCCAGAACTTGTACCGGTTGCCGATTTTGTGCGATTGGCGGCCGAAGCTCGCCTGGAATACCACGCCTTTCTTGCGCAGCCACACGATCGTCTCGTAGCTGCGCGTGATCAGCAGCTCGCACAGATCGGGGTCGGTGCGGTACTGCGTGATGCGCCCCATGTCGTCGTAATACTGGTCGCTGGTATACGTGCCGAAGTCGTGGAGCTTTTTTTCTTCCTCGGTCAGGTCGGGTATCACCTGCGCGAGTTCGTCGACGTTGTTGAATACGAAGCGCATCAGGCCGCCCGTATAGCGGCTGTTGCCGCCGCAGTCTTCGAGCGGGGCCGCTTCGAGCATGATGACCTTCGCGCCGCTTTCGCGCGCCGCAAGCGCCGCACACGCCGCGGCGTTGCCCGCGCCGATCACGATAACGTCAGGATTGCCGAAATCAGTAGTGCTCATCATGTTCCTCTGTAAGAACGGGTTAAGAGTAAAGGGGTAAGGGCAGTTACAAGGATTCGTCATGCCGGACTTGATCCGGCATCCAGTGGTTTTATTTTAACGGAAATTGAATTTCCAGAAGTGCCCTTAACAGCAGGCTGCGGCTTAATGCAGCGTCTTCGGCGCGCGCTTGCCCTCGGAATCGGGGCTCGCGGGTGCGGGGGAGGAGTGGTGCACGACCATACGCCAGCCGTTTTCGGTGCGCATGTAGATGTTGGTTGCGACCACCGGGCTGCGCGCCTGCGCTTCGCCGGCAATCGAAACCTGTTCGTAGGCGCTATGCACTGCGAGGGTCATGCCATTCAGGGATTGCTGGTGACGCAGCCGGAAGCGCAGCGTCTGGCCGCCCGCGAAAATCTGGCGCCACGATTCGCGCACCTGCGCCATGCCCGACAGCCGTATGCCGCCGGGATGCACGCACACGATATCGTCGTCATCGGCCCATACCGCCATCATTGCGTCGAGATCGGCCTTCTCGAACGCTTCGTAGAAAGCGGCTTCGGCCTCCTGCGGCGTAGTGAAAATTGAGCGTTTCATGCGGAACTCATTGAGACGGGTTCGCGAATTCTATCAAAATCGATCCGTTCCCAGACCTGTTGCGGCGTGAGCTGCCGCATGCAGTTGAAGTGGCCGAGCGGGCACTCGCGTTTGAAGCACGGGCTGCACGCCAGATCGAGCCTGACGATCTGCGCGCGCGCGGAGAGCGGCGGCGTAAACGCCGGGCTGCTCGAGCCGTAGATCGCGGTCAACGGCTTGTCGAGCGCCGCGGCGACGTGCATCAGCCCCGAATCGTTGCTGACGACCAGCGCCGCGCAAGACAGCAGATCGATCGCTTCGGCGAGCGTGCTCCTGCCGCACAGATTGATGCAATCGCTGCCGCCCGCTTGCGCGATTGCGTCGCCGATCGCGGTATCCTGCGCTGATCCGACGAGCCACACCTCGCAGCCGGCGGCCGCGAGTTTTTGCGCGAGCCCGGCGAAGTACTCGGGCGGCCAGCGCTTGGCGGGGCCGTATTCGGCGCCCGGGCACAGCGCCGCGACCGGCCGCCGCGGGTCGAGCCCGAGTTGGCGCAAGGTCGCCGCGCGCTGCGCGTGATCGACTTTGAGCTGCGCCGCGGCGAGCGGTCGCTTGATCGCGCCGCCGGCCGCCTCGGCGAGCAGCGCGAAGCGCTCGACCATCAGCGGCAGCGCCTGTTTATCGAGCCGGCGTGCATCGTTGAGCAATCCCCAGCGCGCTTCGCCGACGAACCCGGTGCGCAGCGGGATGCCGGCGAAGCAGGGGACCAGCGCCGACTTGAACGAGTTCGGCAGCACGATCGCCTGGTTATAGCGTTGTGCGGCGAGGCTGCGGCCGAGTGCGTAGCGGCGTCTTAACGCGAGTTCGCCGTGGCCGAACGGGCTGTCGATGCTGGAGTTGATTTCCGGCATGCGCGCGAACAGCGCGCGTGTCCATGGCGGCGCGAGCACGTCGAGCGTGAGGCCGCTGTGGCGTTCGTGCAGGCGCTTGAACAGCGGCTGCGCGAGCACCGCGTCACCGACCCAGGACGGCGCGACGATCAGGATTCTGAACACAATGCGGAACGATGAATGGGTACTTCCAAAAATTCGTCATGCCGGAGTTGATCCGGCATCCAGTAGGGCGTCGATTTTCAGCAAGCTCCTAGCCCCGGGCACGAGAGGACGTGCTCTCTCCACGTAGGGCGCGGCTTCAGCGCGCCGAATGATTGCCGCCGGATCGACGGCGCGATAAATCTGCGCCCTACGGGAGCCATATCGCGACCGTAGAGCACGGGCTTAACACTGGAGGAGGCAACGGCTGCCAGTACCCTAGTGTTTGCCCGCCGCAGCGCCGCCCTTGAGCGTGTACTGGGTGCCGCAATACGGGCACAATGCTGCGCCGGTTTTCTCGATCGGCAGGAACACGCGCGGATGCGCGTTCCACAGCAGCATCGCCGGCGTCGGGCAATGCAGCGGCAGGTCGGCCGCCGTCACCTCGATATGAAGCTGTTTGTTTTCGCTCTGTTGTTGTGCCATGGATTCCCTATCAGGCGGCAACGGGTGTCAGCCAATCGCGGTGCTTATCGCTCTTGCCGTTTACGCAATCAAAAAATGCCTGCTGCAGCTTGGCGGTGATCGGCCCGATCTTGCCGGCGCCGATCGCGCGCCCGTCGACTTCACGGATCGGTGTTACTTCCGCCGCGGTGCCGGTGAAGAACGCCTCGTCCGCGATGTAGAGGTCGTCGCGAGTGATACGCTTGGCCGCCACCGTGTAGCCCATGTCCTGTGCGAGCGTGATCACCGAGTCGCGCGTGATCCCGATCAGCGCACTGGTGAGCTCGGGCTCGTAGATCTTGCCGTTCTTCACCATGAACAGGTTTTCGCCCGAGCCTTCGGCGACGAAACCGTCGACGTCGAGCAGCAGTCCTTCATCGTAGCCGTGCTCGGTCGCCTCGAGGTTCGCCAGGATCGAATTGGCGTAGGTGCCGGAATACTTGGCGCGGCACATCGACACGTTGACGTGATGGCGCGCGTACGATGAAGTCTTGACGCGGATGCCCTTTTCGAGCGCTTCGGGCCCGAGGTAGGCGCCCCACGGCCAGGCCGCGATCGCGACGTGCACGCCCACACCCTTGGGCGAGACGCCCATCTTCTCCGAGCCGTAGAACGCGATCGGGCGCAGGTAGCATGATTCGAGCTTATTGGCGCGCACCACTTCCTTGTGTGCCGCCATGATGGTTTCCCGATCGTAGGGGATCTTCATCATGTAGATATGCGCCGAGTTGAACAGCCGTTCGATGTGCTCCTGCAAGCGGAAAATCGCCGTGCCGCGGACGGTGTTATAGGCGCGCATGCCTTCGAACACGGCGAGTCCGTAGTGCAGGGAATGCGTCAGCACATGGGTGGTCGCGCTACGCCACGGCACGAGCTTGCCGTCATACCAGATATGCCCGTCACGATCGGCCATCGACATCTAAATACTCCGTTCCCAAAAAACCAAATTCTAGCGTATTTCGCCAAACGCCGCCCCTTGCTTCCGCTGGCAGGCGGATTGGAGTCCAGCAATTCCGCTAGCTCTTCGCGCCGGTTGTTCCCAGCACGCTTACCCAGAGTTTCTTCACCGCCGCGATTTCGGGTTCCAGCATGGCGGCCTCGACGCGCGCGTATTTGTCGCCCTGCAGTCGGCGCGCGTGCTGCAGTTGGCGCAGGCGCCGGTAGGCGTCGTGCGCCGCCAATGCTTCGTTCTCCGCAATCAGGCCGAGCCGCGCCGCGAGTTTGAGCAGCGCCAGATTGCCGATGTTGCCGGTCAGCTCGGCGTGGCGGTGCGAGTGGCCCAGCACCAGATACTGGACGATGAATTCGACGTCGATCAGCCCGCCGCGGTCGTGCTTGATGTCGAAGCGGCCGCTCGAGTTGGGATGCGCGTCGAATATCTTGTCGCGCATCGTGACCACTTCCGAGCGCAGTTGCCCGAGATCGCGGCTCTGGCGCAGCACCTCGATACGGATCGCTTCGAAGCGCGCGCCGATGTCGCGGTCGCCCGCGACGCAGCGCGCGCGTGTGAGCGCCTGGTGCTCCCACACCCAGGCGTGCTGGCGCTGATATTCGCCGAAGGCCTCGAGCGAACTGACCAGCAGGCCGCCCGCGCCGTCGGGCCGCAGCCGCAGGTCGGTTTCGTATAGCACGCCCGACGGGGTCAGACTGCCCAGCCAGCTGTTCAGGCGCTGGGCGAGCCGCGCGTAATTCTCGGCCGCGCCCGGCGCCGCGTCGTCAAAGAGAAAAATCAGATCGAGGTCGGACGCGTAGCCGAGCTCTTTGCCGCCCAGCTTGCCGTAGGCGACGATCGCAAAGCGCGGCTCCTCGCAATGCCGGCTGCGCAGGCCCTGCCAGGTGAGGCGCAGCACCTCGGCCAGTATCAGGTCGGCCAGCTCGCTCAGATGGTCGGAGAGTTTTTCGAGTGGCAATTCGCCCGCCAGATCCTGCGCGAGCAGGTGCATGGTTTGAGCGTGCTTGAAATGGCCCAATACGTCCATTTGACGCTCGGCGTCCCCGGCCGCCTCATCGAGCTGGCGGCGCACCAGCGACTTGAGCTGTGGCCAGTCGGGCGCCGCGAAAAGCGTCGTCGTGTCGAGCAGTTCATCGAGCAGGATCGGATGGCGCGCCAGATAATCGGCCGCCCACGGGCTGGCGTTGGCAAGCTGCGCGCCGCGCTCGATGGTTTGCGGATATTGCAGCAACAGCGCGAGATACGCTTCGCGCCGGCTGATGCTCTCGAGCAGCAGCAGCATGCGCTCGAGAGTCGCATCCGGATTGCTCTGGCGCGCCGCGATCTCGATCACCAGCGGCACCAGTTGTTCCATGCGCGCGTGGCTTGCCTGCGGCATCAGGCGCACGCGGCTGCTGTCGCGCAACGCCGCGATGCGCGAGAGCGTCTGCTGCGGCGCGCGGTAGCCGAGATCACGCAGGGCGTCGAGATTCTTCTCGGCATCGCCGGCACGCCAGAGTCCCGCCAGCGGATGTGCTTCGTCCTTCGATGCCGCGAAGATGCCGTCGAAGTGACACGTGACGTTGCCGCGATGATGATCGAGCTGCGCGCGCAGCGCCGCATAATCGGCACAGCCCATCGCCGTCGCGATCAGCGTCTGGTCCCCGGCGTTCTCCGGCAGCGTCTGCGTTTGCTTGTCATCGAGGTATTGCAGCCGGTGCTCCAGATTGCGCAGGAACACGTACGCGTCCGTCAGTTCCCGCACCGCGGCATGCGGCAGCAGATTGCGCTCGGCCAGCAGCGGCAGCACCGTGAGCGTTCGCGGCTCGCGCAGCGCGGCGTCGCGCCCGCCGCGGATCAGCTGGAACAGCTGCACGATGAATTCGATTTCGCGGATGCCGCCGGGACCGAGCTTGATGTTGTCGTGGATTTCGCGGCGCTCGACCTCGCGCCGCACTTCACGGTGCAGCTCGCGCAGCGACTCGAACGCGCTGTAATCGAGATGGCGGCGGAACACGAACGGCCGCACCAGCTCGGTGAGTTCCTGCGCGCGGTCGCCGTACACCACGCGAGCCTTGCTCCACGCGTAACGTTCCCACTCGCGGCCCTGCGTCACGAAATAGTTCTCGAGCATGCCGAAACTGCACGCGAGCGGGCCGTCGGCCCCGAGCGGGCGCAGCCGCATGTCGACCCGGAACACGTAGCCATCGGCGGTCATTTCGTTCAGCAGCGCGATCAACCGGCGCGCGAAGCGGATGAAATACTCATGATTGCTGAGCGCACGGGCAGCGCGCGTCCCGCCGTCTTCGGGATAAACGAACACGAGATCGATGTCGGACGATACATTGAGCTCGCTGCCGCCGAGCTTTCCCATGGCGACCACGTGCAACTTTTGCGCCAGAGTGCTGTCTTTCCCTATCGGTTCCCCATATTCCGCTGCCAGCCAGCGCTCGAGATGCGCGACCGCGGTCGAGATCGCGATGTCAGCGAGCGCGCTGACCGTCGCGACGACTTCTTCCAGCGTCGCCAGCCCGCATAGATCGCGCGTGATCACCCGCAGCATCACGCGTTTGCGCAGGTCCCGCAGCGCGCGCTTGAGCGCCGTTTCGTCCCCGGCCTCCGCGGCCGCGAGCCGGGCGTGCATCTCTTCGGCGCTGAACGGTGCATGCACGCTGGCTGCCGGCAACAGGCCGGGCTCGGCCTCGAGCAGCCAGCGCGCGAAGCGCGACAGCCCGCTCGCGTGCCGGATCAGCGCGTCTTCGTCCGCCCCGGTTCGAGCGTTAGGTGTGAGCATGCCCTTCAGGTTACAATTGACTGAAATAACTGACATTTTATTGATTTAGCGGACATCGTGCCGGCATTTTCGATCTTTAGACTGCTGCACCTCAGTTCGCTCAAGGTTTACCGCGCGGTGACCTGGGTGGTGCTCGTCTGCGGTTTTGTTTTTGCGCTGGCGGTGAGCGGAGTGCGTTTTTGGCTACTGCCGAATATCGAGAGCTATCGCGACGCCATCGCACTGGAAATCAGTTCGGCCGCCAAGCAGCGAATGACGATCGGCTGGATCGAGGGTCGCTGGAGCGGATTCAATCTTCAGTTGACGCTCGGCGATGTGGCGGTGTTCGACCAGGCCGGGCAGCCGGCGCTCAAGCTCGAGCGCGTCGACAGCACCCTGTCGTGGTGGTCACTGATTTTCTGGGAACCGCGCTTTGACTCGATCGAGATCGAAAAACCCGATCTCAGCGTCAAGCGCGACAAGCGCGGCGTGGTCTCGGTTGCCGGCATCGAGCTGAGCGGCAGTACCGACAGCGGCGGACTGGCGGACTGGTTGTTGCATCAGGAAGAAATCGTGATCCGCGACGCGGCAATCGTGTGGCGCGACGAACTGCGCGATGCGCCCGAGCTCGCGTTGAAACACGTCGGTTTTCGCCTCGAGAACGATGGCAGGGACCACCGTTTCGGCCTGCGCGCGGTGCCGCCGGAAAAAATCGCGTCTCCCCTCGATTTGCGCGGCGACTTTTCGGGCAAAACGATCGCGGACCTCACGCAATGGAACGGGCAACTGTTCGCGCAGCTCGACTATACCGACATCGCGGCGTGGCGCACCTGGCTGCAATTCCCGGTATCGTTTCCGCAGGGCGTGGGTGCCGTGCGGATCTGGCTTGGCTTGAAGGACGGCGAACTCGCCCAAATCTTCGCCGATGTGCAGCTGTCGCAGGTTAAAACCCGCCTCGGCGAGGATCTGCCGGAGCTCGAACTCGACGCGCTCAAGGGGCGCGTCGGCTGGAAGCAACTCAGCGACGGGTTCGAGGTCTCGAGCTCCAAACTCGGCATCACCACGCACGCCGTCACGCTGCAGCCGATGGATCTGCTGCTGCGTTACCGTCGTGCCGGCGAGCGCACGCCGCCGGGCGGCGAGCTGCGAGCCAACGCGCTCGATCTCGAGCCGCTCATGAAAATTGCCGACCGTCTGCCGTTCGAGCCGGAGTTGCGCAAAGAACTCGACCGCTATGCCCTGCGCGGCAGTGTCTATGACGCGGCGGTCAAGTGGAGCGGCAGCTGGCCGCAGCCCGGGCAGTACAACGTGAGAGGCCGGTTCGCGGACCTCGGCCTGAATGCGGTAGGCCGCATGCCGGGTTTCGCCGGCGTCAGCGGCAACATTGACGGCACCGAGCGCGGCGGCACGCTTTACCTCAGCACCCACAAGGCCGCAGTGGATCTGCCGCGGGTGTTCCGCGACAAGCTCGCGTTCGATGCGCTGACTGCGCAGATGGACTGGCAGCGTAACGGCGAGCAATACGATCTCAAGCTCAACACCATTTCATTTTCAAACCCCGATTTTGCCGGCAGCGTGTTCGGCACTTATCACACGGCGCCTGACGGCCCCGGCGTGATCGATCTGACAGGTAGCGTGACGCGCGCCGAAGCGCGCAGTGTCGCGCGTTACGTTCCATTGCAAGTGGGAGAGGGCGGCCGCAAGTGGCTCGATACCGCGTTTCTTGGCGGGGCGTCGAATGATGTCAAAGTCCGCCTCAAGGGTGATCTCGCCGGTTTCCCGTTTGCGGAAGGCGGCGGCGTGTTCCAGGTCACCGCGCGCGTGACCGGCGGCGTAGTCGATTACGCCGCCGGCTGGCCGAAAATCGAAAACATCGAGGGCAGTCTGACGTTCCGCGGCAAAAGCATGGACATAGCCGTGCGTGAGGCCTCGGTACTGGGGGCGAAGCTCACGCGGGTGCGCGCTGAGTTGCACGACCTCGGAGCGCAGAACCGCGTGCTGACCGCAAGCGGCGAGGCCGAAGGTCCGACCAGCGAATTCCTGAAATTCATCGAACACAGCCCGTTGTTCGAGACGATAGACCGCTTTACCGAAAGTGTTCACGCCGAGGGCCGCGGCAGGCTTGTGCTCAAGCTCGCGATTCCATTAGCCAGCACCAAAGACACGAAGGTGACGGGCGCCTACCAGTTCGTCAACAACCGCGTTCAAAGCGAGGGCGATTTATTCCCGTTTGAGCAACTCAACGGCAAGCTCGAGTTCACTGAATCGGACGTACGCGTGCCGGGCGCGACCATGACCGTGCTCGGCGGGCCGGCGACGGTCAAGGGCGCGAAACAACGCGACGGGACCGTGCGCCTTAACATGGCCGGCCGCATCAATCTGGACAATTTCCTGCGGGCGAACACCGCGCCGTGGGCCCGGGCGCTGCATGGCGCGTCGGACTGGACGGCAGCCATCGTTCTGCGCAAACGGTTTGCCGACATCGTATTCGACTCGACGCTGCAAGGCATTGCATCGGGGCTGCCGGCGCCGCTCGCCAAAACCGCGCCCGAGAGTCTGCCATTGAGGCTCGAGCGGCGCGTGACGGGCGCGCAGCAGGACCGGCTTACCATTACCGTGGGCAGCGTGGTCGCGGCGCAGTTGCAGCGCCGGCGCGAAGGCGAGAACACCATCATCGAGCGCGGCAACATCAGCCTCGGCGGCATGGCGGCGGAGCCCGAGCGCAAAGGCGTATGGGTGACCGGCGGCCTGAAAAGCCTCGACCTCGACCAGTGGTCAGCGCTGCTTCAGTCGATTTCCACCACCGGCAACCGCGTCGAGTTCGCCGGGATCGACGTCAAGTTCGGCGTGCTCGATGTGCTCGGCCGCCGCTTCAACGATCTGGCGATCACCGCCAGCGCGCAGGGCAGCGTCTGGCGATCGGTGTTGGTAGGGCGTGAGCTGGCCGGTGAAGTGGCCTGGCGCCCGGAGGGCAAGGGCAAGGTCACCGCACGCATGAAAAATCTGGTGATCCCGGCGGCCACCCCGGGCCGCAGCACGCCGGTTGCGGACAAGGAGCAACCCCACGAACTGCCGGCGCTCGACATCGTTGCCGAGCAGTTTCAGGTCAATCAGGCGAGCCTCGGCCGCCTCGAAGTCACCGCGCTGCCCGAGGGCCGCGACTGGAAACTCGAGCGGCTGCGCGTCACCAATCCCGATGCGACGTTGAATGTCGAAGGGCTGTGGCAGGGCTGGCTCACCCAGCCGCGTACCCAGGTCAATGTCAAGCTCGAAACCAACGATATCGGCAAGTTGCTGGTCCGTCTTGGCTACCCCGAGGGCATCAAGCGCGGCACCGCCAGGCTCGAGGGGCCATTGTCGTGGGCCGGCAATCCGAGCGAACTCGATTACCCGTCGCTGTCCGGCAATTTTGTCGTTGAGGCGAACAAAGGCCAGTTTGCGAAGCTCGAGCCGGGCATCGGCAAGCTGCTGGGCGTGCTCAGCCTGCAGTCGTTGCCGCGGCGCCTGACGCTCGACTTCCGCGATATTTTCAGCGATGGGCTCGCGTTCGACGAAATCGTCGGCGCGGTGAAGGTCACTCGCGGCGTGGCGACTACCGAGAACTTCCGCATCCAGGGACCCGCGGTGCGCGTCCAGATGAGCGGCGATGTCGATCTCAGCGCCGAGACCCAGAAGCTGCGCGTCAAGGTGTTTCCGAGCTTCTCCGACAGCCTGTCGGTCGCCGGCGCGCTGCTGGGGGGGCCGGTTGCCGGCATCGCGAGTTTCCTGGTGCAGAAAATGCTCAAGGATCCGTTCGATCAGATGGTGGCTTATGAATACGGCGTCACGGGAACCTGGGCCGATCCGCAGGTGTCGAAAATCGAGCCCGCACAGGCGCAAGCGACGGAGAAGTCCAAGTGAGCCGCGTGTTAGCATTGGCGCTGGCGTGCGTGTTTGCAGCGTCCGCGCTGGCGGCCGACATTTTCACCCTGCCGCCCGAGCTGTGGGACCGGCCGCGCACCGCGCGCGCCGTGCTCGAGCAGCCGGCAGTGAAACAGGCGCTGAACCTGCATCTGTCGCAACCGGGCTCGCGGCTGGTGATTCATCATGGCTATGGCCAGGATCCGCTGCTGCAGGCGGAGGAGCTGCGTGCATGGCTGATGGCGCTGGCGGTCGACGGGGCGCGCATCAGCCTTGTCAATGATGTGAAATCGCACGAGTCACTCAATATCGAAGTCGTGAAATGAGCCCGAAACCCGCATCCTCGTTTGGCCGCGCGCGGCCACAGTCTGAGCAGAAACTGAAAAGCCAGGCGGCGACGGCGCGCATCGCCGGCGTGCAGATGGCCTCGGGTCCGAACGTCGCAGCCAACCTGAACGAAGCGGGCCGGCTGATCGGCATGGCGGTCGAGCGGGGCGCCAGGCTCGTCGCGCTTCCCGAGTATTTCGCGATCATGGGCATGAAGGACCAGGACAAGGTCAAGGTGCGCGAGGAGGAGGGGCGCGGCCCGATTCAGCAGTTCCTGGCCGAAACCGCCAGGGAGCACGGGATCTGGCTCGTTGGCGGTTCGGTGCCGCTCGCATCGGAAAACCCGAACAAGGTGCGCAACAGCTGCCTCGTGTATGACGACAAGGGTAAGCTCATCGCGCGCTACGACAAAATCCACTTGTTCGGTTTCGAGATGGGCAAAGAGCGTTATTCGGAAGAGATCACGATCGAACCCGGCCGCGAAGTGAAAGTGATCGAATCGCCGTTCGGCCGCATCGGGTTGTCGATTTGCTACGACCTGCGCTTTCCCGAGCTGTATCGCGCGATGAAGGATGTCGACATCATACTGATTCCTTCGGCGTTCACCGAAACCACCGGCAAGGCGCACTGGGAGGCGCTGATTCGCGCGCGCGCGATCGAGAACCTCGCGTATGTGCTCGCGCCGGCGCAGGGCGGTTACCACCTGAACGGGCGCGAGACGCACGGCGACAGCATGATCGTCGATCCCTGGGGTGTCGTGCTCGACCGTCTGCCACGCGGCTCCGGGGTCGTGGTGGCGGGGATCAATCCTGAATACGTGAAGCGGCTGCGACTAAGCCTGCCGGCGTTGACGCACCGGACCATTCACCGGTGTTAGACCAGCACGGATCAAGTCCTATAGCTGTCATGCCGAGAGTATATGTAGGGCGCAGCTTCAGCGCGCCACGGCTCGGTGTAGGGCGCGGCTTTAGCGCGCCATGGCTCGGCGCGCTGAAGCTGCGCCCTACGTGGATTTATTTGCAGTCATATAAAGGGCTCGAAACCATTCGGGCAAAACGCTAATGCGCACTGATTCGAAACTCTCAACTCTCAACTCGCAACTCTCGACTTCGTTCGCGACGGCGAACGAGATCCTGCTTGCACCCTACTCGCTCGACGACAGTGCATTGCAGCGGGTGTTCGGCCAGATCCTGACGCACCAGGTCGATTACGCCGACCTGTATTTCCAGTACAGTCGCAGCGAG
>Ga0163199_1001915_pt1 | contig 12842 bp, 10 predicted proteins | sample PL_2010_150m_FD_113537 | JGI IMG/M metagenome (GOLD analysis project Ga0163199, IMG submission 113537) | Freshwater microbial communities from Powell Lake, British Columbia, Canada to study Microbial Dark Matter (Phase II) - PL_2010_150m | ecosystem: Environmental > Aquatic > Freshwater > Lake ... | reverse complement strand
CCGTATATCATTTTGTTAATGAATCCGGAGGTATTGAATACTCGATTAAAAAATGTGAATCATTCTCCGAAAAAGCCGCAAAGTCCCTTGATATTTTTGAAGATTCGGAAGCAAAAAAATCACTACTTGATTTGGTAAGCTTTGTTTCGAAAAGGGAATATTAACAAGAAGATGTGTTTTTTATTATTCTTAACATTTCATAAACCGCAATTCCATAAGCTACAGATACATTTAATGACTGCTTCATTCCGTACATTGGTATCTCGAGAGCGGAATCCGCTGTATCAATAATATCTTTAGAAACTCCTGTTATTTCATTTCCAACAACCAGGCATACAGGAAATCTCCTTTCCTCATTGCTCCAAAGAGATTCGCTTTTATCAGTTAATTCCACAACACATATATTAACGTGGTCATTTTTGAGCTTATAAATTGAATCCAATGGATTTTTTGAGTATTCCCACGGCACACTTAAAGTTGCTCCCAAAGCTACTTTCTCGATCTCTTTCCTCGGAGGGTGAGGCGTATAACCTGTAAGAAAAAGCTTTTCTATAAATGCACCGTCAGAAGCCCTGAAAATAGCCCCTACATTGAAGATGCTTCGGATGTTATCACATAAACCGTATATAGGATTTCTCTGGTAGTCATCAATTTTGGATAAATCTTTTCTTTTTTCTTTAATTTCAGCGTGTGTTAACTTCCGCATTATACATTATTTTTTAACATAATTTAATGCTACTATTCATAACTATCAGCATAATAAATAATTCACATCAGCGTTTTCTTTTTACACTTATTTATTAAATCCTGATTTATAATTTAGTTCAATGGATATAAGGGAACAAATAAAAGAGTTTTTCTCGGAAGGCGGTCCATTATCCCGTTGTTTTAATGGCTATGAATTCCGAAAATCCCAGCTCGATATGGCATTAGCCGTGTATGATTCATTATCAAATAACACTCATTTGTTAATAGAAGCTCCCACTGGAATTGGAAAGAGCTATGCATATTTAGTTCCATCAATCTATTATGCGATTGAGAATAAAAAGAAAGCAATTATATCTACACATACGATAAATCTGCAGGAACAACTTTTAAATAAGGATATTCCTACACTGAAAAGCATTTTACCAATCGAATTTAAGGTTTCGTTATTAAAGGGGAAAAATAATTATATCTGTCCCAAAAGACTTAAAAAAGCCATGGAAAATTCGGATATGTTATTTGAAACAGAAGAAAAACATATTTTAAACAAACTCTCAAATTGGGCATTTCAAACAAACAACGGTTCATCCTCTGATATAAATTTTTCAGTTCCGTTCGATATATGGTCAACAGTTTGCGCAGAAAGGGGAATCTGTACGAATCGTACTTGCGGAAAAGTTGAGGAAACAGATTGTTTCTATCAGAAAGCAAAATATGAGTCTTCCAAGGCAGATGTATTAATCATTAATCATCACCTTTTTTTCACATTATTCAAAGGTGTTAAGGATGCTAATAAAAAAGGATACCTTTCTGTGAACGATTTCGTAATTTTTGATGAAGCCCATACCCTGGAAACGGTTGCTTCAGAACATATCGTACCGGCTATTTCGAGAGAAATGATAAAATTCCATCTTTTGAGACTGTATAATAGCAGGAAGAAGAAAGGATTTTTGTTGTCATTTCCCTCTCTTCACATACTTCCAATTGTGGATAATTTACTGGATTTAAACGGAACCTTCTTTGCAGATTTGAGGAGACGACTATTCAAAAATACCTCGCGGCAGGAAAAATTAACTTCACGGATGTACGATGAAAACGCAGCACAAAATATTTTGAAAAACGAAATTGATAATCTTACGGAAAGCTTAAGAAAAATAAAGACGGCGTGTAAAACCGAACTTGAAGAAAATGAATTACAGGATTATATTTACCGCTTTACGGAAATAAATTTGTTAATTGAAGATTTTCTGTCTTTAAAAAGAAAAAGTGAAGGATTTGTTTATTGGGTAGAATTGTCTTCAAGTAAGCTTGATTCAAATATATCATTATGCAGTTCCCCAGTAGATGTGTCGCTTTATTTCAGGGAGAATATTTTCAGAAACGGAAACACAAGTGTCCTGACGAGCGCTACACTTACAGTTAACAACGAGTTTAATTATTTTAAAAAGCGGCTTGGCGCTGAAACAGTTAATAAATTACAGCTTCCTACTCAATTTGATTTTTACGACCAAACGAAGTTGTTTATTCCCCGCGATATTCCCGAGCCTCAAAAGGAAAACAATTTTGAATATAAATCAAAACTACTATACTGGTTAAAATATTTTGTAGATTACACGGAAGGAAAAGCGCTTATTTTATTCACAAACGCCAAACTCCTTAATGAGATAGGAAAGCAATTAAAGGAATTATATAACGGGGATATGGATATATTCATGCAGGGTGAAGGTAAATCCAGGATGAAATTATTGAACGATTTCAGATTGAATATCAACTCGGTTCTATTAGGTCTTGACAGCTTTTGGCTTGGGGTTGATGTCCCCGGTGAAGCCTTAAGTAATCTTATTCTTACAAAATTACCATTTGCTGTTCCAGACCATCCTTTAATTCAGGCAAGACTTGAATTTATTGAAAGAAACGGCGGGAACAGTTTCATGGATTATACACTTCCTGAAGCGGTGTTGAAATTCCGTCAGGGGGTAGGGCGTTTAATTAGAAGTAAGTCTGATACGGGAATAATTGCTATACTTGATAAACGTATTTTAAGTAAACCTTATGGAAAGTATTTCATTAATTCCATTGATGAGTGTCCGATAGAAATAATATGAGAAATTTCATTGCAAAATCATTTTAAATGACCCCGTTAATAAGTATCTTTATTTATGGATAATATTGAAAAAACAGAAGAAATCCAGCTAAATGGTCATGAAAAACCGAAAGAGGATTCAAAAATTGAAACGAAAAAACTCGATCCTGATTACAATAAAACTCTTTATTCAAGCGTCCGGGCTTGTGCAGTAAAAATATTATGCAGGTGTGAACGTTCGGATGCATATTTAGAAAAGCTCGTAGACGCCGAAATGAGGAGTTCAAACCTGAATGATTTTGATAAATCTCTCCTTAATGAAATCACACACGGTGTTATTAGATGGCTTCGCCGTCTTGATTGGTTCCTGAATGGATTTTACAGGGGACAGTATGAGAAATGCCTGCCCGATGTGAAAAACGCTATGAGAGTTGCACTTTATCAAATATTATTTTTGAATAAAATTCCTTATTCAGCGGCAGTTAATGAAGCAGTGGAATTTATAAAGAGAATAAGAGGGGACAAGCATGCGGGTGTTGTTAATGGACTTCTAAGGACTATAATCAGAACTTTGGACGCATTAGTCTGGCCTACGCGTGAAATTGACGAAGTAAATTATCTTGGCATTATACAGTCTCATCCTAATTGGATGGTCAGAAGATGGATTTCGCGGTTCGGGTTCGATGAGGCGCAAGCGTTGTGTGAAGCTAATAACAGAAGACCCTCTTTGAGCTTGCGAGTAAATAAGCAAAAAACAACCCCTGACGAATTTGCTTCCTATCTTAGTGAAAAGGGTATCAATTTCCGGAAGTCGGAGTATTTCGATTATTTCTTCACAATTAAACAGATGGCAAAAATTTACGATGATGAGCTTTTCAAAAAAGGATATTTTACAGTTCAGGACGAGAGTGCAGGATTAGTTGGGCATTTGTTAAATGTGAAAGAACATGATTTGGTGCTGGATGTTTGCGCTGCGCCCGGGGGAAAATCATCCCACATATCAGAACTATCCGGGAACAGATGTAAAATAATTGCCATAGATAAATATCTTTCCCGTGTAGAAACCATGAAGAAAAATTTTGAAAGGCTTGGATACACCAATATACTGGCATTCCATGAGGATATTAGTGATCCGAAAACCGACCTGTTAAAGAATAAAATAGTCGGGAAAGTTGATAAGGTCTTGGTTGACGCTCCTTGTTCAGGTTTAGGTGTATTATCAAAGAAACCCGACATTAAATGGAAACGCGAACCGGAGGATATACACAAATTACAAAAAATTCAAACCGAGATTTTAAACTTAGCAGAAAAATATGTCAGACCCGGCGGCGTGCTTGTATATAGTACATGTACCACTGAGAATGATGAGAATACGGAAATCATAGATAAATTTCTAAATAATAATGCAGACTTTGAGATTGATAATGCGAAAAAATATATTCCTGAAAGCCTTGTCAATGAAAGAGGTTTTATTGAAACGTTTCCCCATAAACACCAGGTTGACGGTTCTTTTTCCGCAAGATTAATCAGGAAATAAAAAAAGCCCTCAAATTTCTTTGAAGGCTTTTTATGGAAATCTAATAAATATTATTTCTTGTCCTTTTTCTTATCTGCAGTTTTATCGGTTTTCTTTACGTCTTTTTCTACCTTCTTTTTATCTGCAGTTTTATCGGTTTTCTTTACTTCCTTTTCGGTCTTCTTTAGATCTGTATCGGATTTTACTTTTTTGTTCTTCTTCCTGATAACACCCTTATAATTTTTAAGAATCTTTGAACCATAAGAGTAATCTTTCATTTTAGTCTTATCGTCATCTGTAAGAGCCGGAACTTTCAATACCTGACCCGGATAAATGAGATTCGGGTTTGTAATCTTTTTGGCAACTTTTGGAGGAGCTGATACTACGTCATCCTTGTTTGCTTCCCAGAGTTTAGGCCAGTATTTGGAACTTCCGTAGATTTTTTTCTTTCCTGCAATTTTATAAAGGCAATCACCTTTAACGACAGTATAAGTATTTCCTGTTGTTTGTGTTTGCTTTTGATCAGGCTTTTTGTCGGTAACAAGAGTCCATTTGTCAAGGCAATCTTTTAATTTCGCCGTCCTGTCCGCAAAGTCAGGATGACATTTTAATTTGGACTTATTCAGTTCATTGTATAATTTCTCAACATCTTCCTTCTTGCCTTCTTTCTTACTGCATTGATTTTCGGCTTTCGATAAATTTCTGCCATATTCATCATAATCTTTTTGTAATGATGAATATTCACTGTCCTTTTGTGATAATTCACCGTTACGGGTTTGCAGTGTTTTATTTAAGCCGTCAATTTCTGACAATAAAGCAGTTTTTTGAGCAGTTAAATCAGCTATCATTTTTTGGTACTGATTATATTGCAGCTGCCACTGTTCTTGTGTCATGCCCTCTCTCCCGTAGGTATCAAATTCCTCACAGCAGTCATTGCTTTGCGCAAGGGCTTTTATTCCCGGAAGCATTAAGAAGCAAAAAAACAAGTAGAACAAAAGTTTGTAATTTTTCATAGTTTTGAAATTTAATTGTTATTTTTCGTCGAAGAAGTCTCCCACTTTTAATCTCGCATTAAGTAAAGCTGTTACAACTGTGATTCCCCCGTTTGGTCCTGTTGTTAATCTGATTGACGGTCCCATAGCAAATCCTGCCATAGCAAATCCCTCCCCAATGCTGGATATGTAAGTCTCAAAAAGAATTTGCATATTACGATTTTGGTTATTTGGCATGAAGTTAATTCTTACATCGAAAGTTGAACCGGCTAATCTTAATTCACGCCCTATATAACCGATTTGAAGTTCGCCTAAATATTTTGCAACATAAATCTTTGCTCTTGAAGAACCAAAAGTTCTGAAAGGATACCGGAACTCAAAGTTGAAATAGCTTCCGTGCAAGACATTATTTGGCATTAATCCCCCATTTAAATTATCTTTAATCGAAATAGGCGGATCCCAATCACCAGTATCTATCACTCCCAAATAACTTACCTCAAAGAAGTTACCAAATGGAACAACATAACTACCCTTTAAACCAAGTTTCGGTCCGTATACGTTGTTATAATTCCCGAATGTGCTTTGTTTTTCATTTCCGGTTGAACCTGCTTCATGTTTTAGAACCCATTCTTTTACCCTGCTGACTATTCCGACGGAAGCGCCCAATAAATGGAAATTTGCTCCGTACATATCAGTTTCGAGAGGTCCTGAATAAGGCGAACCGGTGTAGAATGAGAAACCAAATCCTTTTTTAATCGGCATTCCAAGCGGATCTGCGCCCATAAAGTTGAAGAATGGGTTAATATATGCAGTTGAGCTTGTAATTTCTCGTATCTTTTTAGGCGGTGCAAATAATTCTTTAATTTTAATTTTCTTTATAGCATAAAGAAAAACGTCACCATAATTAAGTTTCTTTTTGTTGAGATTTTCTTTGTTCGAACCCGACCAGTTCAATAGTTTTTCCTGATTCGGCTTGGATATTTGCGACCAGGAAAAGCGCGGTGCGTCTGTATTGCCTTCGTCACCAAACTGAAGAAATTGGTTTGCAGGATCGCGGTCAAGGACGTTTACAATTAAAACATAAGTGGATAATTTTGGATCGATACCAACTTCATCCTGAATCTTGATGTACACGCTATCGTCATCTGTACTGGCATTAATCTTGAAGTATTTCCATTTTGTAGGATTATCTTCATCTTCTTGAGCATACAACGAAGTACTAATCATCGCAAGAGCAAAAAAAGCGAATAAGAATGCGAAGAGTTTTAGTGTTGAAATTTTCATTCTATATTTTTTTAATTAATTGAGACATATTAATCTATTATTACCAATCTCCGAATGTGAATGGTTTTATTTGCTTAACCGATTGTCCGGAAATTCTGTTTTTTACTTCAACCGTAAAGTTAACGCTATAAGGAGCATCTTTACCTTCTGCCCACCTGTCAAATTCATCTTTAGAGTTACGGAATTTAAGCATTACTTCGTATGTGAAATTATCTTTAGGTTTGACTACAACCGGTCCGGTAATCTTCACATCGAGTGTACTCGGAAAATCATCATCAATTCTTACAGTATAACCCACAGTGGCTTGTAACTGTCTAAGAGAAGCCTCCGGTCCCCCGGGGCTGTAGGATTGGAATATAATAGCCGGTGTCCTGCGCCTCTTTATCGGTTTGCTGTCAGATGCATCGCCAACCCTGAATGTAATAGTGCTCTCGCCGTGAAGGGTAAATGAACCCGAACTTTTAGAAGGGATTCTTGCAAGTACATTGCCATCTGCCAGGACTTCCAATGGAAGTGAATAAGGATTGTTTACAGTATTTTCCGTATACTGGAACAGGGACAATGCCACCACTTTCCCTACAACATCCGTCTTATCTTTATTTTCGGGAGGCAGTTCCTTCTTCAATTCTTGCTGTTTTTTTATTTCACTTTCTCTTACAACTGTAAAACCGGGTTCCAACCTGACCATGTTTTGGACTTCAAGCTTTAATTGCTGCATTTCAGCCAATCTTTTTTGCAAATCTTCAAGATCCTGTATCTTAATTGCAGTATCAAATTCAATTTTGGGAACCAAGCCGAGTGCTAATAAAGAGTCTATATATCTTTTTAAAGAATCAGCAAATGTTTTTTGCACTACTGTTCTTTTATCTATAACTTCTTCGAGATTAATATCAGCGCCTTTAAGTGCAATTACGCAAATAACGAATATATATAAGACCTGGTAGATTATAAATTTTACGTCCCTGTTCTTCATTGTTAAGATGTAATAGTTTTATTTACGCCGAATTAATTGTTACCTTTTACCTGCAATATATACCAGATTGTCCAATCCTTTTAAAGCAGTAGAATCTTTAAGAGCATTCACGGTATCTGTTATAATCAGCGAAGTCTTTTGAATCTCAAGCATAAGCTTTTCATCAGGAAGTTTCACATTGTTCAATTCTCCGGCAATCTTTGATAACGCATCCATATGTTGTCTCAATACGCCTGAATATTCCGCTGTCTTTTGTACAATAGCGGCTAAGTTTGTCAGGCTGTTTACTGTATTGGTCATTTGAACAACAATATTTTCATCATACAATTTAATAGAACTTAACTCTGCAATTGCCCCTTTCATCCTCAATACGTTTTTAGTAAACTCTTCGTTTATGCCGTGAGTGAGCTTAATAAAATTAAATATTTGTTCCGCTTCATCCTTCGAGAATCCTTTCAAGCCACCTTGTGAAGTGAGGTTCGAAATAAGTTCTCTGTTTGTTTCTTTAATACTATGTACTAACTGTAATTGATTTCTGCTCTGGTTGTAAAAACTGTACTCTGTTTCAAATTTTTTAATATCTTCTGTAATTGTTTGGAACTGCAGTCCCTGTACTTCAAAAACAGAACCGAAAAGTTTTCCTATTGCAAGGATCATTATAGATTTTATTTCAAACGGAACAGAAAAGCCCAAGAAAATTGTCGGACCTTCTTTTATAGAGATAAGTAGAATTGCTGCACCCAGAAGAGGCATAGCGGTGCTAATGCCATCTACTATCCCGCTGTAGCTGTCAATTATTCTTGAAATAATATCTGCGGTCGGTCCTTTTAATTCTATTTGTTTTTTTAAGCTTCTATTTGAGAAATAAGCAAAAAGAATAAACAGAATGTAAATTGCAAATGGCAGCCACCATAATCTGACAGGTGCGACTTCATTCATTCTTACGGAGCCCGGGAAAGCGAAATTCGCCAGGTTCTTTGCTACTTCTCCGAGGAATGGTACATAGCCTACATCAACAAAAATTGATAACAGTAGGAGCAGGAAAGATGGTATCGCAGACCTAAGAACATCCACAGAACCTTCTTTATCAATTTGTTTTAAGTGCTTCCTAACTATATACTCATTTATCTGTATTAGTTCGGAATGGTTCTCTTTTACTTCTCTAATTTTGCTTTCTATTTCGCCTTCGGCTAACCATTTAATGTTTTCCGTATAAAAACTCGGCGAAGGTCTTGATGATTTATCTGCCATGTTCTATGTACTTAAATTTATAGTTTTCTTTATAATACAATTATATCCTAAATTTATTTAATGTAAATTATTAAGTCAATCTAATAAGTTATTTATTCTTTTTGTCAAAATTCGGGAAAATATCCCAAAATTAGCTATGATTGTTCAGCTTATCATAAGCATCTATTATGTCTTTTACCAGCTTGTGCCTTACCACATCGGTTTTTTCAAAGTAAACAAATTCTATAAATGGTATTCCTTTAAGGATGCCCTGAATTTGAACTAACCCGGACATATCTTTTCTCGAAAGATCAATTTGCGTGATATCACCGGTTATTATTGCTTTTGAATTTGGGCCTAATCTTGTTAAAAACATTTTCATTTGAATATTAGTTGCATTCTGTGCTTCATCCAGTATTACAAATGAATTATTTAAAGTCCTGCCTCTCATATACGCGAGGGGAACAATTTCAATAACATTCTTTCCAATATACGATTTTAATTTCTCAATTGGAATCATATCTTCCAGTGCGTCATAAAGCGGTCTAAGATAAGGATCGATTTTTTCGGACAGGTCTCCCGGTAAAAAACCAAGGCTTTCCCCTGCCTCTACAGCTGGCCTGGCAAGTACGATTTTATTTATGTTTTTAGTTCTTAAAGCTTCTACGGCAAAAGCCACTGCAAGGTATGTCTTGCCGGTTCCCGCGGGTCCTATCGCAAAGACAATGTCATTCTCGGCAACTTTTTTCTGGTATTCTATCTGAGTCGGAGTCTTTGGTCTTACATAATCATTCTTCTTAAAAACGATAATACTGTTAATATCTTTTGTGCTAATACCGAATTTATTTTCGAAATCGGGGCTTTCATTTCCACTGTCCTGAACGAGGTCAAGTACAAGCTTAACATCGTTCAGTACAATTCCGCCTTGTCTTCTCTGCAGGAATAAAAGCTCATCAAAAACTTTCTCAATTAATTCTATTTCCTGTTCGTTTCCTTTAATGATTAGAGAGTCTCCTCGCAATACTATTGTAGCATCAAAGTTATCTCTTATATAATTGAGGTTCTTGTCGTTTATCCCAGCAAGGTTGAACAAATCCGAACCCTGTGATTGTATTATCTTTTCCGTTTCAGCCATATTAAATTAAAAAGCCTTTATACATTAAGTATAAAGGCTTTTTATATAACTATACTTGATCTTGAACTAAATCAAGAATCATGTTTATTTCTTTACGTCTTTTTTCGGTTCTTCTTTCTTTACTTCTTTCTTAGGTTCTTCTTTCTTCACGTCTTTCTTCACGTCTTTCTTTACATCTTTCTTTACGTCTTTCTTTTCATCTTTCTTTACGTCTTTCTTTGCATCTTTCTTTTCATCTTTCTTAGCATCGTCTTTCTTTACTTTTCTGTGTGTTGATTTCCATTTCTTGCCTTTTTCTAATGCGCTTTTCTTCAGAGCATCAGTCAAAGCCGGAACCTTAAGAACTTGTCCTGGATAAATTAAGTTGGGGTTCTTTATGGTTTTCGAAACTTTCGGAGGAGCTGTAACAACGCCTTTTTCGTTAGCTTCCCAGAGTACGGGCCACATTTTAACGTCGTTGTAGATTTCTTTCTTTCCTGCAATCTTGTAGAGGCAATCGCCCTTTACAACTGTGTAACCTGTAGGCGCTTTTTCAACCGGGGCTGTCCACTTGTCAATGCAATCTTTTAATTTCTTCATCCTGTCTGCGAAATCAGGATGGCATTTCAGATTGGATTTTGATAGACTTGCGTATGCCGCTTCTAAATCTTCTTTCTTTCCTTCTTTCTTGCTGCACATTCCTTCAGCTGCTTTCAGGTTCTTGTTGTACTCATCATAATCTTTTTGAGGTACTAAAGTGTTGAATTCGCTTGTCTTGTCTGCAAGAACTTTTACTTTTGCATCTTTTGTTACGGTTAAATCTTTTATATCTTTATCTAAAGCCTCTTTCTTGGCTGTTAAATCAGCAATATCTTTTTTTGCTTGATCTACTTCTTGTTGCCATTGCTCTTCAGTCATTTCTTTCTTTTCTTCATCTTGAGCAAATGTGGCTTTTACGCCTACGAACAAGGAGAAAGCAATTAAGATCATTAATAATTTATGAAGTTTCATTTATTAGAATCTCCTTTTGTTTAAAATTTTTAAATTGTTTGTTAATTACTTGCAATTCTTAATTGCGTCGATCAGCTTTTGCTTTGCAGCAATGTCTGCTTCAGTTTTGCTGATTTGTTTCTGGATGTCTGATTTTTGATTTTCTTTGTCAGACACTTCTTTCTTCAAGTTTTCTACTTGTTGTTTCAGGTTCATTAATTCTTGCATTTGCTCTTCGCTGACTCCACCGCCGCAGCCCATAATCATTCCGCTGAGGAAAGCAAAGGTAAGCAGTGCTAAGAACATGTTTTTGAATTTTGCCATTTAATACCTCCTGTATTTTTTTGGCGTTGTTTAAGAAATTTAGTTAATTGACAATTCCAATATATAAGAATATTAATCATAAGTCAAGACATTATTCTAAAAAAGTGGACACCTTAAGAGCCTCTTTTTTATCAAAAAACTCAGTTTTATCAGTATTGTTTACAAAAACAGACAAACCTATTCCCACTCAATCGTTGCGGGAGGTTTTGAACTGATGTCATAAACGACTCTGTTAACCCCTTTTACCTCGTTGATTATCTTATTGGAAACTGTCGTCAGGAAGGATTTTTCAAAGTGGAAAAAATCGGCTGTCATACCGTCTGTAGAAGTTACAGCTCTTAAAGCTACTACGTTTTCATAACTTCTTTCGTCACCCATTACACCAACACTTTGCACGGGAAGTAATACAGCAAAGGCTTGCCAGATTTGGTCATACAGCCTGTGTTTTTTTAACTCGCTAATAAAAATATCATCCGCATCTTTTAGAACACGTAATTTTTCATTTGTAATCCCGCTTATAACCCTCACAGCCAGTCCCGGTCCCGGGAAAGGGTGTCTTTTGATAAAATATTCCGGCAAGCCGAGTTTCCTTCCAATGACCCTCACTTCATCCTTAAAAAGTTCTTTGAAGGGTTCTATTAATTTAAATTTCATTTTTTCCGGGAGTCCCCCCACGTTATGATGAGATTTTATTGTTGCCGAGGGACCCTTAAAGGATACCGATTCAATCACGTCAGGATATAGCGTTCCCTGAACAAGATATTTAATCTTTTTTCCCTTTTGATTAAGTTTTCGTGCTTCTTTTTCAAATAATTCAATAAAAGTATTACCGATTATTTTTCTTTTAGTTTCAGGATCTATTACATTATTGAGTCGTTTGAGGAAAAGTTTTGATGCATCAACAAAGACCAGTTGAAAATTAAAATGTTTCCTGAATAATTCCACAACTTTTAAACTTTCTCCTTTCCTCATAAGCCCATTGTCTATATGAACGCAAATAAGCTTGTTTCCTATTGCTCTCTGAACCAAGCTTGCGGCAACAGAAGAATCCACTCCACCGCTAAGCGCACAAATAACATAACTGCTCCCGACAGATGCTTTAATTTCTATAATCTTTTTTTTGATGAATGATTCCGGTTTGAATAGATTCTTTATCTTGCAAATATTAAAGGCATAATTGCTTAATATTTCTTTCCCGAAATCCGTATGGTTTACTTCAGGATGGAACTGGAGTGCATAAATTTTACTTTCCTTATTTTCAATTCCGCTAATTAAACCGTTCTTGCTTTTACATATAACCGTAAAATTTTTTGGTAGTTTGTAAATGGAGTCACTATGGCTCATCCAGGCTGTGAACTCATTTTTTATACCATTAAATAAAACCGAATTTCCGACGGTTTTGATTTTTGTATGTCCATACTCACTTGTATGTGATCTATGAACTGTTCCACCGAGGAGTTTTGTTAATAGCTGTAACCCGTAACAAATTCCCAGCATTGGGATCCCGGCTTCGGTGATAAATTTCCTGTTGTCTTCACTAAGAGCTGGCGAAGTGTTTTCTAAAACGCTTGAAGGTCCCCCCGACAATATAATTCCCGAAAACATATATGATTGCTTGTTGTCAAACAGTT
>Ga0163199_1001914_pt1 | contig 12844 bp, 11 predicted proteins | sample PL_2010_150m_FD_113537 | JGI IMG/M metagenome (GOLD analysis project Ga0163199, IMG submission 113537) | Freshwater microbial communities from Powell Lake, British Columbia, Canada to study Microbial Dark Matter (Phase II) - PL_2010_150m | ecosystem: Environmental > Aquatic > Freshwater > Lake ... | reverse complement strand
GTTGTTGGCCCACGACGAGGTGCCGCGGAGACTCTGATCTTGGATGACGGGCGCGTGGGAAAGGAGTTGGTCGGCGCGACCGTCGTGCTTGAGCCGCTCGTAGGCGCGCAGCCAGATGCAGTCGCCGTAGCCGTCGACCTCGCAGCGGCCGTCGCGCGTGCCACCGCAGGGGCCGTTGCGCTGGTTCTTCGCGCACTGCGACTCGGGACAGAGGTAGGCAATCTCCGGGAGCGAGCAGTCGCCGCAATCCTTGCAACGGAAGAGCGCCGCTTTGCTGAGGTGCTCGAGCACACGGAGCGGCGCGGGCCCTTGCCTCGGGTCGGCGGCGCCGGCGCAGAGCTTCGCGCCGAGGCGGCTGAGTGCGCGGTCGGGCGTGAACATCAGCGAATGCGACCACTTCGAGAGCGCGTAGGCGGCGCCGACGTGCCTGGACTTCAGCGCCGGCGAATCGGCGCGCGCGGCGGGATCGGCGAGGCCGGTCGCTGGGTCCTGCGCGAAGTAGAAAAACTCGCCGGACTGCGAGAACTGGAGTTCGCGGGCGAACTGTCGCCAATCGTCGGGCGCGAACGAGCGCTCAATCTCGAGGATCCGCGCGGTCGCGGCGAAATTGTGCACGCCGCCGAGATAGGCGCCCCGGAAACCGAGCCCGCGGTAGATCGCGATTTGCTTCGCGGCGAACTCGAGGAAGAAGGCCTTGCCGCCATCGGGCGAGGCGGCGTGCTTCGCGCAGAGGTTGAGCAGCGGGCGCGTGACGACAACGCCGGGGATGCGGCCCTCGTGGAACACCTGCGCGACGCGCGGGCTGAGCAGGTAAACGTTGCCGATGAGCGGCGTGCTGCCCAGGCCATGCGCGCGCATCCAGGCGAGCAGTTCGCTCATCTTGCGCGCATCGAATCCGATTTGGTTGATGATGAAGCGCGCGCCGCAGCGGATTTTCGCGGCGAGCTTGGCGTATTGCGGCATCACCTCGCCCTCGCGGAGCTTGAAGTTGGTCGTGACGGCGCCGGTTAGGAAATTGGTTTTCTCGAGGTGCGGTGCGGTTTTGCCGGAGCGAATTTCATGCGGGTCGAGCCCGCGGTTCATCTGGTCGAGGAGCGCGATGAGTCCGACGGAATCGATGTCGAAGACCGGCTTCGCGGTGCCGCCGTTGCCGGCGACCGGATAGTCGCCGGTCATCGCGAGGATGTTGTTGAACCCCTCGCTGTGCAGCAGCCACGCCTCGCTCTCGAGCGCGTTTCGATTGAGGTCCTTGCAGGTGAGGTGAATCACGACCTCCTTGCCCGCGTAGAGAATTGGTTTGCCGAGCGCGGTGGGGGCGAGCTGCGGATTGCCGCCGGCGTTGTCGGTGATCGAGATCCAGTCAATGTCGGGCGACTCGATGAGGCGGTTCGCGAAGTCGCGTGCTTTCACTGCGCTGCGCTCGGCCATGCCACCGCGCACGGAGACGAGTTCGGTTCCGATCAGGAACCGCGACGACTGCTCCAGTGTTTCGCGGAGGGAGTGCATGATGAAAGGCGCGCTAAAGCCGAGGTGTAGGGCGGGGTCTCCCGACCCCGCCGATGGGGACCGTCATCGCAGAAGGCGGGGTCCGGAGACCCCGCCCTACAACGGACCGCGGGTGAATGTTCGTCGGCATTAGCTCATGGATTCGCCGCCTCGAGTTCCGCCTGCACCGCGGCGGCGACATCGGCGGGCGCGCCGGGGCGCGCCAGTTCGTCGCCCCAACGGAGCTGCGCGAGGTAGGCGTCCCCCGCCGTGAGCCCGAGCCGCTGCGCCTGGGCGTCGATGCGCTCGGCAAAGCGAGTCGGCAGAGCCACCTTCACTTCCTCGTGATCGTCCCAGGCTTTGATTTCGGACGGCAGGTCCCGCCAGTAGAGGATTTGGTATTTCGACTTCGCGTCCGGTGCGCGCGACACCGGCGCGGCGGCCGGCTTGGGCACAGCGCCTTTCTTCGCGGCCGCCACGGGCGCCTCGCCTTTGCCGACGAGATAGAGAAACAAGTCCACCGCGCTCGACGCATCGGCGCCGTAGCCGTCGGCGCCGATTTCGTCGGCGAACATCTGCGAGATGGGCGCACCGCCGATCGCCATCTTGATGTGATCGCGGCCGGGGACGTTGAAGCCGTCGACGACGGTCTTCATGTAAGTCATCGTCGTGGTGAGCAGCGCGCTCATGCCGATGATGTCAGGTTTGAATTCCTCCGCGGCCGCGGCGAACTTCTCCACGCTCTGATCGACCCCGATGTCTTTCACGACGAAACCGGCGCCCTCGGCCATCATGCACACGAGGTTTTTTCCAATGTCATGCAGATCGCCGCGCACGGTGCCCATGAGCAGGCGGCCGGTCTGCGACGACGGGCCGCCGGCGGTGAGCAGCGGCTTGAGCACGGCCATGCCGGCCTTCATTGCACGCGCGGCGATGAGGACCTCGGGGACGTAGAGGATGTTGTGCTTAAAATCCTCGCCGACGACACTCATGCCAGCGATGAGCCCCTCCTCGAGCACTTCCTTGACGGCGCGGCCTTCGGCGAGCGCGTCCTTGGTCATCTGTTCGACTTCCTTGGCTTTGCCCTCGTAAATGCACTGGTTCAGTAACGCGTAATCGATCATGGGGGAATGGGACGGATGAGACGGATGGGACGAACGCGAGGGCGGTTTAGCTCGTGCCGAAGTGGGCTTGGTTGAACTCGGCGAGTGCGGCCTGCATCGCGATGATGTTTTGCCGCGGCATGCCGGGACTCGTGCCACCGCCGACGGACAGCACAATGCCCTCGCCGCCACTCTTCTCGAGCACGTCGAGCGTCGCCGCACGCACTTCCTCCGGCGTGCCCCGCACGCCGATTTCAAGCGGATTCACATTTCCCATAAGGCAGATGCGATCGCCGACGCGCGCCTTCACGTCGGCGTAATCGGTTTGCTTGCCCCAGTTGAGCATGTTGAAGCCAGCGTCCGGCAGGTGTTCGAGACACGCCTCGATCGAGGCGTCGTTGTGGTAGAGTTTCACCCAGTCCTGCGGAAACGCATCGCAGATGCGCTTCAGGTAAGGATGGCAGAACTCCTTGTAGTGATCCTCGTTCACGAAGCCGACGATGTCATCGAGGAGAAAAATACCCTCGACCGTCGGGCCCATGACCTTCACCTGCGCCTTCAGCCAGTCGATGATCATGCGCGTGCAGAGATCGAGGAGTTTGTGCGCCCACTCCGGCTTCTCGACGAGGTCGATCATGAAGTCGCTCGTGTTGCGGACGAAGCCGGCGGTGCACATGGGGCCGCGGGCGGTCGCCATCGTGAAGATCTCGCCGGAGTCGAGCACCTGCTGGCGCTGCATGCGGAGGCGGTGGAGCGTGAGCGCCATGAACGCATCGGCCTCGACCTCGTATTCGGGGAACAGGTCGATGTCCTCGATGTGGTGCAGCGTGTGATATTCGCTCGGCGTGTTGTCCTGCCAGAACTTGATTTTGGACCCGAGCACCGAGGGCTCGGCGGCCATGCCGTATTCGAGCCACCAGCCGGGGACGAAGATGATGTCGGGAAATTCCCGGTGGATCTTGAGGTGCGACTGGAACCACACCTGCGGATCCAGAAAGAAGTCCATGTGCTTCACGCCGACGTAGCCCGGAATCCACGGACTATCGATGATCAGCGCCATCGGCACCTTGTCGAGTTTCTCGCGGCGGGCGGCTTTCTTGAACGTGTTCCATTGGGCGGGAGTCATGAGCGAATTTCTTAGGGGATTGCGGTCGCGGAAGAGGATGAGATGAGGTCAGGGCTCGAGCAGGATTTCGGTGTCGGTGATCTGGAACTGCACGCCGGCGGCGGTGGCGGCTTCCTGCAGCGCCGCATCGAGCATGGCGACCGGATCGCGACTGACTGTGAGCCGGCGCATCAGGCCGTCTCCCTTCTTGGTGCCGACGCGCAACGTGATGCGCAGGCCCTTGCGCTTGCAGGAGACGCGCGAGTTGTCCGGCAGCGCGGCGTTCATCGGCGCGATGAACGCATCGATGTAGTGCACGCCGATGCCCGACTTGTCTTGAGCCTTCGGCGGAAGCTTTTCGGGCGCGGCGAGATTGCGGTTGCAGAGTTTGATCATGGTGAGGTCGTGATGGGTTCGGGGGTGGCGCGCGGCACCGAGCGCTGCGCGAGGGCAAAGTGAATCGCCTCGAGCGCGAGGCCCCACTTGTGCGCGCGGCTGGCGGCATCGCAGTGGCAGCCGGCATGCGCCGGTGTCCGCGCCCAGTTGAGCACATCGCCAAGCGGGCGGCCGAGCAGCGGTTTCTCGGTCGCGATCGCCTGCATCAACGCGGGGCCATCGCTAAGGTAGGCGCACATCTGCTTGTGGCCGTCGTCGCCGGGCGCCGGGCGGCAATCCGATTCGCGAATGGGAAATCCGTCCTCGGCCGGGCCGAGCGTGATCACGTAGTCGAACGCGAGCGGCCGGCCGAGATTCGAGCATGTCGTGCCGTCGAAACGAAAACTCGCCGTCAGCGCACCATCAGCGCGCGGCTCGATCCGCACGCGCTCCCTCGCCCATTTCGCCAACGCGCGCGGGTTGACCGAATATGTCGCGTCACTCGCCGCCGAGGTCTGGCCGTTGAGCGGCGTCGGGGCGGCAGCATGCCGATACGGTGCGCGGCGGAAGCGGCATGGGGAAAGCGCGCAGTTCTCGCACGGCGCGGCGCGCAGCGCCGCGCGTCCGCTCTCGCTCTTCGCCGCGAGGCCAAACACGCCCAGCAGTGATTTCTTTGGCCGTGGCATGCCGCTTGGCAGCACCTCGAGCGGCTCGGGCCACGGGTGATTCACCCCGCGTGAGATCAGCTCGAAGAGTTTCGTCTGGTCGGCGACATCCCAGCCGGAATAGCCCGGGCTGTAATGCGGCACGGCCATCAGCCCGTCGCGATCGGCGAGTTCACAGATGCGGCCGCTGGTGGTCGCGACCAATCGCTCAACGACGGCGGAGCCGAAGATCTCGAGGAAGAAGTATTCATCCGGCTTTGCCGCTTCCCAAAGTTCGCGCGCGTGCTCCTCGAGGTTGCGGCCGGCGGTGGCAACGACGAACATCGCGCGCGTCGCGCCAGCACGCGCGAGATGCTCGCGCAACTGCCGCGACGCAAACTCCACGCCGTCGATGCGCAGCGCGTCCGCCGCGAGTTCCAGGTTTGCCTCGCGCAGATAGACCCACGGCCGGCCGTTGGTCGCGAACCACTGCCGCGCCCAGGCGGCGAGCTCGCGCGCGCGCTCGGTGAGGACGTGGCCGCGGGGGTAGCCGAGCAGCCGGTGGTATTCGGCCTCCTCAACGGCACTGTCCGGTCGAAGGTCCAGTGTCTCGATCATGGGGGCCCCATCTCCAGGGTGTCCTGCAGCAGCGTGAACTGGCAGCCCTCGACGAAGATGTCGAAGAAGTGCGGGTGCGTTTCGAGCCGGCAGTGCGCGACGCGCTTCACGAGCGCCTCGAGCTCCGCACGCTTTGACCGCGAAAGCAGCGCGATGCAGGCGCCCTCGATCGAGGCGTTGCCGACCTGCACGATGCGCGAGTGGTCGAGATCGGGAATGAGACCGATGCGCTTGGAGGCATCGACCTGCAGGTGCCGGCCAAATCCGCCCGCCAGATAGAACACATCGAGGTCCGAAGCGCGGATGCCGTATTCCGAAAACACGATGCGCAGCCCCGCCGCATTGGCACCCTTCGCCTGCGCGAGCAGGCTCACGTCGCCTTCGCCAAAGGTGACCGGCCGGTCGTTGTCATCCGCCACCACGAAGGCATCCTTCCTCTCCTCGAACCGCCCGAGGTGATTCATCCGGCCGGTGCGCAGCAACTCGCTCAACAAGTCCACGAGCCCCGACCCGCAAATCCCCTCGGCCGGACCGTCGCCAATCACGGTGATTCGGAATTTCCCGTCGTCGTCGATCGCCACATTTTCGATCGCGCCCGTGAGGCCGGGCATGCCGAACGTAATCTGGCCGCCCTCGAACGCGGGGCCGGCCGGACAGGAGGCGGCGAGCACCTTGTGCTTGTTGCCGACGATGAGTTCGGTGTTCGTGCCGATGTCCATGACGGCGACCAGCCGCTCCTCGTTCGCGAGATCGACCGCGAGCATGCAGGCCGCAGCATCGGCCCCGACGTGGCCGCTGATCACCGGCAGCCCGTAGACCCGCGCCTTGGGATGCACCGGCAGCCCGAGCCGCACGGCGGATTCGGAGAGACTCGTGCTCGCCCGCGTGCCCGCGGCGACATCGAACTCGGTGATCGATTGATACGGGCTCTGGCCGATGGGATGCACCGACAGCCGAAAGAACATGTCGCGCATCGTCGAGTTGCCGACGATGACGACCTCGTAGATCGAATGGGGGTCGGCCGGCAGCTCACGGATCGCGCGGCTCAGGTAGCCGGCGAGCGTGCGCTGGAGCAGCCGCGAGCCGTCGACGGTGTCGTAATGGATCCGCGCCATGATGTCCGAGCCGCCGAAGCGCTGCGGATTCTCGAAGGATGAGTCGGCAATGACCTCGCCCGTCTCGAGATTGAGCAGGCGCAGCACGACCGTCGTCGTGCCGATGTCGATCGCGAGCCCGTGGAGCGGTCCGGTGCCGCGGTCAATTTCGACGCCATCGAGCAGGATGCGCTCGCCGTCACGCGTGACCGTGGGATCGAGTTTCCACTGCCGCGCACGCACCGGCAGCTCAAACGCGTGGCGCTCGATGCGCATGGCGCCGCGGCGCATCGTGTGAAACCGCACGTCGCCGGTTTCGGCCGCGATCTTCGTGCAACAGGAGAGGCGGTAGTTTCCCGACAGATGCTTCTCCGCCGCGGCGGGCGCCGACAGGCAGTCCATCCCCTCCGTGACCTCGACGATGCATTCCTTGCAGCGGCCCTGCTTGCGGCACGAGGTCGGCACGCGCACGCCGAGCGCCTCGGCGCGCTCGAACAGCGTGTCGCCGACGGCGGCGTCGGCCGTGTGGTGCTCGATGTGGAGTTTGACGCTCATGCGGCACCGAGGGATTTCAGGCCCGCCCGAATGTAGCCCATCGCAAACGCCATGCCCGCGTGCCACGGCGCGGCGCAGCTCATCTGCGGCGCGTGGTCGGGGATGATCACCCCTTCGAATCTATTTCTGTGCAGGATCGCGAGCACGCGGAGCACGTCGACCTCGCCGTCGTCGATGAACGTCTCCTTGTAGTGCGGCACCTTGTCGCGGACGTTGCGCAGGTGGACGTAGCCGAGCCGGTGCTGGCGCGAGTAGCGGTCGACCACCTCGTAGATGTCGCCCTCGGTCATCTCGGCCAGCGAGCCGACGCAAAACTCAAGCGTGTTCGCCGGGCTCGGGTTGAGATTGAGCACGCGTTGATACATCGACGGTTGGTAAACGAGCCGCGGCTGGCCGCGGATCGTCGGCATCGGCGGATCGTCCGGGTGGAGCGCGAGGCGGACGCCGGCTTTCTCGGCGACGGGCAGCACCTCGTCGAGGAACCGCTGCAGGCGCGACCAAAGCTGCGCGTGCGTCGCGGGCGGAATCGTGCCGGTGGCGCGCGGCGGTGCGGTGGGATCGACGACCATGTTCCACGCGAGGCCGTTGGGCATCGGCAAATCGTAGGGTCCTTCCATGCCGACGGAAGGCGCGCCGCCACGGGCGTAGTTGCCCTTCGTGCGGCCGGCCACGCCCGCGATGGAAAAATTGTAGCCCATGATTGGGATGCCGGCCTCGCCGAGGCGGCGGAGGATCGTCTTCACGTTTTCGATGTGCCGGGCGCGCTGCGGCCCATCGAGCAGGATGTCGTGCCAGTGCGCCGGGTCGAAGTTCTCGATGGCTTCAAGTTTCAGGCCGGCGGCCTCGACCTCGTGGCGGATCGCCAAGATTTCTTCCAGCGTCCAGAGTCTGTCGGGATCACCGGCGAAGCCCCAGCCCCAGTCCGTGCCGGTCGGTTGGTCGTCCGGGCCGACATGGCCGCCGCCACGGAAATAATCGACCAAGTGCGCGACGATGTGCGTCGCGCCCGCCTGCCTCGCGAACGCGAAGTTCTCGGCCGTGAGCATGTGCCGGTAAAGGCCGAGGCCGAGTTTCATGGCGGGGAAAGCGGGAACCGTGGCGGGCGGCCCGCTCAGTTCTTCACGCGCAACACCCAGAGGATTCCGCCGAGCACGTGTTGCTGGAAATTGGGATCGGCGTAGTATTCGATCTTATGGCCGAGCGCGGTGTAGAATCGGCGACCGCCGTTTTCCTCGAAGCACCACGAGAGCGGGAAGACGTCGCCAAACGCCGTGCCCGGATATTCGGCCAGCTTGGGATCCTTGAGGTCCGTGAGTTTGCCCGCGAGGATGACATGCATGCGCGGGTTGAGATGGTCGTGGTAGTAAAACTCATCCGCCCATTTCCACGTCTCGCCCAGGTGCGCCGCCGCAGGATGCTTCTGATCGAGCACCTGAATCGTGAAGGGCTGCAGCGGCGGGTGGCGCCGGAATTTTCCGCCGATGGTCGCCCAGTAGAACGGCCACGAGCGCTCCGAACCGGTCGCGGAATGGATGCCCACATACCCGCCGCCACCCTTGATGTAGCGCTCGAAGGCCGCGCGCTGGGCGTCGTTTTCAAACGCCTCGTTGTTCGAGTTCGAGAAGATCAGCGCGGCGTAGTTCTTCAGATTCGCATCGGAAAAGACATCGGGCTTGTCCGACGAGTCGACGGCAAAGCCATGGTCCTGCCCGAGCCGTTTCAACATGGCGACGCTGGCGGCAATGTTGTCGTGGACGTAGCCTTTGCCGTCCTTGGTGAAATTCCGGGTGTAAACCAGCACGCGTTTCTCGGCCGCCGCGAGGCCAACGGTCGTCGCGAGCAACAGGCTGACGAGGAGGAGTTTTTTCATGGGATTCGAGTTCAGGGATTCGCTGGCCGCGATGCCAAGGCGGCTGGAGGGGGTCGAGACTCTGGTTCGGAGGGCGACAGCACGCTAGACACCGGCGCCGGGATGGCGACGCAAACTCACCTCAACTGTTGACCGCGGCCGAGGGTCGGCAGCGACCCGCCATCGATCCATTCGCTCTCGACCATCTCGATGCGCGGATGCGTCGGGAGACCGAGGTCCCGGTTCGCGATGCGCGCGGCGAGCATCTCGACGGCCCACGCGCCCATCAGCCGCTGGTTTTGCTGCAGCCCGGAGAACCCGGTGCCCTGCACAAGGTGGCTGAGCACCGCCACGCCCAGTTCGGCCGGCACGCGCCGCCGCTGCTCCTTGAGCGCCGCGCGCAGCTGCGGGATCGCCTCCGGCAAATGCACGAACACGATCACGTCGGGCGCGTTTTTCCCCAGCCACTCGGTGAGCGGCTGTTTTTCGACCGTGCTCACGCGCAGAATCGGCAGGGCGCAGCCCGCGCCGAGCTGACGCTCGCACCAACTGAGATAGGCCCCCGAGTGCATGTGGGCGCTCCGCGCCTCCTCATACGTGCCGATCACCAGGCCCGGCCGGCGATAGCCGAGCGCATGCACGCGGTTTAGCGCCGTGACCATGTCGAAGTAAAAGCGACTGGTGATGCGATGCAGCGGCGTGCGGATGCTCACGCCGATTGCCACGACGGCGTAGTGCGCGAGTTCCAGCGGAAACTCCTCCTCGAGTTCTGGGCTGCCGAAGCACAACAGCCCCTCGATCCCGCGCGTGTCGAGAATCTCCCGGGCGCGCCGGTAGGTCATGGCCGGCGCGCGCAACCAGACCGGCTCGAGGCGGTAGCCGAGGGCATCGGCGCGCTCGTTCATGCCGGCGTAGATGCGCTGCAAGTGCGGCGAAGCCTCCCACGGATGTTCCTGCGGATAAAACGAAATCACACCGAAACACGCCTGCTGGCGCACGGCGCGCGGCTTGCGGAGGTGGCTCATGATCGCGACGACGTTGGCGTCGGCGCGGTAGCCCATCTTTTCCGCCAGCCGGCGCACGCGCTTTTTCGTGGCGGCGGAAATCTTCGGACTGTCGCGCAACGCCAGCGATACTGCGGAAGGCGACAGTTCGGCCAGGCGGGCGAGGTGGCGTAGGTTCATCCGGTTAACAGTTGACCTATTGAGTCGCAGTTTTCTTCGGCGTCAACCGGGCATCCGGTGGTTCGCCGCCGGCGGCGCGGCGCTACCGCCCGGAGAGATCCTTCAGCCGCGCCCGAAACGCGCTGACCACTTCGCCGATCGAGGCGTTTTCGAAGCGCTTTCGAGCGGTAAGGGCGAAGTAGCGTTCCACCAACCCGGGCACCCGCTGGGCAAATTTGATTTCGTGGGCGGCAAGGTCGCGTTCGACGACAATCTTCGACACCAACGCCAGCCCCTCGCCCGACAAGGCCAGCAGCCGCAGGAGCGCCATGTCGTCCACTTCGGCCCGGACGAGCGGCTCGACCCCGGCGTCAGCCAGCAGCGAATCGAAATCAATCCGCACATGGCTCTGGTGACTCGGCAGGAACAGCGGCACCCCGGCCAGCCCCTGCGGAAAGCGCAACCGCCGCAGCTTGATCCCGCGCCCGCCGACTAGGAAGACCGGCACCTCGCCAAGCACGTGGTTAAAGACATTGCGGGCGTGATCGGCGCGCAGCGGAAAGTTGGAGAGCACGAGATCGAGCCGGTGCTCCTGCAACTGCCGCACCAGTTCGTCGAGCGGGCCAGCGACAATCACCAGTTGCGTCCGCGCATCCGCCAGCAGCGGCTGGATGAAATCGAACTGCAGGTTCTTCGAGAGTGGCCCGACCGCGCCAATGCGCAGCACGCGGGAGGTATCCGGCCCCTTCTGGCGGAACCGCGCCAGCAGCTCCCGCCCGGTTTCAAAGATGGTCTCCGCATGCTCCAGCGCGATCCGGCCGGCATCGGTCAGGTGGAGCGACCGGCCCCGGCGGTCGAACAACGGCTGGCCCAGCCAGTCCTCCAACTCCCCCAGCTGCTCGCTCAATGTGGACTGCGAGATGTTCAGCGCCTCCGCGGCCCGGGTGACGCTGTGATGCCGGGCAATCATCCAAAAGTGGCGGAGGTGGTGGAAATTCAGCCACTCCGGGGCGGCGGCGGGATTGCTCATTCGTTCGGTTTTACCGAACGATAGGATAGAGACAATCTGTTTTTAAGATTCGCGGGCGACTGCTATGCTGTCGGGGACATGCGCCCGCTTCGATTCCAACTCCCGTCCTCCTTCCTCGCCACCGCCGCAGGCGCCCGCCCATGACCGCGGAGTTCCTGGCGGCCCTCGCGGCCAACCTCCTCTCGCCGGCGGTGCTGTTCTTCGCGCTCGGCCTGGTGGCGGCCCTGCTGCGGAGCGACCTCAAGTTTCCCGAGGCGCTCTATGTGACACTCACCATCTACCTGCTGACGGCGATCGGCTTCAAAGGCGGGGTGGCGATCCACGAGGCGGGCCTGCGGACGGTGATCGGGCCGGCGCTGGCGGCAATGCTGCTCGGGGCCGCCATTCCGCTTTGGGTTTATCCCCTGCTGCGTTTCGGCGGACAGCTCCGGCCCGTGGACGCGGCGGCCGTCGCAGCCCATTACGGCTCGGTCAGCGCGGTGACGTTCATCGCGGCCACGAACTACCTGAAGAGCATCGGCGTGCCCTATGAAAACTATGCGACGGCGTTTCTCGCCGTGATGGAGTCGCCCGCCATCATCGTCGGCGTGCTGCTCGGCAAGATGTCGCTGGAGCAGCGGGAGGGCGTCTTCGGTCAGTCCCTCGGCAAGCTCCTGCGCGAGGCGCTCGTCGGGCGCAGCGTGGTGCTGCTCGTGGGCGCGCTGCTGGTGGGCGCGCTGTGCGGCCGGGCCGGGATGGACAAGGTGGAGCCGTTCTTCGTGACGCCGTTCCAGGGCGTGCTCGCGCTCTTTCTGCTCGAGATGGGCATGGTGGCGGGCGCGCGACTGGGCGACTTGAAAAAGGTCGGGCCGTTTCTCGTCGGGTTCGGGGTCGTGCTCCCGCTGGCGCATGGGGCGCTCGGCGTGATGCTCGGCAAGTTCGTGGGCCTCGGCGTGGGCGGCGCGACGCTCATGGGCGTGCTCGCCGCAAGCGCGTCCTACATCGCGGCGCCCGCGGCGATCCGCCTGGCATTGCCGGAGGCGAGCCCGGCGCTCTACCTCACGCCTTCGCTGGCGATCACGTTTCCGTTCAACATCACGGTGGGGATCCCGGCCTACTACGGCTTCGCCCGTTTTCTGTTTCGCTGAGATGAACACGCATCCGGTCAAGCTCATCACCGTCATCTGCGAGGCGCTCGCGCGCGAACCGCTCCAACGCCTGCTCGATGCCGTGGGCGCCCACGGCTACACGGTGTTTACCGTGGAGGGCGACGGACAGCAGGGGCAGCGCACGGCCGACATCCGCGAGTTCGCCAACATCCAGCTGCAGGTCATCGTGCCGGCCGCCACGGCCGAGAGACTCCTGGGCCGGCTGGAGCAGGAGTTTTTCCCGAAATTCGCGATGGTCGCCTACGAAACCGATGTCCGGGTGCTGCGCCGCGACAAATTTTGAACCATGCACGAAACCTTCGACTCTGAATTCGTCAGCCGCGCCGATCGCTCCTTCGCCACCGCGCGGCTCGGCATCATCGGCGGTGGCCAACTCGCGCGCATGACCGCGCTCGCGGCCTTTCCGCTCGGCTGCGAGGTGAGCGCGCTGGAGCGCAACGCCTTCAGCCCCGCCGCGCGGCTCGCGCCCCACTCCACCGTCGGCGATTGGGAGGACGAGACGACGTTGAACCTCTTTGCCATGCGCGCCCAGGTCATCACGCTCGAGAACGAATTCGTGCCCGCACTCGCGCTGCGTCGCCTGGAGCAGGCCGGCCCGCTCCAGCGTTTGCTTTTGCACGAACTTGTCCTGCGTGAGCGCGATGCAGTCCGCGGAGGGAAACACGAGGTGGCCGG
>Ga0163199_1001913_pt1 | contig 12850 bp, 12 predicted proteins | sample PL_2010_150m_FD_113537 | JGI IMG/M metagenome (GOLD analysis project Ga0163199, IMG submission 113537) | Freshwater microbial communities from Powell Lake, British Columbia, Canada to study Microbial Dark Matter (Phase II) - PL_2010_150m | ecosystem: Environmental > Aquatic > Freshwater > Lake ... | reverse complement strand
ATGCACATCCTGCGCTTCACCCCCGCCGTCACCCAGATCATCAACCTCATCCCCAGCGACGCCGATCGCCCGCTCGTGCAGGTCCTGTGCGAGAGAGCGGAAGAAGTAGTCAATCGGCAGGCGGTGGCCTTTGGGCTCGTCGGGTTCGAACAATTGCAGCGCTCCGTTCATAAACGCCATGTCGCGCCCCGGCGGGATGATGTAGACGCAGTTGATCTTCACCTCCATCCCGTCCTCGACCTCAAACACCTCCATGTGCGTGTAGCGCTGGATCAGGTCGCAGAGGATGCTCGTGTGATCCGGGGCCAGATGCTGCACCAGCACGAACGCCATGCCCGGATCGCTGTCCGCGGGCATGCCGGAAAAAAACGCCTCAAACGCCGACAGGCCGCCGGCCGAGGCCCCGATCCCGACAATCGGAAAACCGGCTGCTGTCGTCGCATCACCGCCGGCCGACACTTCCTGTTTGCCGGAAGAGTGTTTTTTCGCCGCAGTGGGCTTTCGATTTTTCATAGTCTGTGCGCGGCATCTCCGCAGGGGAATGAGAACGGTCTGCTTGCCATATGCAAGCCATGCTTATTGTGTGCCCTGCGGGGACGTTTTGGCAATGCCAGATTTGCGGCATGGGGTGTTCACCCCATAGACGAGGGATGCCAACCGGCTCCATCTTGCGCCGCACCTTCCATGAAACGCATCACAGTCCTGCTGGCTGACGATAACGCGGTCGTCCGCAAAGCATTCAAAAAGATTCTGGAGATAGAAGACGATCTTGAAGTCGTCGGCGAAGCGAAAGACGGCATTCAGGCTGTCGCGATGGCAAAAAAACTTCACCCCGCATTGGTTCTGATGGACGTGACCATGCCGCTGCTCAATGGGTTGCAAGCCGCCTGCCAAATCCGCGAAGCCGTCCCCGCCACCAAAGTTCTCATGCTTTCTGCGCACGGCGATGAAGCCTATATCGAGGCGGCGGTCAACTCCGGGGCCATGGGCTATCTGATCAAACACACCTCCGCCGACTGTGTCTGCCAGGCGATCCGTGAGGTCCACAAGGGGAACACATTTTTCAGCCCGACGATTCCCAAACGCCTTCACAAACGGAAGAAGATGCGCTGATTTCCTCGCCTGCATCTCGGGAGGTTCGCAAGGGGTGCGATCAAAAGTGGGTGCGGTTGCAAACAGGACAAGGTAGGGCGGGACGTCCCCGGCCCGCCGCGCCTTCTTCCTTCGGTCAGCCCAGAGGTCTGCCCCTACCTTCCACGGAGAACCTCACTCACTTTTGATCACACCCGTTCGCAAGGGAAATCGTTACATTCCTGGTGAAAGATGCTCTACTGTCTGTCTGCGGAGATCCCGCAGAGCATTATGGAGGAGACATTGAAAAATTTATCCACCCTGTTGCGGCAGTGGCGGAAAGACCACGGTATCAAGGAGACCGCGGCGGCTGAGGAGCTTGGCGTGGGAGCGGCCACCTGGGGCCACTGGGAGGAAGGAGTCCGGCTCCCGACATTGAAGAACCTCATCGCCCTCTCCCGCTATACGGGGATTCCCATCCAGCATTTCTTCTGCCCGAACCGGCACCGCTGCCCGTTCCGCGCCGAAAACAGCAGCAAGTGACCCGAATGGCGCGAACTTAAGCGGGCTTTTGGAAGTGGCTTCGACGTCCCGCCGATAATCCTTCCCGGGAAACATGGCCGGGACGGCCATGCCACTTTGGCTTAGGTTAGAGCCATTCGCAAGTGACTCTCCTTTATGGAGAAATTGCTTTGTGGACAAAACCTCTGGCTGGGGGCGATTATTTTGTTGCCATGAAAACACACAACACATTCAACCGGTTGTTCGCGGGCGCCTGCGTCGCGCTGTCTGCATTTTTGTCGATCAGCACAAGCTACTGCGGTTACGTGGAAATCACCGTTAACGACGGGACCCCTGGTTCCAATTTCGGGACAGATCCGAGGCCGGGGATCGGCGAATCGGGACAGGTGACAGCGAACTGTGTCGCCAATTCGAGTTGGGATTTGCGGGCGATGGCATTCGACGTCAATACCAATAGCTTGATGGTTGTGAGCGGGTTCAATCCGCTTGCCAAAAACTTTGATCAGAATGTCGTGGGCGACATTCTCGGCGACATCTTTGTCGATACGAACAACTCGTTCACAAGCCCATCGCGGGCAGCCATGGGGATCCCCGCAACAGACGGGCACTTCTCGTATGCAAATTCCACGCCCGGCAACGGATTCGAATACGCCATCCACCTCATTGACCCCTCGAATTCCACAGGCAACAACCTGAGATACAACCTTGTCGCCCTCGGCGGGGCCTCGCTTTTGGAGACAGGCAATTACAACCAAAATGCTTCCGCTGATCCTGCGTTTCTGATTCCGTCCGGCGCCGATACGATCAAATCGGGCGGGTTGTCCCTGGTGACGACCATGTCGGATGCCCAGGTCTTCGCGAACCTCGGTCTCAACATCGGAACCAACGGGGGAACGAATTATGTTTTCACCTTTGATCTGTCAGCGGCTTCGCTGGCGAGCGGAGCCACTTTCCGGCTCACAGAGGAGTGCGGAAACGACCTCTTGGTCGGGCACCTCGCCGCCGGTGTTGCCGTTGCCGCCGTGCCCGAAACCAGCACCTGGGTGATGGGCTTCCTCGCCTTGGGAGCTGTCGCCTTCATGGTCCGGCGCAGCAGCCTCGTCAAGGCAGCGGTCTGATTTTCAGGCGAACCCTTGATCTGGCACCAACGGTGCCTCAATTCAACCCGGGTCCGGCGATTGAAGAATTTTGACAAGATTAACAAGATTTACAGGATTGATTTACTGCGGATGCGCGGCGGACAAAATATTTCCAAGCCATTTCTGCAACAACCTTTCTGAGAACACCCATGCGACAGCGCTCCTCTCTGAAAAGGGAAAGTTGGACGTGTGGCCGGGATGACAATCTTGTCCATCTTGTTAATCCTGTCTAAAAACAGCTTTCGGGTTGAGCGGTAGGGATGGCTCGCCGAGCCGTCCGTCGTATTGGATCAAAAAGTGGGGCACCCCGGCGGTGCGCCCCTACCCTGCAAATCCCGACGAAGTTGCTAATCCTCGCGGCGCTCCTCGGCGCGCTCCTCGAACCGGGTGTAGTCCTCGAGGAATGTGAGCGCGACATCGCCGGTCGGGCCGTTGCGCTGCTTGGCGATGATGAGCGTCGCCTTGCCTTCGGCCTCCTTGCGGGCCTCCTCGTCCTCGGCGTAATACTTTTCGCGCACGAGAAGCCCGACGACGTCGGCGTCCTGCTCGATGCTTCCGGATTCGCGCAGGTCGCTCAGGCGCGGGCGCCCCTTGGAGTCGCCGGTGCGGGATTCGGGATTTCGGTTCAGCTGCGCGAGGACGATGACCGGGATTTTCAGCTCCTTGGCGAGCGCCTTGACCCCGGAGGAAATTTCCATGATTTCGATCTGCCGGTTGTCCTGCGCCCGGCGCGACGGGGAGCGGAGGAGCTGGAGGTAGTCGATGACGACGAGCTCGATGCCCTCGCGGTTTTTCAGCCGCCGCGCCTTCGCGCGCAGCTCGAGGATGCTGAGCCCGGGCGTGTCGTCCACGAAGATCTTCGCCTTGGAGAGCAGGCCCGCCGCGGAAATGATGTTGCCCAATTCCTGCTTTCCGATGAACCCGTCGCGGAGCTTTTTGGAATCGACCCGCGCGCGGGAGCAGAGGAGCCGCTGGACGAGCTGCTGGGAGCTCATTTCCAGGCTGAAGACGGCGACCGGCTTGTCGGCATCGAGCGCCACGTGCTCGGCGATGTTCATCGCGAGCGCGGTCTTGTCCATCGAGGGGCGCGCCGCGATAACGAACATCTCGCCGCCGTGCAGCCCGCTCGTCATGTTGTCCAGGGCCCGGAATCCGGTCGAAAGTCCGGTGATGCCGCCCTTGTTTTTCACAAGTTGCTCGATGCTGGTGATCGCCTCGTTGACCATCTCCTTCATCGTCGGCATGGCGGATTTGAACCGCTCGTCGCCGATGTTGAGGACATTCGCCTCCACCTCGTCCAGCAGGGTCTTGACGTCGCCCTGCTCCTCGTAGGAACGGGCCGCGTATTCCGTGCAGACGGTGATCACTTTTCTGAGCAGATACTTCTCGCGGAGGATCTCGCGGTAGTAGTCGGCGTTCGCCGCCGTCGGCACAAAGGTCAGCAGGTCGGTGACGACCGAGGCTCCGCCCACCTCGTCCAGCAGCTTCCTGTCCTCGAGAAGCTGGGTGACCGAGATCAGGTCGATCGGACGCCCGGCATTCCGCATCTCGACCAGAAGCTCAAAAATCTTCTGGTGCGAGGGAAGGTGGAAATGGTCGCCGGTGATCTGCGCGATCGTGTCGTCGAGCACGTTGCCCGACAGGAGGATGGATCCGAGCAGGCCCTTTTCCGCATCGAGGCTCTGAGGCAGCGCCCGGTGAATATCCGGCAAATAACTCGCCGGCTTTTGGGGATAACTGCCCTTCCGGCCCCGGCCCTTGGTCGAGCCGGTCCCGTTGGCTGCAGCGGGATTCTCCTCAGCGCGAGCCGGAGAATCGGAGGGCATCAGGCCTTCGTGGTGGTGCGACGGCGCGGCTTCCGGTCGTAATCCGACGATTCCTCTTCCTCAGCCCTTTTCTCAACGACGGGAGCCGCCACTTTGAGGTGGAGGGTCGCCGTGACATCCGGGTGAAGCTTGACGCTCACCTCGTGCTCGCCGGTCTCCTTGATCGCCTTGTCGAGGACGACGGCGTGCTTGGAAAGGTCTTCGAGCTTGAGCTCGGCAACGATCCGGTCGTGGATGTCCTTCGCGGTCACCGAGCCGAACGCCTTGCCGGTCTCGCCGGTCTCGAGCGTGAAAGTCAGCTTGAGCTTGTTGATCTTGGTGGCAACCTCCTCGGCGGCCGTGACTTCACGGGCCTCGCGCTCCGCGCGCTTTGCCTTCAGGTGGTTGATCTGGCGCAGCGAGCTCTTCGTCACCTCGAGCGCCTTGCCATGGGGAAGAAGAAAGTTGCGGGCATATCCGCGGCGGACTTTGACGATGTCGGCTTCCGCGCCGAGCGACGGGATATTGGCGGTGAGAATGATTTCGGTGTGGGCCATGGCTTTGTTTATTTGGCGGGAGGGAGAAAGTAGCAACTTCGCCAAAGGTGTCAATCCTGAGGATTAAAGAAATCCGATTGCCCAAGCTTGGCGGCATCGTGTAGGCACGGGGCTGTGATTCACATCAACCGCAACCGTCAGTCTCTCGGACAATTCACCGAACAGGAGGTGGCCGACGGGCTTCAGAGCGGGAGGTTCTTCGCCGACGACCTCGCCTGGCGGCAGGGGATGGATTCCTGGCAGCCGCTTTCGAATTTTGCGGATCTGGTGTCGGTTGCGGTCGTGGTTGAGGAATCGCCCGAGGCGGTATCGGAGATCCTCCCGACATGGGAAAGGCCGGAGCCGCGGGGAGTATTTTCTTCCGTGCTCGAGTCGGTGAAAGAAATCCTCGGGGCGCCGGGGGAGACATTCCGGGCGATGCCCGCGACCGGCGGCTTCGGCAGGCCGTTGAAATTTTATCTACTCGTCTCCTGGCTGACGAGCGCGGTGGCGATTTTGGTCCAGCTGGCGGCCGCCTTGGTGAATCCGGCCATGTTTGTCCAGGAGGGCGGGCCCGCCATTCCCCGGGAGATGCTGCCATGGATCTTTGTGGCCGCGATCGTGCTGATGCCGCTGATCCTGCTGGTCGGGATCTTCGTTTCCTCCGCGCTCCTGCACGGGGCGCTCCTGCTTGTGGGCGGAGCAAAAAAACCGTTCGAGACCACCCTGCGGACGCTCTGTTACGCGGTCGGGGCGACTTCGGTGATCCAGATGATCCCGCTTTGCGGCGGATGGATCTCCATGATCGCCTGGATATTTTATTCCGCCGTGGCGCTCAAGGAGGCTCATCGCACCGACCTGTGGAGGCCGGTGGTCGCGGTCGGGCTGGTATTTCTCCTGTTTTGCGGAGCCATTTTCGGCACGGCCTTTCTTTTTGTGGCGCTCGCGGGAGCGGCTGCGGGGATCGCTCCGAAATAGTTGGGCTTCCGCGTTCATCTGGTAGCGACCGGATGAGGGATTCCTGATAGAATCCTCTCATGCTGGAATCCGGGCTCATCCAAAATCTGGGGCTGATGATCTTCGGGGCGGCCTGCCTCGGGGTTCTGGCGCGCAGGATCCGGCTCCCTTCGATCGTCGCCTATCTCGTGGCAGGTCTGCTGCTGGGACCCGTGACCGGGTTGATCCAGGTATCGCCCGCGATCGAGGAAATTTCCGGGATGGGCATCGTGCTGCTGCTTTTTCTTGTCGGGCTGGAGCTGAGCATCGACAGGATCCGGGAAGTCGGGAAGGTGGCGGTGGCGGCCGGCCTCGGACAGGTGGCATTTACGGTGGCGGGCGGATACCTGATCTGCCGGCTGCTGGGCTTCGCGGCCGTCGAGTCGCTCTGCCTCGCGTTCGCGCTGGCGATCAGCAGCACGGTTGTTCTTGTAAAAATTCTCTCCGACAAGGATGAGCTGGACTCGCTTTACGGCCGGATCACCGTGGGGTTCTCGCTCGTGCAGGATCTTGTGGTCATCGTCGCGCTGACGCTCCTTGCGGGGTTTTCCAAGGGGCAAGGGATGGAGTGGAAAGGCCTTCTCGTTGCTGTCGGGGGAATGGTGGTCCTGCTGGGCGGGGGAATGGTGATCGCACGGTATCTTCTGCCCCGGCCGTTCGAATGGGCGTCATCCTCGCCGGGAACGCTGTTCATCTGGAGCCTCGGATGGTGTTTTCTCGTGGTGGCGGCGGCCCATTTTTTCCATCTCTCGATCGAACTGGGCGCCTTCCTGGCGGGGCTGGGCCTTGCGCAAATGCCCTACACACACGACCTGCAACACCGGATCAAGCCGCTCATGAGCCTCTTCGTCGCGGTGTTCTTCGTCTCGCTCGGCGTGAAGATGGCCCCGGGAGAAATCGGCAATGCGTGGCTGCCTGCAGCCGTTCTGGCGCTGTTCGTCCTCGTGGGAAAAGCGGGGATTTCGATGCTGGCCGTCGCGCGCTTCGGCTTCGGCGAAAGGACGTCGTTCAAAACCGGCGTCGCGGTCGCCCAGATCGGCGAGTTTTCGTTTCTGTTTATCGCCATGGGGGCCGCTGCCGGATTGGTTGGCGGGAGGGCCGCGACCATCACCGCCCTCGTCGGCATAATCACGATCGCGGTTTCGTCCTACATGCTCCTCTACTGCGAACAACTCTACGTGTTCTGCCGGCGGATGGGATTGTTGCGCATTTTGAGGGCCTCGCAGAAGGAGGATGAGCCGGAAGGCCATGCCCTTAAAAACCATGTGATCATCATCGGCATGAATACGCTTGGGCGGCGGATCGCGGAAGCGCTTCACCGGCGCGGGGAGGTCGTTCTTGCCATCGACACCGATCCGCGAAAACTGCGCGGTTTGCCGTGCCGGACGCTGCACGCGAACATCGAATACCGCGCCGTGCTGGAAGAGCAGGGTTTGGCGCATGCGAAACTCGTCGTGAGCGCGCTCCGGATCGAGGATACGAACGACCTGCTCGCCTATCGATGCAAGGAGGCCGGCATCCCGTGCAGCATCCACGCCGTGGATCTTTCAGTCATGGAAAACCTGCTCGCCCATGATGTCGCCTACTTCATGCTTCCGAAGGTGGATGTGATCAAATACCAGTCCGCCCTTCTGCGCGAGAGGGGCCTTCTCGGAGGAAATCCGCCATGAACGGACTGGCTGTGCTTTTGGCGACCGCTGCCGCGGGATACGGACTCTCCCAGCGGTTCCGGCTGCCCGTCATTCCCCTTCTCCTCGTCCTCGGCTTCGCGGTTTCCCTCACCGGACTCAAGCCGGAGGGGGTCACAACGGAGTTCATCTTGGAATTCGGGCTCGCGTTTCTTGTCTTCTCGGCGGGCATCGAGCTGAACCCGCGCCGGTTTTTCCGCCAGGCGCGGCCCGTGCTGTGGGTTGCCATCGGACAGTTTGCCCTCATCGGACTCGCGGCGTTCGTCGTGGCGCGGTGGCTGGGCTACGGGACGGTCGCAGGCCTCTACATGGCATTCGCGACCGCGGCGAGCTCGACGCTCATTGTTGTGAAACAACTCAAGACCCGGCAGCAGATGTTCGAGCCTTTCGGGCGGCTGGTTACCGGCGTGCTCCTCGTGCAGGACCTCATGCTGATTCTGGTCATGGTTGTGCTGGGGCGGTTGGGGGAGGGCCCATGGGCGATGGTGCAGGCTTCGGGAAGCGTGGTCGCCCTTGCGGCGGTGGCTGCAGTTCTTCATTTCCGGGTTTTTCCATGGATCGAATCCACGCTGCGGCCCGACGAAGAAACCCTTCTCATGATCTCGCTGGCCCTGCTGTTCACGTTTCTCGCGGCTGCACACGCGCTCGGGATCCCGCTCATTGCGGGCGCCTTTCTCGCGGGATTTGTGCTGTCCGTCGCCCCCGTCAACGGCCTGGTCCGGGGTCTGCTCGGCTCGCTCGCGGAATTTTTTCAAGCGGTTTTTTTCGCGACGCTTGGTTCGCTTGCCGTCTTCACCTCGCCGTGGATTGTCCTGCAGGCGCTCGGGTTTGCCCTGCTGGTGCTTCTGATCACCCCGCCGGTCGTGACCCTGCTCGCGGAGTGGCAGGGGCTTTCCTCCCGCAGCGCCATCGAGAGCGGACTGCTGCTCGCGCAAACCAGCGAGCTTTCCCTCGTTCTCGGGCTGGTTGGCGTGACCGGCGGACATCTCGGCATCGAGAGCTATTCCGTGATCGCGCTGACCTGCGCGCTGACCATGATCCTCACGCCGTTCCTGGCTACCGACCGGGTCACATGGAAGCTTCTCCACTGGCATCCCGGCAGGCAGACGAGCGATGGTTTTTTCGGATTTCAAAACCACGCCGTGGTCATCGGGTTCGGGAGCGCGGGCATGTGGGTGGTCAAGGAACTCAAGGACGCCGGCCATCAGGTGCTGGTGATCGATGATGATGCCAGCGTGATCGCGGGGTGCGAGCGCAACCGGATCGCCTGCCTGCGGGGAGACGGATGCGATCCCCGCCTTCTGCGCCGGGCGGGCGTGAAGGAAGCCCGCCTGATCGTGGCGACCCTCCCGCGCCCGGCTGATGTGGTGAAGATCGTGCGCTTCGCGGGAAAAGTGCCTGTCGTCGCAAGGATCTTCGAGGCCGAGGACGCGAGGGAGGTCGGAGAGGCGGGTGGCTTTCCCATCCTCAGCTCGGAAGCCGCCCTGGAGAAATTTCTCGACTGGTTCGACAAGGGCGGCCCAACGCCGCAGAAGGTTTAGCCGCAGATTTACAGGATTGAGAATCACACCGCAGGCGATACCAAAGGAGGGAAAAATGTCACGGCGCGCCGGGATGTCACGCCCTACCGCAGGCGTCCGTTGATTCCAGCCATTTCGATGTCAAAATGGTGCGAACTCACCCTTTGCGTCAATAATCTGTGAAAATCTGCGTCCATCTGCGGATAAAAGGATTTTCCGGCACTGCTTCGGGTTTTTGCCGATCGGAAGGAATCCGTCTTGCGCAAGCGGGTCGTAATCTGGGATGCAATCCACGATGAATCTTCGCCTTCTCGACCCTGACCTGCGCCCGATCGCGGAAAAAGTGATCGCGGGCGGGCGGATTTCGGATGCCGACGCGCTGGAGCTTTATGCGAACCGCGACCTCAATGGCATCGGCGCGATGGCGAACATCGTCCGCGAGCGGATCAACGGAAACGTCGCCACCTACATCCACAACCGCTACATCAACTACTCGAACGTCTGCCTGCTCTCCTGCCAGTTTTGCGCGTTCGGAGCAAAGAAGCGCGACGAACATGCTTTTGAGCTGACCGCTTCCGAAATCTTGGCGTCCGTCCGCGACGCGCTGAAGCTCGGGATCACCGAGATCCACATGGTCGGCGGCCTGCATCCGACCCTGCCGGGACAGTGGTATCTGGATCTTCTGAGCGAGTTGAAAGCGCTGGACCCGGCACTCGTGATCAAGGCCTTCACCGCCGTCGAGATCCGCCACCTTGCCGACCGGATTTTCAAATTGCCGGTCCGCGAGACTCTGGTTTTGCTCCGCGAAAACGGGCTGGGCGCGATCACCGGCGGAGGGGCCGAAATCTTCGATCCGGAAATCCGTGACAAAATCTGCAGGGGCAAGGAAACCGCCGAAGAATGGGCGGAGGTGCATCGGACGTGGCATCAACTCGGCGGACGCAGCACAGCAACGATGCTCTACGGACACATTGAAACCGCTGCCCACCGGGTGGACCACCTGCGGCGGCTGCGCGAGCTCCAGGATGAAACCCGCGGATTCACCGGGTTTGTTCCGTTTGCCTTTGAGCCGGAAGGCGCCAGGCCGGTCCTCCAGGGGATCCCGCATGCGACCGCGCACGAAGAGTTGCGCAATCTCGCAATCAGCAGGATCTACCTCGACAACATCGACCACATCACCGGCTACTGGGTCAGCCTCGGACTCCCGCTCGCCCAGATTTCGCTTTCCTTCGGCGTGGACGACCTCCACGGCACGATCTTCGAGGAAAAAATTTTTCACATGGCCGGCGCGCTGACCCCGCAGCGGCAGACGTCAGAAAGCCTCGTGCAGGCGATCCGCGAAGCCGGCCGCGTTCCGGCGCAGCGCGACAGCTTCTACCGGCGGATGGAACCCGCCGCGTGAGAGCGCTCCGTCTCGGTTGCGTTCCCTACCTGAACGCACGGCCTCTGCTCCACGGCCTCCATGCCGAACTGGAGGCCCCCTCGCTCCTTGCGGACCATTTTGCCGAAGGCCGCTACGACGCGGCCCTGATTCCGATTTACGAATCCCTCCGTTTGCCAGGCGCCCGGATTGTTGACGGTTTCGGGATCTGCTCGCTCGGCCCGGTTTACAGCGTCATCGTCGCCCACCGGCAGCCGCTTGCGGAGGTGGAGGAGATCGTCCTCGACCCGGCCTCCCGCACTTCGGTGAACCTGCTGCGTGTGTTCCTTGCAAAGCGCCTGCTTCTTGCGCCCAGTCTGGTGGAGAATTCCGCGGATCCGGTTGCAGCGAGGCTCCTCATCGGAGATGCCGCGATGGAATTCCACCGCCGCGCGGATGCTTCCTGGAACATCTGCGACCTCGGCCGGGAGTGGACGGAATGGACCGGGCTGCCATTCGTCTTCGCGGCGTGGACGCTCTCGGAAAACGCCCCGCCCGAAACAGCCGGCATCCTCAGGACCGCCGCGCAAGCCGGCCTCGCCGCGCGGCCGGAAATCGCCGCCCTTGAGCCCGATCCCGCCGCCGCCCTCGATTACCTCACCCAATCGATCCGCTACATCATCGGCGAACCAGAAAAGCTCGCCATCCGGAAATTCCGCAGCCTGCTCATCGAATGCGGCCTCCTGCCCGACATCGCTTCGGAACCGGTTTTTGTCTGACCGCACTTGAGTTTATCCCAAGGGAAACCCATACTTCCGGTCAGGCGATTCTTCGTTCCGCCGAAAACCATGAGCCCCGATTCCATCGCAGAGATTCTTGCGCCGTTCTGGCGGACCGATGATGGAAGAACGGCGTCCGAGCGCGCGGCTGATTTCGGAATCGACCTGTCGCTCATCGAGGAAAACCTGCGGCTGACTCCCGAGCAGAGGATCGATCAAAATCAAGCGGCCTTGGATCTTGTCAATTCGCTGCAGGAAGCCCGCGACTGAAATGGAAAATCTTAAAAACCTTGTTGTTCAACTCGACAAAAGCGATTGCCGGTTTGTCATCGTGGGAGGCTTCGGAGTCGCGGCGTTGGGATGCTCACTTCTGACCCGCAACCTGGAGATGGCCTGCGACATGTCGCCGGAAAACCTCTCCCGGGCATGGCAGGCGCTGGAGCAACTCCACCCCGTCCACCGGATGACGCCCGCCCGCCTGCCTTTCACCCGCGAGCAGGCGGAGAGCGGCACCCTGAAAAACCTTTATCTGGCCACGGACCTCGGCCAGATCGACCTCCTCGGCGAAATCAAGGGAATCGGTTCGTTTGAAGAGTGCTTGAAGAACAGCGAGCCGGTCGTGATAGACGGAGCTGCCACCCGCATCCTGACTCTGGACGCGCTCATTCTTGCCAAGCGTGCGATGGGCCGACCCAAGGACCTCCACGCTGTTCTCGAACTGGAAGTCATCCGCGAGAGAAGACAGCGGAACTCGACTATGTCATGAACAAGGCGAAGCTTTGAATCCTGGTTGCTATCAAGGCGGAAACGGATGAAAGATAGCTCCAGCCAAACATGGCGCAAAACTATCTAAAGGGGCGGAGATAGGAGGTCGGTTTATGCATAATGTCAAAAGAGCAAGGACCCCTTATCCTTAAGGGCAGCACTTAGCATGAATTCACATTATTTTAAACTAAGAAGCCTATCGTTTATTTTTCTGGTTTTCTTTTGTGCGGCGGCCTCCGCTGAATCACCAAAAGCTGCGGTTCCATACTATGGTATTTTCCGTGAGTTGCCGGTAACTGACATCACCCCCGAAGGATGGTTGGCACAATTTCTAAATCGGCAACGCGATGGTCTTGGCACCCGTTACGACCTGTCGGGTTATCCTTTCGATACGTGCATGTGGAATGGCAAAATACCCGGCACGCCAAAGCCGGACGGGACTTTCAGCGACAAACCGGTTAACTGGGATCGTTACGAACAGACTGCCTACCTCATTGATGGCCTCTACCGATGCGGATTGCTTTTGCAGGATTCCAGGCTGAAAAAGGGTTCATCCGCAAAAAGTGTGCTTAGCCTTATGAAGAGTCAGGATTCTCAAGGAGAGAAACTCGAAGTCACGAAGGCCGTAATGCATGCGCTGCATGGCACCGATTTTGTTGTTGATGCCTT
>Ga0163199_1001912_pt1 | contig 12858 bp, 13 predicted proteins | sample PL_2010_150m_FD_113537 | JGI IMG/M metagenome (GOLD analysis project Ga0163199, IMG submission 113537) | Freshwater microbial communities from Powell Lake, British Columbia, Canada to study Microbial Dark Matter (Phase II) - PL_2010_150m | ecosystem: Environmental > Aquatic > Freshwater > Lake ... | reverse complement strand
TTGTTTGGGCTCGGCATCAAGCACCTCGGGTAACGCTATCCCGAAAATCCGCGGGTCGATATTGGGCGCCTCTGACCGTTCGCCCGGACGCACGAACGGCTACGAGCAGCGTATAGTCTGCCCAATGTGTCGAAATCATGCGGCAGCCTCAGATCAATCGAGCGTGGTGCGACCACCTGGTGACGCGCGGATATTGCTGGTTCTCGCAGTGATCGCACTGGGTAGCGGTGCGGCGAATGCCGATACGCTCTATAGATGCACGGATGCGCTCGGTTCCGTTCTCTACACGAACGAAAGCGCCAACAAATCGGGTTGCGCACCACTGGGGACTTACTCCGACAGGCCGAGAATGGTTCAGCAGCCTGAACGCAATGTTCCGAACATTCGCTCGGAATGCATTGGCGGGAATTGCTCAATCAAGATCGACAAGAGCAAGGATGGCCATTTTTACGTCGATGGTGCAGTCAACGGAACAAAGGTACGCTTTCTCGTCGATACCGGCTCCAGCGGTGTCGTGTTGAGTCAAAGCACTGCATCCGAAGCCAGCGTGTATGGCAGCAAAAGCGTCCTGATGCGTACCGCCGGGGGTACAGTGAGTGGCTCAATCGCGCTCAATGTTCCGATCTCGATTGCGAATCGACCTCCAATCAATAGCGACGTTGCGATCAACCCATCGCTCGATGAAGCTACAAGTTTGCTGGGCCAGAGTTACCTCAAAATGTTCAAGGTTACAATTCAGGGGGCCACAATGGAGTTGTCGCCATGACCGCCGCGCAAACGCATTTCAATTCGGCAAAAAATGTGAAAGACTGGTTTTCGCCGTCAGCATGGCCGTAAGGTCGCTCCATTGCGCCCGTAGCTCATTTGGATAGAGCACTTGGCTTCGAACCAAGGGGTAGGGAGTTCGAATCTCTCCGGGCGCACCATTAACTTCATCGACGCCGCACGTCCCGAGATCGACTATGCGGATCTGACGTTCACGGAGCAACCAACAGCAAACACGAGGGATTGATGGGGCCGCTGTTGACTTTGGAAGTGAGCAAGGCCTTGCATGACGCGGTGCGCGCCGGCAGGCCGAAAGTCGAGTGTACGCTGGACCTCGGGCGTTCGACGACGATGGTCGAGGTGTGCGCGACAGGATGGCGCTGGCAAGGTCAACGCTTCCCGCACATCGCATCCTGCAAGGTCCGAACGATCTACTACTGGGTTGACGAATCTTTTCAGCCAGTGATGCGCTACGCAGCGTCGCTGGTCAAATTGGTGCCGACTGCGTACGGACCGCCGACCTTTGAGATCGACGGCATAAAGATGCTACCGACGGCCAGAGTCTCGCCCTACGCGGATGCCGAGCGCAAAGTCGACTTGATCCAGCCAAACGGCAAGGTGATCCTGGATACCTGTGGCGGCCTTGGCTATTTCGCCGGGTGGTGCTTGCGCAGGCACGCAAAGCAGGTGCTTTCATACGAGAAGAATCCCGACGTAATTTGGTTGCGTAGCCTCAACCCATGGTCGCCAAAAATCGGCAGTGGATTGACGCTGACCCAGGCCGACATTGCCGAAGAGATCGGGTTGCTGCCCGGTAAGTCGGTCGATGCCGTGTTGCATGACCCGCCTCGTTTCGGCATCGCGGGAGAACTCTACTCGCAAGTCTTTTACGAGCACCTCAGCAGAGTGCTCAAGCCGAATGGCAGGTTGTTTCATTACACCGGAACGCCAAACAAACTTACCAGCGGGCGCGACGTACCCGGCGAAGTGGCTAAACGCCTGCGGCGCGCCGGGTTTGTAACCGAGTTCGATGGGGATGGTGTGTTGGCGGTGAAAAAGGGACGCTGACTTTCCTCAAATGTTTGAATATCACAACTGCTGATAGCCGATGCGCCATGTAGAGGATTGGACTAGAATTCCTCCATGCCCAGGAAACGCTCAAGCAAGACGCAGGACATGGATCAGATTGCCGCCGACCTTGAGGGAGTCGTGGCAAAGGCGAAACCTAAGCTTAAACAACCTCCCCTGAAGAAGCCGAAGTCATGAGCGAGAGAAAATTGGATATTGGTCGCGCCAAAAGTCTGGTGGAGGAAATATCGGCGAATCTTGCCGCTCTGCCACAGGACGGCGCGAAATACGCGCAGTTGCGGGCGGAGGTGGAAGACCTTAAGGCTATGCTTGGCAATACCGATGCTCATCTCCCGTTGATCGAGGACAGGATGAAATCTGTGCACGCCCTATCTGACCGGGCGGCGGTGGAGCTCCGTGCAGACGGCATCCGGGTAGGTATTTTTCTGAGCGAAATTGGCCGTATGCTTGGGCTGGACTGAGTATCCGTGTGTCGGTGGTTCAATTCTGCCCCTGCCACTACTTTCTTTTCATGCACTCAGGCTGGCTTTCTAGTTGACCTTTCTTCATTTTCGGGGACTTTCACGCCCCGGCCTCGATGTAAATGGTAACCTCGCCAGGCAAATCACCAGCAAGAGGTATCTCGACACCACCGCGACTGGTGAGACGCTGGGGCCAGGAGTGGGATTCTGGACTGACAAGCCATGATACGTATTGAACATGAAAAGAATGGAAGGATGGGTGTGCGCTTTCTCATATTGATGGCTGCGCTGACGCCGTTGCTCGAAGGCTGTGCGGTAATCGCAGTAGCGGACGCCGCCGTGTCCGTGGTTGCGACAACGGTGAAGGCGGGCGCCAAAGTGGTCGGCGCCGCCGTCGATCTCGTGATTCCGGACAAGGATGTGAAGGAAAAAAAGTAGAAAGCCGGTGCAGCGTTCGTGCCTTCGCAATGGCGTAGGGAACTGGATGCGTAAGCTGTAACGAACGAATGTCGGTCAGAACGAATACACAAACCGAAGAGGCATTTCGTATGCAGGATTATTTCGTCGAACAGCTGGGTAACATGGTTGTGGGTGCGGGCGTGGTCAGGCTCGACTTCATGCGCATCGAGGCCGGCGATGCCGGGAATGCCGGGCGCCTGCAACCCGGACTGCGGTTGGTGATTCCCCTTCCGGCGTTCGCGCAGGCGGTGGATTCAATGATTACGCTGCGGGATCAGCTGGTCGCCGACGGCGTGCTTACCCGAACCGAGTCAGAGGTGATCCCCGCGTTGAAGAATTGAGGGCGTGTCGCTGCGCCGGAGCCGCCGTGGTGTGTTCGTGGCCGGTTTGCCCGGCCTTGATCAGCGATGAATGTAATCCTTGAGCTGGTCGATAATGAATTTCTGCTCCGAAATGGCATCTTTTACTAAATCGCCAATAGACAGGACACCGACAACTACTCCGTCGTCTATTACCGGGAGATGACGCGCGTGCTTCGCCGTCATCAGCGCCATGCACTCTTCGTTGGTCTGGGCCGAGGTAACGAAAACGACTTCCCGCGTCATGATTTCGCTTACCGGCGTGTCGGCTGACGACCTGCCTTTCAGCGCGATTTTCCGGGTGTAGTCCCGCTCGGAAACTATCCCCATCAGGCGCGGGCCATCCATGACGAGCACCGCGCCGACGTCCTGGTCGGCGAGCACCTTGAGCGCTTCAAGTACCGGCGCTTCAGGCCTGATCGAGATCACCCGGGCCGGTTTCAGCTGCAACATCTGCGCCACTGTTTTCATCGACAATCTCCCCAGAAAAATTGCGCCGATCGAGTACTTAGTCTGCGGCATCCGGCCCGCATTCGCGCGGCTTATCCTTGCATTAATTTCCGTGAACTCGCTTACCCGCCAGGTCTTTCAGCCGCCTCTTTATCAATTGCGGGAACGCCGACATTACCATTATTTTCAGCTCTCGAACGGAATGAGATTGACTTGCAATGTCAATAGGCGTCAAGTACTATTCGCTGGAAAATAAGAGGCATCCGGCGAAACCACTCGACCGGAATCGGCAGATAAGGATGGGCTCGTCATGGTCATTGCAATCGCAATTGTCTTGCTGGTCGTCGGCTCCGTCATGTTTCACATCATGAGCCCCTGGTATCTGACGCCCATTGCCTCGAACTGGTCCACCATCGACGATACGATAGCGCTCACATTCTGGGTGACCGGATTTGTGTTCGTCGCTGTTAACCTATTCATGGCCTACTGCGTGATGCGCTACCGCCACCGGAAGGGAATAAAGGCAGACTACGAACCCGAGAACAAGAAACTGGAGGGATGGCTCGTTGGATTGACCTCGGTTGGTATCGTCGGCATGTTGGCCCCCGGGCTGTTTGTTTACGCGAGAATCGTCGACGTTCCGAAGGACGCGGCGGTGTTTGAAGTCATGGCCAAGCAGTGGCATTGGGGTTTTCGCTTCCCGGGGAAGGACGGCGTACTGGGTACCGTCGATGCCCGCTTTGTCAGTGACAAGAACCCGTTTGGTATCAATCCGGACGATCGCTTCGGGCAGGACGACGTCCTGATAACCAGCCCGGAGCTGCATCTTCCGATCGGCAAACCGGTCAAGGCGCTGCTGCGTTCCATTGACGTGCTGCACGATTTCGCGGTGCCGCAATTCCGGGTCAAAATGGATCTGGTACCTGGCCTGGTAACACACACCTGGTTTACCCCGACGCGGACCGGAAAATTCGATCTCCTGTGCGAACAATTATGCGGCGTCGGACATTACGTCATGCGTGGCAAGGTTGTTGTGGAGGAGGAGCAAGCGTTTCAGGAGTGGGTAAACGGCTATCCGACGTTTGCGCAGTCCATTGCGCAAGTTGCCGGCGACGCCGAAGCCGGCAAATCCCTATTTGCAGTGTGTGCTGCGTGCCACGGCGCGCAGGCGGAGGGTAACCCGGCGATGAACGCGCCTAAATTAAGCGGGCAAGGAGACTGGTACCTGAAACGGCAACTGGTTAGTTTCAAGCACGGCGCCCGGGGTACGCATGAAAATGACGTGTATGGCAAACAAATGGCACCGATGGCCGCGACACTTGCCGATGATGCCGCCATGAACGATGTCGTCGCATATATCAAGACACTGCCGGACAATCGTGCCCCGGTGACACTGAAAGACTATGGCGCCAGCAGCAAAAATCTTTACGCGACCTGCGAAGCCTGTCATGGCGCGGATGGGCAGGGAATACAGGCAATGAACGCTCCCCGGTTGGCGGGAATGAGCGATTGGTACATGGTCACGCAATTGAAAAATTTCAAACACCGCATCCGCGGCGCCGGTCCGGACGACCGCTACGGTCCGCAGATGGCGACCGTGGCGGCAGTTCTGGCCGACGATCAGGCAGCCAAGGATCTCGTTGCCTACATCAATACATTTAAGTGAGTCGCCTCAGGTGCATCGGGCGAAACGAGGAACCAGTGATGAGGAATCCTAAATGAGTTACGTTGCGCATGACGAAACGGATTTTGCCCGACCGGCAGAAATCGAGGAGATGGAGCTCTACCATCCGAAAACGTTCATCGGGAAGTATATCTGGAGCCAGGACGCAAAGGTCATCGGGGTGCAGTACTCGATTACGGCAATCGCGGTGGGGCTGGTGGCGCTGGTTTTGTCCGGGCTGATGCGGCTGCAACTGGGATTCCCGCACACGTTTTCCTTCATCAACCCGAGCAATTACCTTCAGTTCGTAACCATGCACGGCATGATCATGGTCGTCTATCTGCTGACGGCGCTGTTTCTCGGCGGGTTCGGAAATTACCTTATCCCGCTGATGATCGGCGCGCGCGACATGGTTTTCCCCTACGTCAACATGATCAGCTACTGGATCTATCTGTTCGCTGTGCTGCTGTTGATGGCGAGCTTCTTCGTGCCGGGGGGGTCCACTGGCGCCGGTTGGACCATGTACCCGCCGCAGGCCATCCTCGACGGCACTCCGGGCGCGCAGTGGGGAATTATCCTGATGCTGGTATCACTTGCGTTCTTCATCATCGGATTTACCATGGGTGGGTTGAACTATGTGGTGACGGTGTTGCAGGCGCGCACCAGGGGCATGACGATGATGCGCTTACCCCTGACGATCTGGGGCATTTTCATGGCGACCGTCCTGGCGCTTCTGGCGTTTCCTGCACTGTTCGTCAGCTGCATCATGATGACCCTGGACCAGGCGCTGGGCACGAGCTTCTTCCTGCCCGCGCTCGTTTCCAAAGGGCAGCTCCTCGACCACAATGGCGGGAGCCCGGTGTTGTTCCAGCATCTGTTCTGGTTCTTCGGCCATCCCGAGGTATACATCGTCGCTCTGCCGGCTTTCGGCATCGTCTCCGACTTGATTTCCGTCCATGCGAGAAAAAACATTTTCGGCTATCGGATGATGGTTTGGGCGATCTTGATTATCGGCGGCCTCAGCTTCGTCGTGTGGGCGCACCACATGTATGTCAGCGGCATGAACCCGTACTTCGGTTTCTTTTTCGCCACGACAACGCTGATCATTGCCGTGCCCACGGCGCTAAAGGTCTATAACTGGGTACTTACACTGTGGCGGGGTGACATCCACTTCACGGTTCCGATGCTGTTTGCAATCGGATTCATTTTTACCTTTGTCAACGGCGGACTGACGGGCTTGTTCCTGGGTAACGTCCCGATCGACATTCCGCTTTCGAAGACCATGTTCGTTGTCGCCCACTTTCACATGGTGATGGCAGTGTCGCCGGTCCTGGTTGTGTTCGGGGCGATCTATCACTGGTACCCGAAGGTCACTGGCCGCATGCTGAACGATTCCATGGGGAAATTCCATTTCTGGGTCACTTTCATAGGATCCTATGCAATCTACTATCCTATGCATTACCTCGGCTTTCTGGGCGTGCCACGCCGTTACTATGCCGTCGAAAATATCGACTTCATTCCGCAATCGGCGCATTCCCTGAACGTCGCAATCACCGTGGCGGCGTTGATCGTGGGCGCAGTCCAGGTTGTGTTCCTATACAACCTGGTCTGGAGCTATTTCAAGGGCAAACCCTCGGGCGACAATCCCTGGCAGGCAACGACGATGGAGTGGCAAACCGCGCATACGCCGCCAACGCACGGCAACTTTGGCAAAGAGCTGCCCGTGGTCTATCGCTGGGCCTACGATTACAGCGTGCCCGGTGCCCAAACAGACTTCATACCGCAAAACCAGCCACCGAGTAAGTCTACCGGGGGCAATGAGGCGAAATCGCAGTGACCACCGTATTGCTCGTCCTGGTTACGATAATGGCCACCGTAGTTTGGTGGCTGTTTCGCCAAACCATAAACGTCAAGCCCTGGGTGGAGCGACGGCCGGGAAGCGAGTTACAAGGTGATGTTGCATTTTCCCTGCCGTCGGTCAAGGTCGGTCTTTGGGTATTTCTGGCGGTCGCCACGTCGCTGTTTGCGCTGCTGATCAGCGCCTATTACATGCGTATGGCGGGTGCGGATTGGACAACTTTAGCCGTGCCACAAGGACTTTGGCTAAACACCGGTGCGCTGATTCTGAGCAGCGTCGCCATGCAATGGACGCGGGTTTCGGCGCGACGCGGGCAGATCAACGGCGTGAGAAGCGGTCTGATTGCCGCGGGCGTATTTACGTTTTGTTTCCTCGCTGGACAGCTCTGGGTGTGGCAACAACTTAGCGCATCGGGTTACTTCGCAGCAGCCAATCCGGCCAACGCGTTCTTCTACCTGCTCACCGCGCTACACGGCCTGCACATCCTCGGTGGCCTGTGGGTCTGGGTCAGGACGACGGCCAAAGTGGCGCGCGGAGCCGAAGTTGGTGCGGTACGTTTGAGCGTGGAACTGTGCACGACGTACTGGCACTATCTGCTGCTGGTATGGCTGGTTCTGTTTACGCTGTTGTTGACGACGCCGCCGCGTCAGAACAGTTGCAGCCCGGATAACTTTGCCGTTTGTGGTCCAACGAGATAATGAAATGACCGCGTACCAACAAGCCGCCAATATTGGAGTTGTCGCGCAGTCGCGGCTGTCGGAGCATGAAATTTTCGGGACAGCGCCTCAAAATAAGGGGGACAAAGGAACATGACGCATCCAGTATCCGCGAGTCCGGCAGCCGCGCTGCCGATGACTGAAGGATTGCCCGGCTTGGTCGCCGATTTTTCCTCGGACCAGCGTGCATTCAAGAATGTCCCCTGGGGCAAGGCGATGATGTGGATTTTCCTGCTCAGCGACACTTTCATCTTCAGTAGTTTCCTGATTGCGTACATGTGGGTGCGGATGTCCACTACGGTGCCGTGGCCCAACCCCAGTGAGGTTTTCGCCCTGAACCTGTTTGGCAAAGACATTCCACTCATTTTGATTGCGATCATGACGTTTGTCCTGATCAGCAGCAGCGGAACCATGGCGATGGCAGTCAAGTTCGGCTACGAAAAAAACAAAAAAATGACGTTTATCCTTTTGCTGGTCACGGCGGCATTGGGAGCCACGTTTGTCGGCATGCAAGCCTTCGAGTGGACCAAGCTGATTGTTGAAGAAGGCGTGCGGCCATGGAGCAATCCGATGGGTGCGCCGCAGTTTGGCGCGGCGTTTTTCATGATCACCGGATTCCATGGCACGCACGTGTCGATCGGCGTGATCTTCCTGATTATCATGGCGGTGAAGGTATTGCGCGGTGACCTGGACCACGAAAGGCCGGGCTTTATGACCGGCAGAAAAGGTTCCTACGAGATGGTCGAAATCATGGGCCTGTATTGGCACTTCGTCGATCTGGTGTGGGTATTCATTTTCGCATTCTTCTATCTTTGGTAAAAGAAATCATGGCGCACGCACAGGGACAACAACATCCGATTGGCGTTTATCTCAAAATATGGGCGTTGCTGTTTGTTCTCAGTACCGCATCGTATCTCGTCGATTACTTCCACTTTCAGGGTTACCTCAGATGGTCCCTGATTCTCATATTCATGTTCTTGAAGGCCGGGCTGATTATCGCGGTCTTCATGCACATGGTGTGGGAACGTCTGGCGTTGATGTATGCCATTCTGGTCCCGCCGTTATTGTTGATCGTGCTATTGGGTATCGGAACACTGGACGCGGATTACACTTTTTTTACGCGCGATAAATTCTTCGGCCCAGCGCCGGCGTCCACGGCTCCGGCGGCGGCAAAGCATCACAAATAGAGCATTGCCGACAGCGCCTGGGATAGGCGACAGCTGTCGGACGGTTCGCCGGGATTAGTCCGGATTGAACGCCGCGCAGCGTCGAGGATTTATTCCGAGGCGCGGAAACCGCGACGCGCTCAGGAGTGGCGTACCATCCCGCCTTTTTGCTGCAGCGCGATCAGCCAATACGGCGGCGATGACCCGGTTCCCGCCTGTTCCACCTGCGGGTGGGATTTCATCGCTTTCTCCAGCACCGCCTCCTGACTCGGCTCCAGATCCACGAAGAAAACATGCTTGCCTTCGTTCAGCGCCTGCTCGAAGCGAACGAAGTTGTGATTGGGTTTTTCGATTCCAACCAATCCGCCCATCCATGCAGAAAATCCGAGCAGCGCGACCGCGAGGAAAATGAACGGCATCCAACCGGCGGCGGATCCGGTCCAGCCGGCAAAATGGGCGACGCCGAGCACCAGCGCGGAAGCGCACACACCAACCACGGCGCCGCACTCGGTCGAGTACACAATGTCGCGTTTCATGAATGACTGGACTTCGTGCAGATGCTGGTGGTGCTCCACCTCTGCATCGTTGCGGCTGAGCACATGGATCTGCGGCGTTGAAATACCCGCCGCCTCCAGTTGCTGTTCAAGGACTTCCAAATCGTCGAGGCTGTTGCTCACAAAGTAATGCCTTAGCATTTTCATGATCCGCTCCTCCTGGTCGATGATCCTGGCCACCGTCAATTATTGTTCAGTCTAGTGAATTGAACGGGAACCAGTCTCATCATAGTCTAATGAAATAAACTGATTAACGGAAGCAATTTCATTACGAAGCGCCGTGCCCGCGACCTCTGCCAGGCGGGAGTGAAAAGGGTAGAATCACAGCTGCCTCGGAAATCTGAATTTCCGTCTTTACGGGATGACATCGACATGCGTAAATATCTGCACATCAATTTAAATGACCGCTCGGTCAGGACGGAGGAGCTGCACGGCGAGGACGTGATCCGCGTCGGCCGGCACTTCATCGCCAAGACCCTGCTCGCGAGCGGCGCGGCCAAGGTCGACCCGCTGTCCCCGGAAAACCCCCTGATCTTTTCCGCCGGGCCGTTCGCGGGTACCAACTTCTCCAATGCCAACCGCCTGAGCGTCGGCTGCAAGAGCCCGCTGACCGGGGGCATCAAGGAGGCGAATTCGGGTGGTACCTTCGGCTTCGCGCTCGGCCAGCTTGAAACCGCCGGGTTCACCCTGAACGGCGCCTCGAAGGACTGGGTAGTGATCCGCATCACCAAGGAAGGCGCAATTACCTATGAGACTGCGGAGCCCTTCATGGGCAAGGGCAACAATGAGGCGGCCGAGTTGCTGTTCGCGAAATACGGCAAGAAGATCAGCTTCGCGCTGTGCGGCCCGGTCGGGGAATACCTCGGACTGATGTCGGGCATTGCCTTCGCTGACACGGACGGGCGGCCGTCGCGTCTCGCCGCGCGCGGCGGTGTCGGCGCCGTCATGGGCTCGAAGAAGGTCAAGGCCATCGTCATCGATGTACACAAGATGCCGACTTTCCACGATCGCAAGAAGGTGATGGGCGCGATACGCGAGTACGGCGCACGGCTGGCGAAGGAGCCGCAGATCACGACGTTCAAGACGACGGGGACGGCGATGATGGGCGACATCACCAACCGCATCGGCGGGCTGCCGGTGCGCAACTTCAGCGCTGGTCGCCTGGTGGAGGCCGCGGACGGTCCGCTGATGCTCGGCGGCGATTTTATCCGCGAACTCAATTCGAGCCGCGGCGGCCAGATCTCGCATGCTTGCATGCCCGGTTGCATGATCGAATGCAGCAACGTCTACGTCGACGAGAACGGCAAAGAGCTGGTGTCGCCGCTTGAATACGAGACCCTCGGATTGATGGGCAGCAATTGCGGCCTGACACACCCGGACCAGGTGGCCAGGGTCAACGCAGTCGCCAACGATCTGGGCATCGACACCATCGAGGCGGGCGCGACGATTGCGGTGCTGATGGAAGCGGGGCTGGGCAAGTTCGGCGATGAAGCCTTCATGCTGAAAGCGCTGGAAGACATCCGTCAGGGCAATGAGCGCGGCCGCATTTTCGCGCAGGGCGCGGCGCGCGCCGGCGCGCATTTCAAGGTCGCCCGCATCCCGGTGATCAAGAAACAAAGCATCAGCGCCTACGACCCGCGCGTGATCGAAGTGACCGGCATATCGATGATGATCACGGCGCAAGGTGCCGATCACACGGCCGGCAATCTGCCGGTGTTCAACTGCAAGGACAAGACGACGGCGCAACTGGTCGAGGCCAGCCTGGGAATTCAGGCCGCGTGCGCCGCGGCGGATTCGCTCGGCCTGTGCATTTTTGGGCGCTCGGTCACCAATGTCAGCGCCGAACTCATCGTCACCGCCCTCAACGACGCGCACGGCACCAAGCTCGATACTTCGTTCCTGCAGACGCTGGGCATGGAGGCGCTGCGCATGGAGTGGGAATTCAACAAGGCTGCGGGCTTCACCGAAAAAGACGACGAGTTGCCTGAATTCTTCTACGACGAGCCCCTGGCGCCGAGCAACAAGGCAGCGCGCCATCGCAGCGCCGAAATAAACAAGAGCATGCGCGAACTGCTGGCCGCACCGGGTTAGCTTTCGGCAGCGCTTGAGGCGGGCATGGGGAGTGACCTGGACAGCCCCGCGCGGCGCAATTCGATGAGCGCCCCGCGCGCCGGCGGACTCGGTCTTGCCGGAGGCGTTTTTTCGAACATCCGCACCGCGCCGGCGCCGGCGCTGGCAGGCGTGCCGCCCGAGGTGGACAGCCTGTCGGTGCGCGTGGTGACCGACTCGTATCACCAATACCTCGAACCCTCGCGCAAGGTCGGCGCGGTGTCGGTGGATCGTTTCCAGCGCCCACCCTCGACTGGCTTGCCGCGCACGCTACAGAACGAATGGGGCCTCGCGCTGCACCTGGAGTCGGCGCGCGGCGCCGAGACGCGGCAGGTGCTGGTGGACTTCGGTTTCACCGGCGAGACGCTCAATAACAATCTCGACCTGCTCGCCATCGATCTGGAGAAACTCGACGCCCTGCTGCTTACGCACGGGCACTACGATCATTTCGGCGGCATGGTCGGGTTTCTCGCCGCGCATGCGCGAAAGCTGAAACCCGCGCTGCCGTTCTACCTCGGCGGTGAAGAGTGCTTCTGCAGCCGCGAGACCGGCGCGGTCGGCGCACCCAGCAACTTCGGCGCGTTGAGCCGAAGAGCGATCGCGGAAGCAGGGCTGCAGGTCCTGTTCGCGGAGCGGCCTTCATTGCTCGCCGATCACGGATTCACTACCGGCCATATTCCCCTCGAGTCGTTCGAAAAACCGGCGCAGCCCTCGCGCATGAAGATCGGCATGCAGGACGGCATCGGCTGCGCGCCCGAGGGGCTGCCTTTGGAGAAACGCAATCTCACCATCGTGCCCGACGATTTTCACCACGAACATGCTACCTGCTACAACATCAAAGGCAAGGGATTGGTGGTCATGACTTCGTGTGGACACCGCGGCGTTGTCAACTCCGTGCGCGGTGCCATCAAGGTATCGGGCATAAGCAAAATACACGCGATCATCGGCGGTTTTCACCTGATGCCGATGCCGCTGGAATACGTGCGCAGCACCGTGATCGCGCTGAAGGAGTTTAATCCCGATTATCTGATTCCGATGCATTGCACCGGGACGACGTTCTACGAGACGGCGTTACAGGAACTTCCGGGGCGCGTATTGCTCAGTTCGACTGGGACAAGGTTTACCTTTGGAGGGTGAGGCCCGTTTGAAGATTCCGCAACCTGCCTTTTGCTATCCGCGCCCGATGCGGCCGGCAACGGCGCGTATCTT
>Ga0163199_1001909_pt1 | contig 12866 bp, 10 predicted proteins | sample PL_2010_150m_FD_113537 | JGI IMG/M metagenome (GOLD analysis project Ga0163199, IMG submission 113537) | Freshwater microbial communities from Powell Lake, British Columbia, Canada to study Microbial Dark Matter (Phase II) - PL_2010_150m | ecosystem: Environmental > Aquatic > Freshwater > Lake ... | reverse complement strand
TGCTGGTGCTGGTGCTGGTGCTGGTGCTGGTGCTGGTGCTGGTGCTGGTGCTGGTTCGGCTGCCAAATATGCCGCCCCACTTACCCAAATATATCAAGCCAGACCATATTGTCACCATACGTATCTTCAAACTATGATGGGTATCGCGCGCCCATCGATGCACTACTCTGACGCTCGGGACGTAAACAACCCGTGCAATTTTCAGCATCCTGCGGCCAATATCCGCATCCTCAAAATGCAAAAAATAAGCCGGATCAAATCCTTTAATCTGCTGCAATGTCCGGGTACGGAAGAACATGTAACAACCGCTAGGGTACTGAAGTCCCTCGATAATGTCGTCATAATTACAGTCACGCATTTCGAACCATGCAAGCGCGGATTGGAAGCGCGACTGAACCCAATTGGGAGCGAAGCTTCGCAGAAACATGACTAACAGGGTTGGATTACGCTTGCACAAATAATGGCGCTCACCATCTTCGCCAAACACTGCTGGCACCAATAAGCCCACATCGGGATTAGCCAGCATAAAGTGCAATGCCTGTGTTAGCGCGTCGGGTTCCACAAATAGATCTGGATTAATTACTAGATGGAAATCCGAATCGGCTTGCTCAATCACTAAATTATTGCCTTGCCCATAGCCCACATTGCCGGGCGAACACAACAAACGCAGCGACAAATCCGGCACCATGCCTCTATGCTTTTCAACCCAGCCTTGCAGGCGCTTGTGCCAGCTTCCCTTATTCGAGTTATCCACCAGAGTCAATTCAAGACGAATGGCGTAGTTCTGTTTGGCAACTCGTCCCGCTTGCTGCAAAGCCAAAAGCGTGCGTTCCACCGTCGGCAGGTCAGGCTCATACACTACCAAAGATACACTTAAGGAAATTTCAGCCAATTATTATGTATCCTGACTCTCATTCGGCATTTGCCGCATCACGATTCTAGCTGGCACACCAACGGCCACCGCATACGGCGGTATATCATGCAACACTACAGCATTTGCGCCAATTTTGGCGTAGTCTCCAACCGTTACGCGACCAATTATTTTTGCTCCGGCGCCTATCAGCACATGATTGCCAATGATAGGACGGGTGGAGAGCGAGAATTGCATATCGGGCTCTTTAGCCCCCAAGGTAACGCCCTGCATGATAGTGACCTGTTCACCAATGCGCTCAGCTCCGATGACCGTTCCCACAGTATGCGGCAAAAACAGTCCTCCTCCAATTTGTACTTTAGGAGAAATTTCGATCCCAAAGAGCAGAACATTGAGCATGGAGAAAAACTTGGCCAACAGCCCAAGGCGGTATCGATAAAAAAATCCTGACAGACGCAAAAAAACGACCGGTACCAGACGCGGATTGAAACAGGAAACAATAAGTCTTAGCCAAGAAACCGGTCGCGAATCGCCAGAGAGTTGGTAATAGTACTCAATGTCGGATCGTAGTTTTTTCACAAAGCCACTTTCTTATAGGCAAACCAAGCCATCCCGCTGACAACCAGTCCGATAGTTAAAAACAGGAACTGAGTATATCCCCACTGCATCGAGGTTGACTCTTCATAAATCGCTATCGATATTAGCGGCAAGGCCGCAGCTATGGTTATCGGCCAGATTTGTCGGCGACGCATCAAAATATTTTTGTGGCGTGCATACTCTACGACAAATACCAGATAGAGAAAATTTGGAATTACAAATGCCCAACCTAATGATTCCAAAGAAGAGAAATTCTGCAAGCTATACCTGGTCATTAGCAATAGTCCAATATTAAAGACCAAGTCTGACGTAATCAGTACGCGAGCGCTTCTCGTCGCAATGATCATCGTCCCATACACCCACGAAACACCACGAAAAATGACTGCAATCGTGAGAACAATCAGCACCCTGCCAGAGGCCTCGAACTGCTGGCTATACAGCAAATGAAGCAATGGACTCTTGAGTAAAACCACCGAATAACAGACCAGTGTGCAGCCAGCCAAAACCAGATAAGCTGTTTTGAGCATGCACGCCTTTTGACTCGCAGGCTGAGTCGCGCTAGTCAATAGCGGTAGATATATTGTGCTACAAGCAGTCAGAAACAGTGTTATATAGTTAAAGGTCAATGTCCAGGCTGCATCAAATAGTCCTGCAAATGCCAACCCATGTATATCAATTATCCATGAACGAACGAGTAACAATGCAATCGTTGATGAAAGCGCCGCCAGTAAGGTCGAGCCGGCAAATTTCACAAACGCATAAGTTTCCGTATATACCAAATAGCCGGCTAATACATTGGGGGCCTGTTTTGGTATGCTCGACATCCCCCAAGCCCCCACCAGATAAGTAACCAGAAAACATATTATAAGCGACAATGCCAGCATCTCTGGATGATAGGCAATATGCAGAAAATACATACCTGCCAACACTATCACCAGTGCCAGTGGCCCGGCAATTTGGGCGAGTGCTAGATAGAAATAAGAGCGGTATCCATTCAATATCGCAATAACATAGGTGCCTCCTACATTCAGCAGAACAGCCAGGCATATCAAACGAACCGAGGCAAGAAAATCCGCTGAATCGGAAGATAAAGACAACTTCGTGAGTTGCGGGGCAAAAGCCAGCATGCACAGCACTACCAGCACCCCTGTCATCCCAATCAAGCGGCTCGCCGTTCCGCGAAATTGCCAGCGCGACAGTTCATCCCCTCTCTCGGACAGCCCTTGGACAACCGCATTAGTCCCGCCGAAGGTTGCACCTATGGTTGCCGCCTGTGCAATTTGCCGTAGCTGTGAAAAGAGCCCGACCCCTTCCGGACCCAAGCAATAAGCCACCACCTTGAAACTCAACAACCACAGCAATGCAGAGCCAAACACACCTGAGGTACTCAGATAGACACACTTTTTCATATTTATCCAGATGCGTGGGCAAATAAAACTCAAGGATGGACTAAAATCCGCCCTCCGTTTTCTATTCGATTGCTTGTAAGCCGTGACAAAAGCAATCCCCACAGAAAATATGCAAATATTCCAGGGTAAGGTTGACGTAGAGTTACCTTAAAATTATTGTCTACCACGACAAGATAAAACACGATGATCGCGAGCCAGAGTGTTTCTCTTGGTAGAGTTTCTCTGGATTGCCATAATAAATAAGCGGTGTAACCGATCAACAACAACATAGGTAGCATTGAGATGAGTCCAAAGTTATACGCCATATCTAGATACCAGTTGTGGGCGCTACTTTTAACTTCTCGCGGAAGTGGGGCAATATGACCAAGAAGTACAGTTCGTCCGCTTTCGGTAACCCCGCTGATATATAGGCTCCAAATATCCAGTCGCTCCTCTACATTTATTGGGATTTTGCCACTAGCAAGTACCTCAAATTTATTGAGATACTTGCTGCTATCGATTCCTGCGGCCGCTGAATGATATTTTATATGCCAGTAGTGCATATTCAATCCTGCAACTGTAGCCACAATTAAAGCGGTGACCATGATCATAGCTTTATTGTTTTTTATGGGATTCTGTTTTGAATATGCGAATACAATAATGAATGAAAAGTACGCAAAAATAGTTAGGAAAGAAACACTTGCTACTGCATATATAAACATCAAAGGCATCAGAATATAGAATGCTTTCTTATGACTTTCCCATAAATTAGTCATTGAGTATGCAAATGCACAGACAAAAATAAGGGGTACATATTGGAAATGCGAGTAGATGCTAAATAGGTACAGATAGTGAGTTAAAGTGAGGTTTCCTTGCAACCAACCCGACACAAGTTGCATAGGCACAACCAAAAAAAGCACATAGAGGAACGCATGAGGGATAACTCTGTCTCTATCAATAATCTGCTGCCCCAACACCAAGCCGAATACAGGCAAAAGAAACTGAAGTAGCAAAATAACTTTTCGGCGCCCAATTTCCATATCGACACCTGCGAAAATTAACGAAACTAGCATTACGAACAGCATTGCTCCCAACAATGTCAATGCCAATAAGGCACGTCGATAATCGCCTATTAACATTAATATTCCACCGAAGCAGGCAAGAATAGAAATAGGCAGAGGCAGTCTAGAAAAATCCCCCAGTGAATCTACAATCGGCACAACACTATTATAAATATCTCCAGAAAGAAGAAGAAAAAGGGGGAATAATATTGCAACGCCGATAATCAACAAGAGTAATTTTTTATTTTCAACTTGCATTTACACCCTTTTTAAAATTCTCAATCATTATGATAATCTTGATTTTTCAATGTTATCGTTGATTCAAGGCTTCAATGGCAAGTCCATTAACCAAGTTTCAAGCTTACTAATAAGCATGCCGCGGTCAAACTCACACTGGCTGTACGTTCGGCTTCGCTTGCCCATAACATTACGCTTAGTCGCGGTAAGTAATGACAACCGCAGGATAGCGTCGGCAAGTGCTTTAGAGTCGCCAGCTCTACAGGATAAGCCAGCTTGCGCATCATTGATAACATTAGCCCCTTCACCATCCAACATACCCAGAATCGGAATGCCTGCTGCAAGATAAGACTGAATTTTCCCAGGCAGCGTCAAAGAAAATACTGGGTCGGGTTTCAATGTAACCAGCATCGCATCTGCATGCAGGTAAAAAGAAGGCATCCGGCCAACCGGGTGACGGCCCAGCATAATAAAACTCTTCTGCAAGCCCCGCCGGATTACTTCATCCTTGACCCAACCTGCCATACGCCCATCACCGACAATCAACCAACGGATGTTGCCATTAGTCTTCAGTTGTTCTGCTGCGTCCAGAATCGCGGGGAAATCTTGTGACTCGCCAATGTTACCGGCGAACATAATGTTGAAGCATCCATTCCGGATCGGTATTTCCGGAGCGATTTCCGAGGTATTTGTGCCATAATCCGGCTCGGCCCAACTTGGAAAATATTTGATTTTCTCATGATCACTACAGTATTTTCCAATCAGTGGGATGAGACTTTTCGACTGAGCAAGAACAAGATCGCAGCGGTTGTATATATATGTGACTAATCGCCCCACCCAATCCAAAACAATTTTAGATTTAACCCCTCCCACTGCCGACAAGGTTTCCGGCCACTGATCAAGCACCCAAAGTGTAACTGGCCATCCCTTGACACGTCGCAACGCAATGGCCGGCAAACCCACTGTCACTGGGGAGGGTTCAAACACGAAAATAGCGTCAAACTGTGTATTCCGGAAGTGCGAAATGCCAAACAGGGTCGCACTGATGGCATAACTTAAGTAATTAAGAAATAAACTTAATCTACCACTGCCCCGGGGCCAAATCGGAACTCGTAAGATACGCGCACCCTGATAGGAGGAGAACTTTTCCGGATGTTCTGAAAACTCTGAGAATATCTTCCCGTCTGGATAGTTGGGCTTGCCGGTGAGCACAGTAACTTCGTGCCCTCGCCTGACCAATTCCGTGACCAGATCATTAATACGAAAGTTTTCCGGCCAGAAATACTGGCTTATCACGAGCAGCCGCAAGGTCAAGCCTCAGATAGCTTTATGCCAGACCACGCGATTCACATAATCGGTGTAGCTGTGAATAATCCGCACCACTTTGTCCGACACGTTGGGTATGCTGTAGTCGCCAACTTGACGTAGCAACCGGGAATTGCCTTGTGGCTGATCAGCGAGTATTGCAAGTGCCTGCATCACGCGCTCAACTTCAAGACCAACCATCATCACCGATGCTTCTTCCATGCCCTCAGGACGTTCATGTGCCTCGCGAATGTTGAGTGCTGGAAAGTTAAGAATAGAGGACTCCTCGCTGATGGTGCCACTGTCAGAAAGTACAGCCCGAGAACTCTGTTGGAGTTTGACATAATCTTTGAAACCAAGCGGCTTGAGCAAGCATACCAGCGGGTGAAATGACACGCCCATAGCATCAACTCGCTTCTGGGTTCGCGGATGGGTTGAAACGATGATAGGCAAGCCATATTGGTCGGCAATGGTGTTCAGCACCATTGTCAGATTGGCGAAGTTCCTGTCAGAATCGATGTTCTCCTCCCGGTGTGCGCTGACCACGAAGAACTCTCCATTCCCTAATCCCAGACGGCTAAGCACATCGGAATTCTCGATCCCCTCACGATAATGATTAAGAACCTCGAACATGGGACTTCCAGTCTTAATCACAGCATCCGGTGGCAAGCCTTCGCGCAGTAGGTATTCGCGGGCGATGGAGCTGTAGGTAAGGTTGATGTCTGCTGTGTGATCAACGATGCGACGGTTGATTTCCTCCGGCACCCTCTGGTCGAAGCAACGGTTGCCAGCTTCCATATGGAACACCGGGATTTTCCGTCGCTTGGCAGGAATCACCGCCATGCAGCTATTGGTGTCCCCCAGTATCAGCATGGCATCCGGCCTGACCTCAGCCAACATGGCATCGACGGCGATAATCACTTTCCCTATTGTTTCTGCACCACTAGCTCCAGCCGCGTTCAGAAAATAATCCGGCTTGCGTATCTCAAGGTCATGGAAAAGAATCTCATTGAGCTCATAGTCATAATTCTGTCCAGTGTGCACTGTCACATGGTCACAATACTGGTCGATCTTTGCCATCACTCGGGAAAGGCGAATAATTTCCGGACGGGTTCCAAAAACAGTGACAACTTTCAATTTCTTCATATCAGACAGGACAGGCATAGGTATCGGAACGATCATGGTCGAAAATTTCGTTGGCCCACAGCATCACTATCATCTCATCGTCTCCCATATTGGTAATACTGTGAGCCCATCCCGGCACTGTCTCAACAATTTCCGGCTTGTCGCCCGACGTGCATATCTCATGAGACTCGTTCGACATGATATGACGAAAGCGAAACCTCGCGTTTCCCTTGATGACCAAAAATTTCTCGGTCTTGGAATGATGATAGTGCTCACCTCGCGTCACGCCGGGATGCGAAGTGAAGAACGAGAACTGACCAGAATCCTGGGTTTTCAGCATCTCAACAAAGACGCCGCGCGAGTCGCCGAACCCGGGCACCTCATACGTGAAGCGTTCGGGAGGGAGATAACTAACATACGTCGCGTAAAGCACACGCGTCAAGCCGGTGCCCACCCGCTCGGAAACAAGGGAACTTCGACTGGCTCGGAATGCCAGAATCTGCGCGGCCAGTTCACCGACAGTAATCGGGTAAGAGGGAGCAACCTGGCAATACGGCCCGAAAATTTCTTCACCAGTCATAATCCGGGCAATGGTGGCCACCAGGTCATCAATATGAACAAGCTCCAACTGATAGGCTGGGTCATCGATCTGGATTGGCATATCACGGGCAATATTGTGGCAAAAAGTGGCAACCACTGAATTATAATTTGGCTGGCACCACTTCCCGATGACATGCGGCAACCGGAAAATATAAACAGGGACACCCGTCTCCTCCGAATGCCGGAGTAACAGTTGCTCGGCAGCCAGTTTGCTGACGCCATACGGGTTGTTTTTCTCGACATGGACTGATGAAGCAAAGATAATAGGCACACGCCGCCCTGAATTCCGTACCGCCTGGCACAGAGTCCTTGTCAGGTCAGTATTGCCGCGAGCGAATTCAGCCGCATCGTCTGGACGGTTCACACCTGCCATATGGCAAATAAAATCAGCTTCGGCAATCGCATGCTGCAAGTCATCCGCAGTTGATTCACGTCCATACCGCAGAACTTCAAAGTTCTTACGTACTGCTAGCTGGGATACAAGATTCTTGCCAATAAACCCATTGGAACCTGTGATCAGAATTTTCATGAGTCACTCCAACAGCTGAGCATCCCTGCCTCCCAGCATATCTTGAATGTAGCCCAGTTTGAGCAAAAGCTGTTTCATGCCCTCCACATCCAGACGCTCCGTATTGTGGGAGTTGTAATCCTCGCTCTCCGTAATTCGGGTCTCCCCCTCCTCGACGAACTTACCATAGTTAAGATCACGCAGATCCGGAGGAATGCGGTAGTAATCGCCACGATCTTCAGCACAGGCCATTTCCTCCCGGCTAAGCAGCGTTTCATAGACTTTTTCACCATGCCGCGTACCAATAACCTGAAGCGGATAGTCCGGCTTTTCAAACAGTTCCAATATTGCCCTGGCGAGTGTTTCTATCGTAGCCGCAGGGGCCTTCTGGACAAAGATGTCACCATTTGAGCCATATTCAAATGCATACAGCACCAGATCAACGGCATCTTCGAGCGTCATCATGAAGCGAGTCATGTGCGGGTCAGTAATGGTAATGGGCTTTCCAGAAAGCAACTGATCAACAAACAGCGGTATCACCGAACCGCGCGATGCCATCACATTGCCGTAACGCGTACCACAGACTACAAAATCTGTTCCTACCAGAGTGCGGGACTTGGCAACCATCAACTTTTCCATCATCGCCTTGGAGATGCCCATGGCATTGATCGGATAGACAGCCTTATCGGTACTTAAACAAACAACGCGCTTAACACCTCGATTGAACGCTGCCTTAATTACATTTTCAGTTCCGAGAATATTGGTTTTAACGGCTTCAAGTGGATAAAACTCACATGATGGGACCTGCTTAAGGGCGGCAGCGTGAAATACGAAGTCAACTCCCGACATCGCATCCTCCACCGAACTGTAGTCTCTGACATCGCCAACGTAAAACCTGAGCTTTGGATGATTGAAACTCTTGCGCATGTCGTCCTGTTTTTTTTCATCACGGCTGAATATACGAATCTCTCGAACACTGGTACCCAGGAACTTTCTCAGTGCCGCATGACCGAATGATCCGGTCCCACCGGTGATTAGCAGATTTGCATTGTCGAACATAATGTTACCGACTCCCTCTACTTGGTTAGGCAGATACACAACAGATCATGAGAGCTCGATGGGTGTTGCTTGCAACTCTGGATTAGCAGCTCGCGGCACAGCGCAGAATGACGTTTGTACTCCCAGAGCAACCTATCAAAGCCTACGAAGCACCAAATACGGTCCAGTGCAATCTGTCCTAAAACCTCTCGCAACCACGTCGAACTCTGCCAACTCCGGTACTGTATAAAATTCATCATAGTGGCTATTGATGTATTCTACTGAGCATTCTCCGCGCATGTCTGGATAGTTCTCCCACTCCACTAGGACAAAGTATCCGCCTGGCTTCAACACACGAACGAAGTCTGCGTAATACCTGCCAACTCGATGGTGTTTATCTAAAAAAAAGGGAGGCCAATCACCATAGTTAACCCTTCTTTTTATGTCGTAACCAACTCCCATAACATGAAGAGAAAAAATCGCGTCAACGGAACCAGACTCAAGTTCATCAAGATATGTATCTTGTATATCCATGGGGACCTTAATGTATCTGTCTACGTGTGGAGCTGAATCAATTATGTCAACTCCGATTATTTCGTTGGCAAATTCTCGTACAAGTGGCGTGAAATGTTCATCTCCGCAAGCAAACTCCATTGCGACGTCAAAACGCGGCAATCCCAGCCCCTTCAGTAAAGGCGCCATCCCTTCTTTCGGGTACATAAACCATGCTTTTTCAGGGGGAAATGTCAGAGAATAATAATTGCCGAGCTTCGGCCGTAAAATTTTTAGGCGTAAATAGTATTCAATCAGAATCTTGATTGAGTCTAGTTTAGTAGCAAAGGGGCCAAGAATTTCCTTAAGTACATTTTTCAGCATTTTTCTATGGAGCCTATAAGTTAGCCAAAACTGCAGTATAACCAATCCCTCATTGCCTTGCGCCACCATTCCGCCCGGCTGTGGCGATTGCCTTCCAAGTATGTCGTGCTGCCTGCTCCCAGGAATAGTCCGAGGCCCGGCTCATTGCGGCCCATGCAAACCGGTGTTGAAGTTCCTCATCGTCCACGAGTTCGGCGAGATGCCTGGCTAAGTCTTCCGGGTTCGCCGGATCGAAATAGGCCACAGTATTGCCTCCGAATTCAGTCATTGGTGCCCTATTTGACACCAATGCCGGGCGACCGGAGGCCATCATTTCAAGGAGAATATTGGGGCAGTTCTCGATGAACGAAGCAAATAAGTTAACTCGCGCGTGTTGATATGCTGCCGGTAATTCGCAATGCGGCACGTTACCCGCGAGAACGACCTCGCCAGCCAGTCCGCGAGCACCAATCTCGCGCCGAACCAAGTCGCCATAGGGCGGGTACTCAGCGCCGACAAGTACCAACTTCCCGCCCCATCCACGCTGTCGATAAAGATCAAATCCATGGACGACCTCCATCTGCGCCTTGTAGTGATCGATGAACGAAACATAGAGGAAATATTCACCTTCAGGCAGCCACGCAGGGCGTGGCAAGGGGACGTTCAACCGTGGGAAGAACGAGGGCGCAATTCCGTGAGGAGCAACAATGCTTTTCCCTTGCAGCGCACCAATCTTATGTGAAATAAAGTCCCTGGCAAATTCCGATATGAATACCACTAAATCAGCACGCTGCATTGCAGAAGACAATCCACGCTCCAGCAGCCAATCCCTTAGCCACCGGTAACCGTAAGAGTATTTCTTTCGCTGCAAGTGATCGAACGGCAGCATATTCTGGAAAGTTACAGCCGTTAACATACTAGATGGCAATGACCTCGGCAGTAATCCACCTGGTGAGAAAAACAAATCGACATTGAGTCGCCGCACTAGCGAAGCCAAGCAAAACTCTTCCCAAGCGGCACGCTTCAACGGGTTCTCAAGCGACGACTGTTCCAGCCTCTCGATATTCTGAGGCATTCCAGCAAGAGAAAATGATGGTTGGACGAGCACGAATACCCTCCAATTATCATCTTGCGGGACATGCCTCAGAAGATTCAGCAAATAGGTTTGCCCTCCCCCCAAACGAGCTGAAAGTGCATTGATAAAAACGCGCATATGAACGTTTTAGTTACCGTAGCTCAGCGTCATATCCATGGGGGTTCATTGACTGCCATCTCCACGCATCACGGCACATATCTTCCAAGCCAAATCGTGTCTCCCACTCCAGCAATCGCTTGGCCTCTGAAGGATCAGCGAAACACTGCACCACGTCCCCCGGCCTTCGATCAACAACTTGATAAGGTATCTGTCTTCCGGAAATCATTTCAAATGTATTCACAACTTCCAGCACGCTGTAACCCCTTCCTGTGCCAAGATTTAAGGTCAGAACGCCCTTATGCCTGTCTATATAGCGCAATGCTGCCAAGTGCCCATACGCAAGATCCATGACGTGAATATAATCCCTCACCCCTGTTCCATCTGGAGTGGGATAATCATTGCCGAATACCATTAACCTAGCTAGTGAACCTGCCCCGACTTGAGAGATACATGGCATCAAATTACTTGGAGCACCTGTAGGACTTTCACCAATCAAGCCACTTTCATGAGCTCCAACAGGGTTGAAATAGCGCAACCTAGCAACACGCCAGTCAGGGTCTGACGAAACAAGATCAGCAAGAATTTCCTCCACCATTGCTTTGCTATACCCATACGGATTGGTTGGCGCAATAACTGCATCTTCACGAATTGGAACGTCTAAAGGAACACCGTACACAGTAGCAGATGAAGAAAAAATCAGTCTCTTGATCTTTTTCCTGGTCATGACTTGAAGGAGTGAAACGCTCCCAGACACATTCCACTCATAATACCTTAGCGGATTTTGAACAGACTCACCGACTGCCTTAAGGCCGGCAAAATGAATGACAATCTCGGGGTGAAAATTATCAAATACCGACTCAACAGCTGCTTGGTCACGCACATCCTCTTTAAAGAAAGCAGGGGCTCGCTTTGAAATAGTCTTTAATCGGCTGATTACTTCAATATGACTATTACTAAGGTTATCCAGAACCGCCACATCATGTCCCGCATCGAGCAGTGCCGAACAGGTATGTGAACCGATGTATCCCGCACCTCCGGTAACTAAAACCCGCATAGCATACTCTGTATATAGTACCGAAAAACATTGAGGTCCATTCGGTTATTCGTCTTCCAATAGGCGGAGTTCATGCTACCTCTCTATTTTACAAAACACATGGAAGACGATTTCTCTGGGAATCTCTTTTTTTCAGTCGTTGACATCCCCAACATTATTAGAAATATCTCTATTGGGAACAAATAACGCGCATGAATAATTGGATTTATTAATAAAGTAAAAGTAAGGGCAATAATAGAAGACATCAATATTCGTTCACCTTGAGCGCTATAAATCTTAATTGATAAAAAAGCCCTGACAATATTTTTTCCCAATAAAACCAAAATCAATATAACACCGACATCCTTCAGCTTATACAGGTCAACATTTCCATCGGAATCAATAAACGACAATGAACCTAGCTGATCATAAATCCATTGGGCAACCTTCAATGGAGAAAAAAAGAGGTTGCCTATGTAATAGTCTATATTCATATCTAAAACAAACTTAACGAATCCCGAGTGAGCATATATATTCGCATCACCTTCAATAGATTGAATTGATATTAATACCGCCCCAACAGCAGAGATAATATAAGCATAAAGTAATCTCCATCTATAATTGCCTGCATTGTGAATAAAATAAAGAAACAAAGAAAATATCAATAACTGCTGTCTCATCAAAAATGCAAGCACAGTAACAACAATCAATAGCAGTCTTTTGTTCATCAAAACAAGGTATGTTATCCACAAAACAAAGAACAAAGTCGGAGCTTCTTTGTTAATGAGTTGCGAGTAATAAATCAATTGTGGATTAAGAAAAAACAAAAAAGAATATTTTTCTGGTAATTTTGCGACTATCAATATTTTGCATACGAAATAGTAGCTAAGAACGAAGAGTACATTATTAACAATGAATGCGATTGCATCATAATCAATAGGTATCAACTCTCCAAGAGAATGATAAAAGAATGAAATCCAGAAATTCTGGTACAAAATATAAACCATCCAATCCCCTTTTGTAATAATTTCTGAAAAGTGGGGAAAGTAACTT
>Ga0163199_1001908_pt1 | contig 12867 bp, 12 predicted proteins | sample PL_2010_150m_FD_113537 | JGI IMG/M metagenome (GOLD analysis project Ga0163199, IMG submission 113537) | Freshwater microbial communities from Powell Lake, British Columbia, Canada to study Microbial Dark Matter (Phase II) - PL_2010_150m | ecosystem: Environmental > Aquatic > Freshwater > Lake ... | reverse complement strand
CGCGCGCTCCACTCGATGATGCGCTCGATGAGGGAATCATGAGACGGCGAGACGGCGAGACGGCGAGACGGCGATGGGGCGCTCCTCGCCGGTTCTCCGGTTCGCTGATTCTCGGATTCGTGATTGAATGGGCTGCTCATGGGTTGGATGAATACCTCGCCGGTTCTCCGCCGTGCGGGCGAATGAGCCACTTCTCCGGTTGGTCGGTCATTTTGACAATGTGGCCAAGGATACGGTCGTAGGCGTCGTCAACTTCTCGGAATTGGGCTTCAGTGAGATACCCCGACAGCCAGGCAATCTCGGTGTGGACTTGAGTCTCGGCGGCTTCCGTCTCTGCATCGCTGAGTTTCGAGATGAAGGCCGCCTTGTAACGCCGCTTGCGCCAAGCCTCCGCCAGATTGGCGCAGACCGACCGTGACGAGCGCCGAATCTGGTCCGTCAGTGAATACCTCTCCTCGTCGGGAAACGACTTGGTCAGCTTGAAGACCTTGATCGTCCATTCCATCGCGTTCTGGTAAACGCTCAGCTCCCCGTAATGCTTGATTGTGCTCATCGGTCTGCTCCTTCCTTGTCAGGTTGTTTCACTTTCTATTTGCAACCCTCGCTCGCCGTTTCGCCGTTTCGCCGTCTCCCCGATTCAGTGTTTGTGTCCGCCGGCTTCGCCCATGCCGGCAATGGCGGCCTTAAGCTGGCTTTCCGAATCCACGAGGAACAACGCCCGGGTCACCACGTTCTCGCCTTCTTTCACGCCCTCGAGCACTTCGTAATAGTCATCGGTCTTGAAGCCCACTTTCAGCTCGCGCGGCTGCAGGTGCTCGTCTTCGCCATCCACGAAAGCGACGAACCGCTGGCCGGTATCAATCACGGCGCTGGCCGGAATCAGCACCTTTTCGCCGAGTGGGATTTGGATCACGACGCTGGCCCACATGTCCGGACGCAGCAGGTGCTCGGGATTGTCCAGTTCCAGGCGGACGCGTCCGCGCCGCGTCTGCGGGTCAATGTGCGGGTAGAGGAAGGTAATCGGCGCCGTAAAGGTCTTGTTGCCCAGATTGGGGAATGTGACCGCGGCTTGCAGGCCCGGTTTCATCAGGGGTAAATCAGACTCGAAGACCCAGGCATCCAGCCAGAGATGCGAAAGGTCGGCCACGTCAAAAAGCGATTCGCCCGCCATGAACGATTTGCCCTCCACCGCCATCTTGGCCACGACGTGGCCCGCAATCGGCGACCGGAAGGGCATTTCATCACTGGCCGTGCCCCGCTGTTCGAGCGCGCGGATTTCGTCATCGCCAATCTCCCACAGTTCGAGCCGGCGGCGCGCGGAACCCAACAGGTTGGTGGCGCCGTTCCGCTGTTCGGCGGGCGCGTCCAGCTTCAACTGCTGGAGGCCGCGCCAGGCAATCAGATACTCATTTTCGGTCGAAAAGAGTTCCGGGCTATAAACGGTGAACAGCGGCTGGCCTTTCTCGACCGGCGCGCCCGTGAAGTTGACGTGCAGCTTGCGCACCCAGCCGCCGAAACGCGGGGCGATGCGGGCATAGCGGGTTTCGTCGTGCATCACCACGGCGGTGGTGCGCACGCTGTTCGTCAACTCGCGCTTCTCCACCTTCGAGAGTGTCAATCCAATCATCTGCCGCTTGTCGGCGGAGAGGCTGACGCTGATCCGGCCTGGCACGGGCGCGGCCGTTGTGCTCGCCGTGTGGCCTTCGTGGCCGGCGGGCGCTTCTTTCTTCTCGACCAGGTTCATGCCGCACTTGGGGCATTTGCCGGCCTGGTCCTGCACGTGTTCCGCCCCCATCGGGCAGTAGAACTGGCCGATCTTGACTTGGGCGATTTTGTCGTCCTCCGCCGGAGCGGCTGTCTTGGTGGACGGCTTGTCCGCTTTGATCGGCACCAGTTTCATGCCGCAGATGGGGCAATCTCCCGGCTTGTCGGCCACGTAGGTTGGGTGCATCGGGCAGTGATATTTCTGCTTGGCCTGGGCGCCGCCGTGGCCTTCGTGGCCGTCACCGGAACGGTTGCAGCCAGTCAGCCAGGCGCCGCCGACAACGAGCAGCGCACTCATGAGCAGGAGAATAATTCGATTTCGCATAGGTGATTTCAAAAGAGATTGGTTTGAGGAGGCTATTTCTTTTCCGTGGGCAGCGTGGCGGCTGGGGAAGGCTGGCTGGTCGTGGTCAATATCGGCGCGCCCGGTGGAGGCACCCCGATAATCAGCAACGACACTTCCGCCAGAACCAGTTCGCGCCGGGTGCGCGCGTCCACCGCGGCCAGCTCGAACTCCAGGAGCGAACGCTCGGCTTCCTGCAAGTTGATGAAGTCCACCTTGCCTGCACTGTAACCGGAGCGGGCCACGTCCAAAGCTTGCCGCGCCTTGGGCAGGAGCGAGTCCGTGAGCAACTTCAAGTTGCGCGTGGCCTCGCGATACATGAACGACTTGTCGGCGAACTCGACGGCAAGCTGGATTTGCTCGGCCGAAAGCCGCGCCTCGGCGGAACGTTTGCCGGCTTGAGCCTCGGCGATGATCGCGGCGATCTTGTCCCGCCGGATCGGCAGCGTCATCGCGAACTGCGGCCGGACCATCACCGGTGCGGCCTTCGCGTCGGCCTCCACGCCCACGTCGAAATCCGGCACGCGCGCCTTGTAGGCCAGCCGCAGCGCGGCGTCCGCCTGGCGCACTTCGGCCTCCATCGCCTTGAGCCGTGGATTGCGCGCGAAGGCGGCGGCCAGCAACTGGTCGGAGGTCAGGTCGAGCGGTGTTGATTCAAACCGCGAGGGCATCGGCAGGTCGGGTTGATTGGCCATGAGACCCAGTGCAGCCTTGAATTGGGCCAGCAGTGGATTGCGCGAGTCTTCCAGGTTGGCGACCTCGGTGGCGAGGCGATCCTGCTCGATTTGCGCGCGGAGGACGTCCTGCAACGTGACCTTGCCGACTTCGTTCTGCACACGGGCGATCTTTTCCAAATCCGCCAGCAGGCCGAGTATCTCGCGGTTGACGCGAACCTTGTCGCTAAGGAAATGGAGTTGATAGTAGGCACGCTTGAAGGCGAAGGCGCTTTGCAAGACGCTGGTCTCGAACCCGAAATACTTGGCCTGGCTCTCTGCCGACGCCACCTCGGCGCGCAAGCCCAGCTTGCCGGGACCGGGCAATTCCTGCATCAGGCCGGGCATCACCGAGGTGATCACGTTGGCGATGTCGGTCTGGAACGTCAGCCGCGGATCGGGCAGCGATCGGCCCTGCGTAATCCGCTCGACCGACGACAGCCAGTTGAAGTAAGCCGCCTCGATTTGCGGCTGGTTGAGCATGGCGTAGCGCAGAAAGTCCGCCAGCGTCGAGTTCGCAGACAACTGCGGCAGCGGCGGCCGTTGGCCCTGCGGGCGATAGTCGCCCGCCACTGCCGCGACGTCTCGCCGCGCCGCGCTCTCGCTTTGCGTCGGCGTGCCCTTGCAACCGGCGAAGAGAAGTCCAGCCAGAATCACGCCGAGTAACGACCGGGAGCGCCCCCACAGTTTCGATTTCGAGACAGCTTTCATTGAAATTTTCAATACTAGCTCTGTTGACTGCCGCAGCAAATCTATTGTTGAACTCTTTCCGGCTTTATCGGCGTCAGTGGCGGTGCCCGGAGACACCTGCCGACGAAGCCGGCTCGGCGGTTGGCACTGTGGCGGCTGGCCCGCGAAAATCCGGCCGCCGAATCTTGCCGCCGGCATCTGCAATCCACACGCCCACACCTAATGCGCCGATGGCCGCCGCCAGCGTCAGTGCGGAAGCCATGCTGGCCCACTGCGGTTTCTTCCATGCTGCTACCAACGCCAGCGCGGCGAGAGCGGCCTCGACGTAATAGACTTTGACCCCGCGTTCGGCCCGACTGCCGTGGACGTGCATCCAATGTTTCCCGTCCGCGTCAATGAACGGCGCGACCACGCCTTCGCCGTAACGTTCATGGGCCTGTTCGCCGCTCCAGACGACGAGGGGCACGGACAAGGTGGAAACCAATGCCAGCATCAACCCGCAAAGCTGCCATGCGCGATTCTGGGCGATGAGTCCAGCGAGTAACGGCAGAACAGCCACCGCCAGACCGACGATCGGCAGGTGATTCAGGGCAAGGTGAAAATGTTCCGGTGTCATGGCTCGCAGGGATTGCCTGGGTTATCGAGTCCACCTCGCACGCACTCGCGTGCGAGGCGGACAGTCAGATCAATGCTGGTGGCCGGCGTGGCCCTTATGCGCGCCGTGCTGGACGCTGGCCTCTTCGATCTTCTTGATGAACTTGGCTGGCTCCTTGTTGAACTTTTTCAGACAGTCCTTGCAGCAGAGTTTGATCTCCTGCCCTTGGTAGGTAAAGACGTAGGGTTTGCCCATGTCGCCGCCGAGTGTCTCGCCGGAGACGATGCAAGTCTTGAGGGGATAGGGCTTGGGCTGGGCGTTCTTGTCTTCCGCAGCACCGGCAGACGCCAATGCGACGACTGCCAGCAGGACACCGGCACCGACCACACTCTTCCAATAGGGTGTGACATGTTTCATAGTTGCTTTCGCTTGGTTCATTGTTCGTTCTTTTCAGTTAAGGCGGTTTTCTTCGCGGCCACTGAAGTCTCTTCTCGTGGCTGATGGTTGGCGTGGTGGCCGCCGCGCGGGCAGCATCCGCAAAGTTTGCCGGCGATCAATTCGATGTAACGGTGCTGCTGCTCCGGCATCAGGATGGACTTGATGCGGAGAAGATGCCGCACCGTCTCGCGCTCCGAGGCGGCCTGCGCGGCCAACATCTTGCCGAGCAACTCCTCCACCTTCGGCGTGACGCTGTCGGCGCGCTGCAATTCCTCGCCCAACGCCGCGCGGCTGGCGCACATCTCCGCGCAAAAGGCATTGCACTTGCCGCCGAAGTCCTTGTCGAGCGAGGCGAGCTGCGTTTGTTGCGCGGGCGTCAGTCGCAGTTCCTTGGCGAGCCAATCGCTTGCGCATGGCGCGGGTTGGCGCATCCACAGCGCGGCGGAGCCGGCGACGCCGAGCGCGATGATAATCAAGGCGATGATCCAGTATTTTTTCATGCTTGGCTCAGGTTCTTGGTTCAAGTCCACCAACCCCTCTTCAGAGAAGCCCCATCCTTCTTTCATTGCAAGCCCAAGTAACCGGCGGTGAGCGATCCCGCCGGGAAGTTGTCGAGTTGGTTCAACCCGATGGAGGCGAAGAGCTGCTGCTTCGCCACCGCATCAGTCCGTTGGTGAGCGGCGACGGCGGTGACCGACACCATCGCCACGGTGGTGGCGCAGGCCGCGCTGAGCAGCCACGCAGGCCGTGGCCACCAGCCCCAAGTCGGGGTGGGACGCTTGCGCTCGGCGGCGCGGATGCGGTTCCAGACGCGCTGCTCGAAACCGGCGCGCGGCCCGGCGGCGACGGTCCACGCGCCGAGCACGGCGTCGAGTCGTTGAAGCTGGTCGCTCTCGGCGCGGCAAGCGGGGCAGCGTTCGAGGTGCGCGGCGAGCCGGCGCGCGCGCCACGCGGAAAGTTGGCCGGCGCGGAAGGCGCTCAGGCGTCGTTGGACTCGTTTGCAGTTCATGGCTGCCGGATGAAACGCTCCACGCCGCGAAAACCCTCGCGGAAAAACCGCCGATACGCCTTTTATTTGGCAGAAGCTTTATGGGCATCCACCAGCGCGCAGCAGGTGACGGCATGGTCGCCGCAGTTCTTGCAGGTGTGGACCCACTCGGTTTCCTTGCCGCCAGGTTTCAAGGCGAGTTTGCCGCCGCAACCGGGGCAGGTGTGCGCGGGGGTCGGCTGGACGACGGAGCCGTGGCCGGGCTTGGTCCCCAAATCGCGTTTGGTGAGAATCATCACGGTTTTGCACTTCGCGCACATCATCGCCAGCGAGGCGGTGTCGGACAGCGCGGCGAATTGCTGGGGCGTCACCGGCTTGTAGATCAGCGCATGTTTGGAGCTATAGTCGTGACCTTCGTGCTGAGCGTTGGCGACAGCCAGTGCCGACACAGAAACGATGAGCGCGACAGCTTGCGGGAGCAGTTTCATAGGTTTCCTTGTTGTTGAAGATTCAGGACAGAAAATAGCAATTCAGAGGCCGCGGCAGCAACGCGGAACTTCAGGCCAAGAACTGGCTGGCTTTGGACGTTGTGGTGAATACAACGCAATCGCGTTGCACGATTTTAACCACGTTTCCTCATCGTGGAAGGGGTCGTTGGGAGCGGCGGCCAAGCGGCCGCTCCCAACAAGTCAGTGATGATGCCCCCCGTAACTCGTCGGAGCGGGGGAGGAGTCGGACCACGAGCCATCCGATGCACATCCGACCAACAACACCGCTGCAAGAGCGGCTGCCACACTACACAACATCACTTTCATTTGTTTTCTCAACAAACTCACCTCCTTCGTTCAAATGGTTAGAGCGCCTTCTTGATTTCCCCGCACCCCGACATGGACGCTCCGAAATACGGGTTCCTGACGATCTTGTCCGTTTGCAGCCAGGCAGCCTTGGCCATCCCGCAGTAAACCACGAAACGGCCGGCGCGGACGTTTCGTCGCTCCAGGGCGCTGATGAGCGTGGCGCTCAGTTGCTTGAAACTCTCGCGAGCGGCGGCGAGGTCTGAGGCTTGCGCCAAGGCGCCGGCCTGAGCGGCCAGTTCCGCTGGCAGCATCTTCATCGCGTCGCCCGCCACGAGTTTGGAAATCGCCGCGCTGGCAGCCGGCACGCCGTTGAGCGTGTCGCTGGCCAGTGCCGCCTGAATCGTGTCGTAGCTGGCCAGCACCGACGGGATCGGTTCCATCGGGGCTTGCGCGGCGGTAGCGGGTCCGGCGTGGCCTTCGTGTCCTGCGTGGGACCCGGCCGGACCACAGCCGCCACAACTTTGGGCCTCGGCGCGAACGGCCGTGACGGTGAGCGCGGAGGCCGTGATGATCGCCAGCACGGCCAGTGTGGGTATTCCAATTCTCATGTGTTCTATCCTTTCCATTTCAGGTTCTTGCTGTTGTTGAAAAATCCGAACCGTCCCTACATGCGAGCACAACCTTCGGGACTGCATCCGCCGCACTCGGCGCACGCGCACTTGGCCGTCCACGAGGCGGGAACCCGTTCGAACGCCGGCAACCGCTCGTCGCGCAACGCGAGTTTCGTGTTGTAGCTCGCGGGCGCAAAGCGCCACGTCCCGCAGGCCGGACAGGCCGCGCGCCGAGCGGCGGGGCGCGAAAGCAACGCCCGCTTCGTGGAATACTCCTGCGGCGTTACGTTGCCCGCCAGCACCGGCGCGGCGGTCGCAGGCTGGGCGATCAAGGCGGCCTTCGTGTTGTAGGAGTTCGGGCTGGTTGCTTCGCCAGCCATGCAACCCACGGCCAAGCCCCATGCCGCCACTACCGTCATCAGTTGGGTCAGTTTCTTCATGGCGGTTCTTTTTCAGGTTGCTCTCTGATTCTCTGCTCACCGGATGAAACGCGCCACGCCCCCAAAACCCTCGCGGAGAATTCTCCAGGCGGCAAAAAAAGAAACGGGAGGCTGCCTGCGCAACCTCCCGTTTCGAGAAACCGGTTTTCGGTTTAGAAGAAGTGCGTGAGGCCGGCGGTGCTCAGGATGTCGTTGAGGCCGGGGTTGGGCTTGGTCAGGCCGGCGTTGGACATGTGATGCCAGCGGGCCTGGACAATCAGCGCCCAATCGTCGGTGAAGAAATACTGGCAGCCGGCGCCGATCTGGGTGATGAACTCAAAGTCGCTCTGGGTTTCGTAGATGTGCCACTGGTTCATGCTCAACCCCAAGCCCAACTCGACGAACGGCACGAAGCGGGTGCCGGTGATGAAGTTGTGCTTGTAGTTCAACGCAAGACCTTCCGTGACGCCGTGAACGCCGCCTTTGACGCCCATGCCGAAGAGGCCCTCGATGACCACCTCGCCGTTGCCTTTGAGGAATCCGCCGCAGACGTCCTCGCCGATCAGGTCGGTGAACACGTAGCCGAAGCGTGGGTTGGCGAACGCAAAGCCGTAGTTGTGTTGGGTGCCGCCCATGCGGATGGTGGCGGCATAGCCGGCCTGAAAACCGATTTCCTTCGCGCCCGCGCGGAGCGGACCGCCGACTTCCGCCTCCCACGGACCGCGTTTCTCGGTCACGTAAATGGGCGATTCCTTCTGGAGGAACTGGATCGCCTCCACCTTGTCGGGCGACGGCGGATTCGGGTCGCGGGAAATGAGCGACGATTGCTCCGCCAGCGCCACCAGCCCGCAGCACTGGATCGTCGCCACAAAAACCAGAACTCGATTTGTATAATTCAACATGATTGCTTGTCTCCAAACTCGACGGCCACCGGACTGCGCCGCCAACAATTTTGTGCATACTGTGAAAGCACGGGGAGGTCAACTGTTTTTTCCATTTTGGGCCGGGTAACATTCGGCGGTGGTTGCAAGGGCGCGCGTTGAAAACCCGCAACTCATCCCGCTGGCGAGTGTTTGTTCATCTGCCGTGCGCCATGGCGGGCCGCCGGGTCGGTTTGAAAATTGACCTGCGGCTCGCCGGCACTTTAGAGTGTGCGCCCGGAACTTCCGACAAGCATGAGCGACAACGCCGAGACGCCAGAGAACATGCAGCCGCCCGCGGCAGGCAAGACCGCGCCTTTGCCTCGGGTGCCATTCGCGCAGCTCGGTCAGTTCCAGCTCGTCGAAAAAATCGGCGAGGGCGGAATGGGCGCGGTTTACCGCGGCATCCAGGTGTCGCTGAACCGGCCGGTCGCGGTGAAGCTGCTGCCGGAGTCGCTCGCGAAGAACAAATCGTTCGTCGAGCGGTTCCACCGCGAGGCGCGCGCGGCGGCGGCGCTCAACCACCCGAACATCATCCAGGTCTTCGATGCCGGCGAACAGGACGGGACGCATTACTTCGCGATGGAGCTGGTGGACGGCGAGACGGCCGCCGCCAAAGTGGAGCGCAATGGGCCGATGCCGGAATCGGAAGCCGTCGCGGTCGCCATGAGTGTCGCGGCGGCGCTGCATCACGCCTGGACGAAGGCCAAGCTCATCCACCGCGACATCAAGCCGGAGAACCTCATCATCACCTCCGACGGCATGGTGAAAGTGTGCGACCTCGGCCTGGCCAAGTCCGCCGGGCAGGACTCGCACCTCACCGTCTCCGGCACGATGATGGGCACGCCGCACTTCATCGCGCCGGAGCAGGCGCGCGGCGAGCCGAACGTGGACACGCGGGCCGACATCTACAGTCTCGGCGCGTCGCTTTACTTCCTGCTCACCGGCAAGCCGCCGTTCCAGGCGGACAGCTCGATGGCGGTGATGTATATGCACGTCAACGATCCGCTGCCCGACCCGCGCACGCTCAACCCCAAACTCAGCGACGGCGTCGCGCGCGCCCTGAAAAAAATGACGGCCAAGGAGCCGGCCGATCGCTACCCGGACATGCTGGAGCTTTACAACGACCTCGAGCGCGTCTATCAGGGCCTTGCGCCGACGGCGGTGGTCCGCACGCCGGAGTCGCCCGAAGCGGCGCTGCGCAAGATGCAGGGCCGGCTGCGCGTCTGGCGCGTGTTCGGCGTTATCGGCATCTGCGCGCTGGCCGTGGTCGGCGCGGCGATCTGGAAATCGCAGCAGCAGCGGAGCGCGGCGCCGACGCCGACGCACGTGAAAAAACATCCGGCGTCGGCCAAGACCAACACAGTGGCCAAGCTCGCGCCGCCGCCGGCCATCCTGGCGAAGCGCAAAGCGGAGACACGCGAGCGCATCCAGGCGCTCCTGAAACAGCAGCAGCTCGAAGCGGAGCGCAAGGCAGAGGAACAACGCAAAGCCGACGAGGAGGCCGAACGCCAGCGCGCCGCCGCCCGCGCCGCCCACGACGCGCAGCTCGCGGCGGAGCGCGCCTATCACAACTTCCTCAACCTCTGGAAACCGCTGGTCGCCGCGCACAACCACGCCAAGGCCGGCGACGTGGTCCAGAACGCGCTCAACAGCGCCACCTACGCGCCGATCAAGCCGCGGCTGGAACTGCACGCAGCGTTGGGCGACGCGCTCAAGGCGCTCGACGAAAAATTCCAGCAGGCGCTGCCGTCGCTGAAGGGCAAGCCGTTCACGCTCGGCGGTCTCAGCGGCGCCATCGGCTCCGCGGACGCTGCGAGCATCATGATCGAGACGCGGCCGGGCGTGGGCCGGACGTTCCAGATGGCGGCCCTGCGCCTCGAAGAACGGCTGCCGTTGCTGTTGACCGCGCTCGGCCCGAACAACGCCGACACGCTCATCAGCGCCGGCCTGCTCTCGCTCGCCGAAGGCCGGCCGGAATGGATGCGCGAATACTTCGACAAGGCGCGGCTGCTCGACACCACTGGTTCCGCGAAGGCCGCCGCCGAACGGTTCGATCCGTTGCGCGAAACGATGGAGCGCGCGCCCACCGAGGCCGCCGCCGCCGCCGCGCTGGACGAAGCGCAAGCGCTCGTCACCGCCGCCAAGTGGCAGGACGCCGGCACGAAGCTGGCGATTGTCACCAAGCAGTTCGCCGACACGGCGGCAATGCGCTGCTCCGCCGAGCGGATTCAGGACATGAAGGAAACGCTCATGGCCGCCGAGGCGGGGCCGGGCGAGCTGCGGGCGCAGTTGGCCCTGAACCAGTTGCAGCAGGACATCGAGGCGAAGAACTGGAAACACGCCGCCACGACGTTGCGCAAGCTCGACCAGCAGTTCGCCAGGACCGAAGCGGTGAAGAACGCGCGCGAACTCGCCGCCTGGCGCGGACTGGTGGACACGCACGCGCCGACCAGCGCCACCGGCGCGCTGCCGGGAGCGACATTGCGCCAACAACTTGCCGCGCAGCCCGGCGTCACGATTCATCCGTTCGCCAGCCGCGGCAAAGGCAAGCCGGCCCCGCTGGGCGACGCGCTCGCCAAAGCCAGCGACGGCGACGGCATCGAACTGGACGACGGCTTCTACTTCCTGCGCGGCATTCCGGCCGGGCTGAAGAACATCAGCATCTTCGCCAAGGAAGGCGCGATGCCGCTTCTGGTCCTGAGCGTCGCCAAAGGCGGGGAAGGCAATCTGCGGCTCACTGAGTCCAACGGTTGCTGGCGGTTTGAGGGAGTGATTCTCACCACGCTCGGCGTCGGCCCTCCGCCCGACCGCAGCGGTCCGCCGCACGTGTCAGTTGTGCTCGACCGCGGCGCGAGCGCCGAGTTCCACCGCTGCGTCATCACCGGACGCCGCGTCGAGCAAACCGGCGTGCCGGTCATCAGCGCCGGCGCGGAGAGCGAGCTGACACTGCGCAACTGCGTCGTCGCCGCCGGGCGCGGCATCGAGATGTCGGCGGCGCGGCGCGTGCGGCTCGATCATTGCACCTTCCTCGGCGGCTCGCTCTTCTGGCTTGGCGGGACGCCGGCGAGAACGCCGTGCGAGGTGGAGTTGGCCAACAGCCTCGTGCTGGCCGATGCGCCGGCGGGCCTGGTCGGCGACGAAAACTCCAGCCGCTCCGGCCACGCCGCCACGCCGCCGGAAGTGTTGAAGCATCTGAACCTCAACGCGGCACATCACAACGTGGTGGTGCTGCGTTATCCCGACGTGCTGGAGCCGTGGAGCAGCGAACTGGAGAAGAAACGACCGAAGGCGGCGAACTTTGTGACGCTGGCAAGCGAAGAGCCGCCGCTGGCCGCGATCGCGGACCGGTTGCAATTCGATTTCCGGTTGAAGCCGGACTGCCCCGCCGTCCACATGGCCGACGACGGCCTCGCGGCGGGCGTGCGCTGGTCGGAGGTTTTCTTCAACCGCGTCACCACGCAACTGCGCCTGCTCCGGGAACAAAGCCCCCTGCATCTGCGCGGCGGGTCGCAGTGATTGGCAGCCGCAGCCGCGCCGATTCTGAAACCTCGTTTTGCCCAATTCGTTGCCTTGCCTGTGGCGTTGGCGCAGGTAAAATGGCGCGGCCATGAACCGATGCCTCATCCTCTGCTCCGCTACGATCCTCTCGTTCACCGCCGCGTCCGCCGCTGCGCCGGCGGAACTGGACCGCTACAACGTCGTTTGGAAAACACCGAGCCAGAACGCCGCCGGCTCGATGCCCATCGGCAACGGCGAGGTCGGCCTCAATGTCTGGGTCGAGGAAGACGGCGACCTGCGCTTCTACATCGCCCGCACCGATGCGTGGAGCGAAGTGTCACGGCTGATGAAGCTCGGCGGCGTGCGCGTCTCGCTGACGCCGAACCCGTTCACGAAGGGCGCGCCGTTCCGGCAAGAACTGAAGCTGCGGGACGGCTGCATCGAGATCGCGGCGGGCGATGTGCGGCTGAAAGTGTTTGTGGACGCGACCGCGCCAGTCATCCACGTCGTCGGCGAGAGCCGGCAGCCGCTCGGTGTGAAGGCCGCGCTGGAGTGTTGGCGCACGGAGAAGAAGGTGCTCACGGGCGGAGAGCTTGGCTCGAGCTGGACGATGCAGGCCGGGCCGAAGGAGATCGAGGTTTGGGAATCAGCGGATGTGGTCAAGGACGCGGGCGATGCGGTGACGTGGTATCACCGCAACGAACATTCCTGCGTGCCGCTCACGCTGAAGCATCAGAGCTTGGAGAAGTTCGCCAATCTGGTGAAGGACCCCATTCTGCACCGCACCTTCGGCGGCTCGATGACCGCGCCGGGCTTTGTGAAGGACGGCGCGATGGCGCTGAAGTCAGCCACGCCGATGAAGCGGTTCGACATCCGCATCGCGACGCACTCGGCGGTGACCGACACGACCGCTGCGTGGGAGAAGCAACTCACTGGTATCGCTGCGTCGTCCGCCGACGCGATTGCCGCGCAGAAAACAACGGCGGCTTGGTGGAACGCGTTCTGGGATCGAAGCTGGGTTTTCGTCGAGGGCGACAATGCCGCTGTCGCGACGCTGCCGGCGAACCAGCATCCGCTGCGCATTGGCG
>Ga0163199_1001907_pt1 | contig 12876 bp, 8 predicted proteins | sample PL_2010_150m_FD_113537 | JGI IMG/M metagenome (GOLD analysis project Ga0163199, IMG submission 113537) | Freshwater microbial communities from Powell Lake, British Columbia, Canada to study Microbial Dark Matter (Phase II) - PL_2010_150m | ecosystem: Environmental > Aquatic > Freshwater > Lake ... | reverse complement strand
GTCGCAATCCAAAAACGGGAGAGCAAGTGCCGGTTGCCGAAAAGTTCGTGCCGCATTTCAAAGCGGGGAAGGAATTGCGGAAGCGGGTCGACGCGGGAAGGTAAGTGATTGCGAGGAAACGGGCGTAGGTCTGTCAGGAAGCTCATGATTGCTGCCGCACTACCGCTTGTTCACCCAGAATCCCGTCGTTGGATCTAGTACCTTGCTGCCGAAATCGAGGTAACCCTTAGAGGCTATGTAACTCGACAACCCGCCGTTCTTGTCCAGACTTGGCGCATAGAAGTACCAATTTGCTTGGCCTGAGTCCCAAGCCCAAAGCGTAGTTACATTGAGCGGAATATCGCCAATGGTCGGCGGCGTAAGGCTAAGTGCATTGTTGAACGCGCGTGGCGTCTTGCTATCCCCAATAGCGATTAGGTTCCATCCCGAGCTCATGCTTTGGAACACGCCGGACTGTACCGTCGCCCCCACGGGCAGTTGCACTGCGAACGAGCTCTTGGCATTGACCCAGAATCCTTCGCCGCCAGCAATCGTGGTTAAAACGTCGTAACCCTTGCCACTTGCGTAGTCGATCAATGCTTGTCCCACCAAAGAGGGGGCGTAGAACGCCCACCGCGCGCCGTTTGCAATCCATTTCCACACCGTGCTTGTCTTTGTGCTGTCCCCAAACGCCGCGGCGACATTTAAGGCGTTGCTAGAACTGTTTCCAGCAAGATTCCAGCCTAGATTGAGATTCAATGTGGCCCCTGCAAGCGTGGTAGTTGTCGTGCTTGTAGTAGTCGTTGTTGTCGACGTTGTTGTCGTCGGCGCCTGAGTCGTTGTGGTCGAAGTGGTAGTCGTCGTCGGAGCTTGAGTCGTTGTGGTTGTTGTAACTAGCTGAGCTGTGGTGCTCGTTGTGGTCGCAACAGTGGTCGTTGTCGTGGTTGTCGTTGCCGAGGTAGTGGTCGTGGTGGTCGTGGCCGGCGCGCCAGGATCGGGCGGCAAGTCATTTATACTGCCACCGGCGCCGTTGACCCAGAATCCCATCCCGTTCCCCAGCGTCTTGCTCCAGAAGGCAAGGTAGCCCTTTCCGGCGATGTAACTTGAGAGCGTCCCGTTGGTGTCAAGACTCGGAGCATAGAAGTACCAGTTGCTCAGTCCCGCATCCCAGGCCCACAGCGTAGTTAAAGGTGTCGTGGCGCTGAATTGGCTGGGGGTCTTGTTGTCTCCAATGGCAATGAGATTCCACCCCGATGGTATGCCCTGGAAAGATGCCGATGTAACCGCGCTACTCAGGGGAAGTTGCGCCGTGAATGCGGCCTTGGCATTGACCCAGATGCCCTCGCCGGCGCCAATTGAGGTTAAAAAACTGTATCCTTTGCTCACCGCGTAGGCCTCACCACCGTCTGCCAGCACGGGCGTGTAAAACGCCCAGCCATTCGTTGCACCTGTGATCCACTTCCAAACTGCGACGACTTTGTTTGAGTCGTTGAACACCTGTGCCACAGCAATTGAATTGCTCATGCTATTGCCGATCAGATTCCATCCTGATACTAAGTCGACTGCGGACGTACTATTGGCGACTAGTGCGGTCGGTACAATGCCATTCGTGGCGGCCGATGCGGGGCCCGCTCCCATGACGTTTATTGCGGTTACAGTAAATGTGTAGGACGTCCCGTTCGAAAGCCCTGTCACTTCAATCGGTGAACCAGTCCCTGTAACTGCGATTTCGCCTGGGGCGCTCGTCACTCTATAACTTGTGATCTGTGCACCACCATCGCTTACGGGAGGGCTAAAAGTAATGATGGCACTTACGTTACCTGCCGTTGCATTACCTATTACCGGCGCAGACGGCAGAGCTGCGATATTCTTGATTACAATTGAAAGCGTCGCCGTCTTTGTTATCGCGCCTTCTGTGTATGTCGCGTACAGCGTTGCGGTCTCATCTCCGCTTATAGTTTTCGCTGTCAAGACGTTTCGGGTCAGTATGGCTGCACTAGTCGCCGCAAGCGCAAGGGTCCCGGATATAGACTGGGTTGTTCCATTGTCGTAAACCGCGCTAATGCTATAAGTGGCGCTTGTGCTTTCGTCGACTTGTGTGGGCCCGATGATCTGGATCGACGACAGGACACCGGAATTAATTTGAGCACGTACTGGTACAGAGCTGTCCTTACTTATTCCATCGCCAAGCTGCCCATACCCGATCCATCCCCAGGTCCACACAGACCCATCTGCACCAAGAGCGGCCGAGAACGAATTCCCCCCAGAAACTGTGACAATTCCACCAAGACCAAGTACTTGCGTTGGGTCTGGTTTATAGGTGCCCGTTCCCTCACCAATCTGACCAAAATTATTATATCCCCATGTCCAAACGCCCCCGTCTGATGTAGCCGCTAGCGAGTGGTACCTACCCGCAGAAACTGTAACTGGATTGGAAAGCTTCGTGATTTGAGTCGCCGTTGATCTGTTTACATATGTTCCATCACCGAGCTGCCCCTGTCCGTTGTACCCCCAGGCCAACACGGTGCCGTCTGTCTTCTCCGCGAATGAGTGGTAGTAACCGCCTCCAATCTTGGCAATATTCGCGGTCCCCATGACTTGAATTGGCAAATTCCGATTCGTCGTCGTGCCTTCGCCCAATTGACCGTAGTAGTTATAACCCCATGCCCAAAGCGTTCCATCCGATTTCAACGCAAGCGAATGAGAGCTTCCTGCGGCAATTGCACTCACGCCGCTTATTCCAGAAATCTTCGTCGGACTAGTTCGCGTGGTTGCTGTACCGTCCCCAAGCTGGCCGTAATAGTTGTATCCCCATGCCCATATCGAGCCATCGGTCCTTAATGCAACTGAGTGATAGCAACCGGCTGCAACTGCGACCACACTCGTTAGTCCGGTAATATGGGTTGGGGTCAATCTATCCGTTGTTGATGCATCTCCCAATTGACCGTAGTAGTTATAGCCCCAGGTCCAAATGGTTCCATCCGCGGCCAGCGCCACTGAATGATGGCAACCAGCGGCAACAGACTTGATGCCGGCTAGTCCGGTCACTTGCACCGGCGACGACTCATTTGTCTTGCTTCCGTCCCCAAGCTGACCGTAATAGTTGTATCCCCACGACCATACCGTTCCGTCTGATTTCACCGCAACGGAGTGGTCGTTACCGCTTTCCAAAGCTACCATGCCGGATAATGTTGAAATTTGAGTGGGTTGCGATCTCGTGATACCTGCGCCGTCACCGAGTTGCCCGTAACCGTTCCACCCGGCTACGTTGACCCTACCATCCGCACTTAGCATTGCTGAGTGATTGGCGCCTGCCGCGATTTCAGTTGCGGAGTTGATGCCCACCATTTGAACCGCGGTTTTCCGGTTTGTCTTGCTTCCGTCCCCAAGCTGGCCGTAGCCGTTATCTCCCCACGACCATACTGATCCATCAGATTTCAGAGCTATCGTATGTTGTGCCCCTGCGTCGATCGCCAGTACACCAGTCAGACCGATCGTCTGAACGACGTTGCTGCTGCTTACCGTGGTTCCATTCCCAATTTGTCCCCGCCCGTTGTATCCCATTGACCATACCGAGCCGTCATTTTTCAAGACCACCGTATGGTAATTACCGCCCGCTACGGCAACGGCGTTGCTAATCCCTGAGAGCGAAACCGGAGCTGTTCTATACGTACTCGTACTCGCATCGACTTGATTGCTCCCGTTGTTTCCCCAAAGTAAGACCGAACCGGTTGCGTTAATGGCCATCGAATGCCAACTCCCACTTCCGATTGCAATGATGTTTACCAATCCAGTTACTTGAACAGGCGTGGTGCTATATGTTGTAGTTCCGTTTCCAAGCTGACCTATGTCATTTTGCCCCCATGCCCACACAGACCCATCTGATTTAAGGGCGAGCGAATGATAATAGCCCGACGCAATTCCCACTACGCCACTCAAACCAGATACTTGTATCGGCACGATCCGGGTAGTGTAGGTGCCATCCCCCAATTGCCCTGATCCATTGCTACCCCACGCCCATACCGTCCCATCGGTCAATAATGCCATTGTGTGCGAACACCCTGTCGAAACCGCCATAGCGCGGCCAAGACCAGACACGATGGCGGGCGACGACCGACTAAAATATGTGTTGTCTCCAAGTTGACCAGACTCATTTGACCCCCAAGCCCACACCGAACCATCCGATTTCAGTTCTGCGACATGATTACATGCCGACGCGAGGTGCTGTCGCAATATCGAGGTAAGAGAAAAAGTCTTAATCTGAACCGAAGTCGTCACAGACTTAGAAATATTGCCCTCGGTATAGCTGGCACTCAGGGTCACCGTCTGGTCGGACGTTACTTTGGTCGCTGTAATCGTCGACCCAGTTAATGTAGCCGCGGGACCGATTAAGCTTAGAGTGGCAGTGACTATAGAAGACGTCCCGTTGTCATAGCTAGCTAGGACTGAATAAGGGGCGCTAGCACCTCCGTAGATGCTTGCGGGACCGCTGATGGCGATACTAGATAGACTGCGCAGTACCGTCGCAGTCGCAGAGGACGAAGCTGCAGAGCAGTTACCAGCGGCGTCACATGCTGCTACCGTATAGCTATTGCTTGTCGCCGGTACCAAGCCGGTATCGCTGTAGGCAGTTGTTGTCGCAGTTCCTACAGGTACACCATTGCGATATACCTTGTAGAGCGAAACACGAACGTTATCTGTGGAAGCTGTCCAAGTTAGATTTATTTGGCTATTGCTAAATCCGATAGCAGTCAACCCAGATGGAGTTGTAGGTGGTTGGATGTCCGCGCTTACTCCAATTGTTAGCGACACGTCATCTATTAGGAATGACGTCGGATCTCCAAAGTCAGTAGTTGCATAAAACTTTAACCGAACGGTTTGTCCGGCATAAGCGGAAACGTCCATTGTCGTGCTCTGGCGCCAATTCAAAGCAGCATCGAGGTTGGACTTTGTAAGCGTGGCAAGTCTGACGCCTGTTGTTGGATTCTCAATGGAAACGATTAGCTTGTCCCATGCAGAATAGATTGTGGTCTCGCTTGTATATATGTAGTACCAGAAATTTATACTAGCCTGGGACGCACTTGCCGGAATCGTGATGTCCTGGTAAAGGGAATCCGTGGCGTAGTCATATCCACCCAGCCAAGCAACCCAATTTCCACTACGCGATAAGGAGGAGTCATCGGTGATAATGCTGTAGTATCCGCCCTGGCTCCAATTCACCGCGCCGCTTTCGAATCCCGGATTGAGAAAATTTGTTGTGCTTGCGCTTAAGCCGACCTGTGCGATCGTGTGAATCTGCCCGCCTACGGTGACCACACCAGTACGCGATGCGCTTGTAGCGTTTTCTAATACGGAGTATGAGACAGCTCCGTTGCCAGTCCCGCTAGCACCAGACGTGATAGACAACCAACTCGCGTTGCTAGTTGCCGCCCACGCGCAGGACGAGCCTGCTGTTACGCTAATTCGGCTGGTTGTTGCACTAGCACCAAGGGATTGGGTGAGCGGGGAAAGTGAGTAGGAACAGGTGGGAGCGGCGCCGGCTTGTGTAACAGTTACGGTAGTACCTGCTACGTTGAATGTGCCCGTACGCGCATTACCACTTGCGTTTTCAGAAACGGAATAGCTTACAACTGCGTTTCCACTACCGCTTGCCGCGGACGTTACACTTATCCAACTTGCATTGGTCGTTGCGGTCCATCCACACGCTGTATTTGTTGACACAGAAACCGTTCCGGCCGTGGCGCTAGCGCTCGTTGATGTTGTGGTCGGTGAAACGAAATACGAACAACTCATCCCTGTTTGTGTCACCGTAAACGTCTGCCCCCCGATAGTAAGGGCACCAGTCCGCGAGCTAGTCGTCGCATTTTGACTAACGCTGTAGTCAACTGAGCCATTTCCGGTGCCGGAGCCACCGGAGGTAATGGTTAGCCAACTCGCATCGCTAGATGCAGTCCAACTACACGAAGCTCTGGTCGCCATGGTGAGCGTGCCGCTTGAGGCGGATGCACTATATGACGCGCTACTGCTAGAAATCGAATAGCTGCACGGTGTTGTAGGCGTCGCTCCATCCGGCTGAATGTTGGTATACGCGACTTGGGAAGTCGCGGTCCATGTATTGCTCCCAGTTGTCCAATTGTTCGCTATATCGTAATAGCCGTCATAACTTCCACCCCATCCCATATTGACGTGCACCATGTTGGTTGCACCGGTTTGATAACCGTCTACTACGATTGCATGCCCACTGTTAGTATTGTTGGTCATTGTGAACAGCGCGGGTCGTGGGGGCGCTGCGTCGATTTCTGCTTTTATTACAGTGAAAAATGCCGGCGCCGTATAACTGCTCCGTTTTATTTTTTGAATGATGTTCTTGTATTTAAAGTAGGTGGGAAGCACTGTTGTCACGCTGCTTGCGTAAGCGCCAGAGCCTGAACATCCATAATTCATGTCGAAGGCGATGCCGACGTCAGACATTAAGCGCGCCACCGCCGCGACTTGAGTGCTGGTGCTCGTGCTGGTTAAGCTCGGCGGCATGTCGGTCCAGCTGTATGTATGACTAAAGTTGGCCGTGAGAGTCTTGCTCGCCGCTCCGCTTGGCGGAGACCAAGTATAGGAATGACTGCCAGCCCCGCTATCAGGCCAGTTCCAGTATTTCAATATTTGCGCGGTGGCGGTCGCTACGCAGCCGGTCAATGTATGCGTGCAGCTCGAATCAGATGGGGTATAGGCGTTGTATGTATAGGGAGCCGTTCTTGTGGATCCTTGGTTCCAAGTTGTTGCCAGTAAGGGACCGGCTACCACACTAGTACCTGTAGCGGCTCTACTACTGGTAGTCGCGCCTCTACTGATGGCAGCATCAAACGTCGCTGAAGTGGTCGGTGCGCCGCGAGCGTCTGCTGAGCGAACAAGTGGGTAAAATTCGTCTTGTGGGCGATTAAAGAATATCCACGCTTTTCCTGCGGCGCTCTGTTTTTTGAGTTGCTCAATTGGCGCGCTAGGGTCCTTGGTCAACAATTCCTTTGCATGAGACTGCAACTGTACGTGGACGGAGTGAATCTCCGGAAGAATCCAGGACTCGACGGAGTCGATTTCATTGACCCTGTTCGGATCAAAATGTGAGGCATCCGAGTAAAGCAATACTGGGCTAAATTCATCGTTGTAAGCTATCAGCAGGTGGCCGGATGGATTTACTGTCATGTGATATGCCACTGGCGCTTCGTTGTAATAGATAAGTTGAACGCCAATAATTTCTGGTGCAGCCACACCATTCCAGGAGCCATGCAACGATATGTGATTGGTCATAAAATTTTGTGCGACCAATCGTGCGGTTGCTTCCGGTACTGGCGCCGCATGCACTCCCGCAATCACGCCAAGAGCGAATGCCCAAGTACTGGCATATCGTAGAAGACGATGCGACCATGTGCGGGCCATGACTGTTAGCCTCAATCCAGCGTCTTAAATAGGAGGTCTTCAGGGGACAGAATTTCAAGCTTAATGTTTCTTGAACAAGCATTGGAAACCGGTAAGTCAATTCCTACAACTCTTCCCTGCATATACGCCTCACTATTGGGGCGGCTGCGATACGAATTAATTGTTTCAAATAGAGGCGTGTTCCTCCCCGAAACAGCCCAGATTTCTAAAGCCTTGTTCGTTGTCGTATCTTGTAAAGTGAATTTTTCGTATGGCAGGGAAGGAAAATGCGAATGATCAAATACGTTTGAAAAGTCAATTCGACCTTTTACGAAAACGACCTTACCTTCACAAGCCAAAGATGATTCGCATTGACCCGGCACTTTGCAAATGGCAAACAACTGCTCGACACCAATGTAATTGCTTTCGAACCTCGACCGCGTCAACGTGCCGCACCCCAAAGCAAAATTGGCGACGGCGAGACATAATCCACCAACTAAAACTCTATTTTGCATTCCAGCTCTTGTAGGAACTGATTTAGGTAAGCGTTGGACCGAGCGAGGAATTACGTGCGACGCGTTTTCACGTCTTGTACACCTTGAATTGCGTTGGTTGTGAGGCACGGGGGGCACGCGCTTTCAATACTCGGGAGTCATAGTGTGAAAGGATGCGGCACATTTACTGTGAGCGTAGGGGGCGACGCCAGTAAGGATATGCGGCGCCGATGAAATCAAGAAGAGTGGCAAGTAAAACACAATGCTCATCAGAGCCTTCTGATCCTGGCGAAGAGGTCAAACGAATCCGACGACACTGCGCCATATTGCTTGAGTCGTCAATAGACCAAACAGCTGATTCAACTTGAAAAATGGCTGTTTCGTTGATTCACGTCAAGTGAGCATGGGTGATGGTTCCCATTATCAACCGTCGGGAAGCTGGCCAGCCTTTCAAGCGTTACCAGCGTAAACTTACTGGCGTCCGACTCTCAATTCCGAGGCGTCGCCGTTAAGAATAGCCACATCATCCTAGCCGCCGGTCGCATCCGATGCGCCCAATGCCAAGCGAAGTCAAAACGGACCCTGCAGCAGTGCCGTGCTCTGGCGACGAAGGGGAAGCGTACTTGTCGTTTCCACGACAACACAGCTATGGATCGTTGCACCGAAGATCCGTGTGTCGGTGGTTCAATTCCGCGATTAGCCACCGCTTTATCTTCATGCAGTTAGGCTGGGTTTCGGGCTGGTCTTTTGCGTCTTTAGCGGGTGTCATACCGAAAGTTCGCGGGCCAGCATGGCGGTTCCGGTCATCGCCCGATAGCCAGCCTCATAGATTCATCGACCAATTGAGGGTACTGCACCCTTCTAGCGGGTAGCTGAAAAGATACCGAAAATGGGCGCTGCAAAAGCACGCAAGCAAGCCGTTGGGTCTATTGCCCCTACTGCTTCGATGGGGTATCGTGACTGAATTCGCGGCAGCGGTCTGCTCGTGGTTATCATTCTCGAAAACGTCAAAGAGGTCGTATCGCTCATGTTTTGGCACGCGACTGCCAAGGGCTATATTAGTTTGGGCGGCATCGTGAAGGTATCCGCGTTAGCCGCAATAACAACCAGCGCAAAGTTACCAAAGAATTCCCGACTTCCTCCAAAATCGTAAAGATAGAAGCAAGAATTCGCAAATATTGCGGCAACGAACTCCCCGAGACTACTACAGCGCATACCCCAGCTATGTGTAGGGGTGAGTGACCAATCAGGCGCCGGCGATTGGCACCAAGAGAAACAGTACTAAGGCGAACGCGGGAGAAACTAACGTCGACACACTCGGTGAAGCAAGGGAGATCGTCCGGCATAAACTAAAATCCCACTCGCCCGTGTAAGTTCAATTTAGGGGGAAGTAAAATGATAGTTCACATCACAGTTGTGCTAATTCTTTTTTCCGTATTGTCTACTGCATCGGCTCAGGAGTTGACAGGTGTGAGGGTTGAGCCTCAGGAAATTACGGTCGGCAAGTCCGTACAGATAACGGTAGATTTCAAAGGCCCAGGTAATAACGCAACGTGCGGGATATTGTTGAACTTCGGCGACGGTGGTTCTGAGTATATTCGGATCGAAGAAAACAAACTTCCGCTTAGGCTAGCCCACACCTACGACAGGGTTGGCATTTTTCCGGTATCTGCGGAAGGGCAGACGAAGTTCCGAGGATTTAACACCTCCCTTGCATGTGGGGGTCCCGCCCGTTCGGCCGCCGTAAGCGTTCGGGCAGAGGACTTTGCGGTAAGAGAAGCGGCTGAGCAGGCTGCAAAGGAAGCTGCCTTCAAGAGAGCCGCGACTGAAAGACAAGCGGCCGAGCACGCCGCTGAGCAGGCGACTGCACAAAGAATTGCCGCCGAGCAAAATGCGAGAAAGGCTACGGTTGAACGTTCCGCGACAGAGAGGTCTGTTGAGCGAGCCACAGCTGATCGTCGCGCAGCGGAGAAAGCCGCCACGACCGCGGCTTCGGCAAAGGCCGCAGCCGAGCGAGGAGCTGCGCGACAGGAAGCAGCGCGGCAGTCAGCGGAAAAGTCGACGGCAGATAGACTGGCAGCCCAGCGGGCGACGAAATCAAATGATAGCAATGAACCTAGCGGTTCGTTGCCGCCGGAATCAGACGCACAAAAAAAACCGGCTAAGATCAAGGCGCGGTCGGCGATGGATTTGTAGCGATACGTTCAATTTTAGGGAGCAATGCGATGGCATCAACCAAGGTTGTCGAAGAGTTTTTCTTAAGGATTTTCAAAGTCACCGTTTTACTATTTATGGGATTGGCATTGATCGCGATCGTCTTTTTTGTAGCAACCGCTGGCTACCAGTACTCTCAATCTCCCAAAGACCCTGCTCCCGCCCAAAAAGCCCCAGAAAAAGTGATTAGTCTTGATGACCTAAAGGCATACTTAATAGAGGCGGAAAAGCGCAAGAATAGTAAGGAGGAGGCGCCAAAGCAGCGACCTGGCGACCATAAGGCGTCATTGCAATTTCAGGAAAACGCGACAAAGCTTTTTCGCTGCTCTGGAAAGTTTGCTGAAGACGTCGGTGCGGATGTAGAGAAGGGAGATGACGCACAAAAATTGGAGAATCTGCGTGCTGGCATTGAGGGAGCAGCGGAGAGTCCATTTCGCGGCGAGCCTTGGGTCAAAGCTGCCGTAGATTTTACGTGTAACGTCTTGGCGGATAATTCGATAATCGCTCTAAAGAAAGAAAAGAAAATTGGCTCGGTCTTCCTTCCAACGCTAAATTTTCATACTAGTGCATGGGATAAAATCCAGACTGACAAACGACAATTCGAGCAGAGCGAGCAGCAGCGAGTTGCAGCCGAGCGTGCATCCGAGGCAATGCGCGTCGGCTTGGCGAAAGCATCAGCGATTACGCACTTGATAGCGGCTGGAAGCGCCTTCGGCCTATTTATGCTCCTTGCCCTGTACCTTTTGGGCGCAAAGGTCGAAAGCGATTTGCGAGATATAAACGACGCCATTCGACAGGCTCGATAACCAGAGACCAATTCAACATGCATTTCAACCCAGCTCTTTCGTAGATATGCGCGTTTGTGGAGACTGATCATGGCGACCAGGATTTCAATGAAACAAAGAGAAACGGGAATTATGAAAGACGGATACTACGGTTTTTCATGGACGACATTGCTTTTCGGATTTTTTCCTGCGCTATTTCGCGGTGACTTCATAACGTTCATAGGTGGCTTTGTCATCACCGCAATCATAGCCTTAGTTACGTTTGGTATCGGTGCTCTCTTCATCAATCTAGTCTGGGCATTTATGTATAACAAGTACTTCACGCGAAAGCTCCTTGAGCGCGGCTACGCATTTGCTGGAAGTGAAGGTGACAACGCACTTGCTGCATCCAATCTAGGTGTAATTGCTCCGTCTAACCCGTGAGTGATACCCCGGGCCTGCCGAGAAACTGCGTCGTGGGGTCTGGGACAACCCTTTGACCAAGTGGTGCTTCTTTGCGCCATCGCTCGAACTGCAAGCTGGGACGTGGCTTTCCGGGTATATCGCGAGTAAGGGATAGCACGATTTCGCACCACCAGAACGATAGCGTAGGCAAACAGGCCATACATGATCAGCGTTGCCGCCAATTGGCTGAGTTGGTCCTTCATTGCAGTTTCGCCACGACACGCTTGATGCGCCGGCGCCGTTGCACTGTAGCTCGAAGACATACCTGTTGCTTGTCGCGCTACTGAGATTCCCGCCGCCGCCGTAGGTCATGTTAAAAGCAGCGTCCGGTCGAAACCGGGCGTTCAGGGCAACGAAATATCTAGGACCACACGCCCTACGCGTCGAACAGATCCCGAACCGGCACCTTCAGGCCGCCCGCCAGGATCCCGCTACATCGTCGAAGCGCGGTGCAGTGGCGGACGAATGAAGCCGTGAAGGAGAAAAATAGACGGGGTAGTCGCTAAGCCGCTCCGGGCTAGTTTTTCCGCCGCAGTTGATCGCACAGACGCTTGACGTGCTCGACCACGAACTCGCGATCCCGCGACGTTATGCCGTCAAGCCATGCCGAGATTCGGATCGCTTGATCCGTTGGTTCGGTCGAAGACGCCGATAGCAGATCCGCCGTACGCGACTTCAGCACCTTGGCGAGTTGGTCAAGAGTAATCAGCGAGGGGACCGTTACCCCGCGCTCGAAGCGTGAAATCGTCTCCGCATCCACTCCGAGGCGCTCCGCGAGCTGGTCCTGCGTCCAAGCAATCGCTTTGCGACGATCCGCGATCCGTTTTCCAAGACGCTTCCCGAGCTGCCGGCGAACGCTGATAGTGTCAACCATATCCGTTGCCTCCATAAACAACAGCCATGGTTGATCTGCGTGGCGAATTCAGGAAGGACGTGATATGTTGATAGGCAACAAATACGAGCGACTATCATTGGAAGCACGATGGACTGGGTGATCGGTATCTACCTCGCGATCGGGGTCCTGAAGACACTCGGTCGCCTCGGCAATCCAAATCCCGCCCTAAAGCCGATTTGGATGACGCTGGAAACGAACCCCTTGAAGGCAGCCTTTTACTTCACGCTGCACGTCATTGCCTGGCCGTTCGCGAATAAATAGCCATGACCTTTTTGCTTACCGCAATCGGTGTGGTCATGTGCATCGGGTTGGCGTTGGCCGGTTATCTCGTGCCGATGATCGTCGGCGGCGTAATTGGCTCATTCACGGGGATTGCGGGATTTGGCAATGCGATGAACGGCGCGATCCCGGGTGCGATTGTTGGTGCGGTAGTTGCAATAGCAATGAAGAAATAGCGATCGAAGATTGGTACAGAAGGCCTGATAGTCATGACCAAATTACGAACGCACTACGACAATTTGCAGGTCGTGGAAAAGGCGAGTATTGAGGTAATTCGCGGTGCATACCGGCACCTAGCGCAGAAGTGGCACCCCGACAAGAACCCGGAAAATCAGGAAACTGCCGAAAGAAATACCAAAATCATCAATGAGGCATTCGC
>Ga0163199_1001905_pt1 | contig 12883 bp, 10 predicted proteins | sample PL_2010_150m_FD_113537 | JGI IMG/M metagenome (GOLD analysis project Ga0163199, IMG submission 113537) | Freshwater microbial communities from Powell Lake, British Columbia, Canada to study Microbial Dark Matter (Phase II) - PL_2010_150m | ecosystem: Environmental > Aquatic > Freshwater > Lake ... | reverse complement strand
TCTCTGTGTAACCGGAATTATTGATTGAATCAAGCCACATGTATTCGAAAATCCAAAATCCAAAATTCTTTGTTCCTACCGAAATGTCTATATTTGCCGCATGAATCTTATGCTAAAGACTTTTTTCGTTTCATTGCTGTTGCTGGGATGGATGATATCAAGCGGCCAAGAGATGGGTGGTATGAACAGAGGTTCTCAAGGACAACGTTCAACTTCCGGTGGCCAAAAATTGCAAAAGGGAGCCAAAGGAGCCAAAGGAGCCAAAGATTCCATCGTTTTTAAGATGCATGAATACCTGCTGATTGAAGATCTCACCCGTATCAAAGAGGTAAAAGTAGATACTTCTATCATCGATGCGCACATTTACAACCCCGTTTACAAAAATTCATTGTCGGTCCAAAGCCTAGGAAATACAGGTGCTTCTTACCAATCCGGTGATTTTTTCAAGAGAAGAACTCCCGAAAACGAGTTCCTTTTCCAACGTAACTATTTAGACTACGGCTCATGGCCTGGCGGCGTCAAATTTTACAATGTCACAAAACCCTACACCCTTCTCACTTATGGTCAGTGGTTCGCCAACAAACCCAAAGGGGAGACGATCCTGAAGGTGTTGCACACCCAAAACATCAACAAAAACATCAATTTCGGATTTTATTACAACTCCATCGGTTCGCAAGGCAAATACCTGAACCAGGAGGCAAAAGATCGCAGTGTGGGATTCTTCTCAAGCGGCAATTTTGACCGGTACGATTATTGGTTTTCCTTGGGAAAGAACAGATTTGAGAATCAGGAAAACGGGGGACTGCCGAATCCCAAAGACATCGAAAATCCGGATATCAAACCCGAAAACATCACTGTCTGGCTCACTGATGTAAAGTCGATCAACAACAATGTTTTTGGCACTTTCACTCACCAGTTCAAACTGGGTACATGGAAAGAGGTGAAAGATGAAAAGAAAAAGGAGATTTACAATGTGTTCATCCCCCGGGTTGCCCTCACTCACGTTCTGGATATTGAAAAATCCACCCGCCTCTACACTGAAGCGGAACCCAATCCATCCTATACCTACACCACAGATCAGGGTACCGTTTATTTCTATGGGAAAGACAATGTACCCTACATCAACAAAGTGACTGGGTCGGCCAAAACTCCAGCTACCATCGACAGAGCCGGTCAGACGATCGTTTCAAATCGTTTTGCACTCAAATTCATGGAGGCACCCGATCGCAAATATACTTTTGGCAAACAAGTTTTTATATCCAACGACCTGGTAAACCTTTATCTACCCCAACAGGATCTTGTGGCTGACAGTGTTGGGGTGATGCATCCCCCATTGGGACTAACCCAGTCCCGCAACTACTCAAACACATACATTGGCGGATCTGCTTACCGCACAGATGGCCGGTTCTGGAGTTGGACCGTAGCCGGAAAGTCTTACATACAGGGTCGCAACGCGTTGGATTATGAGCTTTCGGGATCCATCGAAAAGCCGCTCAGGGCAAAAAAGGATACCTCATTTATCAGGATATTTGCCAACATGTCTAACCGGACACCCAACTATTTTTTGGAACACTACTACTCCAACCATTACAAATGGGAGAATGCTTTTGACAAGACCTATTCCTTAAGGGTTGGGGCTAATTTGGACAAGCCGGGATGGAGGCTCAAGGCAGCGGTCAATTACAGCATCATCAACAAATACGTCTTCTTCAACGAAAAAGCTTTACCGGAGCAGGCAAAATCTGAATTCTCCGTAATCTCCGCCATGGGGAACAAAGATTTTAAATTCGGCGGACTGAATATTCGGAACTGGGTGGTTCTCCAGCACACCACAACAGATTTGTACCTTGCCTTACCTAAGGTCAGCATTCGAAATTCGACCTATTACGAAGGCATGTATGCGAAAGTTCTGCTCTTTCAATTTGGATTGGACACCCGATATGAAACTTCCTATTATGCTGATCAGTATGCACCGGCAACAGGTATGTTTTACCGCCAGACCAAGGATAAAATCGGTGATTATGCCTGGATTGACGTTTTTATCAACTTGAAGATCAAACGGACAGCCTTCTACCTGAAATATACCAATCTTGCCACGCAGTCTGTCAAAGGAGGCTATTACACTTCGCCTGGCTATCCTGCCCCAGTATCCACCATGTTGTTCGGACTCTCCTGGTCATTTTACAACTGAACATCATCAAAGAAAATATCAACCAATTCGGCTAGCATCATAGCCGTTGCACCCCAGATAAAATAGCCATTTATTTCATATCCGGGCACTTTGATTCGTCCGGTTCGGGTCTCCATCTCCTTCTCGCACTTGCAGGCTGAATCCATCAGATCCTCGAGAGGAATAAAAATTACCTCATCCACTTCAGAGGAGTCGATCACCACTTCAGGGAATTCATTCAACCAGCCCACCACCGGTGTGATCAGGAAATCACTGATCTGCACATAGACAGCACTTAGTCGACCAAGCACTTCAACTGTATTGGCATCAACTCCAATCTCCTCCTGGGCTTCCCGTAAGGCTGTCTGAACCAGGTCGGCATCCTCCTTTTCCCGCTTTCCTCCCGGGAAAGCGATCTGTCCGGCATGATTTTTCATGGTTGAAGGCCTTCTGATCAGACACATGTTTATCTTACCATTTACCGGGAAGAGAAGAATCAAAACAGCGCTGTCATGGTAATTGATCTGTTCGGAAGGCAACATCAGCGCTCTTCCGGAGGGAAGCATTTTCACATGCGAGACACTTCCTGGCAACAGGATTTCCAACTGCTTCTTAAATTTTTCGATCTGGATGTCGGGCGACAGGCTCAAGGCTTTAAGAGAATTTATTGTACTTAATTTTGTGCTGCAAGCATGTAAATGTCAATTTTTCAATAATCCATTCGGGAACGGATATCCCTCACATTCAATTGAAGATAGGTCTTGTCGCGGTACTGGTTTTCGGTTACTGAATAGCAAATATCGAAAGGAAGGGACTGCTTGATCATGTCGAAATGGGTGGACAATGAAAATCCAATTCCGGAAAACCGCGATGAAGAACGATTGGCCTCCATCAGATCCAGTTTTACATGGTCGTTGTTTTTACCTACCAGCTTACTGGTTCCATAATCCATCACATCTTCGGTAAGAAAAACAGGGGTCATGTTGTGCGGCCCAAAAGGTTCAAACTGTTTCAACAATCTGATAAATTTTGGGGTAAGGTCTGACAGCGAAATCTTGGCATCCAGATCAATGGTCTGTTGCATCTGATCAAAAGAGATCGAATCCCTGACTACCTGCTCAAATCTTCTGGAGAACTCGGCCACGTTTTCAAGTTTCATGGAGAGACCGGCTGCATACATGTGTCCGCCATAGGACTCCAGCAAATCAGCACATTTGCCAATGGCTTCATACAAATCGAACTCCCCAACAGACCGGGCTGAACCGGTAGCAATTCCATTGGATTCGGTTAGTACAACGGTTGGCCGGTAGTAATGCTCTGTCAATCTGGATGCTACAATACCAACAACACCCTTGTGCCAGTCGCGGTTATAAATGACCGTCGATTTACGTCCCTCATAAAACTGACTTTGCGAAATCATCTCAAGGGCCTCCTGAGTGATGTCACGATCGAGGGTTTTGCGTATTTCATTGTAAGCATTAATCTCTATACCAAGCTCTTCCAGCTCTGCACTGTCTTCAGCCAATAAAATCCTTACAGATTTTTTCCCATGCTCAATTCTGCCCGATGCGTTTAGCCGCGGGCCAATTTTGAATACAATATCCTGAACCTTTATCTCACCGACAATACCGGAATAGGTTATCAAAGTTTTAAGTCCGGTAGATGGATTGGAGTTAAGTTTCAGAAGCCCAAAATAAGCAAGTACCCGGTTCTCCCCGGTCAACGGAACGATATCAGAAGCAATGCTGACAACCACCAGGTCGAGCAGGTCGTAAGCAATATCCTGAGGAAGATCGTGCTTCATGCAGTAGGCCTGAATGAGCTTAAATCCCACACCGCATCCCGACAACTCCTTGTAGGGATAGCTGCACCCTGGTTGCTTGGGATCCAGCACTGCCACAGCTTCAGGAACTTTATCATCCGGATTGTGATGATCACATATGATGAAGTCAATACCAATGTCTTTGGCGTATGCAATTTTTTCGACTGCTTTGATACCACAGTCCAACACAACAATCAATGAGATATTTTTGGATGCAGCATAATCGATCCCGATAAAAGATATTCCATATCCCTCCATGTAGCGATCGGGTACATAATATTCGATATCAGTGATCCGTTGTGACAAAAAGGTGTACATCAAAGCCACCGAAGTAGTGCCGTCTACATCATAATCGCCGTAAACCATTACTTTTTCTTTGTTGTTGATGGCCTTCTCAAGCCTGTCAACAGCTTTATCCATATCCTTCATCAAAAATGGATCGTGAAGGTCGCTAAGCTTGGGACGAAAAAATGTTTTGGCTGCGGCAAAAGTCTTTACTCCACGCTGAACCAGCAGATTGGCAATTGCCATGTCTACGTTCAACGCAGCCGAAAGCTGTTTGATGTCGTTAATATCAGCTTGTTCCTTCAGTTTCCAGATTTTTTGCATCTCGCTCTTTTCGTCCGGCAGGTTTAATGAATAATTTCCCAAATATACCTTTTTGGCGCTTAGCGACCAAGATAAAAAAAGGATATCTTTTCTTATCTTTGCACCTGATTTTTTCATAAAAAATAGGACCATTTATCAAAGATGAGCAATTTAGATTTAAGTGAGCAGGAGATAATACGACGAAATTCCTTGCAGAAACTGCGGGAATTAGGGATAAACCCCTACCCTGCAAACGAGTTCAAGATCAATACTTCCACCAAACAAATCTTAGAACAATACGACCCTGAAAAGGACAATTTTCATGATGTTACCATTGCCGGCAGGCTGATGAACCAGCGAATTATGGGGAAAGCCTCTTTTGCCGAACTTCAGGATGAAAGCGGCAAAATTCAACTTTATGTTAACAGAGACGAGCTCTGTCCCGGTGAGGACAAAAGCCTCTACAACGATGTTTTCAAAAAACTACTGGATATTGGTGATATCATTGGTGTTACAGGATATGTATTCATTACCCAGATGGGTGAAACTTCCGTGCATGTAAAGACCCTTACGTTACTGAGTAAATCGCTGCGTCCTTTACCCGTTGTTAAGGAGAAAGATGGTGCCCTGTTCGATGCCTTCACTGATCCTGAGCAACGGTACCGTCAGCGCTACCTCGACCTGATCGTTAATCCGCAGGTACGGGAAGTGTTTGTCAAACGTACCCGGATTATCAACAACATGCGGGAGTTTTTCAATCAGAAAGGATACCTTGAAGTCGAGACTCCTATTTTGCAACCCATTCCTGGTGGTGCTGCCGCCCGTCCGTTCATTACGCACCACAATGCCCTGAATATACCGCTCTACCTGAGAATTGCCAACGAATTGTACCTGAAACGCTTGATTGTTGGTGGTTTTGAAGGGGTCTATGAGTTCGCGAAAGACTTCAGGAATGAAGGAATGGACCGCACCCATAATCCTGAATTTACCGTTATGGAGATCTATGTGGCCTACAAAGACTACAATTGGATGATGGAGATGACCGAAGAGATGATCGAACGTATCGCCCTGGCCCTTCACGGTACTACAGAAGTGACTGTCGGCGACAAGGTCATTGACTTCAAACGTCCTTTCAAAAGGATTACCATGACCGATTCCATCAAAGAATTTACGGGAATTGATATTCTTGGGATGGATGAGACCTCGCTTAAGGTGGCCTGCAAAGGGATTGGCGTCGAAGTGGACGAAACAATGGGCAAAGGAAAAATAATTGACGAAATATTTGGTGAAAAGTGCGAAGGTCACTACATTCAGCCCACCTTTATTCTGGATTATCCGGTAGAGATGTCACCGTTGTGTAAAAAACATCGCGATAATCCGGATCTAACTGAACGATTTGAACTTATGGTCAATGGGAAAGAGCTATGCAACGCCTATTCGGAATTGAACGATCCGATCGACCAGCTGGGCAGATTTCAGGATCAGTTGAAATTATCAGAGAAAGGCGACAATGAAGCGATGTTTATTGACATGGATTTTGTCAGGTCGCTGGAATACGGAATGCCCCCCACTTCCGGTATGGGAATTGGGATTGACAGATTGGCGATGCTGATGACCAATTCATCCTCTATTCAGGATGTATTGTTGTTTCCTCAGATGAAACCTGAGAAAAGAGCTGAGGAAGACAGTGCAGAAATGTTCGAAGCCTTGGGAATACCCTCAGTCTGGGTAGAAATACTTCGGAAAATGAATTTCAAGAAGATTGCGCAATTGAAAGAGGTGAAACCTTCAAAATTGTTCAACGATCTTTGCGGTTTCAACAAAAAAAACCAGCTCGGTCTCCCTAACCCGGGCATGGATGAGGTGACGAAGTGGTTAAACTAATATTTCACACCAATGACGGAAATCAGTGAAAAGAGCCGTGTCGCAATTATAGGCAGTGGAAGTTGGGCTACTGCACTTGCAAAATTGCTGATGTACAATTTGAATGAAATAAATTGGTACATCCGCAACAAGGAGAGCATCGAACTTTTCAAAAAATTCCGGCACAATCCCAACTACCTCCGATCGGTAGAGTTTGATGTTTCCAAAATCAACTTCTACAACGATATCAACCAGATTGTTGAAGATTCAGATATTCTGGTTTTCGTAACTCCCTCAGCGTTTCTGAAGGATACGCTCCGTCACATGACCGCAGAAATCGGCGACAAATTTGTTGTTTCTGCCATCAAAGGGATCATCCCTGAAGGAAATCTGTTTGTCGGTGAGTTTTTTCATGAATTCTACGACCTTCCGTTTGAACAATTTTGCGTCATTGCTGGTCCATGCCATGCGGAAGAGGTAGCCCGCGACCTCCTCTCCTACCTCACCATTTCCAGTCCGGATGTCAAACGGGCTCGGCAATTTGCCATGTTGCTGGAAAGCAATTCGCTCCGCACACATATTTCTGACGACATTTGGGGAACTGAGTATTCAGCTGTGCTGAAAAACATTATGGCCATTGCTGCAGGCATCTCACACAGCCTGCGTTACGGCGATAATTTTCAGGCAGTACTCATGTCGAATGCCATCCAGGAGATCAAACGATTTGTTGACACCGTGCATCCCATCACCCGCGACATCAAGTCGTCGGCCTATCTTGGCGACCTTCTCGTCACCGGATACTCCCATTTTTCAAGAAACCGGACCTTTGGCACCATGATTGGCAAAGGCTACACCGTTCGATCGGCCATGCTCGAAATGGACATGATCGCAGAAGGTTACTATGCCACCAAAAGCATCAAAGAGCTCAATGAACAGTACCGTATCAACATGCCGATCACAGACACCGTCTACAACATCATCTACGAGAATATCTCACCGGCGATTGAGATGAGGCTGCTAACGGAGTATTTGCGGTAGAAAGGACTGGGACGACAGGGATGACTGGGACGACGGAGACGACAGAAAGACGTGGGGACTAAGGAACTTGGAGAATATCTGACGGGAAGATGCTCCCTGAGCTGCACTGCCCTGAGCATGTCGAAGGGGGTGACTAATCACGCAAAATACCCGGTCCCTGAGCTTGTCGAAGGGGAGAAGGGGCGAGTGGGAGAAGGGGCGAGTGCGACTCTTTATGTCATCTGAACAACAACTCGAAAGAAGAGAAACGAAGAAACGAAGAAGGAATTATTACAAACTCCGGGGTTAAGCCACGTAGTGGCGAAATATTGGTAGCCAGGGGTGGAGCGAAACGTAACCCCTGGTATGTAAATGCAACAGGTGAACCGTCTGCGGTATCATTTGGAAAAGAAAACATCTATCGAGTCGGACGGAAGCAACGAATATTAAAAAAAATCACTGGCTAACAGCTAATAGCCTGAATATAAATACAACACATAATACAAAACAAAGAATGAAGAACATCTCCTTAAATCTCAAAAACGTATACAGCTTCGAGCCAAAAGCTAAAATAGATGGGTTCAAACTTCAGTCCGAAGCTGCCAACCTCGCCCTGCACAAAAAAACTGGTAAAGGCAATGACTTCCTGGGATGGGTCGATCTTCCTGGGTCAATTGGTGAAGCAGAACTCTCTGACATCGAAAAAACAGTTCAAAAACTTCAGGTTAAACACCTCGAGGTATTTGTAGTGATCGGAATCGGCGGCTCATACCTTGGATCAAAAGCCGTTATTGATGCCCTTTCCGACTCATTTGCAGCCATCAAAGGATCTTTCGAGGCGCCGCTGATCGTTTTCGCCGGACAAAATATCAGCGAAGATTATCTTTTTGAACTGCGTGACCTGCTCGACACCAAGGAGTGGGCCTGCACGGTCATCTCAAAATCTGGCACTACCACCGAGCCTGCCCTTGCCTTCAGGTTACTGAAACAGGATCTGGAAGAGAAATATGGCATCGAAGAAGCCCGCAAAAGAATCATCGCGGTAACAGATGCTGAAAGAGGGGCCTTGAAGAAACTTGCCAAAGAGGAAGGGTACAAAACCTTTGTAATCCCTGATGATGTTGGTGGCCGCTATTCCGTACTGACTCCTGTCGGCCTGATCGCCATTGGAATGGCCGGATTCAATATCCGCGAACTGGTCAAAGGCGCCATTGACATGGAAAAAGCCTGTGATTCATCCGTTCCGTACGAGCAAAATCTGGCCTGCCAGTATGCAGCTGCCAGAAATGCCCTCTATCAATCTGGTAAAAAAATCGAAATTCTTGTCAACTTTAATCCTAAACTTCACTTCTTTGCAGAATGGTGGAAACAGCTCTATGGCGAGAGCGAAGGCAAGGATAACAAAGGAATCTATCCAAGCAGTGTCGACTTTTCGAGCGATCTTCACTCCATGGGACAATACATTCAGGAGGGAGAAAGGACCCTGTTCGAAACGGTTCTCTCTATCGAGGAAGTTGACAATGAAGTATTTGTTCCCGAAGACGAAGCAGATCTCGACGGGCTCAATTTTCTGGCCGGCAAACGCGTTGATGAAGTGAACAAAATGGCAGAACTGGGCACCTCCATTGCGCATGTCGATGGTGGCGTTCCCAATATCAGGATCTCCGTTCCAAAGTTGAATGAATATTACCTCGGACAACTCATTTACTTCTTCGAAATCGCTTGCGGAATCAGTGGCTATATCCTGGATGTCAACCCGTTTGACCAGCCAGGCGTTGAAAGCTACAAGAAAAATATGTTCGCACTCTTGAACAAGCCCGGCTTCGAAAAAGAGAGCAAAGCCATTCAGGAAAGATTGCAATAATGGTTAAAAACAGCGGTATCCCGAATCGGGTATGGAATTCAAAGGTCAGAATTTTTCTCTGCCACATCGCTCTCCCGTTATTGGTGGTTTCCTGCTTTCCCGGGAAACAGGATAAGCAGAAATCAGTCGACAAGTCACCGGCAAAGGGCATCGCTATGGATGCTTTCCGGCTCTCGCAAATAACCGTCCCATCCAATACGGCATACAATTCAATTCTCGAAGGTTTTGACCGGAGTGATCTTCAGAATATCGACAGCGCACTTACTATTTTTGCCAACAACAAGGCCGATTCGCTGAGCCGCGACTCTATGCTCATCTCCTTCAACGAATACATGACAGCGGTTATACAGGAGTACTATACCGGCAAGTTATTGGGCAACCGTCAGCTCATGGATCATTTCGAGAGCAAGGAAGATCCGGCAGAAGCACTAAAATTGACCGCCTCACTGGCAGCCCATGGCATTGAAATTACCTACCGGGAAGGTGATTTCTACCTGGAACCAAATCTGGCATTCGTATACGACCATTTGGGAAAAGCGCTCACCATTGGAAGTCGCGACTACCTGCAAACCAAAATTTCCCTGTCCAAGGTTTTATTAGGCGACAACAATCAGCCTGTTTCCCCGCCAGATTCCCTTGCCCGACAGGTTTTGGCCTGGGAAGATTTCATGGTAAATAATCCTGAATATCTCGCGAAAGATGACATTCAGTCTCAATACATTGATGTGTTTACAACTTATCTTTCGGGCTTTGAGCAACTACCACTTTTCGATCCCAATACAAAGATGCTTCAGCCTGTGTACCAGCACTCCTACATTCAATACATCGAAAAGAACCCTAACCGGGAAAGCACCAAGATTGTAAAGAAATTCTACGATCTGCTTGCCTCAAAAGGGTTTAAGTATGAAGCGTCATTTGATTCTTTCCTTCCTGAAGTCGATTTTATCCCAAACCAAAACCCGAAATGAGCACCAACCCATCCAACAAGCAAAAAGCCAAAGTGACTCAGTTGACGGTAACCAAGCCTGCACGACTGATGGAGTTTGTCATCGAACAACTCAAAAGCAAAAGCAGGACCACGGTCAAATCGCTCCTGGTCCATAGGCAGATATCAGTGGGAACGCACACCATCACACAGTTCGACTATCCGCTGGAACCTAATCAGCTAGTTACAATTAACTGGGGGGTTGTACCCGAACAAACCCGCCTTCGCGGAGTGCGCATTTTGTTTGAAGATCCATACCTGATTGTCATTAACAAAGAGGCCGGCATGCTTTCCATTGCCACCGCCAAGGAGAAGCTGCTGACCACCTATTCCATCCTTAGTTCCCATGTCAAGAAGGAAGATCCAACTAACCGAATATTTGTAGTGCACCGGCTCGATCGCGATACATCCGGCGTGATGATGTTCGCAAAAAGCGAAAAGGTGCAGGAGATCATGCAGAAGGAGTGGCAGGAGGCAGTTATCAGGAGGTCGTACATCGCTGTTGTTGAGGGATTTGTTGAAAAAGACGGGGATACCATCCGTTCGTTCCTGAAAGAGAACAAAATGCTCTTTATGTACTCCACCAAGGTTCCGGGAGAGGGAGATGAGGCGATCACACATTACAAAGTGCTGAAACGCAGCGAGGAGTTTTCATTGTTGGAGGTAGAATTGGAAACAGGCCGGAAAAACCAGATCCGCGTACACATGAAGGAGCTGGGACATCCCGTAGCCGGTGATAAAAAATATGGTTCCAAAATGAATCCGCTGCGCCGTACTTGCCTGCATGCAAATATCCTGGCATTTAAACACCCAATCACCGGAGAGGAGCTCAGTTTCGAAACGCCCCCGCCGCACAGGTTTCTTTCGATGTTTTCCTGAAGACTGATAATTTTAATCGTACGAAAGTTTCCAAAGTTTTAGTTATGGGCAAAATTTGTTCGTAACTAAAACTTTGGAAACTTTTTTCACTCAAATCCCATTATTTGCCTCACATAAGCCGCGTTAGCCTTTGAAGTGAGCAATTCAAGCAATAAGAATGCTACATCTGCTGCTGTCGATGGATTCCATGATGTAATGACGTTATCATCCATGACTATCGGTTCATTCATCACGTTAACGCCAAAGCCTCTCAATGTTTCTTGTCTGATGGCATTTTGATTGTAGGTTGTGCCTCTTTTGCCCTCAATTATTCCGCTCTTTCCGAGCGGTAAAGCAGCAACACAGATCGAAGCGATAACTTTATCTTTCGCCTTAAATCTTCGGATCAGATCAAGAAACCTGTTGTCATAGGCATCTTTGTAAAAATCAAATTCTTCAAATCCGCCCGGAATAGCTAACGCATCGAATGAATCAATATCAATATCGCCGATCAGATAATCAACGATCATTTTTTGATTGAAAGAACTTTTAACTTCCTTTTGTAACCCGCAAGTAAATAATTCGGTCGAACCATCCCCATCTACAAGGTTCCATCCGATTACATCAATGAATACGCTTGCTTCCAGCGTCTCAAATCCATTGGCCAATAACAGTAAAACTCTTTTCATTTTTTCTTCACTAAATTACAGCTAACATTATACATTTATTTGTCTCCAAAGAATTTTCCTGTTACAAGACGATTAAGCGTTTCGGCCATCCTTTCAACTTTTGTATCGTCAGTTTTTGCCGAATAAATCCAGTCTATAAATTTCTTTTGTTGCCCATCGGATAGGCTAATAAATGTTTTGTGGGCAACTGGGTCTTCCAATAAACAAACCATAAATTCTTCCGGTATTTCAGCCGGACCGTTGTCTGAAAACAAAACCACATTTACCCAATCACCCGCTTTTTTGCCAATCTTTTTTCTGATTTCTGCCCTTACCGGCAAAAAGAGTTGGCCGTTACCCATGGGCAGCAGGTTGTAATTTCTAATCTCAAAATTGTCAATGCTGCCTTTGACTTTAACCCATCCAAAATGTGAATGTTTGTCTTGCAATATTTCAGGAATAGCAGCATAGGTCCAACCTCCTTTTCCCGGAAATTTTTCAAGCAAATATTTTTTGTTTAGTAATGGTTTATCTGTTTTCAAGGTTAATCATTGTTCTCTCAGATCTCATTAACGTTCCGACGCCTAGTGCCGTGCGGGTTTATGATTTGGTTAGTTTCAGTTTGTTCTGTTTTGCCGGCAGGGCGAAAGCAAGTTTCTTCTTTACCCCGTATGGCATTTGGTGCTTGTTAGCAAACGTGCAATTACATTACCTGATTAATTGGTAATCGTTTATCAACAATCCTGGGGAAAGATTCAATCTTGGAGTCAATTTTCGTATCATTTCTACCGTCAATTTTCGTTTACGGTTAAGAATCTCTGAGACTCTGCTTTTGCCGCCAATAGCATCAATTAAATCAATCTGTTTTAGCTGCATCTCTTCCATCCTTATCTTAATCGCTTCAATAGGATCCGGAGACTCGATCGGATAATGTTTTTTCTCGTATTCGTCAATCATTAAACCCAGAATATCAGCCTCATCACTATCGATGGTTCCAACGGGTGCATCAAATATTACTTCAAGTCTTTTTAAGGACATATTGTAATCT
>Ga0163199_1001904_pt1 | contig 12884 bp, 10 predicted proteins | sample PL_2010_150m_FD_113537 | JGI IMG/M metagenome (GOLD analysis project Ga0163199, IMG submission 113537) | Freshwater microbial communities from Powell Lake, British Columbia, Canada to study Microbial Dark Matter (Phase II) - PL_2010_150m | ecosystem: Environmental > Aquatic > Freshwater > Lake ... | reverse complement strand
TCCTGCTCAGGCAAGTCGCGGAGGTGAAGTACGCCGCGGCAGTGAAACGCGGCTACGCCGGTTACAACGCGGCGTACTTCACCTCCGCGACTTGCCTGAGCAGGATCGGTTGGCTGTTCTTGGTGCCGATGACGAGGTGCTGCAGGTCGACGAGGCGCGAGGTACGGCCGATGTTGCGGATCAGGTACTCCTTCGCCTGTTGTTCCAGGAACCCGCCGCTGGTGTTGGTGGCAAAGTTCTTCAGCGCCTTTTCGATCTGATCGAGATCGATGTCGAGCTGTTGCATGCGCGAAAGGTCGGGCTCGACGCGGTACTGGCGCACCTCGCCGCCGATCGCGATCACCTGCGCTACACCGGGGATGGTAAGCAGGCGCGGCCGCATCACCCAGTCGACGAATTCCCGCGCCTGCATCGGGCTCGCCTGCGCCGGATCGGCGGGCAGCGCGATCAGCATGATCTCGCCCATGATCGAGGAGATCGGCCCCATCTGCGGGGTGATGCCCTGGGGAAGCTGCTCCTTGACGAGCGAGAGCCGCTCGGCCACCTGCTGCCGGTTGCGGTAGATCTCGGTGCCCCAATCGAACTCGACGTAGACCACCGACAGCCCGATACCCGAGACCGAGCGCACCCGCGTCACCCCCGGCATGCCGTTCATCGCGGTCTCGATCGGGAACGTGACCAGTTGCTCTACTTCCTCGGGGGCCATGCCGCCGGCTTCGGTGAGCAGGGTCACGGTCGGCTTGTTGAGGTCCGGGAACACGTCCACCGGCATCGTCCTCAGGGTGAGGACGCCGTAGCCCATGACGAGCAGCGACACCACCAGCACGAACAAGCGCTGGCGCAGGCTGAAATTGATGATTGCGTCAAACATGAGCGCGTCCTATCTCACCTGGGCTAGCGCCGCGGCGCCGCTGGTCACGACGCGCTCGCCCTCGGCAATGCCCGAGACCACGGCGACGCGCGCGGCATCGAGCGGCTGCGGGCGCACCCGCTTCTGCACGAAGCGCTCGGCATCCTCATGCACCCAGACGACCGTCTCGCCGCTTGAGTTCCTGACCAGCGCGCCGACCGGCACGGCCACGGCCTTGATGCGCTGCTTGAGCTGCGCGATCACCTTGACCGGCTGGCCCACCGCAAGCGGGGGCAGCGGCGGCTTGATGCGAAACTGCAACGGCAGGGCCTGCTCGCGCAACTGCGCGCCACCACCGAGGTAAGCGAGTTCGAGAACACCGCCGGGCGTCGCGCCGCTCGCGCCTGCGATGTTCGCCACCATGGCCGCGTCGTAGGCCAGCGCCTCGACCAGCAAGCGCTTCGGATCGACGATCTCGAACAGCGTCTCGCGCGCCTCGACCACCTGCCCGACCAGCGCGGAAGCGGCGCTCACGACTCCCGTCACCGGCGCGATCAGCGCCTCACGCTGATTCAGGCTGGCATCGACCGCGGTTTTGCGCTGTCCGAGGCTTACGAATTCCGCGCGCGCCGTTTCGATTTCCTTGCGCGGCACGCTGCCTTCAAGCTCTTCCAGTCGCTTGACCTTTTTCTCGGCGAGACCCAGTTGCGATGTCAGCTCCGCGAGTTGCGCCTGCTGGTTACCGCGCTCGATTGCGTTCGCGACCGGACGCAAATACGCGAGCACCTGCCCCCGGGCGACCGCTTGGCCGAGCACCGGAAGCCCGCGCGGCCCGGGCTCGATGCGCCCGGGCTGCGACGCCTGTACGGGTCCGCCGGCATTCGGATCCGCCATCACACGCCCATTCAGCTCGACCGACTGCGCGTGCTCCTCGAGTTTGGCGACGACGGTGCGGATGGCAAGCTGGCGCTGCGAGCCCTTGGGCACTCGCACCGAACCGTCCGGCAACCTCGCCGGGGAGGACTCGCCCGCCGCCGCGGCTGCCGTGCCCGCCTTGTATTCAGTCGGCGCGCCTGCGGGCTTTGCTTCATGGTCCTCGTCGCCATGCGCCGCAGCGATCTGCCCGTACAGCGCGAGCGCGAGGACAAGACCTGTCTGCAACCCTTTGTTCATGTCTCTCTCCCGTTATTCTGTCAGCGCTTGCGCCGCGCCATGAAGACGCCTGCGATCAGCAGCAACACTGCGGCGGCGACGGCATACACGATCCAGCGCGTGGTGAAGCCGCCCCGGGCGGCCCGGTCCCGATCATCGACCCCGTGCTCATCCAGCACCTCGAGCGTCCCATTCAGCAGATCGCCGAAATCCTTCGTCTGCACCGTGAACACGAGCGGATGCTTGCCCGGCCGCGCGAGCCACGGCGCGCTGACCCGGTACAAGCCTTCTCCCGCAAACACGGCGGTGCCGCGGTTCGCACCCTCTTCGACCTCGATCGTCGCGCCGCTCAACGGTTCGTTGGTCGCGAACCGGTCGATATAGATCAGAAGCGTGTCCTGCCGCAATTCCGCAAGCAGTTCGATATCCGGAGAGGCGGCTGCGACCCGCGGCGCGAGTCCGGGTCCCGGCGCGCGCGCTGCCGGCGCGTCGTCGTGGCCCTCGTGCGCCAGCACCGAACCGGCAACCAGCGGCAGCGCGGCGAGGCAGACCCAAAGCAGCCCGCGTGTGGCGGCAATGAGTAGTCGGACAATTCTACGATCGCGATCGGTCATGGCAGCAGGCCCTTTGCATGGTTCAAACGGGAAACGGCGCGCGAGGCCTCGAGCGCGGCACGGGTGAAATTCAGTTCCGCTTCAAAGCGCTCATTTTCGGCACGGAGGCGGCTGATCAGATCGAGTTCACCCAACGCAAATGCCTTGGCCAGCAGGCGTTGGGTATCCGCTGCGAGTGCGAAGCGCGCCTGCGTCAGTTGCACGATGGTGCGTGCTTGCTGCAGTTCGCGCTGCGCCGCTTCGATCTCAACCGCCACCTTGGCGCGCTCCAGGTTGTAGGCAGCGTGCGCTTCGATCATTTCCCCGTTTGCAGCGGCAATCCGCGGTTTGTTGCGCGCATCGGTCGCAAACGGCAACCGGAAGCGCACCTCGAGAGAGTGGGCGTAGGGCTCGTCGAACAGACCGCGTTCACGCCGCAGTCCAAGCTCCAACTCGGGATTGTTGCGCAGGCTTTGCGTGGCCAGATTGAGCTTGGCCTGCGTAGTGGCCACCGCACGTTGCAGCGGCGCGAGCAGCGGATGGTCGTCAAGGGAGACGATCTGCGTGGCGAGGGGCTCTTCGCTGCCAGGCAGCGTGCTCAACCCTGTCAGCACGCTAAAGCCCTGCCTCGCCCTGAATGTCTTGATCTCGGCTTCGGCCAGCGCGGCGCGCGCCAGGCGTTCCGCGGCCTGCGCCTGGTTGAGATCAATGCGCGCCAGGTCGCCGGCCTTCAGGCGACGCTCGACATCGACCGCAAGCAGCGACGCTTCCACCACCTTGCGCCGCGCGAGCGCCAACTCGTTTTCGGTAAGCCGTACCTGCCAATAGGCGTCGCGCACTTCGCCGGCAACCTTCAGCTTCGCCGCAGCGAGCGCGGCGTCGTACTGGTCGCGATCGGCGCTGACGATTGCGCCCTGACGGCCCTGTTCCCCCGGCAACCACAGCGGCAAGGCGATTCCGGCGCTCAACTCGCGCGCGCCCTGGTCGCGGTGCAGGCGGTCGTCGCGGTTACCGACAACCAGGCTGGGCGGCTCGGGAAACAGGGCCTGCGCGGCGTCGCGTCTTGCCGCGAATTCTTCCGCGCGCGCCGCTCTTGCCTGCGCGAGCGGCTGCCGCATCCACGCCGCCTCGACCGCGTCGCGCAGACTTTGCGCGTGCGCCGGCAGCGCCATGCCGACCATCAATGCAACAAGAAGTCTCATCGAAATCCCCAACGACATGCCCGGATACGCAGACCGGGCGCAACACGCAAATGAACGGGCGTGACGGCACCAACCACCTCTATCCATCAATCGGCGGCTCAAGACCGATCAATACGCGGTCTGGAAGAACCGGATCGGCGCTCAAGGCGCCCGCGGAGCCGATTTGGCGGCATCGTGCTCATGCATCTGAGTCGTCATTCCGGATGACTCGTGCGAGCCCATATGGTGGGCACCCGGACCTGGGACAATGAATATCACCAGCATCAGAATCATCATCAACGCCACGTTCTTCTCCCTATCCACTTCACAGTACGAGAGGACCGGCCGCCATGATGTTTGCATGCACCCCACTGGAAGCTGACCGCACGATTACAAATCTGTAATCTTCTCGGACGGCGATTCTTATGGTGCACAATCTCGGGGGGGTAAGAGCGATTGCGGCAAGAGGCAGCATGAAAATCCTCATCATTGAAGACGAAACGAAAACGGGCAATTACTTGAAGCAAGGGCTCACGGAGGCGGGCTTTGTCGCCGATATCGCGCGCGACGGCATGGACGGCGTGCACCTGGCATTGACCGAGGCCTATGACCTCATCGTGCTGGACGTGATGCTGCCCCGACTCGACGGCTGGCAGGTGCTGCAGGAAATCCGGCGCGCCGGACGCGACCTGCCCGTGCTTTTCCTCACTGCCCGCGACCATGTGGAAGACCGTGTCAAGGGACTGGAACTGGGCGCCGACGACTACCTCGTCAAGCCGTTTGCCTTTTCGGAGTTGCTCGCCCGGGTCCGGACGCTGCTGCGGCGTGGCAATGTCAAGGAAGCCGAGGTGCTGCGGGCGGCTGACCTGGAACTCGACTTGCGTCGCCGCCGCGTCACCCGCTCAGGCAAGCGGATCGACCTGACGGCGAAGGAGTTTGCGCTGCTCGAACTGCTGCTGCGGCGGCAGGGCGAGGTACTGCCGCGCTCGTTGATCGCCTCGCAGGTCTGGGACATGAACTTCGACAGCGACACCAACGTCATCGAAGTCGCCGTCCGCCGGCTGCGATCGAAGATGGATGACGATTTCGAGCCCAAGCTGATCAGGACCGTGCGCGGCATGGGCTACGTCCTCGAAACACAGGAAGCCCCGTGATGTGGCACAAGTCGATCACCCTTCGACTAACTCTTCTTTTCGTCGCGACGTCGGCCACCATACTCGTCGCGTTGGGAACGGTAATCGGGCAGGCTGTAGAGGTCCATTTCGAAGAACAGGATCTGGCCGAAATCAACAGCAAGCTGGAAATCGCCCGCCATACCATTTCCAAGGTGCGCTCGCCCGCCGATATGGATGCCGTCCCGCAACACCTGGAGGACGCCCTCATTGGCCATCATGGGCTGTCCGTCGCTGTGTTTGCGCCGGGGAATCGCCCCGTGTTCACCACCCCAGGCGCCGATTTCCTGAAGGAATTGATAGCAGCACGGTCGAAGGAGTCCGGAGAAAATCGGTCCAAACCGCTGGTATGGGAAAGCGGAGAACGCGCCTATCGCGGCATCGTTATGTCAGTGCCGTCCAGTGTCGTCGCTGCAAGCCCGTTCACTGTTGCGGTGGCGCTGGACATTTCCCACCATCGCGAATTCATGACCGCATTTCGCAAAACCTTGTGGATCTTTGTTGCCTTCGGCATTCTGCTCACCGGCTTCCTGGGCTGGTTCGCCGCCCGGCGCGGCCTGGCTCCAGTGCGCAACATCGCCCGGGTGGCAAAAGGCATTTCCGCCACCCGCCTCGGCGACCGCCTGCCGCAGGAGTCCGTGCCGGCGGAACTCGCCGACCTTGCCACTTCGTTCAACGACATGCTCGACAGGCTGGAAGACTCGTTCCGGCGCCTGTCGGATTTCTCCTCCGACCTCGCGCACGAACTGCGCACGCCGGTCAGTAATCTGATGACCCAGACCCAGGTCGCGCTCTCCCACTCGAGGTCGGCGGAGGAGTACCGTGAAATCCTTTATTCGAACCTCGAGGAATACGACCGGCTCGCTCGCATGGTCTCGGACATGTTGTTTCTCGCGAAAGCGGACAACGGCCTGATCGTGCCGCATAGGGAGAACATCGATCTGGCGACGGAGGCCGGTGAATTGATCGAGTTCTACGAGGCCTTGGCTGAGGAAAACAGCGTTCGCGTGTCCCGCAGCGGTAGCGGCTCGGTTACCGGAGACCGGCTGATGATTCGACGCGCGATCAGCAATCTGCTCTCCAACGCCATCCGGCACACACCGCGCGGCGGCTTGATCGAGGTCGAAGTGCGTGACTTGGGGAAGGCCGGCATCCGCATTGCGGTCGAGAACCCGGGCGAAGCCATACCGCCGGAGCAACTGCCACGGTTGTTCGACCGCTTTTACCGGGTCGACCCGTGTCGCCAGCGCAGCACCGAGGGCGCGGGCCTGGGCCTCGCCATCACCAAGTCGATCGTCGAAGCGCATGGCGGTACGATTTCCGTGTCCACGGAAAATGGTACCGTATGCTTTGAGATATCGATGGGAATAACAGCCTAGGGACCCTCCCGGACGATTGCCGCTGGCCGACACCGCTTAGACGGGCCGTAGCGGAGCAGCCTTGCCTGCGGGTTGCCCCGACTCGAAGGATGTCTGGAGTTCCGTGATCAGTTCCTTCAGCAGCCGGGTTTCCCGCGATGTCAAAGGCGGTGTGTCCTCCACAGTCCAATCGGCGTACAGCAATGCCAGCGCGCGGCCCTTGGCCATGACCGGCAGCAGCACCAGCGAGCGGGCGTCGTTCAGCGTCTGCCGATGCCACACCGGCATGCGGGCGCGGATTTTGACATCCTCGGCATTGCCGATATAGACGGGGGCTTTCGAGGAAAGCGCGAGATGAAACACATCCGGCGCGAAGCCGCCCTCAAAAAAGAGCGTGCCGATCTGCCCTTCCACCAGCCTGCCGAAGCCGGCTCGCGCGTTATAGCGTTTCGAAACGGGATCGAGCACGAAAGCGATCGTGCGCGCGCATCCCAGGCTGCTTTTCAAAACCTCGAGCGCCATGCTCAAGAGCACGGAAAACTGGCAGTCTTTCGCCGACTCGGCGATTTCAGCCACACCTCCGGCCAGCCGGTCTGCGGCGTCGCGTGGTTTTTTCGTCTCCTCCGGTTCGGCTTTGACAACATCGGCCAGTCCCTCCCAACCGCCGTCTTTGCGCGCCTCGGCGGAGAGCTTGTCTATCGTCGCGCGCGTGTCCCTGAGTTCCATGCCGATCAACGGCGAAAAACGCTCGACGGCCGCTTTTACCTCCGTCGGGGTGCCGGTAGTCATCGCCCGCGCAGCCTCGCCGGAAAATGCCGCCATCGCCTGCAGCCAGCCGCTGTGCGACAAAGGCTCCTGCGCGGCGGGAGGTTCGAAAGGTTTGAGCGTTTCCCGCAGCTGGGCAGGCAAACCCCAACGGGCCGCCGTCTCCTGTCCGAGTTCAGTCAAACTGACCCCGAGCACGGCCGTAGCGGCAGTATCCAGGGACACGTCTTCCGCCGCCACCTTTGCCTCTATTTTCTCCCAGTCATCGGGCGCGTAGAAGATACAAAGGAGTTCGCCCAGACGCGAGAGCAGCGTGCAGACCACGGCCTCTTCACCTCCCTGGACACCGGCCTCTTCGGTGAGCCGCCGCACGACAAGGCCGGCCAGCATCACCTCCGCAAGCGCCCGCTTCGCGCCTTCCCGTCCTTTCGCCATACCTTTGAAGCTGTCGAGCAGCCGCATGCCAACCGCCAGATGGCCCACGGTCTCCTGTCCGACCACCAGCACGGCCCGGCTGACCGTCGCCACGTTGCCGCCCAAGGATGAGTACATCGCCGAATTGGCCAGCCGCAGCACCTTCTGCGTCAGGGAGAAATCCGAAAGCACTGCCGAAACGAGTTTGTCCAGATGGTCGGAGTGTGCCTGGACCGCGCCCACAACGTTGCCGATGGAATGCGAAAGCGTCGGGAAGTCGCCGCGCTCGGCCATCTGCGCCCAAAGCGCATCGAGCACCTTTTGTTTTTCCGGCGTCATCATGTTTTCGGCTGCGCGGCGCGCGCTTTTTCCGTCGTTGCGAAATCCTCCGGCGACACCGGCCGGCCGATGTAATAGCCCTGCACCAGCGGGCATCCCTTGCTGCGCAGGAACTCCAGCTGCTCAATGTCCTCCACGCCCTCGGCCACCACCTGCAATCCCAACTCCCGCGCCAGGCCCAGCACCGCCGAAACGATGGCGCGGTCGCTCGGGGATTGCCCCATGTCGCGCACGAACGCGCGATCGATTTTCAGCGAAGACAGGGGAAAGCGCTTGAGGTAGGCGAGCGAGGAATAACCGGTGCCGAAGTCGTCCACGGCAATGCGCACGCCCAACTGCTTGAACGTATCGAGCAGGACCATGGCCTTTTCCGGATCGTGTACCAACACGCCTTCGGTGATTTCGAGCACCAGGCGGGAAGGCGCAATGCCCGACTCGGCAAGCGCCTGGCGCACCTGGTCGGTCAGATTGCCGTGGCGGAATTGCCGCGGCGAAACATTCACCGAAACCGACAAGCCTTCGAGCCCTTCGCTGTCCCAATGCGCCACCTGCATGCATGCCGTGCGCAACGCCCAAGCCCCCAGCAGATCGATGAGTCCGTTCGCCTCCGCGATCGGGATGAATTCCACCGGCGACACCATCTTGCCGCCGGGCCGCGGCCATCGCATCAAAGCCTCGGCGCCGACGACGGTGCCGTCGGCCTGAGCGATCGGTTGGTAGTGCAATCGAAACTCGCCGTTGCGCACGGCCTCGAACATCGCGTGTTCGAGGTCAAGGTAGCTGGAGCGCGCGGCGGCAAGGTCCGGGGTAAACAGTTGCCAGCGATTGCGCCCCAGATCCTTGGCCCGGTAAAGCGCCGCATCGGCGCAGTGGGTCAGCCCATGGGCGTCGGCCCCGTGGCCCGGGTGCAGCGAAAAGCCCAGACTCAGCGTGACAAACAGCGTATTTTCCGCAACCAGAAACGGCGGCTGCATGGCCTCGATGATCCGTCGGGCCAAGCCGTCAATCTGTTCGGATGTTTCAATTTCCGGCAGAACGAGCACGAACTCATCGCCGCCGATGCGTGCCACAGTGTCAATCCCGCGAAGCACCAACTTCAGGCGACCCGCAGCCAACTTGAGCAGGGTATCGCCCACCCCATGACCCAGGGAATCGTTGATACGCTTGAAACCGTCGAGATCGGCCACCGCGAGGGCAAAACCGTGGCCGGTTCGCCGTGTTTGCGCGAACGCCTGATCGATGCGGGCCGAAAGCAGCGTCCGGTTCGGCAGCCCGGTGAGCGGGTCATGGGCTGCCTCGCGCAAGAGTTCCTCCTCGCGCTTTCGGTCCTCGGTAATATCCCGTCCCGCGACCAGCACGCCCGCGCCGGAGGCCTCGCCGTCGCGGATGAAGCGCAGATCCACCCACGCCGTCTGCGTGACCGACTTCATCATCCGCACGGTAATGCGCTCCCGGGCGCTCGCGGTCCTGCCCGACAAACGCGCCAGGACCCGATCCAACCCGGCAACATCCTCGCTGTCGGTCACGTCGCGCAGGCGGGCGCTCGACAGATACTCGAACGAGCAGCCGAGCAGCGAAAGCAATCCTTGCGAAGCCTCGACGAAGTAGCCTTCGCAGGAAAGCCGCGCGTAAATATCCAGCCCGTGCTCGGTCAGCAGCGCGAGCCGGTCGGCCGCCTCCCCGCCCTTCCGAGGCGGAGTCCGCTTGACAACAGAGAGTGGGGCAGTCCCCATGCTCAGCTCACTCCTTCGTGCAACATTCAGCCACCCAGGGCTTTCAGCATCGCCGACTTCAACTTCACTATCTCGATCGGCTTGGTCACGTAGGCCATGGCCCCCAGCGCCATGACTTCGTTGGTGGATTCAGGCATCGCATCGGCGCTGACCGCAATGACGGGAACCTTGAAACCTTCTATTTTCAGTTGTCTCAGAACATCCTTGCCGCTCATGTTCGACAGATGCATGTCCAGCAGCAGCAGGTCCGGCTTGAATGTCTTCATCATTCCGAGCCCTTCTTCGCCGCTCTCCGCGCATTGGACTTCCATGCCGGAAAATCGTGACAGGATATTGGTCATCAGCAACCTGTTGACTGCGTTGTCCTCGATATAGAGGATTTTTTTCCCGGTCGTGGCGGCCAGTTTTGCGTCCAGCTCGGACAGTGTTTCGTTCTTGCTTTTTCCGGTCATGGGCTTCGCGGCCTCCGGCGTCACTTCGGAAAACTCGACCCAGAATTCCGAGCCCTCGCCGACGGTGGATTTCACACCAATCATGCCGCCCATGTATTCCACCAGTTTCTTGGTCAGCGCCAGACCGATGCCATGGCCTTCGACCTTGCCGAACTCCGCGCCCAGGCGGCTGAATGGCTTGAACAGCAATTCCATTTTTTCGGGCGGGATGCCCATGCCGGTATCGGCCACGATTATCCGCAGCTTGCCGCTGGGCTGTTTTTCGACCGATACCGTGACCTGCCCCCCCTCCCTGTTGTACTTGATGGCATTGGACAACAGGTTGATGAGCACCTGTTTGAGCCGCACCTGATCGGCCCGAGTAAACAAGTTGGCATCGGCTGCGATAGTGTTATTGATGCTGATGCCATGCGCGCTGGCGTTGGCCTGGTTGAGAGCAAGGGTCTGTGATATCAGCTTGCTGATTTCCACCGCTGTTTCTTCTATGCTGACCTTACCGGCCTCGATCTTCGCCAGATCGAGAATGTCGTTGATCAAGTCCAGAAGATGCCACCCGGCCTTGTTCACATGTCCGACAAATTCCCCCAGCCGCTTTTGATCCGACAGGGATTGCCCGGAATCGGTGAGCAAAAGATCCGTGAAACCGATGATGGCATTGAGCGGCGTGCGCAATTCGTGGCTCATGCTGGCGATGAAGTCCGATTTTGCGCGATTGGCGTTTTCGGCTTCCAGCATTGCATCCAGCATCGCGTGGCAGGCCTCGTCGCGCTGAAGTCGGTTCAGGTAGGCATTGGAATGGTGACGGATGCGGGCGATCAGTTCGATGGCATCGGGCAGCTTGACCAGGTAATCGCTTGCGCCCAGCGAGAATGCCTCGCTTTTTACCGCTGGGTCCTCCTTGGTCGAGAGCACGATGACGGGAATGTTTTGGGTCTCGTGATGCCCGCGATACTGACGCAGCAGGTCCATGCCGTCGGCACCCGGCATCACCAGGTCCTGCAGAATGACAGTCGGTCTGACTCGCCTGATGGCTTCGGTCACATCGGCGGGATCGGGGCAGAAATGGAACTTGATGTCCGCTTGCGTGGCCAGCGTGCGCCGGACCGCCTCGCCGACCATCGCCTGGTCGTCCACCAGCAGCACCGAAATGGGATACCGGTTCGATAGCGCCGCGACGACCGAATCGAAGTCCTGTTGGCATCCCGCCACGATCTGGGAGGTTCTTTCTGCTGTCATACGGCTCTCCTGTTTAATGCGAGACGGGAAAAAGACCCGCCAGTTTTGGCGCAATGCGCTGAATCGGTAGAACGCCCACTGCAGCACCCAGCGTGACGGCGGCTTTGGGCATGCCGTATACCGTGCTGGTGGCCTGGTCCTGCGCTATCGTGTAGCGACCCTGGTCGCGCAAGGCCTTCAGCCCGCGCGCGCCGTCGGCACCCATGCCGGTCAATACGACGCCGACCGTGTTTGCCTCCGAATGCTTGCAGACGCTCGCGAAAAAAACGTCTATCGACGGTTTGAAGGGGCTCGCGCGCGGCTCGGACACGTAGCCGAGCCGATTCGCGTCTTTCAGCACCAGATGCCCTCCGGCGCCGGCGAGCAGCACCACGCCCGCTTCCAGACGATCGCCCTCTCTGGCCAGCCGCACCGGGAGAACCGAATGCTGATGCAGCCAGTCCGCCATGCCGTTCACGAACATCTCGTCGATGTGCTGAATGACGACCAGTGCCGCCTTGAAGTTCTTCGGCAAACCGCCCAGCACTACGGCCAGCGCGCCTGGCCCGCCCGCGGAGGCGCCGATCGCCACCAATCCGACCGGATTGGCAGACGATGATGCGGCGCCGATCCCGTCATCAAGGCTGACGGCCGTATCCTGGCGTATGCGTTTCTCTATATCGTCGATTTTTTTGAACAACGGTGCCGCGTTCTTGCGCAGATCTCCGGTGCCGAGATTGGGCGTGTCGATGGCATCCAGCGCACCGCAGGCCATGGCCTCGAAGACCAGCCGGGCGTTGGCGCCGACATTGGACGTTACCACCAGGATCGGACACGGCCGGCTGGACATGATTTGACGCGTCGCTTCCACGCCGTCCATGTTCGGCATGAGCAAATCCATCAGCACCAGATCCGGTCTCTGCTTGGCGGAGAGGGCCAAAGCTTCGGCACCGTCCCTTGCGGTCCAGATGACTTGATGCCTGGGCTCCAGCGTCACGGCGCGGCGCAGGACTTCCATCGCCATCGGCATGTCGTTGACGATACCGATCTTCACGCGCGGGCCTCGCCTATCAGATCCACCACGGACTGCAACAAGGTTTCGTCGTGGAAGCTGCCTTTGGTCAGATAGTAGTCCGCGCCGGCGCTGAGTCCGCGCTGACGATCTTCCTCGCGGTCCTTGTAGGACACCACCATGACCGGCAGCGACTTCAGGCTGGCGTGCCCCTTGATCAGCGTCACCAATTCGATGCCGTCCATGCGCGGCATGTCGATATCCGTAATGACAAGATCGAACTCGCCGGTGCGGACGGCGTTCCATCCGTCCATGCCGTCCACCGCGATTTCCACCTCGTAGCCTCGATTGGCGAGCAGCTTGCGTTCGAGCTCGCGCACCGTGAGCGAATCATCCACCACCAACACGCGCTTGCCATGCCGCTTTTCGCTTGCGGATGTTTCTTCCCGCACCTTGTTCAGGTGGCCGACGGACACCAGTTTTTCCAGCGTGAGTACCATGTCCTCGACATCGATGATCAGAACCGGCAGGCCGTTTTCCATCAACGCGCCGGCGGTGATGTTCTTGATCTTGCCCAGCCGCGCGTCGAGCGGCTGGATGACCAGCTCGCGTTCACCGAGAAAGCGGTCCACGACCAGGCCGTAGAGT
>Ga0163199_1001900_pt1 | contig 12892 bp, 9 predicted proteins | sample PL_2010_150m_FD_113537 | JGI IMG/M metagenome (GOLD analysis project Ga0163199, IMG submission 113537) | Freshwater microbial communities from Powell Lake, British Columbia, Canada to study Microbial Dark Matter (Phase II) - PL_2010_150m | ecosystem: Environmental > Aquatic > Freshwater > Lake ... | reverse complement strand
GGTCCATGCCACAGAGCCAAGCGACCCGTTGCCGACAATAGCGCCCCAGCCGGTCGTTGCCCGCGGCCTTCGGCAGTTCGGCCAGGGCCTGGTCCACCGCGCCCGCCTCGGCGAGCAGCAGGCTGTGACCGCTGGCGGAAAAATAGACTGCCACCGAGAGCACGGATTCATCCCAGTCGTCCCGTCCACGCCAGGCCTCGATGCGCTCAAGGACGGCCCCGGATAGCCCAGCGCGGGCAGCAAAGGCCGGGGTACAGGGCCACACGTCCAGTTTACGCGGCAGGGACCAGCCCGCGAGGGCCTCAATGACCCGCTTCTCCGTTCGGTAATGGCCCTGTAGGCCCTTGTCCAATCGCCCTTCCCGGTCGTGCCGTTCGAGTACCCGCTCCAGTTCCTTTTGCAGTGCCTCCCGCACCGCGTCCAATGGAATCGGGGTTGCCACCGCCCGATGCACGGCGAGTCGTTCCAATAAGGGGTCATTGTGAATTGCCGTCAACCATAGGCTGATGGCGGTCTGCATTTGGTCGATGTCTCCTTCCGCCAATTGCAGCGAGAGCCGCGCATGGAGTCCGAGTTCCGCTAGGGAGGGCCGCGCTGGCGGCGGCAATAGGTATCGCACGGCCTCCTGGTAGTGTCCCTGACGCCAAAGTATATCGGCCAAGCGCAACTTGAAGTGGACAAGCAGGGGGACTAGCGCCGCCTCGTCCTTGATCCAGGGCAACAGCCGATCATGGAGATCAATGGGCGTACTCGCAGTGGATCCGCTCGCCTCCCGATAGGCAAAGGGAAACAGTGCTATGACCTGTTGTCGCAAGGCTGGATCGGCGCGTGGCAGATCGATCCACTGACTTAGGGCATCGAGATAGGCCCCGCAAGCCGCCTTGGCGTAACCTAGGTGGTAGCATGCGCTTGCACCGGTCGGGGGGTGCTCCCGCGCCCAGGCCAGCGCCTCCTCGTAGCATTCCAGGCGAACGAGGGCGATGAGCCGCTTCTCGCCCAAGACATGGCGTTCGCTATCGGCCAGCCCCGCTTCGGTCAGTGCTTGATCGTAGGTGGCCAGCAGCGCGTCCCAGTCACCCCCACGCTCAGCCTGTTCGATGGTCGCAACGACCGCTTGGTGTCCGATCCGTTGCCGCAGTTGATCGATCTTCTGGGGCAGCCAGTCCTCGGGCGCTGCGGCCTGCGCCTGTTCGAATTGCTGGAGCGCCTCCAGAAGTTTGCCCTTCTTTTCCAGCTTCCGCCCTTTCTTTACCGCCTCCTTGGCGTGCTGTGCAACGATACCGACCTCACACTGTCGCAACTGATCGGCGAGTTCATCGCTGGGTCGCAGCCGTTGGGCCGTCTCCAATTCACGTTTTGCTAGAGGGAAATTGCCCTGATCCAGGAATCGCGTCCCCTTGATCAAGGCGGTTTGATAATCGGCTTGCTCGGACATGCGCGTAATCTTCAGCAGTCAATCGGTAAGTGGGGGAGCTATCGCCATTGAGACGACGCAGCTCCGCTATTAAACGGAGAATATCGAGTGTAATTTATATGATAAGAAACCGATCGAATCCCTTTTTGATGAGCCCTTCTCTAAGCTCCTTATCTCCCGACCAGAGCACGGCATCTAATTCAATGGCTAGTGCAACGAATGGAGTGTCTTTTTCATCAACATCATGACAAAGCTCGAAAGCTGTTTGTATGCTCGCAGGGGACATTGAGAGTTCGTCATGAAAAATAAGCCGTTTCAAAACATCCTGGAATGTTACAAGGAGATCCTCTTCACTAAAAGCCGAGTATTTCATCAGTTTTGATTTGTGCTTGAATAATTCCACAATGGTAAACCGACAACAGTAGAATCGTGTGCTGGTTGAACTAAAAAGCACATCCCGTAACCGGGATCTCTTTCGAAGGAGAATTGAGAATAAAATATTGGTATCCACAACAACACAAGTCATTCTGAACGCCCTGCCAGAAATATATCTTTATTCCTTGCCCACCATTCAGCCTTGATTTCCTCAGAGAGATTCTCAATCTCCGAATCGGAAACTTCACTTTTTTCTAATGTGGCCTCCAGTCTCAGATATTCCAGAAGACGCTGGACATAATCAGACGAAGCAAGATTCTTAGGAATTCTGACAATTAGTTCGTTATGCTCATAGCGAATATTAATCATCGTAATTACTCAACATTAATAGCGGTTTCATGATGGGCTTGCCTGAACATGCGCATAATTTTCGCAGTCAATCGGCAAGTGGAATCAAGACGGATGCCCCAGGCTTGGAGCCACCGCCATTGAGACGACGCAGCTCCGCAGTGGCCTCCGTGTGCCCGTGGAGCCGCAGCGAGATCCGCTGCCAGGTATCACCCGCCACGGTTGGGTAGCGCAACAGTCGTTGCCCCCCCTGCTTGACCAGCAACTCCTCAAGCTGGTGCTGGGCGGCGGCCCGGTCCGTCGGTAGGCGGATCGTACCGCCTGGGGCGAAGCGAACCCCAAGGCCGGGATTGAGCGCCAGCACGATCGGGTAGAGATTGCCCGCCCCGAAATAGTGCTCAGCGATGCCCCAAAGCGTATCCTCCCGGGTCAGGCGATGCGTGTGCATTACGCCGTCTCCGGAGGGCGCAGCCGCATCTACCGCCAAGGCATCGTTTGGACTCGCGGGGGCGGCAGATCCCTGGATCGCGGTGGGTGGCAGGGGCGTTACCTGTTCCGCCCACTGCCGCAGTCCCTCCTCTAGGAAGGATAGCCGCTCATCGAGTTCCACCAGTTCGTCGCGACCCGCAAGCACGGACAACCGCTCGGCCATACGGGCCAGTCGATGCTCAAGATCCTCTAGCCTATCGAGGTGTTGCCCGGTCGTATCATCGCGGGTCAGCGGTCGCTGCGCGAACTCGATCAGGCCCCGCGATGCGATGGGAATCCCCGCCGGGGGCCTCGAAACCAGATAACCCGCTCCCGCTCCCAAGATCATACTCGCCAGAATCGTAGGCACGGCCAGACGGATCCAGCCCAGCGAGCCCGAGGGAACGACCGCGGACGAATCCCCCGCGCCTTCCGCTGTGGGTGATTCGTCCGCTATCGCCTCCGTTTGTCCCGCAGGCGGCTCCTGTAACGCCTCTAGGAGTTGAAATGCCTCCAAATCGGCATTGCACTGGGGGCATTCGAGGGCGGAGGATTGCAGTCCGGCCCTGCCGCAGACCGGACATTCGGTTGGCATCAATCGACTTTACGCACCCCCTTCCAAATGTGCAATTTCTGCTTGCTGTAGTGCTCGAGGATGCTATGGACCTCGGGCATCAGCTCATCCAGTAGTCGATTAGTCTGTTCGAAATCTCTCTTCTCCACGGTCTTCATGAGTTCTTGCCGCTGTCGGATTAGGCGTTCCGCCTTGGTCGGATTCTCCTTGTACTGAAGATCAATCGCGTGATCGATGCTGGCGAAGATGGAAAACCTGGACAGTCGGCCCATCGCCTTCTCCATCTGGCCACGAGCGAGAATGATCGCCTCCGCCGTCTCCGTTTCGCTGGCCTTTTTTAGGCCCTCGATGCCCTTGGCCAGATCCTGACGTTCGTCATCTTCCATGAAACGCCCGAACTGATCCAACAGGCCTTCGGCATAATAAATCTGGGAATAGGTCGTCTCATTTTGCTCCGTCAAATCCCTGGCGGTCTGAAGTTGCCGCTCCGCCTGCTTGATCACCTCCGCATCCTCCTTGCCGGTCTCGGGATCCACCACGTCGTTGATGCGCTTGGCAATGCCACTGGCCCATTGCAGGAAATCGTAGGTCACCCAATACTCGTGCTGCTCGCCGTTGACCTGCGTGATCGCTTGTTCGAGTTCGAGGAACAGCCGTTCGTCGGGACCGCCCCGGGAGAGGGTGCGACTCACCTTGACCTCTGGGCGCCCCTTGAGGGCTGCGGCCACCGTGATGATGTTATCCGCATCGATCTGGAAATCGAGCGTGACCTGGGCCGGGGCGTCGTTGGAATCGTCGATGGCGGAGTCGCTGAAACTCAACCAGAGGTCGCCGATGGACTCGCGGGTATCACCGACGCGGTTAAAAAACTTGAAATGCGCCAGCCGTTGCTCAGCATGGATCAGGGAGAAGGTGCCTTGGGTGGTCACCGGCAAGGGGGTGTTCTTTTCCACCAGGAGGTGATCACTGCCGTCTTCCAACTCCAGGAAGTAGTCGTGGGATACGCTGTGGACGATGTCGCGCACGCCATGCTTGGATAGGTCCGTCGCCAGATCGAAACCGCAATGCGCACAAACGGAATCCGTCTGGGCCACGTCCTTGCCGCACTGCGGACACTCGTACCGATCGCTCAGGCGGTGGGCCAGGATGGCCGCGCCTTCGGTGATCGCCAACATTGGGCGCGGATGGACCAAAACCTTATCCGCGCCGAACAGCTCGCGCACCTTGCGCTGCAACAGCGGGATGCTGGATGAGCCGCCGACCATAACCACCTGGTCGATCAGTGTGGGCTCGAAGTGGATATCCGCTAGCACCCGGGTGATCAGCTCAATGCTGCGATCAGCAAAGGGGGCGAGCAGGGCCTCGAACTCCTCGCGCCTGAACTCCACCTCGATATCGAGGATGTCGCCGTCCGCGTCCTTGAGCAATCCCAGAATTTCAATGACCGTACGCTCCTTGTCGCTCAGTTGGATCTTGGCCTGTTCCACCTTGCGCCGCAGATCCCCGAGCAGGCGGTTCTTCTCATCCCGGGGCATCCGCTCAATGAGCGCGGCGACGTCATCAATCTCCTGGGCCTCTTCGGTGCGGCGATAGATGTGGCGGACGATCAGATTGTCGATGTCGTCACCCCCCATCCACATGTCACCGCCCTTGCCCTGCTCAATGAACTGACCGTCCACAACGGTCAGCACCGAGATATCGAAGGTGCCGCCCCCGAAGTCGTAGACCAGGAGGGTCTTGGCCTCGCCTGCGGCAAGGGAATCGACCCCGAACGAGATGGCGGCGGCGGTCGGCTCCGGGAGCAGGCGTTGCACCTTGAGCCCCGCCAGGGTGGCCGCGATTCGGGTCGCGTGCTTCTGCTTGTCGTTGAAATAGGCCGGGACCGTGACCACCGCGTACTCGATCTTCTCACCGAGGCGCTTTTCGCAATCTTCTTTGATTTTGCCCAAGATCATGGAGGAAATCTGTTCCGGTGTATACTCCTTGCCGCAGAGCATGACCGCCACGCTATTGACCGATCCGCCCGCGAGGGGACAGACCGTATAGGCGAAGTGGTGCTCCCGGATCAGACGCTCGACCTCAGGGTCGTTAAAGCCACGCCCCATTAGGCGCTTGACCGATAGGATCGTATTCTCGGGATCCTGGGCCAGCCAGTCCAATGCGTGCTTGCCGACGACGAATTGCGCTTGCTTGCGAAATAGTTTCTTTTTTTCCTGGGCCCCGACCACCGACGGGGTCAGGGCATCACCCTCCGCGTTGGGGATGATCTCGACCTCCAAGCGTTTCAGGCCTGCGGCGGAATTGGTCGTTCCAAGATCGATGCCGATAGTTTTAGACATAGTGTGCGTGGGATATCCAAGTTGAAAGGAAAACAGGTCCCGGATATGGGACGTTTGCCATGGGAAGCGAGAATGGGAATAGGATTTATTTCGTGCGTACGGAAGCGGTAACACCTGGGCCATTTTACCAGGAGTCTGCCGATGATGTCTTATCCCCTGGGAGTGAACGACTATCTACCGCGACGCTCTTCATTGGGTAGAATCCAATCCATTGCCGTCCCTACGGCCCATCCGCTCACCACAGGTCCACTCTCTCGCCATGTCCCCCAAGCCCGCCCTCATCCTGGTCGATGGATCCTCCTATTTGTTCCGCGCCTACCACGCTCTGCCCCCCCTCTCCAACGGCCAGGGGGAACCCACCGGGGCGGTGCTTGGGGTGATCAATATGCTGCGCAAGTTGATCGAAGACTTCAGGCCGGCGTACATGGCGGTGGTATTCGACGCCCCTGGCCCCAGCTTCCGCAAGCGGATCTATCCGGACTACAAGGCCCACCGCCCACCCATGCCCGACGAGCTGCGCGTCCAGATCGAGCCGTTGCACCATATTATCCGCGCCCTGGGCCTGCCGCTGCTGTGCGTCTCCGATGTCGAGGCGGACGACGTAATCGGGACCCTGGCGGTGCGGTCTGCCCAGGACGGTCTGGATACCCTGATCGCCACCGGCGATAAAGACTTGGCGCAACTGGTGAGCGAGCGCGTTACCCTGATCGACACCATGAACGGACGGGTGTTGGATCCCCCCGGCGTGGTAGAAAAATTTGGGGTGGGGCCGGAGCGGATCATCGATTTCCTGGCCCTGGTAGGGGATAAGGTGGATAACGTCCCTGGGGTGCCGGGCTGCGGCCCCAAGACAGCGATCAAGTGGCTAGAACAGTACGGCAGCCTGGAGGGCCTAGTGGCTCATGCTGGGGAGATCAAAGGCAAGGTCGGCGAGGCCCTGCGGACGAGTCTCCCGCTGCTACCGCGTGCCCAGGAGTTGGTCACCCTCCGCCTGGATGTGCCTCTTGCAGAAGGACCCCTGGACCTGCGGCCCGCCGCGCCGGATATCCCCGTGCTGCGCCAGTGGTACCGGCGCCTGGAGTTCACGCGGCTGCTCGCTACCCTGCCCCCACAGCCGGGGTGGGAGGCGAGTGAGGAACGCACCCCAACCCAGGACGGTGGCAATGGCGTTGAGGCCCCTTGCGTTACCCCAACCTACGAACTGGTGCTGGATCTATCGACCCTTGATGCCTGGCTCGCCCAACTCGCCCACGCGCCCCTGTTTGCGTTCGACACCGAGACCACCAGTCTGGATGCCATGCAGGCCGAGCTGGTGGGCGTATCTTTCGCCGTGGAACCGGGCCGAGCGGCCTATGTGCCCCTGGCCCATTGCTACCCAGGCGCCCCGCCGCAACTCGATCGGGCCATGGTGCTGGCCCGCCTCAAACCCTTGCTAGAGGACCCGCTGCGCCCCAAACTGGGCCAGAATCCAAAGTACGATATGAGCGTACTGGCCCGTTATGGCATTGAGCTACAGGGTATTGCCTTCGACACCATGCTGGAATCCTACGTGCTCGACGCCAGCGCCACCCGCCATGACCTGGACTCCCTAGCGGCCAAGTACCTGGACTATAAGACCATCCATTTCGAGGATGTGGCGGGCAAGGGGGCCAAGCAGATCACCTTCGACCAGGTCGCCTTGGAGCAGGCGGGCCCCTACGCCGCCGAGGACGCGGAGGTGACCCTGCGCCTGCATCGGGTCCTGTGGCCGCGCCTGGAGCAGCAGCCCGACCTGACGGCCCTGTTCCGCACCATCGAGATGCCCCTAGTGCCGGTATTGTCGCGCCTGGAGCGCGCTGGGGTGCGCATCGACAGCGCTCTACTGATCCACCAGGGCCAGGACCTGGCGCGACGCCTACACGCCCTGGAACGGCAGGCCTATGCCGTCGCCGGTCGCCCCTTTAACCTAGGCTCCCCCAAGCAGATCGGGGAGATCTTCTTCCAGGAGCTGGGGCTCCCAGTGGTGGAGAAGACCCCCAAGGGGGCGCCCTCCACCGCCGAGTCGGTGCTGGAGCGGCTGGCGGAGGAGGGTTACGAGCTGCCGCGCCTGATCCTGGAGCATCGTACCCTCTCCAAGCTCAAGTCCACCTATCTGGATACCCTGCCACGGGTGGTCGACCCCAGCACCGGGCGGGTGCATACGTCCTATCATCAGGCGGTGGCCGCCACCGGGCGGCTGAGTTCGTCGAATCCCAACCTACAAAACATCCCGGTGCGCAGCGAGGACGGGCGGCGCATCCGCCAGGCCTTCATCGCCGCGGACGGCTACACCCTGTTGGCGGCGGACTACTCACAGATCGAACTGCGCATCATGGCCCACATGTCTGGCGATTCCGGTCTGCTGGGTGCCTTTGCCCAGGGTCGGGATGTGCATCGGGCGACCGCCGCCGAGGTGTTCGGCGGCACCCCGGAGACGGTAACCCTTGAGCAACGCCGCTCCGCCAAGGCGATCAACTTCGGCCTGATCTACGGCATGTCCACCTTTGGCCTGGCGCGCCAGCTCGGTATCCCCAAGGGCGACGCCCAGAAGTACATGGACCGATATTTCCAGCATTATCCAGGGGTCCGGGCCTTCATGGAGCACACCCGAGAGCAGGCCCACCACGCAGGCTATGTGGAGACCCTGTTTGGCCGCCGCCTATACCTACCGGAGATCAACAGCCGCAACGTCCAGCGGCGTGCCGGTGCTGAACGCACCGCCATCAACGCCCCCTTGCAGGGCACAGCGGCGGACATCATCAAGCGCGCCATGATCGCGGTGGACACCTGGCTGAGCGAGTCACGCCTACCTGTGCGCATGATCATGCAAGTCCATGATGAGCTGGTACTGGAGGTGCGCGAGGATCTGTTGGATACGGCGCGGGAGCAGGTCACCGCCCTAATGGAAGCCGCCGCCGAGCTGCGTGTGCCCCTGGTGGTCGATAGCGGCGCGGGGGCCAATTGGGAGGCGGCACATTGAGCGAAAAGCCCGGTGGGCATTGCGGCCCTTTGCGGCGCCTACGTGGGAATCTCCTCCGTATTATCATTACATCGTGGCAGTAACCGTTAGTTCTGCAACCGCTCAGCCCCCGAGCATACCCATCAATCCCGCCAGGTGTAGGGCACCGCGTCGGCGGTTTTCTTCCTTCGCCGCCTCCGATGGGTCGCCGACCCACAGCAGATCCTGTTCCGGCAGCTCCGCCAGGAAACGGCTCGGCTCGCAGGGGATGAGTTCGCCGTAGCGCCGCCGCCGCGTCGCCAGGGTCAGGGTGAGGGTGCGGCGGGCGCGGGTGATGCCCACATAGGCGAGGCGCCGCTCCTCTTCGATGGTGTCGTCTTCGATGCTGCTGCGGTGGGGCAGCAGTTCTTCCTCCATGCCCACCAGGAAGGCGTGGGGAAACTCCAGGCCCTTGGCGGCGTGCAAGGTCATCAGATGCACCCGATCACTGCCTTCGTCCTCGGCTTGGCGGTCGAGTACGTCCAGCAGGGTGAGCCGCTTGACCAGATCCACCAGGGAGGCTCCCTCCTGTTCGCCGCTGCGCAGCCGACCAAGCCATTCCACCAGGCTGGTCACGTTCTCGGCGCGCCGCTCGGCGGACTGGGCACTGCCGCTGCTCTCCTTGAGCCAGGCCCGATAGTCCAGGGCTTCGACCAGCTCATGGACGGTGCCCACCGGATCGTCTCCCTCGGCGCGACGGCCGTAGCGGTCGATGAACTCGGCAAACTGGTGCAAGCGCTCGCGTGGCCGCTCCCCCAAGTGCGCCTCCAGACCGAGTTCAGTGCATACGGCGAGCAGGGGGCGTTGGCGCCCCTGGGCGTAGGCAGCGAGCTGTTCCAGGGTTCCAGGACCGATCTCCCGATGCGGCACGTTGACGATGCGCAAAAAGGCGGCATCATCCTCGGGGTTGGCGAGCAGCCGCAGGTAGGCCATGATGTCCTTGACCTCGCTACGGGAGAAGAAGGATGTCCCGCCGCTTAGTGAGTACGGAATAGCGAACGCCCGTAGGGCCTTCTCGAACGGCCGCGCCTGGTGGTTGCCACGATATAGGACGGCATAGTCGCCGTAGCTGCCCGCGCTACCGGCGGTGAAGTGGTGATGGAGGATCTCCGAGACCACCTTTTCGGCCTCGTGGGTCTCGTCCCGGCAGCGCAGGACACGGATCGGCTCGCCTACCCCTAGATCGCTCCATAGGCGCTTCTCTATCAGGTGGGGGTTGTGGGCAATGAGTTGGTTAGCGGCTCGCAGGATGCGCCCGGTGGAGCGGTAGTTCTGCTCCAGTTTGATGACATGCAGGTGGGGAAAGTCATCCCGCAATTGCACCAGATTTTCCGGGCGGGCGCCGCGCCAGGCATAAATGGACTGATCGTCGTCGCCCACCACGGTGAGACGCCCGCTCGCGCCTACCAGGCGCCGCACCAGTTCGTATTGGGCGCCGTTAGTGTCCTGGTACTCGTCCACCAGCAGGTAATGGATACGCCGCCGCCAGCGCTCCAATGCCTCGGGGTGGTCGCGGAACAACCGCACCGGCAGTCCAATCAGGTCATCGAAATCCACCGCGTTATAGGCCTTGAGGCTGCGCTGATAGTCCGCGTACAGGGTGGCGGTCTGGGCCTCCAGATCATCCGTAGCGCGGGAGTGGGCCTGCTCCGGGGCGAGCAGGACATTCTTCCAGGCGGAGATTTGCCCTTGTAGGCCGGAGACGGCGGTGCTGTCGTCCTGTTGATGCCGGCGCAGCAACTCGCGGATTAGGGCGGCGCTGTCCTCGGCATCGAATAGGCTGAAACCGGCCTTGTGTCCAAGTAGTGCATGTTCTTTGCGCAGCACATCCAGGCCCAGGGTATGAAAGGTGCAAATTCGCAAACCCCGCGCTTGGTCTTGGCGCAGCAATCGACCCGCTCGCGCCTTCATTTCCCGAGCAGCCTTGTTGGTAAAGGTGACGGCGGTGATGTGGCGGGCCGGACATAGGCCGGCGTGGATCAGGTGGGCGATCTTGTGGGTAATCACTCGGGTCTTGCCCGAACCGGCCCCCGCTAGGACCAGCAGGGGGCCGTCCATGTAGCGTATCGCCTCGTGTTGGTGCGGATTGAGGTCACTCATGTCGATAAGGTATCCGCTAAGGCAGAGTATGTTGGAGCAGGGCGGTCGCCCGCCGGCACCATTAGGGTCTATCGGGGTTTGGCGCTTACCGGCCACGAGGTCGAAAGGGGTGCCTGCCTGGGTGGCGGGCCGCAGGTGTATTATGCCCGCTCGCGTGGCAAGTTGAACCGGGATTGATGATTATGCCCAAAAGATCAAGCAATACCCGCTCGCCCCATCCAGTGGCCGAGGGCCAGTTGAGCGGGGAGTCCTGGCGTATCTTCCAGATCATGGCGGAGTTCGTGGAGGGCTTCGAGCGGCTGGCGCAGATCTGCCCATCGGTCAGCATCTTCGGCTCCGCTCGTCTGGGTCCAGATCACCCCTATTACCAACTGGCGGAGCGCACTGCCCGACTGCTCTCCGACAGCGGTTTTGCGGTGGTGAGCGGCGGTGGGCCGGGGATCATGGAGGCGGCCAACAAGGGTGCCTTTGCCGGTAAGTCGCCGAGCATCGGCCTCAATATCCAATTGCCCCAGGAGCAGATCGGCAACCCCTATCAAGACATATCTCTGCACTTTCGGCATTTCTTTGCCCGCAAGGTGATGTTCGTGAAGTATGCCGCGGCTTACGTGGTGCTGCCCGGGGGCTTCGGTACCCTGGACGAGCTGGCGGAGATCCTCACCCTGGTACAGACTGGCAAGACCCACCGCATCCCTATTATCCTGATGCAGGGTCGTTTCTGGGACGGGCTGCTGGCCTGGATGCGCAGCGCCCAGGTGGCTGAAGGCATGATCGATTCCAAGGACTTGGACCTCATGCAGATATGTGAGGAGCCCCAGGAGGTGGTGGACAAGATCTTCGCCCACTACGAATCCCGTGGCTTCGAGCCTTCGCCAAGAGAACGGGAAATTCTGCTCGAACTATAATACCATCAACGCTCTTGACGCCGTCAGGGGCGGCCCTGCAGATGGAGACCCAGATGAAGCGATTGCTTGCCTTATCGGTGCTCGCGCTGGCGGCGGTCGGCGTGAGTGCTGACGACACCGGGCCGTTGGCCGCCGTTCCACCGCCCCCGGTAATCCCAGAACCGGTGCAGAGTGGCGAGACCCTGGAGCCTGAGGTCACCATTATCGAGTCCACGAAGGGCACCCTCTACGAATATCGGGTGAACGGTAACCTGTATATGGTCAAGGTCCAGCCGGTCGTGGGGCCTCCCTACTACCTGCTTGATCTAAATGGTGACGGCGAATTGGATGTGCGCCAGAACGAGCCCTGGAACAACAGCATCCCCCAGTGGGTGCTGTTCACCTGGTGAAGCGGGATGACTGAGGCCGGTCGTCGCCTGGATCGGGCCCTGCTGCCCCTCGCCCGGGCGCTGGAAGGCGTTAACGAGGGGATCGGCCGGGCGGTATCCTGGCTGTCCCTGGGGATGGTGTTGGTGACGTTCCTGGTAGTGGTGCTGCGCTACCTGTTCGAGCTGGGCTGGATTGCCATGCAGGAGTCCGTCACCTACATGCACGCGGTCCTGTTCCTGGCTGGCGCTGCCTATACCCTACGCCACCAAGGCCATGTGCGGGTAGACATCTTTTACGGCAAGTTGTCCGAACGAGGCCGCGCCTGGGTGGATCTGTTTGGGGGCCTATTCCTACTGCTACCCATGTGCCTGTTCATTTTCCTGGTGAGCTGGGACTATGTGGCCCAGTCTTGGGCCGTCTGGGAGACCTCCCGGGAGGCGGGGGGGCTGCCGGGGGTGTATCTCCTCAAGACCATGATGCTGGTGTTGGCCGGGTTGCTGCTCTTGCAGGGCATGGCTTCGGTGTTGCGCTGCCGGCTGCTGCTCGGAGGGGTCTTGCAACGGCTCGACGATGAGCTACCCCCTGCTGGGCAACCGAACTGATGGCCGCGGTCGCCTCCCTATCGCTGTTCCTGGGGCTATGCCTGGTGCTGTTGCTGGGGTATCCCGTGGCCTTTTCCCTGGGGGGCACCGCCCTAGCCTTCGCCGGCGTGGGGGATTTGCTGGGACTGTTCGACAACGCCTTCCTGGAGGCACTGCCGAATCGCCTGTACGGCATCATGACCAACGAGACCCTGATTGCGGTGCCCCTATTCGTCTTCATGGGGGTGATGCTGGAACGCTCCCGGGTGGCGGAGAACCTGCTCGACACCATGGCGGTCCTGTTCGGCCCCCTGCGCGGGGGGCTCAGCATCTCGGTGACCCTGGTGGGCATGTTGCTCGCCGCCAGCACCGGCATCGTGGGGGCCACCGTGGTCACCATGGG
>Ga0163199_1001898_pt1 | contig 12896 bp, 12 predicted proteins | sample PL_2010_150m_FD_113537 | JGI IMG/M metagenome (GOLD analysis project Ga0163199, IMG submission 113537) | Freshwater microbial communities from Powell Lake, British Columbia, Canada to study Microbial Dark Matter (Phase II) - PL_2010_150m | ecosystem: Environmental > Aquatic > Freshwater > Lake ... | reverse complement strand
GTTGTGAATGCTACGGCTCAATTCGAAGAAGGTACGCTTGTAAAGGGAAGCAAAGATGCTGTGTATCTAATATCGAATGGTAAAGCATGCTGGATCCCGAGTGAATCTATTCTCAAAGCACTTGGTTACGAAATGAAAATGGTGATTCAAATTCCAGATAAAGAAATGACACAGACACCAAAATCACAACCTCTTTTAAGAGGAGGCAGTGATAAAATCTATAGAGCAGAAGACGATAAACGAAGATGGATAAACAATGTTGTTCTTTTTTTTATTTGCCCTCAACAAAATTTCTCTCTAAGTTGTTTTTAAAACTTTATCTATTATTGAATAAAATCTTGCTTAGTTAGGAGACATTATGAAAAAACTAATTTTCGGAATTCTAATCTTTTTTTTAAGCAGTCCATTATTAGCGCAATTTTCTTTGGATAAATTTTGGACCATTGAACTTGGAAGTTCTCTTTCTACAGCAAAACAATTATTTCCGGATGAAAAGTGGGAAGAAAGGGAAGCGGGGAACGACAATCTTCATTCATTCTTTAGTTGGATTGAACCGAATTCAATAAAAGTAAGTTTTTTAGTTACAAAAGCTGACCGGCTGAGAATGAAATCTATAAGCAATGGCAAGGTTGATGAAGAATCTGCAAAATTATTTTTTTCGCAAATGAAAGAAATCGTTATAAAACAATTCGGTTCGAAATACGAACAGAAAGAAAAAGCGGGTAAGCAACTGCTGATGTGGCGGAGAGGTAAAGATGGTATTATAACACTTTCAATTGAAGGCGCACAAGCAATATTGATAGTCCTTGAAGCAGTTGGAATTCCCTTTTGACTGTGAGTGATGCTCAATTAAAAACATTCCCGATGGCGAACCCATTAAATAATTTTAGAGAAAACCAAAAGAATAGAAGCAAATTTTTTGGTTGCCCGCAAACATTTTTCTCTCTATGTTATTCAGAGAAAATTTGCAGACTGTCTAGATGAAGAAACTATTTCCACTTTTTATTGCACTTCTTGTTTTCACAAATTTCTGCTTTGCACAAAGCACGGTTCAAAAACTCTTTTCGGTTGACTGTGATGCTTCATATAAATCAATTCAGTCGCTGTTTCCCAAAATAAAATTCACGGAGAAAATTTTTTCCAATTTGCGCGAGATCTATTTTAACGAAACTATTAACTCGACAGATGTTAAGATCGGGTTTTTCTTTAATAACAATAAGGAACTAAAAACTAAAGCTATTAATAATCTTGGTAAAGACGCTCGGTCCGGCCAAAAGTTTTTTGAGGTGTTTAAGAATTATGCTGTAGAACATTTCGGTGATAAATACGAATTTCAAAAAGGTTACTCTGCTTTTGTTATAACATGGAATTTGGGAACAGACGCAATGGTAATGCTCTCGTACAAAGACGAAAGAAGCTTCGCTAACGATCACTAAGAAAAGAGAATTTAAAAATTAAAAAAGTGATTAGGATAAAAGATGAACGAAAAAGAATTAGTATGCGGCAAGTGCGGAAGAGATTTTAGATGAGTTGAATATTTTGGAAGAATGATGACCAGAAAATAATCTAACAATCAATAAAGTATTTGGGAAAACAACATGAATGCAAACACAAAATTCGGTTTTATTCCTGTTTCAAGCTCAATTACTCAAACCTCAATAGAAGAGATAGCAGGCAATCTTCTTTCTTCATTTCATGATTATGGCGGTGAACGATTTACAGAAGATATGATTAATCTAAACACGCCGATTTTTTATTTTATAGTTACTGGTGGGACAGAAGAGAAAGTTTTAAAACTTTGGCACAAACGGAAGGAAATTTATAATAATGAACCGGTAATTTTAATTGCTCACGCCGGGAATAATTCTCTTGCCGCATCAATGGAAATTTTAGCAAAGCTTCAGCAAGACGGCGAAAAAGGAAAGATCATTTATATAGATAATAATGCAAACAAAGATTGGCAGGACGATTTAGAAAGAAACGTAAAACATCATCAAGTATTTCATCAATTAAAAAACACAAAGATCGGTTTGATTGGAAATCCGTCCGATTGGCTTGTTGCAAGTATGCCCGATCCTTCCGTCATAAAAAAAGTTTGGGGTCCTCAAATAGTAAATGTTGATCTTGAAGAACTAAAAACAAGAATAGCAGAAATAAAAGATGAACAAATCGAAGACGATCATTACAACTTAACAACAAAAGCCGCAGCAATAAAAGAACCCTCAAAGAAAGAAATTAAGAATGTGGTTAAGGTTTATGCAGCGCTTAAGGAGTTGATCCGCGCTCAAGAATTAAATTCAGTTTCTGTCCGCTGTTTTGATTTGGTAACAGATCTTAAAACTACCGGATGCTTTGCATTATCAAAACTGAACGATGAAGGGATAACTGCAGGCTGTGAAGGCGATCTTGTTTCAACACTTGGAATGCTGTGGGCTAATTATTTAACAAATCAAATTGTTTGGATGGCTAATCCTGCACAGATAGATGAACAGAGCAATTCAATATGGCTTGCTCATTGCAGTGTTCCGATGAGTATGACGGAGAATTATAAATTACGCTCGCATTTTGAATCGGGACTTGGAGTTGGTATAGAAGGAGAATTAGCAAAGGGAAAAATTACAGTACTTAGGATTGGCGGAAAAAATCTAGAAAAAATATGGGCATCGAACGGCGAGATATTAGAAACCGGTTCATCGGAAAATCTTTGCAGAACACAAGTGAAAGTAAAATTGCACGGCTCTGCTAAAGTAACAGATTTGCTTAACGAACCGCTTGGTAATCACATCTTGCTCATGCGTGGAAGTTATGCTAAAGAAATGATCGAATGGTGGGAGATGTTTATCAGTTAAAAATGATCCTATACTTTTCATAAATAGTATCATCTTTCGGCAAAGCGCCATTCACCATGCAAATTTCCCATGCAAATTCATTTGCCAGTTTATTTATTTCACCAATCAGCATTTTGTATAAATAGCCAAGACAAAGTATTGCCGCAAAAGCATCACCCGCACCAAGAGTATCAACCACATTAACAAATTCTGTTTTGTAATAATTTGTTTCGTTCTTAGTGTAAAGCTCAGCGCCATTTTCACCGAGCGTTAATCCAATCAAATCAATATCAAACTCTTTTGTTAATTGTTCGATAGCACTTTTGTTAGATTGATCAAGATTGAAGAACTGTTTAAGCTTGTCTAATTCTTCTTGGTTGATTTTAAGAACATTACATGTCAACAAAGTTTGTTTAATCAATTCCTTTGTGTAAAAATTGTGACGAAGATTGAGATCGCAAAAATATTTTAAGTGCGGTTTTCCAAAGAGAGATTGAATTGTATTGCGAGAAATATCACTGCGCGTTGAAAGCGTACCGAAATACAACAAATCAGTTTCCTTCTCGATAAGATTAGTTGTAGAATCATTTAAGGTGAGATAATCGTAACTGCACTCGAGAGAAATTGTGAATTGCGGTGTTCTATCTTCGCTAAGTTTTACTTGAACTGTTCCTGTTGGATATTTCTTATCTATATATATGCGATTTGTATTGAAACCGATAGAGTTGAGGTAAGAAAGCATTTCTTTACCGTTATCATCATTACCAACACTTGAAATGAAATTTGCTTTGCCCAGTATCTTCCAAATGTGATAAATAAAATTAAACGGTGCCCCGCCTAATCTTTTTCTATCAGGATAAACATCGTAAAGTATTTCACCTATCGCAGTAACCCTTAAATTTTTCATTGGGTAATTTATGATTTTTTGTTGTGAGTTAAATTTGATACTTAAAATTAGTTTCTTCTTTTGATTTGAACAACAGCAGCTCCGGCAGCAGCAATCAACATTCCGATTCCTTCCTTCCACGTTACAGGTTCCCCAATAAATATCCATGCAAGAAAAGCAATTTGGATTAACATTGTTCCGTTTATTATGCTTGATTCCATGGCGGTGAGAGTTCTCAAAGACAAATTCCAAAGTGTAAATGCAAAAGCTGTATTTACAACTGCAAGCCAAAGTAAAAACAAAATATTGGTTAAACTTAAAAGCGGTAACCCTTGTATCGCAAGACCAATAACTAACATTACAATTGATCCGATACCCATACTTACAACTGTTACCGTTAAAGGATGAAATTTACTGCTTCGATTTATTCCGCGGCCCAATACGGAAGAAAATGCGTTGGAGAAAACTCCAATTGTCATAATAATAATTCCAAGAGTTTTGCTTTCGGGTAGATCAACCGGATAAAAGTAAGTAAAGATTCCAACGATAAATAAACTTGCACCTAACCATTGAAGCGTTGAAGGTTTTTCTGATAAAAGAAAAATTCCCATTACGGCAACAATGATAGGAGTAAAATTAAGAAGCAGACTTACTGTTACTGCAGGAAGAAGCGACAATCCGATAAATTGAGTTCCTTGAGTAAATGTATAAAAGAGAAGTCCGAGGACAGTTAAACGAAACCAATCTTTTCGATCTATTTTTTTTATTTCGGAAATTCTTTCTTTTGTTAACGCAAAAGGAAGCAGACAAACAAAAGCTAAGAAGTAACGCAACCCGGCAAAAGTCAACGGGGGAATATCGCGCAATCCCCACTTTATTATTATGAATGATGTAGACCAGAAGAAGGTAACAAGCAATGCAATTAAAACAGATGCGGCTCTTGAAAGCGGTTTTGAGAAAATGTTTGCCTCTTGCTACGCTGTTATTAAATTTTAAATAAACAGCTATAAATAATTTTTATTTTCCCATCAATAGTTTAAGGGCATAAAGAATAAGAAATACAGCAAAAACTTTTTTCAAAACTCCTTCGGGAAGAGTAAGAGCATATAAAGATGATAAATAACTTCCGATAACAAATGTAACAGCCATTATACCAACGGCTTTAAGATTTACATGCCCGGCTTTATAGTAATTCATTACGGCAAGAATACCGATAGGGAGAAGAAGAAGACCAAGTGAAGTTCCTTGCGCATCTTTTTGCGTGTAAGCCAAAAATCCCACAAGCATTGGTATAATTATTATTCCACCGCCTATACCCAGAACCCCGCTAACTAAACCGGCAGCGAGACCGATGATTAAAAGAATTATTATTTCATTCATAGAAGTTTTTATTTATTAGAACACATACGAAATATAATGAAACGAAGAATCCCGTGCATAATTGAAAACAGATTCTTCGTTTATAAAGTGAAGGGTAATAAATTATTGTTTAACTGCCTTTAATAACCAATCCATTGGATCAACTGTAAAATCAGATCCTTGTGGTAAATCAATCACGCTAATTCCATTTTTCATTTCCATGCGAACAGTTTTTCCGGCAATACTTACATCAACAGGCATTGGGAAAGGAAGATTATTTTCGGTTTCCCAACTAAGTTCAATTTTGTTGTTTAGATTTTTCACATTTAGAATCGGTAAAGGTGCATGTCTAAGATAAACTTCAAAGAACCAATCTAATTTTTTATCGGAAATTTTTTCTGCCATTTCCATTAGCTCGTCGGTTGTAGTAATGCGGCATTGTCTTCCGTCTTTTATTTTTTCCATCTCTTCTGTTGGGTAAGCCCATCGTCTAAGAACTTTAAAAAATGTTTCATCACCAAGGTAATAGCGAAGTGTGTGAACTATCCATCCACCTTTATAATAGATATCGTTATTGTAAGATTCGCTCGAAGTTTTTTCACCGCGCTGGGCAACCGGATTTTTATTACTAAAATGTTTTATTGATTTCATATATCGGAAGTATTCGTCTTTACCGAAAACTTTTTCCAAATAAAGCGGCTGCATATAAGTTCCAATTCCTTCGTGAATCCAGAAATCGCTCCAATCTCTGCACGTAACAAGATTGCCCCACCACTCATGAGAAAATTCATGATGATGAAGCCAGTCAAATGCAAACTGCGGATGATTCTTCCAGCCATAACCGTATGCAATAGCAGTTTGTTGTTCCATGCCAAGATGAGGCGCTTCAACAACAGCATATTTATCGCCGCGGAAAGGATACGGTCCAATAAGTTCTTCCATTACTTTCATATGAATTAAAAACTGAGGGGCATGTTCTTTTGCCTTCTCATAACTTTCCGGAAGTACCCAAACGGTGAATGGAAATTTTTCTCCGGTTACACTTGTGTAGTCATAATCAATTCGCTTATAAGGACCGAGATAAAAAATTACGCCGTAATTATTAATTGGAGTTGATACAAACCAATTCCACGTTTTCGTTCCGTTGTTGTTTTCTGTTGATGAAATAAATCTTCCGTTACTGACAAGAATTAAATCGGAAGGTGCTGTGAAATGAAGTGATACTGAATCCGGTTCATCAGATGGGTGATCTTTGCACGGCCACCATGTATCAGCTCCGCCGCCTTGACATGTTAGAGTTACCCAATCTTTTCCATCTTTTGTTTTAGCAAACACTAACCCGTCGTCCCATGGTGGGCGTTTAGCAATGCGCGGTAATCCAGCATAAGTAATCTTTGTTGAGAACGTTTCGCCTTTCTTTATAGTTGTCGGGAACTCTATCCAGACCTTATTACTGTCGTGAGTAAACTTCAAATCAATTTCTTGTTTGTTATTCAATACAGATTGAACCTCATCAATTGTATATCTGCCGTCAAGATTAATCAAGATTTTTTTAAAATCGCTTAGAGCTTGCGCACGCATAATAACCGTACCAGCGAGAGCTTTTTCGTTTAAGTCTATTGTCAGATTAAGGTCGTAAAATTTTACATCATAACACACTTGGAAAGGGGAAAGTTTTCCACCGGAATCTTGTGAGCCGAATTGTGCAAAAACTTGTGCAGATAAAACAGCGAAGAGAAGTGTAAATATTTTTTTCATAAGGTAATTTTTTTATGATCAATTGGTTCTAAAATAATCAATGGACGATTAACTTAGTCGAATTTTTTAATCCTATTTGGAATCCCTTTTTTTGTGAAGAGATAAAAGAGCCGAATAACTTCATGGCTTCTCCAATTAAAATGTTTATCAGAACCAATTTTTTTATTTATTAGTTTTTCCCTCAGCATTTTATTTCCCTTGATGAGTTGATAAATCCAAATTACAAAAAAGGTGTTTATTTAAGCAATTCAATAACCTATTTTAAATGAAGCGATAAAAGAGGTTTTGCTTAAATGCTTAAGCTTTACACAACAAGTCTACGCAGTAAAATTCTTCTTGGCTTTACGGTAATACTGCTCATCATGTCCTTTGCAACATTATGGAGTATCTATAATTTTTACCGTCTTAATGAGCAGATCAAAATTACTATGCAGCAGAATTATACAAGCATTATAGCTGCAGATAATATGGGCCGTGCTCTTGATGAACAATTGCAGTCAATCGTGATAATGTTAAATCAAAATTTTGAAGTAGGCGAAAAGCTTTTTGAAAAAACGAAACAGGATTTTTATTATTGGTATGATCGCTCCCGCGAATCAGTCCCCGCATCCGAGGAAAAAGATATTAGAAATATCTTGGATGATTTAAACTCGGAATATCAAAGGTTTGTTAAGGACATCTCCGACAATATTGATTATAACATTTATATATCAAACAAACGGCAAACTTTACGAAGTGATTTTGTGAGGTTTGTTGATGAAATCCAATCTATTAAAAAAAGGAACAATAGTATTCTCGAAATCAATCACTCCGCATTAAACGGTGCCGTATCGAGAGTAAAAGATATTACACAAGGTGCAACTATTACAATTCTTATAATTCTTTTTGGAGCTATAGCAACCAGTCTAGCCTTTGGATCTCGGTTTTCAGATTATATTGTTAAACCGATTTCAAATCTAAGACAATCGGTGACACACATTGCGGAAGGAAATTTTAATGAACGAATTGAGATTGATGAAAATGGCGACGAGATAAGTTCTCTGGCAGAAGAATTTAATAAGATGAGCGAAAAACTTCAGGTTTACGAACAGTTTAATCTAAATAAGATTTTGTATGAAAAGAAAAAATCGGAACTAATAATAGAAAGCATGAACGAGCCGGTATTAATGGTAGATGAGAATTTTGATGTTATGCTTTCCAATAAGACGTTTAATGAAGTATTTGGTGAAAGTCTGCTTACACAGCATAACATTCAAAAAATACTAGCACCGCAAACTAGCGGTTCAAAAAATGACACTACACAAGTAAGTAAAGATCTTTATCAAAAAGAGGATATAATAAATATTAAATACGGAAACGGAGAGCAAAAATATTTTAAGGTTATTGCCGCTTCTCTTGATATTCCGGAAAGCAATTTGAAAGGGACCGTAATTGTTTTTAATGATATTACAAAGTATCAAGAACTTGACCGCATGAAGTCGGAGTTTATTGCTAAAGTGTCTCATGAACTTAAAACCCCGCTTACATCAATAGGTATGGCATTGGGAATATTTGAAGATGGAGTTGTGGGCAGTCTATCTCAAAATCAAAACGAACTTATTTTATCAATGAAAGAAGATTTTGAAAGGCTTAACAGACTTGTTTATGAAATACTTGAGCTGACAAAACTTGAGGCTAATATTGGTAAAAGTAAGTTCGAAAAATTTGAAGCACAAAAACTTGCAGAACATATTTCAAAGAAATTTTTAATTCAAGCAAAAGAAAAAAAGATTAATCTTCAAATCATTGATAAAAGTAATAAGTTAATGATCAACGGCAGCTATGATAATATGATCAGCGCTTTGGAAAACTTAGTGTCTAATTCACTTAGGTTCACACCCACTGGGGGAGAAATAAAAGTTAATTTTTCAAGAAACAATGGAAATTTGCTAATCGAAATTTCCGATACGGGAATTGGTATAAGTCCCGATAACTTGAAAAAAATATTTGATAAATTTATACAGATAGATGATTCGGCCCCCGGGAGCTTGGGGCTCGGTCTTTCCATTGCAAAAGAAGTTATCGAATTACATAACGGCGAAATAAAAGCGTTCAGTGACCTTGGTAAAGGAAGTACATTTCAAATAAAATTGCCGGAAGCATAAATGCATAAAGGAAAAATTCTTGTAATTGATGATGAAGTAAACATTTTAAAAACTATTGAGCTTTCGCTTAGTTCATACGGCTATTCTCCGGAAGTTTTTGCAAATCCTATAGATGGACTTGCCAGAGCAAAAACAGTTTTTTTTGATCTTGCTTTTATTGATTTGAAAATGCATCCGATGAACGGTATTGAAGTTCTTCATGAATTAAAAAAATCTTCACCCGATACAACAGTTGTATTGATGACCGCACATGGTTCAATTGAATCTGCTGTTGAGGCGATCAAAAAAGGCGCTTACGATTATATTACGAAACCATTTACTCACAAAGAATTCATACATATTATAGAACGTGTATATGAGCATCACCGGCTAAGTAAAAAGTTGAAGGGATTAGCTTATCAAATAGATGAAAAATTTAACGATGATAATTTTGTAAGTTCAAATAACAAAGTAAAAGATATTTTAAAGACCGCAGAAGATGTTTCCCAAAGCAATATTCCGATTTTGATCGAAGGTGAAAGCGGAACAGGAAAAGAAGTTCTTGCAAGATTTATTCATAAAAATAGTTTAAGAAGCAGCAATCCGTTTATCATTATCAACTGCTCTGCAATCCCGGAAAATCTTTTTGAAAGCGAACTATTCGGTCATGTTAAAGGCGCATTTACAAACGCAATTAAAGATAGAATTGGAAGATTAGAGCTTGCCGATACCGGTACGGTTTTTTTAGATGAAGTTGCGGAAATTCCAAAATCTATGCAGGTAAAATTGCTGCGGTTTCTTCAAAGGATGGAATTTGAAAGAGTGGGCGAAAGCATTACCCATAGTATTGATATAAGAATTATTAGTGCAACAAATAGAGATGTAGAAAACGATTTAAGTTCTGGAATGCTGCGCGACGATTTTTATTTTAGAATAGCAGGCTTAAAAATAAAACTACCGCCGCTTCGTGAAAGAAAGGATGATATGCCTGTTCTTATAGACTACTTCATAAAAAAATATTCCGGCGGAAATGAAATTACACTTCCCGAAGAGACACAAAAGCTTCTTGCAGATTATGATTGGCCGGGAAATATTCGTGAGCTTGAGACAGTTATTAAAAGACTTTTAGTTTTTGCAAAAGGCAGTATAATTAAATCGGAATACCTTCCTTCTGAGATCATAAACTTCAAACCAAAACAAAACACGTATTCATTACAGAAAATTGAAGATCTTGAGAAGTTACATATAATTGAGACTCTAAAAATCGCTTCAAATACTAAAGAAGCGGCAAAGATTCTAGGCATATCCGAAACAACACTGTGGAGAAAGAGAAAACTTTATGGCCTATAATTTATTAATTAATACGGTCAGCGTAGTAAAAATGGGATGATTTTTCATTTGTTATATATAATTTCATTTTGAAATACCCGTAAATCCTTTAATTACAACCATTATTTTCTCTTGATTGCAAAATGAAATCGCCTTACTTTCACTATGCAATATTTCAATTTTCGGTCAGATCGTAATCTTAAACATTTCGATCGTTTTTACGATTTTTTATAGAAAATTTTGCCTTCGACATATAGGCACGTAAATTGGCTATACTTTAAGTAACATATTTATTTATTAACAGGAGAGTAACAATGAAACAATCTGCTTTTATCGTAATTCTTTTCTTCATTGCCTTAGTCGCAGCTTTTATTATTTATTTATTTGTGCTCGGCAATCCGGCTAATTTTTCAGACTTTGCAACAAAGGGAACAAAAGAAGTTCCATTGGGCGGCAACATCATGGGTATGGTTTACGTTGGCGGTCCGCTTGTTGCATTATTAATTTGTCTTTCAATTATGGTATTTGCAATTATTATTGAAAGAGCACTTTCACTTAAAAAAGCTGCAGGTAAACAAGCAATCCCAAAATTCTTTAAAAAAGTAATTGATCAGATCAGAGCGAATAAAATAAATGACGCTATTGCTTCTTGTGATGCACAAAGAGGTTCTGTAGCAAATGTTTTAAAAGCAGCATTAAGCAGATTTCAAGAAGTTACCTCATCAGGCTCAACAGTTGATAATGAAAAGAAACTTGTTGAAGTTCAACGCTCAGTAGAAGAATCAATGATGTTGGAAACACCGCTCTTAGAGAAAAATTTAATTGCACTTTCTACAATTGCATCTATTGCAACAATGGTTGGTCTTCTCGGTACAGTTATCGGTATGATCCGTGCGTTCAAAGCTCTTGCACAAGCAGGCGCCCCGGATGCAATTTCTTTAGCTACCGGTATTTCCGAAGCATTGATCAATACCGCGGGCGGTTTGTTTGCAGCTATTCTTGCTATCGTTGCTTATAACTTTTACGTAAACAAAGTCGATAACTTCACATACCAAATTGATGAAGCAAACTATAACGTTATGCAATTATTAAAAGAAAAGTGAGGTAATTAATGCCGCGCATTAAAAAGAAAAGAGTCTCTGTTCGTATAGATATGACTCCGTTGGTGGATGTGGCATTCCTGCTTCTTACCTTCTTCATGCTTACTACTCAGTTTAAGCCCACAGAAGAAGTAGAGATTACTTTTCCATATTCGCATGCGGAAATCAAACTTCCGGAAACCAATACAATGATTCTGTATATAAGTAAGGATTCAAAACTGTTTCTAGGATTTGATTCCTCTATATTAATGGAAAAAATGTTTGGTCAAACTAATCGGCTTCGTCAGGCAGTTGAAGTTAAACAGGAAAATCTTGGTGATCTTTTAATCAAAGCAAGAATTTCTAATCCTAAACTTATTACTATAGTAAAATCTGATGCCGAATCAGAATTTGGATTGGTTCAGGATATGATGGAGCTACTTCGAAAAGTTCAGATAACCAGATTTAATATGGTAACAAATTTTAAAGTTGATAAAAAAAGTTAAAATAGGAGAATAATATGGCTGGTGGTGACGTTGGTGGCGATAGCGGTGGACACAAAAAGAGAAAAGGTAGTAAAAGGAAACCAAAGAAAAGACTCAATATTCGTATTGATATGACTCCTTTGGTAGACGTTGCTTTTTTGCTGTTGACTTTCTTTATGTTAACAACAGTCTTCCGTAAGCCACAAACACTTGAAATAAATCTTCCTCCGGATAAAGATGTTGAAGTTAAAATGGCTGAATCAAATTTATTAACTATCAGATGCGATGAACAACATAATCTTTATTGGAGTATTGGATTTGATTTGCCTCATAAGCTTACTTTTGAGCAATTACCAAAATTCCTAAAAGAGAAAAGACAAGAGAACCCTAAATTTGTTGTACTTCTTAAGATAGATAGAAAAGCAAAATATCATGTTATGATTGATCTGGTTGACGAATGCGTTCAAGCCAATCTTAACAGCCGTGCTTTTGCACCAATGACTGAAATCGATAAAAAAGAAATGTCAAAAGCAACCATATAAGCCGGAGGAAAATTATGTCTGAAACAATAGCATTTAAAAAAAATGGCGGAATATATGGAGCTTTTGAATTAAAAAAGCTCTACCCAAGAAATTATGCAATTGGAGTAACGATTGCGATACTTCTTCACTTATCGTTGATAGCATCTTATTATATATATCAAGAGATCACTCGCGAAGATTTTGATAATGCACCGACTGTTGGCAGAGTATTAAAATATAGCGATCTTGGTCCACCGCCTTCTATAACAAATGAAGCACCTCCGCAAATATCTGTTGCGGGTCCGGTAGCACCACCTACTGTTGGTGTTCCGGTTCCGGTTCCGGATGAACAAGCTCCACCAGAAGCTACAATTGCAACTCAAAAAGAGATGAGCCAACAGGTTTCGCCAGCTTTAGGTAATGATATTGGCGGGCAAACACAGATCACTCAAGATATAAAAATTGATGAAGAGCCGGGAATTGATACTTTCGTACCAGTGGAGAAATTACCCGAGATGGTAGTTGCCG
>Ga0163199_1001897_pt1 | contig 12897 bp, 13 predicted proteins | sample PL_2010_150m_FD_113537 | JGI IMG/M metagenome (GOLD analysis project Ga0163199, IMG submission 113537) | Freshwater microbial communities from Powell Lake, British Columbia, Canada to study Microbial Dark Matter (Phase II) - PL_2010_150m | ecosystem: Environmental > Aquatic > Freshwater > Lake ... | reverse complement strand
CGGCTACGACGTGAAGTTGCTGGATGACCAGACCGGCGCCGAGCTGACCGAACCCAACCAGAAGGGCGTGGTCGCCATCGAAGGGCCACTGCCCCCGGGCTGCATGCAGACGGTGTGGGGCGATGATGCACGCTTTGTCAGCACCTACTGGAAGACGGTGCCGGGCAAGCTGGTCTACAGCACCTTTGACTGGGGCATCAAGGACGCGGATGGCTACTTCTTCATTCTGGGCCGCACCGACGACGTGATCAATGTGGCCGGGCATCGTCTGGGCACGCGCGAGATCGAGGAGAGCATCTCGGCGCATCCGAACGTGGCCGAAGTGGCGGTGGTGGGCGTGGCCGATCAGCTCAAGGGCCAGGTCGCGATGGCGTTTGCCGTGGTCAAGGACGCCAGCCTGATCGCCGACGCCGCCGCCTGCCTCAAGTTGGAGGGCGAGATCATGAAACTGGTCGACAACGACCTGGGTGCCGTGGCGCGGCCGGCCCGCGTGCGCTTTGTCACGGTGCTGCCGAAAACCCGCAGCGGCAAACTGCTGCGTCGCGCCGTGCAAGCCGTTTGCGAAGGCCGCGACCCCGGTGACCTGACCACCATGGATGACCCGGCGGCGCTGCAGCAGATCAAGGACCTGGTGGCCGGCTGATTTTCACGGTTGACGCATGGTGACGGGGACTTCGGTCCCCGTTTTTGTTTGGGGTGCTATTTCTTTGCGTGTCTGACTGGATGCGTGTGACTGGCGGCAGGTCACTCAAGATACGGAGGAGTCGGGTGTGCCGTGTGCTGCCACCGTACACCAGTCCCGGGTAAATGGCCGAAAAGTTGCCACGCTCTAGTGCGTACTTTTGCCATTTTTTCAAATTACCGAACGCGTCGCTGGCCACGGCGATGCCGGATTTAGTCTCCACCGCGGCGAGTTCATTGCCGCGCTCCAGAATCAAATCGACCTCGGTGCCAATGTTGTCACGCCAAAAGTACAAGGGCGCACGCGTACCCGCGTTGCAGCGATTCTTCAAAAATTCGTTCACTACCATGGTCTCAAACAATGCACCGCGAAGCGGGTGGTTTTGCACCTGACTCGCTGTCTCAATACCCAGAAGCGCGCAAGCCAAGCCCACATCTGTCACATAGAGCTTGGGACTCTTGGTCGTCTTGTCGGCCAACAGGTGTCGCACCAAGGTTGTCTTGCCCAATTGGCGGGGCGCATCGTGCTTGACTACCGGGCAGAATAAAAGATCGCGGTTGCAGTGCCTTAGTCGGCGCTTTTCTTCTCAAAAGCCTTGGCCACGATAGCCTCAATGGCATCAAGTTGTGCAGGTTTGATAAGGATAAGCTCTTGCGCGTTCCTGCGGCGCTCCGGCATACGGCAATTGTTCTGGTGAATCCATTGAATCAGCAGGTTGATCGTCTTATTCGGTAGGTCGTAGGCTTGGTCGATTTGCGCAAACGCTTGGTCGTAGTTCTGCAGGTATACGGCCTCGTCAATGAGTGTCTGTGCCAAGGCCTCGGCCGCGCAGGTGGTCACGAACTCGGCGGCTTTCTGGCCAGACCAGTGGGCGTAGATCAGCGGCGACGACTTGAAGTCGAAAACAAAGTCGTTGTCACTGAGGTGCATCACGGACCACAGCTTGCGCGTTTGCAGACTGAAGGCTTCGAGTGTGTTCAGATATTCCTTCTCGTTCTTCTTCATGGCCACGGACAGCGGCAGGATCGCCGGACTACCATGGATATCAGGTAGCACGCCCTTTAAATGCAGGGTGTGGTGGGCGAGCAGGCGCGAGATTCGCCCGTTGCCGTCCATGAAGGGGTGGATGAAGACGAAGCCAAAGCTCACCAAGGCGGATTTCACCAGAGGGGGTACGTCGTCTTGGGCATTGGCCATGCGCATGAAGCCGTCCATGAGCGTCACCATGCTGTGCGGATCGGGCGGTACGTAGCGAACGCCCGCTGCGCCCCGACCGCCACGCTGCAGCCAGTTCTGGGTCGTTCGAAACTGAACTTCAGCCTGCATCGGGTTGCTGACAACCATATTTTGCAACTGAATCAGGTATTCCTCACTCAGTGGCGTTTTGTCCCGCAGATGCGTCAGCGCCTGCAGAAAGGCCTGCTCTTTGTCGGGGGACGGCACCTCGTTTTCAATGGCGTAAGAGCCGCGTGTCTCGCTGAGGTAGGCCCAACTCATGACCCGGTCCAGCAATTCGGCGTTGTTGGGGTCACTTGCCCATTCGTGGAGTCGCCCGAATGTCTCGACACCCAGCTTCTCTAGGCGCGCATCGCGTTTGACTACCGGGCAATATTCGTAGGGACCGATGCCATTGAAGACCACGCGGTACTTTTGGCTGCGTTCCCAGATTTGGCCGGTGTAATACTCGGCGGGGTCAAAAACCTCCAAGTAATTGCCGCCGGTTGTCTCCAGCGACAAAGGAAGTGACTGGTCATTCGCCTTTTCCCAGAAGTACGCGGCCCGGCGCAGGTAACCGCCTTGGGGCTGGCGGGCGAGGCTGGCCAGCAACTCAGCCGCCGGCACAAGTCGCAAGGCTTGTTCTAGAACGGGAATTTGAATGCTTTCGTAGCGCAGGGCGAACAGTACGTGGCTCAGGATGCTGTCATCACCCGGCGCAACATTGCGCGGGATCGCCAGCACCTCGGACATGGACTCCACCCGCGTCACAGGTTTGACGCGGGCAGGCTGCTGTAGCGGCAGCATGGGGATGGCGATCTTGGAGACTAAAAACTCATACCCAATCATGGTGGCCTCATTTTTTGCATGTTGCGCTAGTATTTTCTATATTTTATCGCCGATGCAAATGTTTTTTGATACAAGAACAACCCGCGTCGAAGTTGGAAAGCCTGCCGAAAAGGCATATTTTTTGCGTTTTCGCTTTCTCGATATCGATTTTCGCAAAGGCTTGGTGATTGCACCCGCAAGGGCGACACCCTGGTGCGCCTTGGCGGTAACGCCTTCGGGGTTCTGCTGCAAAACCTGAGCCTGCTCCCTCAGCAAGCCACCAGCGAAGCCGAAACTGTGGCGGGAAAGATCCTCCTCGCCCTGAGCCAAGCTGCCGGTCGCCAATACGCGGTTACGCTGCACCACCGAATTTGCCAGCGCTGCGCTGAACGTCAAACAAGGGCGGCGGTTCGCCGCTAACAGCTTCAATACGGCGTTGAACCGGACTACTGGAAAGCTGCCAGCTGTGTGCGCCCGGTCAGTTTCCATTGTTGACTGCCACCAGAGCCGAGCACTGGCGAAAAAATTGAATGCCAAGTCTGACGATGACTGTCGAAGCGCATGGCTTCCTGAGACCTTGCGGGACAGACGAGAATGCGTCATGCGTAATCTACTCTTCACCTGGAAAGTTTTGTTGCCTTGCCTGTTGCTCGCAGCTTGCAGCGGCTATGCGCCGCCCGACGCAGTGATCGGCATGAGCCGCGATGAAGTGCTGCTGCGGATGGGCCAGCCCGACCTGGAGAGCCACGTGAGTCCGCAAGTGCGACTCGAATTTCCGCGCGGGCCTGCTGGCAGACACACCTGGTTCGTCTATCTCGATGGCAAGGGCAAAGTCAGCCGCGCCGAACAGGTGCTGACGGAGAAGAACTTCAGTCTCATCAACCCGGACATGACACAGGCGCAGGTGCGCCAACTGCTGGGGCGGCCCAGTGCGGTGCAGGGGCTCGCACGTGAACGCGGAATGGTTTGGAACTACCGCTACGAGAACAATTCATGCCTCTGGTTCCAGGTGGAACTGTCGCTGGAGCAGCAGGTGCGCTCTGCCGGCTATGGTGAGCCACCTGAGTGTCAGTTCCCCAATGATCGTTCCTGATTGATTGCAGGCTTGACCGGGACGACAGCCGTGACTTCAATCTCGACCTTGGCTTCGTCCTCGATCAGGTCCGCGACCTGAACCGCGCTCATCGCCGGGTAGTGGCGACCCATGACTTCGCGGTAGACGGCGCCGATTTCCTTCAAACGGGTGACGTACTCTTTTTTGTCCCTGAGGTACCAGGTCATGCGCACGATGTGCTCCGGCAGGCCGCCGCCTGCCGCCACGACGGCCACGCAGTTGCTCAGGGCCTGCCTGATCTGCGCAACCAGGTCATCGGTCTCGAACTGGCACTGCCCGTTCCAGCCAATCTGGCCGCCAACGTAGATCTGGCGTCCGCTGGCTTCGATGCCGTTGGCGTAACCCCGGGGGGCGAGCCAGCCTTCGGGTTGAAGTGTCTTGTGTGTCATGCGGGCTCCTTCAACAGTTCACGGCCTACGATCAGTTTTTGCACTTCGGTCGCGCCTTCGTAAATACGCAAAGCGCGAATTTCGCGGTAAAGGGACTCGACCTTGACGCCGATGCGCACGCCCTGACCACCATGCAGTTGCACCGCAGCGTCGATGACACGCTGGGCGTTCTCGGTAGCGGTCATTTTGGCCATCGCCGCTTCGCGCGTGGTCGGCAGCTTTTGCACGTCGCGCCGCCAGGCGGCACGCGCCACCAGCAACGCTGCGGCGTCGATGTCGGTGGCCATCTCACCGAGCTTGGACTGGGTGATCTGAAAGTCGGCCAGCGTTTGACCGAACATCGGGCGTTGGCGCACGTGGAGCAGCGCCTCGTCCATGGCGCGGCGTGCAAAGCCCAGCGCCGCTGCCGCCACGGACGAGCGAAAGATGTCGAGCGTGCGCATCGCCACTTTGAAGCCTTCGCCCGGCGCGCCAAGCCGGTTGGCGAGCGGTACTTTCATGTTGGTGAATTTGAGCCGCGCCAACGGATGCGGCGCCATCACTTCGAGTCGCTCTGCCACTTCGAAGCCCGGCATGTCGGGCGTCACGACGAAGGCCGTGATGCCGCGCGTGCCAGGTGCTTCGCCGGTACGCGCAAAAAGCGTATAGACATCGGCGATGCCGCCGTTCGAGATCCAGGTCTTCTCGCCATTGATGATGTAGTGGTCGCCCTCCAGGCGCGCGCTGCAGGACATGGCGCCAACGTCGGAGCCGGCCAGTGGTTCGGTCAGGGCGAAAGCGGCAATCCACTCTCCAGCGGCGACCTTGGGCAAGACCTGCTGCCGCATCCCGGCAGAGCCTGCCAGCGTGATGGCGCCGGTACCCAGACCCTGCATGGCGAAAGCAAAGTCGGCCAGACCGTCATGGTAGGCCAGTACTTCGCGCGCCAGACACAAGGAGCGCGAGTCGAGTTCAGGCAGGGCGCCACCAAATTCCGCCGGGACGCAGTAGCGCAGAAAGCCGGCGGCGCCTAACTCGCGCACCAGGCGGCGGCACGCGTTGTCGGTGTCGTGGTGGTCAATCGGTCGGCATTGTCGGGTCCAATCGAGCAGCGCGTCGGAGAGTTGGCGATGCTGCGGCTCGTAGAAAGGCAGATCCAGAAAAGAGCGGTCCATGATGTGCCTCCTCAGTTGCCCATGAAAGTCGGCTTTTGCTTGGCGGCGAAAGCATCAAAGGCGCGCCGGAAGTCGCCCGTCATCATGCAGATGGCCTGCGCCTGGGCTTCGGACTCGATCATCTCCTCGATACCCATCGCCCATTCCTGGTTGATCATGGTCTTGGTGACGGTATGCGCAAACCAGGGGCCGTCGGCCAGGCTGCGTGCCAACTCGTTTGCCTTGACCAGCAACTCATCGGCGCTGTGCAGGCTGTTGAAGAAGCCCCACTGGGCACCTTCTTCGGCGCTCATGACACGACCGGTCATGAGCAATTCGTTGGCGCGTCCCTGCCCGATCATGCGCGGCAGCAGACCACAGGCGCCCATATCGGCGCCGGCCAGACCAACGCGTGTGAACAGGAAAGCGGTCTTGGCGCTGGGCGTGCCCAGACGAAAGTCGGAGGCCAGCGCGACCATCGCGCCGGCACCGGCACAAAAACCGTCGATGGCGGCGATGATGGGTTGCGGTGCGCGGCGCATGGCCTTCACCAGGTCCCCGGTCATGCGCGTGAAGTCAAGCAACTGCGGCATGCTCATGCGTGTCAGCGGCTCGATGATTTCGAAAACGTCGCCACCCGAGCAGAAATTGCCGCCCTCACCACTGAACACCACGGCACGTACGTCACTGGCGTACTGCAGATTGCGAAACAGGTCGCGCAACTCCGCGTAGGACTCGAAAGTCAGTGGATTTTTCTTGTCGGGTCGATTCAGTGTGATGGTGGCGACACGACCGTCGCCGTCACACGACCACTTGAAGTGGCGCGCCGGGTAGTCCCGGAAGGGTCGCTTGTTGTCTTGCATGGAAAGTTCTGACACGGTGTCTCCTTCTGTTGTCTTGACTACATTACTTCGCCACCGGCAACAGCAACGGCCTGGCCGGTGATGCTGGTTGCGCCTTCGCTGGCCAGCCAAAGCACAGCGTTGGCCACTTCTTCGGCTTGCACCAGCCGCCCCTGCGGATTGGATTTGGCGAGTTCGGCACGCGCCTGGGCTTCCGAACGCGCGGTCTTGGCCATGATATTGGCAATGGCGTCTTTCACGATATCTGTTTCGGTGTAACCCGGGCAAACGGCATTGACGGTGATGCCTTTGCTGGCCAACTCCAGGGCCAGCGAGCGCGTCAGACCAATCACACCATGCTTGGCGGCGCTGTAGGCGCTGACGTAGGCATAACCGCGCACGCCGGCGGTGGAAGCCACGTTGATAATGCGGCCCCAACTGGCGGCCAGCATGTCGGGCAAGACGGACTGGGTGCAGTTGAAAACACCGCCGAGGTTGACCGCCAGCATGTCCTGCAAGAGCGCGGCATCGGTCTTCATGAACGGCGCACTGGCAGCCTGGCCGGCATTGTTGACGAGAATTTCGACGGGGCCGAAACGCTGGCGCGCCAGTGCCAGCGCGCCATCTACCGACGCGCGCTCGGTGACCTCCATGCCCAGCGCCTGGCAGTTTACCCCGAGCGCCTCGGCCAGACCCGCCAGCCGCGCCGCATCGCGCCCGGTGATTGTCACGCGGTGCCCAGCGGCGACCAGCGCCGAAGCAATCGCTGCGCCGATGCCGCGGCCGCCACCAGTGACCAGTGCGTGACGCGCCTGGCCCATCAGGCGTTCAGCGCCAGTTGAGCGGCGCGCTCCAGATTGCGTTCAAGCTGCACCTTGCCACCGATGTACTGCTTTGGCCAGTTAACGCCCGTGTAACCCTGTTCGGCCGCCGCGTGCAGTGTCCAGGCCGGATCGGCCAGGTGCGGACGCGCCAGTGCGCACAGGTCAGCACGACCAGCAGCCACGATGGTGTTGACGTGATCGGCCTCGAAAATGTTGCCTACCGCAATCGTTGGCACATGCAACTCATTGCGGATACGTTCTGAAAACGGCACCTGGAACATGCGGCCATAGATCGGTTGCTCTTCCTTGACCACCTGCCCTGAGGAGACATGGATGATGTCAGCGCCTGCGTCCTGGAACAGCTTGGCGACCTCGGTGGCGTCAGCCGGCGTGATGCCGCCCGCCGCCCAGTCATGCGCCGAAATGCGCACCGACATCGGTTTCCCGGCCGGCCAGACCGAGCGCATGGCATTGAACACTTCCAGCGGAAACTTGCAACGGTTCTCCAGAGTGCCACCATACTCATCGCTGCGCTGATTGGTCAGCGGTGAGATGAAGGATGAAATCAGGTAGCCGTGTGCGGCGTGAAACTCGACCAGGTCAAAGCCCGCGGCGTCGGCACGCCGGGTGGCGGCGATGAAGTCGGCCTTTACCCGGTCCATGTCGGCGCGGTTCATCTCGCGCGGTATTTGCGACACGCCCTGGATATAGGGCAGGGGCGAGGGGGCGATCAGGGGCCAGTTGCCACTGTCGAGCGGCTGGTCAATGCCGTCCCAGGCCAGTCTTGTGGAACCCTTGCGACCGGCATGACCAATCTGCAAGCCCATCTTGGCGTCGCAGTTGGCATGAACAAAGTCGACAGTGCGCTTCCATTCGGCCTGCTGCGCAGCGTTCCAGATGCCGGTGCAGCCGGGGGTGATGCGGCCGTCTTCCGAGGGCACCGTCATTTCGGTCATGACCAGCGCTGCGCCGCCCAGGGCGCGCGCCGTGTAATGCTGGAAATGGAAGTCGCCAGGCATGCCACCGGTGGCGGAGTAGGTGCACATCGGCGACACCACCACACGGTTGCTGAGCGTCATGTCGCGCAGTTTGAAGGGCGTGAACATCGGAGGCACTGGCGGCTTGGCCGGATCAGCGGGCAGACCGGCCTGCTGCTGGAACCAGCGGTCGACGCTCTCGACATAGCTGGCGTCACGCAGTTTCTGATTCGCATGACCGACGCGCTGGCTGCCGGTGAGCACGGCAAAGGCCAGTTGCTCCGGTTCCATGTAGACGTAGCGCTCGATGTCCTCGAACCAGCTCATGCGGTTGCGCGCGGCGCTTTGCAGCTTGAGCGCCTCCGTCTCGCGCTCGGCCTGGTAGCGCGCCAGACGCTCGGGCACGGTACCTTCGTTGCTGTTGAGTACCTTGGTCAGCGCGATGCCATCCTCCATTGCCAGCTTGGTGCCGGAGCCGATGGAGAAGTGGGCGGTATGGGCGGCATCGCCAATGAGGACGATGTTGTCCTTGAACCAGCGCTCACACAGCACGCGGTTGAATTTCATCCAGACAGCGGAACCGCGCAGGTGGCGCGCATTGGAAATCAGGCTGTTGCCATCGAGCAGATCGGCAAAGAGGTTTTCGCAGAAGGCAATCGCTTCGGCCGGCTCCTTCTTGTCAAGGCCAGCACGGTACCAGGTTGGCTCCGGGGTCTCGATGATGAAGGTCGACATCTCGTCGTTGAAGCGGTAGGCATGCAGGTTGAACCAACCCCATTCGGTCTGCTTGAAGGCGAAGGTGAAAGCTGTGTCAATTTTCTTCTTCGTGCCCAGCCAGATAAAGCGATTCGTACGCACGTCGATGCGTGGGTTGAAATGGGCCTCATGCTTGCTGCGCACGGTTGAGGACACGCCGTCGGCAGCGACCACCAGGTCGTAGTTGCGGGCGTACTCGTCGGGATCGGTGACTTCAGTCTCCCACACCATCTTCACGCCCAGTTCGGCGCAGCGCTTCTGGAAGATTTCCTGCAGCTTGAGCCGCGCGATACCGCAGAAGCCGTGACCGCTGGAAGTGATCTTGCGGTCCTTGAAGAAGACGTCAACATCATCCCAATGGCGGAAGTTGGCTTCGATTTCATTGACCACCTTCTCATCGGCCTCGCGGAAGCCGTCCATGGTCTTGTCAGAGAAGACAATGCCCCAGCCGAAGGTATTGTCGGCCGCATTGCGGTCGAAGGTGGTGATGTCACACGCCGGGTTGGCCTGCTTCATCAGCAGAGAAAAGTAAAGGCCGGCGGGTCCGCCGCCAAGAACTGCAATACGCATGGTTTTCCTTCAATATTCAGCTTGTCTTTGACCGGCTGGTGATATCCCGCTTCAACTGACTCAGCAGGCCGCTAAGTTGCTGAAGTTCCGATGGGTCAAAGTCACCGAGCAGCGAGCTAACCCATCGTTCGTGCTGCACGGCCATTTTCTGGAACAGTTTCTTGCCCTTGGGAGTCAGACTGATGGCGTAAGCACGACGATCAGTCGGGTCATCGCGCCGTTGAACCAGGTCTTCCTCAATGAGGCGATCTGTCAGCGCAGTGATATTGCCGCAAGTCACCATCAACAGTCTCGACAACTCCTTCATCTTCAGACCTTCCGGGTAGCGGTAGAGCTGGGACATGAGGTCAAAGCGTGGCAAGGTTGTGTCAAAACCGTTACGCAACTCCGTGCGCAAACGGATCTCCATCAAGTGGTAACAAGCCACCAGACGCACCCACATCCGCAGGGGCGTGTGCTCATCTTTGCTGGCAGCAACGGCCGCCGCTGCGCCAGGGCGTGGCTTCTTGGTGGTTGCTCGAACAATTTTTGTCATCAGTCACTTACGCTTTCGCCAGAATGCCGCGCTCAATGAGGTCGTCCTTGACGTAGGCTAGTTCGAACTTGTCCAGGGTCTCGGCGGTGGGAATGCCATCGCTGTTCCAGCCCTTGAATTCGTAGTAGGCGTCAAGCAGTTGCTGTTCGGCCAGCGGGTCGCGGTGTTTCCATTGGTTGGCCGGGGGCGCTTCGTCCACACGCCGCAGACCACGCCGGATATTGATGGCCCGGATCAGATTGCGGTTACGGGCGGCAATCTTCCACAGTTCGTCCGAGTCGAGCGGTTTGCCGGTGGCGAGCGCTATCAGTTCGGGCAGGTTGTGGATGTGATAGGGTGGCCTACCGCCGAATTGACCTCTGAATGACGACAGGAAGGCACAGGTGCCGATGGCGTCATCCACGTAATGCATGGTTTCATTCCAGTCGCAGATATGAACCGACGCTTCGATGCTGGGGTGGGTTCGCGGCTCCCATTCCATCAGCCACTTCTTGAATCGCTCTGGCGCGGCAACCCAGCCCTTGACGTAGGCCTCACGCTCGGCCTTGTCGGCAATAGGGGTCTGCGGAAAGGAGCCTTCAATCTGGTTGATGGCCATCTTCTCGCCGGTGGCGTACATCAGAAAGTAGGGGTAGTTGATCATCGAGAGCTTGATCGGCACTTGCTCAAACTTCTTCATCGTGTTGTGGTCGAAGGCTTCCGCCCCCTTGCCGATCTGGCGCGCGGCCAGGTAGACGCCATTGGCGAGCGCGTCGCCAATCCCTTCGCGGCGAACGATTATTTCCAGAAGGTAGAAGAAGCGCTCCGCGCCAGTGGGCGGAAAGTCCGGCAAATCCTGGCTGGTCAGAATGCCTGCCTCATAGAGCTCGATGGCAAAGGCCATCACCTGCGGCGTGGAATAGGCGTCCAGCCCGTACTCCTGCGTGAGTCCGATGATGTCGTAGTCGAATTCCAGATCCTCCATCGCCGCCATGGCATAGGTCAGTTTGCTGTAACACTTCTGAAAATAGGGACGCCGGCCCGGATAATTGATCGCCTGATGGCAATCTTTGGGGCAGTTGTAACAGCCATTCCAGCGCACCCGCAGCTTGTTTTCCAGGGAGAGCCAGGCTTCTTCGCGTTCCTTGCTCCAGAAATCCTTGCGCCGTCCACGTGCATTGCCCCAGGCAAAATTGTTAACGTGAAATTCATCACCCTCGCCGTGCGCCATGGTGTCGCCAGCGTCCGGGTTGTCGTGAATTTCCTGAACCATGCGGTTGCAGATCTGAAACAGTTCGGCTGGCTTGGCTACGTAGGTATCCTTGGTACCGCGAACCGCTATGGCCTTGAGTCGTTTGTCGCCCATGATCATGCCAACCCCGCGTGATGCGCTGGAATTGGCATGCTCGATGGAAGCCATGAACACCCTGTTTTCACCCGCCAGCCCGATGGCCGCGACCTGAATTCGCGTGTCCTTCAATTCAGCTTGAATGATCTCCGCCGTTTCCGAAGCGCCTTTGCCTTGAAGGTGGGCGGCGTCGCGGATCTCGACCTTGTCGTTGTGGATGTACAGGTAGACCAGACTGCGCGCCTTGCCCTTCAGAATGATCTTGTCGTAGCCGGCGTATTTGAGTTCGGGCCCGAAAAAACCGCCAAATATCGAATGGGAATAACGGTCCGTTTGAGGTGAAATGGTGTTCACCATGGTGCGATTGGCGCCAATGACCGGCGTGCCAACAAGCAAGCCGGTGCTGAAAATCAGCAGGTTGTCGGGAGAAAAGGCGTCCACTTCGGGCGGTACCCGGTCCCAGAGTATCCTGGCGGCCGTACCCTGTCCGCCGAGATGGAGCTCCGTCAACCTTTCGTCAGTGGCTTTGCGCTCGATGTTCCCGCTGCCGAGGTCGATTTCAAGGTTGATTCCGGCTTCAGCGTACTTCATTGGTGCTCCTGTGCATACTTCTATCTTGCCGGTTGGATGGCTTTGTCCAGAACTAGGGTCTGGCGAGTTTGGCGACTGTTTCCAGCACCTTCTGGAGCCCGTATTTTTCGATCATCGATTCGATGCCGGTCTCAACTGCGCCCAATGCCGGCGCCTGCTCCTGGACATCCTCCGCGATCTCTTCATAGGTCAGGGCTTCTTTCGGGCACCATTCGACGCACTTGGGTAGCTTCAGGGGCGGTGTGTCTTCGCACATGTCGCACTTCAGCGGCAGGCCAGAGTCGGGTTCCTTGAACAGGTCGCGTGATGGGCAGGAGGCGCGGCAAAAGTCGCAGTTGCTGTATTCCTTGCCGTCCAGGATGTACTTGTTCCTGCTGGTACATTCAGTCGCCGTGTATTCGCCCGCGTAGACTGGCAGGTAGATGTCTTTCAGCGGGTCCTTGATGATCTGAATGCGCGAGCGTGCCGGGTTGATGCTGCTGTAGCGCGGCTTGGCGTGGAACGCCGCACAGGCGAGCTCGCAGGCCCTGCAGCCGATGCACTTATTGGCATGGATGGTGATGCGCTTCCTGACCTTTTTCGCTGGAGCCATGGCAGCGTCTAATCGTTGGCGGCGTCGAGCTCACGCCACTTGTAGTCGATTACCTCGAGCAGCACACCGTTCATCTTCTTCGGGTGCACGAAAGCGAACTCACAGTCCCGAAACGAGCGCAGGCCACCGATCATCGGGTAGCCCAAAGCCTGAATCTCTTCAACCGCTTTCGCTGTGTTGTTGACATTGAAGCTGATCAGCATCACGCCCTCGCCGCGCTTCTCGATGAACTTGGCGACATCCCCCTCCGGTGTTGTCGACTCCATCAGTTCAAAACCGACCCCATCCAACCAATAGCGCGCGACCCGGATCTTTTCAGGTTCATCGACGTAGGCGTCGTCGGGTGCGCTCTTGCCCAGGATCGGCTCCCAGATTCTCCGTGCTTCGTCGAGGTTGCGCACAGCGATGCAAATGTGATCGATCTTGTTGACTTTCATTCCTTGCTCCTCGGTTGTTCATGTTGCCCGGATCGTCGATAAAAAAGTATACCATGGTGTAAACTATTTAGGTCTATATTATGGT
>Ga0163199_1001895_pt1 | contig 12901 bp, 13 predicted proteins | sample PL_2010_150m_FD_113537 | JGI IMG/M metagenome (GOLD analysis project Ga0163199, IMG submission 113537) | Freshwater microbial communities from Powell Lake, British Columbia, Canada to study Microbial Dark Matter (Phase II) - PL_2010_150m | ecosystem: Environmental > Aquatic > Freshwater > Lake ... | reverse complement strand
GTCAACAAGTCGGCTTGACTAACCACGCTGAAATCGCCTTCCTCGCCGGGCCCGAAGCCATGCCGGCGCAACATCAACGCCGTGATCTGATCAGTCACCGCCTCTACGCGGCTTTCGGAAACGGCTTCCACATTCACTGTGGTAACTACCGCTTCGCCCAGCGCATTGCGTCCATTGAAAATTTTTGTTTGCGCCGTGGTAATCGGCGTCAGGATGGCATCGTCCGGGTTGCTGAAGCGCGAGCCGCCTTTAGGAGCCAGCACGCCGATCACGGTCAGGGAGACGCGCCCGCCACCAACTCCCGGAATCGAAACCTTGATTTTCTGTCCGAGCGGATCAAAGCCACCGAACAGATCGCGCGCGGCCTGACTGCCTAGCACAGCCACCGTCGTTCTCCCGGTCACGTCGCTCTCGCCAATGAATCGCCCCTGAGCCACCTCCAACCCAAAAGCCGACTGGTAATACGGAGTGATGCCGTTGACTTTGGTATTGATATTAGCGCTGCCGAAAACGACTTGCGTGCTCGCGCTAAATTCCGGCGCTACGATGGCGGCATCCGGCACGTTACGCCGATCGGCAATTGCCAGCGCGTCGGTATATGTCAGATTAGCGGCGCTGCCGCTGGGGCTTTGCACACCGCCGAATTGATAGGAGCCCGGCGCGACGAAAAGCAAATTGGAGCCAGCGCCGGTGATCGAGCCGGTGATGCTTTCTTGCACGCCCTGCCCGATGGACAGCAAAGCGATCACCGCCGCGACGCCAATAATCACGCCGAGCATCGTCAAACCGGCGCGCATTTTATTGGCGGTCAATCCATCCCAAGCCGACTGTAATCCCTCAAGCATATCGGTCATCATGATGTCACCTTTTCTATTTCGTCCACCACCAGACCGTCCTGAATATGAATGATGCGCTGAGCTTGCGCCGCGACCTTCGGATCGTGCGTCACCATCACAACGGTGAGACCCTTTTCGTCATGCATGCGGTGAAAAATTTCCATCACCTCCACGCCCGACTTGGTGTCGAGGTTGCCGGTCGGCTCGTCAGCCAGCAGAATAGCCGGTTGTTGAGCCAGCGCCCGCGCAATTGCCACGCGCTGCTGCTGACCGCCGGAAAGTTCAGCCGGACGATGGTGTAGCCGATCGCCAAGCCCGACGAGTTCCAGCGCTTCAGTTGCGTGCCGTACCCGTTCGGCGTGAGGCAAACGCTGCCCAACCCGATGGTAGCGCATGGGCAACATCACTTGCTGAAGGGCGGGCGCGCGGGGCAGAAGGTTGAACGACTGAAAGACAAACCCGATCTGTCCGTTACGCACATCAGCCAGTTGATTATCATTCAGCCCATTCACCTCGATGCCATTCAACTGATAAAAACCGGCCGTCGGCGTATCCAGACAACCGATGATGTGCATGAGTGTGGATTTGCCTGACCCGGAGGGTCCGGTGATCGCCACCCACTCGCCCGGCGCAACATTCAGCGTTGCGCCACGCAGCGCATGCACATCCACCATGCCCATGCGATAAACCTTAGTGACCTCCCGGATTTTAATCACTTTATTTCCCTCCACCAAAAGGCGTGTTCATTTGCAAAGTGGAGTCCTGCACCGGGTTGGCGTAGACCGCCACCACATCGCCCTCGTTCACGCCGCTCAGGATTTCAACTTGCGTGTCTGTAATCAATCCCAGCGTCACCGGCACGCGCTGGCTTCCCGCCGCTGTCTGGCGCGTGACGTAAGCCTGCCCTCCTTTTGTTTCCACTGCGCGGAATGGCACAATCAGGGTGTTCACCTGTTTTTTAATAACAAGAGTTGCATTAGCGGTCATTCTGGAGCGAAGAGGCAAGTTGGTAGAGTCCAAGCGGATGGTGACAGGATAAAGCACTACGCCAGATTGCACGGTCGGCGTAGGGGCGATGTCGCTCACCGTGCCGGTTAATGCCGCGCCAGGGAAAGCATCCACTGTAACGGTTGCCGCCATCCCCTTATAGATGCGGGCTACATCCGTTTCGTCAAGATTGACTTCAGCCTGCAAGTTATCGAGTTCGCTCAATACGAACAACGACGCGCCGGGGCTGACGAACTCGCCAGCGTTTGCGCGCACGGCGGTCACGGTGCCGGAAGTCGGAGCGATCAACACTGCCTTGTCGAGCGAAAGTTGAGCGCTCTGCACTGAAAGGATGGCTTGATGCAATTGCCCTTGAGATGCGCCAACGACCGGGGGAGCACTGGAGAGCGACTTGTAAGTGATCCCGCTACGCAAATCCGCCAGCAGAGCTTCGGCAACAGACAGCGAGGCTTTCGCTTTTTCGAATCTGGCTTTGTACAGGGCTACGTCGGCTGGATCCGCCCCAGCCAGCGCGGTGGCAAGATCCCCTTTAGCATCATCCACCGCCTCTTGAGAATCGGTGATGACGCGCGCATTGTTGCGATTAGATTGATCAATCTGGAGCTCATATTCGCGAGCCCGATTGAGCGCGTCGTTGTAAGAATCCTTAGCCTCTTGCAGGGTCATTGGGATTTTATCCACAGTGACTTTTCGATTGGGATCACAGTCACTGCAACCATTGATAGCTGCCTGCACTTTGTCTAATCGTTCCTTAGCCGTTTCAAGCACGTCACGCGCCGCCACCAAACGCCCATGAAGGGCGCCGATTTGAGTGATTACATCATTTTGCTGCGCCGTGAGTAAATTGTTTTGAGCCCGATCAAGCTGTTCGCGGTAATAGGCAACGTCAGGATGCTGGATGTTCGCCAGATCCGTCTTGGCGTTATCCAACGTCTCGCGAGCATTCTGCACAGCCAGTTCGGCCTGAGCGATGGACTCGGCCGAGACGAGCAATTGTAAATTGAGTTTCGCTTGCGCCAGCTGCAATTCCAGTGTGCTTGAATCCAGACGAGCCAGCACGTCACCGGCTTTCACGTTCTGCCCTTTCACCACAAGCACTTTAGCCAAGCGACCACTGGTTTCAAAAGCCAGAGTCGTTTCAGATGGCGACAGCAAACTACCGGTCACATCTACCGTCACCGCGAGCGAATCGCGGATGACCACGGCGGTTTCGGCTGGCGCGGTGTTTGTCGCCGACCCGGCGGCCGTTCGTTGTAAAACAAACCAACCACCCCCGCCCAAAACCAGAGCGGCGATGACAATATAGATAGACCATTTACGCATGACTTATTTCTCCTTACGCTAAATTATTTCTTCAACCCACCTGTTTACCACGACCGACGCGGTTTTGCGAAGCACGTCGGTCTATTTCTATTTGATCAAACCAATCCCATAGCGATACACCAACTCGCCACCGAAGTAACCCAGCACGATCACTATCAGCGAACCGATCACTTGCAAGGCGATGAGCGCCACGCGCGCGCCAACGCTCATCTCGGCTTTGCTGCGCCAAACGATCACCGCCTGCAAGGCAAAGACAACAAATGTGGCGATGCCAAGGATGCGATGCGGGTTCACGGCAACCATCGCCGCGCTATCGGCGGGGATGGCGCTCGCCGAAGCCAGACCGGTTGGAATGGCAACAAGCGTCGCCACAAGTCCGAGCAACAACGAATACCACGATGCTTTATCAAAACCTTTGTCCTTCCAGATCATACTCGCCCAGCTCAAGGCAACACTGGTGAGCAGTAAGGCAATCGGGAAGTGAACGATCAATACATGTAGAGGGGGCATAGAAAATTCTCCTTTTGAAAAATAGTTTTAAATTTAAGCGTTGCGGTTTATCTTATGGATTGAGTTTCATCTGAACGACAGCCACGCCCAACCAAATTGTCGCCGCCAAAATGGAGAGCCCGCCAACAAGCACAAAGTAGAACGGCAAGCCCAGATACACTTCGCCCAAGATGCCGAGCGGCATCAGCAGTCCAGCCAAAGCCAACCCCGAAACCCATTTGGCGTGGCTCTCTTTCACGGGCAGTTTCACCAGCAAAAAGCCAAAGACAATGTTGAGAAGCGCGAACAGGTTGCCATGAACATGAGCCAGCCGCGCTTCAAAGTGTTTGCCTATACTGTAGCCGGCAATCCATGCCTCTTTGTCCGGCGCGAAGTCGCGCAGGTAGATCAGGATGAAACCGTAGATCATAAACGCCGCCATCACCCACAGTCCAACGCCGATGTTCCATTTGCCGATAGTTTGATTTTGCATGATTCTTTCTCCTTTTGCTAAGTTGTCGCCGTTTTGTTTTTCCGCGATTGGAAAAACATCAGCGTCAGAATGATCAGCCATGCGACGATCCGCACCGTCATATCCTCAAGGCTGTGTGTGGAAACGACGCCGCGATAGGCGGTCAACAGAATGAGCATGACGAACGTGTGGGCGCTGAATGTCGCTATGGCGGCTGGGGGCGCATAGTGGCTGTTTTTCCAGATGAGGATGGTTGTGAGGAAAACGGTCAATACGCCGACTGTGTAGTTATAGAGCAGCAGCCAGTTGATAACAAGATAATCAGTTTCCTGTCCCAACAGGACCAGCCCGCCAGCGACCACTGCGATGGCGCCAATGAGGAAGGCGAGCGCGGCGGCAATTTTACTCAGGGTTGTGTTCATTTTTTTTCTCCGTTGTGTGAAATCAGATTGTCGCCGCTTTGTTTTTCCACGATTGGAAAAACATCAGCGCCAGAATGATCAGCCAGACAACCAACCGAAAGGTCATGGCGAGGATACTTTCCGCCGCAGGTGTGCCACGAAATACGGACAACAGAAGCAGGGTCACAATTGCATGGATACTGAATGTCGCAATAGCGGCAGGCATCGCATAACGGCTGTTTCTCCAGATGAGAATGGCCGGGATGATAACCGTCAGCACACCCATGATGAAGTTATAAACGGGCAGCCAGTTGAGCACAAAGTATCCAGGGTCCCAGCCCCGCATTGCCATTCCGCCAGCGAGGATTGACAACGCGCCGAGAACGAAAGCGAGAATGGATGCGATTCTGGTCAAGGTTCTGTTCATGTCTTATGCCCCCCGCGCTGCGAAAAACGACATCCGCGTTTCAGCTTCAATGCCGCGTTTAGCATTTTCGGGGGCGATCACCGTCGCGCCAGCCGAGACGGCGACACGCTCGTCGTTGACCGTCATCCATCCCTTGCCATCAAGGAAGTGATACGCTCCAGCAGGCGCGGGATGAGGCGGCAATTTTTGTCCGGGTTCGAGTCCAACCAAGACAACTTTAAATTTTTCGTTCTCGATCAACGTCTGTGGCTGTGGAGCTTCTTTTGAATACACAACTTTTTGTTTCCAATCTGAATAGAGTTCCATATCGTTCTCCTCAACAAAAATAATTTGCAATGGTCTGCTGATCGCTTGCGTCGGGCAGAGGCGTTCACAGTCGCCTGTGTATTGACAAGCCTCAGGGCGCACAATGACGGCGATCATGCCATTCATCGCCAACGTCCCCGTTGGGCAAGCTTCCACACACAACTTACAACCATTGCATCGCGCCGCGTCTATGATCGGCAGGGGTTCAGTCATAAAACAAAACGCTCAAGTGACACCAACACAGTATCACTTGAGCGCAACGCTGTCTCCGACTTATGTCGGATCAAGCAATCAACTTCTCTAACGCCTTTCGATCCTGTATCTTAATCTGATGCCGCTCAACCACGATGACGCCGTCAGCCTCTAACCCTCGCATGGCACGCTGCACCACATCTGGCACCGTTCCCAAACGTGAGGCAAGTTCGGCTTGCGTATACCATCGCGGGCGATGCAGCACATCGTCTTCAGCATCGGCAAGCAACAAACGCGCCAAGCGTCCGGTCACAGGTCGCAGAGAAAGATCAGCCACCAGCATCACCAACTCGACTACCCGATCCGCCATATTCTCGATCACCCGTTGCGTAAAATCGGGGCGCTCGCGCATCAAGCGCCGAATCGAGTCGCGCCGCAACAACCATACCCCTGCCGGTTCCAGCGCAATAGCGGTGGCGGGGTTCGGGCGGTTCGCCAACGCGCCGATCTCATTAAACGTTTCGCCCGCGCTTAAAAATCTCAACACTTGCTCACGACCTTCGGGCGAAGTCTTAATAACCTTCAACCAACCCGATTGCAAATAATGTAACCCTGACGATTCATCGCCCTCAAAAAAAACGACCTCACCCGAATTGTATTCACGCCAAACCGAATCTTGGGCAAGGTCATGCAACGTTGAATCGTCTAAACCTTTGAAGTATGGGATCGAGCGCAGATGCGCGATGAGCTGAGTTAGATCGGCGCGAGTTGGCATCGAGCAAATTATACAAGTAGATATGTAACATGGACACACGTAGACAGGTAAACAATTTGATACTTGCCTACCTGTCTACCTGCCTACCTGTTTACCTGAACTCCATTCAAAGCGCATACCATCTTCACACCGTCTGCATATCTAAAAACTATGCTCGGCGCATCATAGTTTCAGGAGATTGATGTATGTCCAAAACCACACGAAACATTTTAATTGTTTTAACTCTGGCGTTGATCGCCAGTGGCGGCGGCTATTACTACTACGCCAACGTTTATCTTAAAGCGAAAGCCCCGGCGGCTCCCGCTTTACAAACCGCGAAAGCACGCACCGGAAATTTAACTATCACTGCGGCGGGCGCGGGCAACCTTGCCCCAGCTGCCGAAGTGGATTTAGCTTTTCGATCCAGTGGCGTGCTATCCAAGATCAACGTCAAAGTTGGCGACAAGGTAAAAGCCGGACAAGTGTTAGCGCAGTTGGATGATTCGGCGGCGCAGATTCAGCTAGCGCAAGCGGAACTCAACGTGCAGCAACTTACTTCCCCTTCCGCCGCCGCCAACGCCGAAGTTGCCGTCTCTAATGCCCAAACAGCGTTAGTGACCGCGCAATGGAATCTTGATTATCTGCTCAAACCTGATCTTGCTTTATATCAAGATGCGGTGACAGCCGCCCAACGCGATCTCAATGTTGCGTCAAGCAATGTGCAACTACTTAATGTGGGCACGCAAGCGCAAGCCGTTACCACTGCCCTCTACAACTACAACGTTGCGCTCACAAAAATGCAAGATGCCGCCTCACGTTTTGGACCCGACAACGCCAAATACGCGGCGGCGCAAGTGGCTTACGAAACTGCCGCCGCTAGTTTGGAAGCGGCGAATCTATCGCTTGAGATTGCCAAAACAAACCAACAGAAGACGTTAGACAACACGCAGATCGCGCTCAACACGGCGAAAGATAATTTAAAGAATTCGACCAGCTACACGCCGTCATCGCCCGATGTCATCGCCGCGCAAGCGCAACTTAAATTGGCGCAGGCAAATCTTGAGGCGGCAAAATCTTTGTTGGCTGAACTCAAAGGCGAAAAAGCAAACACGCCTGCCATCGTTAACTCAACTTTGATTCAACTTCGTCAGGCAAAACTTTCGCTCGATACCGCCAAACTCACACTGGCTAACACCTCGCTCGTCTCGCCTATCAACGGCACGGTGACGGCGATCAAAGCCGACGCGGGTGAGGCGGTTGGCACTGCGCCCATCATCACCATTGCCGATCTTGATCAACCAATGGTGCGCTTCTATGTTGAAGAAACAGATTTGGGTAAAGTGGCAATAGGCTACAGCGTGACGGTAACATTTGATGCGCTGCCCGATACGCCGATCAAAGGCAAGGTGGTGCGGGTTGATCCAGCGTTGGCAACGGTAGACGGTTCACCCGCCGTGCAAGCCTGGGCGCAGTTGGAGCCGTTGAAGAATGGCACCAAGCTTTTATCGGGGATGACGGCAGCCGTTGAGGTAATTGCTGGTGAGGCGAAGAGTGCGGTCTTGGTTCCGGTTCAGGCCTTGCGCGATCTCGGTTCTGGATCGTACGCCGTCTTCATCTTGCAACCCGATGGACAACTTAGACTCACACCTGTCACCATCGGCTTAAAAGATTTTGCCAACGCCGAAATTTTGAGCGGCGTGAAGTCCGGCGATGTGGTCAGCACGGGCAACGTGCAAACAAAGTGAGGCGGGCGATGAGTGAGAGTCTTATTGAAGTCCGCGAGTTGACCAAAGTGTATGGCGCGGACGACACCGAAGTGCGGGCGTTGGATGGGGTGAACGTTGATGTGCAGCGCGGCGAGTTCGTCGCCATCATGGGTCATTCGGGATCGGGCAAGTCTACGTTGATGAATATCTTGGGATGTTTGGATCGTCCAACAGGCGGGGCGTATATTCTGGACGGGCGCGATGTGAGTCAGTTAGACAAAAACGAATTGGCATCAGTGCGAAATAAAAAGATCGGGTTTGTGTTTCAGTCGTTCAACTTGTTGCCGCGCATGAGTGCCTTAGTTAACGTCTCGCTGCCGATGCTTTACAACGGCGCTGAAAAATTAAGTGTGAAGGATCGGGAAACGCGAGCGGCGAAAGCATTAGAGTCGGTGGGGCTGGGGAATCGTCTGCATCATCGCCCCAACGAACTTTCGGGTGGGCAGCAACAGCGCGTGGCGATTGCCCGCGCTTTGATCAATCAACCGGCACTCATCCTCGCCGATGAACCAACGGGCAACCTTGATTCAAAATCGAGCGTGGACATCATGAACATTTTGCACAAGTTGCATCAACAAGGCACAACGATTGTGATGGTGACGCACGAGACCGATGTGGCGGCGCACGCCCAACGCGTGATCTGTGTGAAGGATGGCAAAGTGATCTCGGACGGGCGCGATGGACATAGCCCATGTTTAGGACAAGCAGTTGGAGGCGGAAATGAAACTGAGTGAAATTTTTAGCACGGCGTGGGAAGGCATCACGCTTAACAAAGTGAGATCGTTCCTCACCACGCTCGGCGTGATCATCGGCGTGGCATCGGTCATTATCATGCTGGCGGTCAGCGCGGGCGCGGAAGCCGCCATCGCCGAACAGATCAATGGCTTGGGCGCGAACCTGATCATCGTCTCGCCGATTCGCGGTGTGCCGGGCGCGGCGCGCACGTTGGTGCTCGACGATGCGTTGGCGATTGAGAAACAGGTTGTCGGCATCACCGGAGTCACCGCCGAGCAGTTGCCGCCGCCGCAAACGGTGAAGGCGAACAACGTCTCACTCGATTCGATCCCGATGATCGGCACCACGTCATCGTTCCCCTCCGTGCGAGATTATCCTGTTGCTTTGGGGCGTTACTTTAATAATGATGAGGATGAACGCAAATCAAAAGTGGTGGTGTTGGGTTCGGGGTTGGCAAAAGATTTATTTGGCGATGAAAGTCCGTTGGGGCAAACCGTGACGATTGGCACGACGAAGTTTACGGTGATGGGCGTGATGAGTCCTAAAGGCATGGTCGCCGATGTGGATTACGACGGGCGGGTGTATCTGCCGATCTCCATTGTGATTCAAAAATATATGCCTACCACACTCAGCGGTCACGTCGTGCGGACGATTTACGTCAAAGCCGAGAGCCAAGAAAAAATTCCGAGCGTCATCACGCAGATCACTTCGCTCCTCGCAACGCGCCACGAAGTGCTGGTGAGCAAACCCGACTTCACCGTGCAAACGCAAAAAGACATCATCGCCACGCAAGAAGCCACAACGGCGGCGTTCCGCGATCTGTTGGCGTGGGTGGCGGGCGTGTCGCTCGTCGTCGGCGGCATCGGCATTATGAACATCATGCTGGTCTCGGTTACCGAGCGCACGCGCGAGATTGGTTTGCGTCAAGCGTTGGGCGCGAAACCGGCAGACGTGTTGCTGCAATTTTTAATCGAAGCGGTGATCTTAAGTTTGGTCGGCGGCATTGTCGGCGTGCTGGGCGGCGTAGGCGGATCGTATCTCTTTGGTTCGCTGGGTTCGATGAGAACTGCGATTGTGCCGCTCTCGATCCCGCTCGCTTTTGGCGCCGCCGCGGCAGTGGGAATTTTCTTCGGCTACTACCCGGCGACTCGCGCGGCGCAACTGGATCCTATTGACGCGCTGAGGCGCGAATGAAAAAGATAGACGGAGTGTTGTAGTTTTGGCGCTCTAATCCGCTAACGAACTTTGTTCCGAAACTCAACTATTAGCGCGTGTGCAACTCCCGCGTTTCCATGCAGATTAATGGTTGGGATCAGAAAAATGCTGAACAGCGGATTAGAAAACCATCCCTCACAACATTCCGAAATTGCAAAGAGCTATTTTCGATAAAGTCCAACAATAAAAAAGGAATCACTCAAATGAAACAAACTTCTCTTCTTCTCATCATCTTCGCCCTCGCGCTTGCGGCGTGCGGCGGAACGGCAACGACTCCCGCGCCTGTTGCAGTGTCGCAAGAATTTGTCAGCGCGACGTTGGACACAAGTTATGACGGCGCGTTGTCGGCGCGTAATCAACTCGCGCTCGGCGCGATCAAACTCGATGGCACGCCTAACGCCATCAACACCAAACAAGCAACTGCGCTGCTTCCATTGTGGCAAGCCTTGCGAAGCACCACTCAAAGCGGTGGCAACGCTCAAGCCGAAGTGACCGCGCTCTTGACTCAGATCGAGCAAACCATGACTCCGAATCAATTGCAAGCGATCAAAGCGATGAAGTTAACGCAAACGAAATTTCAAGAGTGGGCAAAGACAAACGGCATCACCTTAGGTAGTGGCGCGGAAGGCGGCGTCCCCGGCGGCGGGGCAGGAATATCCGCGAGCGAGAAAGCCACGCGGCAAGCGGCGGCAACACGCGCCAGCACCAGCAGCAGTGGCACCAGCGCCTCCACCGCAGTAGTAGACGCGGTGATCAAATATCTTGGATCGATCAAGTGATAAAAAAAACACCTGACAGGTCTGTTTACAATTCGGCAAGACCTGTCAGGTGTGGCGCAGAGATTCGGGAACTTTTTTTACATGAGTCCAAAGATGTCATCTAATACACAACCCTCCATAACACAATTGTTTATTTCCTTTTTGCGTTTGGGTCTCACTGCATTTGGCGGGCCCTCTATGATAGCTTATATCCGCACAATGGCAGTAGAAAAGAAACACTGGCTTGACGCAGAAACTTTTAGTGATGGTGTTGCTCTTTGTCAAATGATACCCGGCGCAACTGCTATGCAAATAGCCGCATATGTTGGATTGAAAACGCGGGGGGTGATCGGCGCCAGTGCAAGTTTTATAGGGTTTGGTCTCCCCGCCTTTGTTTTGATGATGGCTTTCGCCGCCTTGTATACCTATACTCACAATCTTTCCGTTGCGGTTTCGGTGTTCAGCGGACTTCAAGCAATTATTGTCGCTATCATCGCCAACGCCACTTTATCTTTTGGCAAAATGACATTAAAGGATTGGAAGTCATTCGCCATTGCCGGGAGTGCAGCCGCATTGTTCGGGCTCAATGTGAACCCAATCTTTGTAATTTTTCTAGCCGCTGTCGCGGGATTGTTACTTATCAAACCCAAGCAACCTAATTTACACCGCCCTACTTCTTCTTCCGCACAAACTCTAACATACACAAAACCACTCTTGCTCATCGTCTCGGTTTCTGCAATCGGCTTCCTTCTGCTTTTCCTTTTCAACCCACCTCTGTTCGATCTGGCTATCCTGTTGTTCAGAATAGACTTGCTCGCTTTTGGCGGCGGATTTTCTTCTCTGCCGCTTATGCTCCACGAAATTGTCGAAGCCCGTCATTGGATAGACAGCGAGACTTTTATGAATGGGATTGTTCTTGGACAAGTTACTCCGGGTCCTATCGTAATTACCGCTACCTTTATAGGTTATCTATTAGGGGGTCCGCTCGGGGGAGTCATTGCTACTATCAGTATCTTCTTGCCATCTTTTATGTTAGTGATAGGTATCTCACCTTACTTTGACCGATTACGTGCTGCGCCCTCTTTCAACAAAATCGTTGGCGGTGTGCTTTACTCCTTTGTAGGCATACTTTTGACTGTCACTATCCGTTTTGCCTCAAACGTCTATTGGGATTTATCTCATCTGCTGCTTGTCAGCAGCGCACTTGTTGCCTTGCTCCTCAAAGTAGATATTCTCTGGGTAGTTGTGATAGGCTCAATAATTTCAGTAATAATGCTCACCTGATTCTCAGCCCAAGAATGTGACCCAACCAACAAGTGGTGGACTACTGATGCGGAAGTGCAGTTGTTGACGACGCGGGCGAAGGGGTAAAGTCCTTCAATGGAAACATGGGAGTCGCACACGCGCTAACGGCCAAAATTTGGAATAAAGTTCGTTAGCGGATTAGAGTGCCAAAACTACAACAGCCCTGTCCGTCATTGCGAGCGTTTTTTGCGAAGCAATCTCGGTCACGCTTTGAGATTGCTTCGTCGCGAAGAACGCTCCTCGCAACGACGCTGAACAGTCACGTTTTTTTACGAATAGACTCTCCACACTTCAAACGTTTCTTTGTCAAACCCTTTCAGGTTTGTTTCGACACATTCTGATTTCAAGTCGCGCAATAGTTCTTGCACTTCCGAGTCATCACGCACGGCGGCGGAGAGGATGATGTCGTCGCCCGACGAAAGTTCGACCAATCGTGAGGCGGCATTGACCGTCGTGCCGAAATAATCAAGCCGCTCATTAAGGTTAACGGCGATGCACGATCCATAATGAATCCCGGCTTTAAGTTTGAGAGGACGTGAAACAGAATCTTGTGCCATAAGTTTTTTCTGGGCGTTAAGGATCGCGCGCAATGCCGGAGCCGGGCGTTGGAATACCGCCATCACCGCGTCGCCGATTGTTTTGACGATAGCGCCGCCTTCATCGGCGATGGCTTGTTTCAATACGTCAAAGTGATCCATCACCAAACCAAAGGCGGGCGCGTCGCCGATCTCGCGATAGAGTTGTGTAGACGATTTAAGATCGGTGAACATGATGGTAAGACTGCCGACAGAAATTTGATCGCCCGGTCGTAACGCCTCGCTGGCAAACAGATCGCGGAAGGTTTGTAACGCCGTGACTTCAGCTGCAGTGGTAGATTGATCGCTCCAGGCGATTCGTTCCAGAATCAATAATTG
>Ga0163199_1001894_pt1 | contig 12901 bp, 11 predicted proteins | sample PL_2010_150m_FD_113537 | JGI IMG/M metagenome (GOLD analysis project Ga0163199, IMG submission 113537) | Freshwater microbial communities from Powell Lake, British Columbia, Canada to study Microbial Dark Matter (Phase II) - PL_2010_150m | ecosystem: Environmental > Aquatic > Freshwater > Lake ... | reverse complement strand
GTCGCGGGTCTGCTCGACATGCGAGAACTTCACCGTAGGGCCGATCTTCACCTCGCCGGAATCGGGCTGTTCCTCGCCGGCGATCATCTTGAACAGCGTCGATTTGCCGGCGCCGTTGGGGCCGATGATGCCGACAATGGCGCCGGGCGGGATGGCGAAACTCAGTTTTTCGATCAACAGGCGCTCGCCGAATCCCTTGCTGACTTCCTTGAATTCGATGACATCGTTGCCGAGGCGATCGGCGACCGGGATGAAAATCTCCTGGGTTTCATTGCGCTTCTGATATTCATCCGAACTGAGTTCGTTGAAGCGCGACAGGCGTGCCTTGCTCTTGGCCTGGCGCGCCTTGGGATTGCTGCGCACCCATTCGAGTTCCTGCTTCATTGCCTTGATGCGTGCCCCTTCCTGCTTGGCCTCGGTCTCCAGGCGCTGTTCCTTCTGCTCCAGCCACGACGAATAATTGCCTTTCCAGGGAATGCCCTGGCCGCGGTCGAGTTCGAGTATCCACTCGGCCGCGTTGTCGAGGAAGTAGCGATCGTGGGTGACGGCCACCACGGTTCCGGGAAAGCGGGTGAGGAACTGCTCCAGCCATTCCACCGATTCGGCATCCAGGTGGTTGGTCGGTTCATCCAGCAGCAGCATGTCGGGCCGGGACAATAGCAGGCGGCACAGGGCGACGCGGCGTTTTTCACCGCCGGAGAGGACGCCGATCTTGGCCTCCCAGGGCGGCAGGCCCAGCGCATCGGCCGCTATTTCGAGTTGATGCTCGACATCGCTTCCTGCCGCAGCAATGATCCCCTCGTATTTCGCCTGATCCTCGGCCAGCTTGTTGAAGTCGGCATCGGCTTCCGCGTAGGCAGCGTAGATTTCCTCCAGCTTCTGTTTTGCGGTCGCCAGTTCACCGAGGCCGCTCTCGACGGCCTGGCGCACCGTCTCTTCGGGATCGAGCTGTGGTTCCTGCGGCAGATAGCCGATCGACAGGTTGGGCATCGGCGTGGCTTCGCCGAGAATGTCCTTGTCCAGGCCCGCCATGATGCGCAGCACCGTGGACTTGCCGGAACCATTGAGGCCGAGCACGCCGATCTTGGCGCCCGGGAAGAAGGAGAGCGAGATGTCCTTGAGGATCTGGCGCTTGGGCGGGACGATCTTGCCCACGCGGTTCATGGTGAATACGTATTGAGCCATAGTGCTTTACGAGGTGGAAGGAAAGGGGGCTAGCTTAACCGACTAGCTACGGCGCCTGACGAGCCAGTTACATAAAAACCCCAAATGCTATGCGTCCATCGGCGGACAGGCGCAGAACAGGTTGCGGTCGCCATACACGTCGTCGATGCGATTGACCGACGGCCAGAACTTGTTGTCCCGGAGGTAAGGCAAGGGGAAGGCGGCAATCTCTCGACTGTAGGGACGCTGCCAGTCGGCGTCGGCGCAAACGACATCGGCCTGGGTATGCGGCGCATGCTTGAGGGGATTGTTGTCGGCCGGCCAGGTACCATTCTCGATCTGGCGGATCTCGTCACGGATGGCCGCCATGGCGGCAATAAAGCGATCGAGTTCGGACTTCGATTCGGACTCGGTTGGTTCGACCATCAGTGTCCCGGCCACCGGGAAACTCACCGTCGGGGCGTGAAAACCATAGTCCATCAGGCGTTTGGCGATGTCGATTTCGGCAATCCCGGTGGCGGCCTTGATGGCGCGCACATCGAGGATGCACTCGTGAGCGACCCGGCCATGCGTGCCCACATACAGCACCGGGTAGTGTTCCTGCAGGCTGGCCGCAATGTAGTTGGCGTTGAGGATGGCGACCTCGGTGGCCCGCCTGAGCCCGGCGCCGCCCATCATGGCGATATACATCCATGAGATCGGCAGGATCGAGGCGGAGCCCCAGGGTGCTGCGGAAACGGCACCCTGACCGCGATTGCTCCGGTCCGAGCCGCCCGTTGCCTGCACCACGTGATCGGCAATGAATGGCGCCAGATGCGCCTTCAGGCCGATCGGGCCCATGCCCGGGCCACCTCCGCCATGCGGGATGCAGAACGTCTTGTGGAGGTTCATATGCGATACGTCGGCACCGATGTGCGCCGGACTGGTGAGGCCGACCTGGGCATTCAGATTGGCGCCGTCCATATACACCTGTCCGCCGCAGCGATGCACGATGGCGCAGATATCCTGGATCGATTCTTCGAACACGCCGTGGGTCGATGGGTAGGTCACCATCAGGCACGCCAACTGTGCCGCGTGTTGCTCGGCCTTGGCCCGGAGATCGGCGAGCTCGACATTGCCTTGATCGTCGCAATCGACCACCACGACGGACAGTCCGCACATGTTGGCGGTGGCCGGATTGGTGCCGTGGGCCGATTTCGGGATCAGGCAGACATTCCGCTGCCGGTCGCCGCGACTCGCGTGGTAGCGCTGGATCGCCACCAGCCCGGCATACTCGCCCTGGGCGCCGGAATTCGGCTGCATGCAGATGGCGTCGAAGCCGGTAATCGCCTTCAACCACGCGGTCAGCCCCTCAATCATCTCCATATACCCCGCCGCCTGGTCGATCGGGGCGAAGGGATGGATGTCGCTGAATTCCGGCCAACTGAGCGGGATCATCTCGCTGGTGGCGTTGAGTTTCATGGTGCAGGAGCCGAGCGAGATCATCGAGTGGTCGAGCGCCAGGTCTCTGCTTTGCAGCTGCTTGAGGTATCGCAGCATTTGATGCTCGGTATGGTGGGTATTGAACACCGGATGGCTGAGGATAGCGTCCTTGCGCAGCAGTCCGGCAATTGGGCTGTTCCCCGCGGCATGGTCGTCGATGGCCTGGATATCCGCATCCTTGCCACTGATCAGACGCAGTAAAGCAGCAATGTCGTCACGCGTGGTCTTCTCGTTTACGGCGATGGCGAGCACCCCGCCAGCGACTCTTCGCAGGTTGAATCCCGCATCCAGCGCCGCAGCGTAGGCCTTTTCACCCGCGGCGCCGAGGTCGATACGCAGCGTATCGAAAAATTGCCGGGACTTGATGTTGATGCCGGCCTGTTGCAGGCCGGTGGCGAGGATCGAAGTCAGCCGGTGAATTCGCTCGGCGATTCTGCGCAAGCCCTGCGGGCCGTGATAAACGGCATACATGCCGGCCATGTTGGCGAGCAGGACCTGCGAGGTGCAAATGTTGGAATTGGCTTTTTCGCGGCGGATGTGTTGCTCGCGGGTCTGCAGTGCCATGCGCAATGCCTTGTGCCCGCGCGTATCAACGGAAACCCCGATGATGCGGCCCGGCACCGAACGCTTGTGTTCGTCGCGGGTGGCGAAGAAGGCTGCGTGCGGCCCGCCGAAACCCAGAGGCACGCCGAATCGTTGCGCGGAGCCGAGCGCGATGTCGGCGCCCATTGCGCCGGGGGACTTGAGCAGAACCAAGGCCATCAGGTCGGAGGCTACGGCAACGATTCCGCCCTTGTTCTTGACGGCGGCGATAGGTAGCGTCAGATCGGAGACTTCGCCCAGATCGTTGGGGTATTGGAAGAGGGCGCCGAACACCTCATGCTTTGCTGCGTCGTCCGGCGTGCCGAATTTCAGCTCAAAGTCAAAGAAACCGGCTCGGGTCTTGATGACATCGATGGTTTGCGGAAAGCAGGCGGCATCGACGAAGAACGCGTTGGCCTTGGACTTGCTCACGCGTCGTGCCATCGCCATGGCTTCCGCGGCGGCGGTGGCCTCGTCGAGCAGCGATGCGTTGGCGAGTTCCAGGCCAGTCAGGTCGATCACCATCTGCTGGTAGTTGAGCAGCGCCTCCAGACGGCCCTGGGCGATCTCGGCCTGGTAGGGCGTATAGGCGGTATACCAGCCCGGATTCTCGAGTACGTTGCGGACGATCACTTTGGGCGTCAGCGTATCGGCATAGCCCATGCCGATCATGGACTTGTTGATACGGTTCTTTGCCGCGATGTTCTTGAGTCTGGCCACGGCGTCATGCTCGGCCTGCGCCTCGGGTAACGGCGGCGCCGCGGGCAGGCGGATCGCCGCCGGAATGGTCTGGTCGATCAGTTGATCGAGGCTGGCAAGTCCCAATACCGCCAGCATCGCCGAGATCTCGGTTTCGTCCGGACCGATATGACGGGCGACAAATCCATCGGCTTGTTCCAGCGCGGTCAGGGGAATTGCGGTCAACATGGGGCTATTCGCTCTCCGCAACTTTGGCATAGGCGACTGCGTCCAGCAATGCGGCGAGTTCGGCGGCAGCCAGCGCAGCATCGTTGGGCCTGAGCTTGAACAGCCAGTTGGCGTAGGCATCCTGGTTGACGGTTTCGGGCGAATCGACGGCGGCCTGGTTGATTTCGACAACCACGCCGGATACCGGGGCGTAAATGTCCGACGCGGCCTTGACGGATTCAACGACCGCGCATTCGTCGCCGCTCCTGAGCGAGCGGCCGGGCTCCGGCAATTCCACGAAGACGATGTCGCCTAGGGCTTCCTGGGCGTGATCGGTAATGCCGATCGTGACGGTGCCGTCGGCTTCGAGTCTTGCCCACTCGTGGGATTTCGCATAGTTAAGTGTGGCGGGAACGTTCATGAGGATCTCCAGCTGGGGTCAGGAAACAAGAATTTTGCCGTCGCGGACGAAAGGCGGCTTGACCACCTTCGCCGGATGCAGTCTGCCGCGGATATCCACGTCAACCCTTTCGCCGATTGGGACGGCGATCGGCAGGCGGGCCAGGGCGATGCCCTGCTGCAGGGTGGGGGAGAAGCTGCCGCTGGTGATTTCACCGTCACCCTGGGTGGTTCTAACGGCCTGATGGGCACGCAGCACGCCGCGCTCCAGGAGCAGCAGACCGGTCAACTGGCGTGTCGGCTGTTGGCTGAGCAGGGCGGTCTTGCCGATGAAGTCGCGTTCGCCCTTCAGGGCGAGGGTCCAGGCCAGACCTGATTCGAGGGGTGAGACAGTCTCATCCATGTCCTGACCATACAGGTTCATCCCGGCTTCGAGGCGCAGCGTGTCGCGACAGCCCAGGCCGCACGGGGCTACGCCGACGCGACGCAAATCCGCCCAGGCAGCAGCCGCATCCTCTCCCGGGACGGCGATTTCAAAGCCGTCCTCGCCGGTGTATCCGGTGCGGGCGATCAACCAGCCCTCCACCAAGGCCGCCTGGAACGGAATCAGCGATTCGCTGGCCGCTCGCCGGTTCGGATAGGCTTGCCAGAACCTGTTACGCGCGTTCGGCCCCTGGATCGCGATCATGGCCAGATCGCGGCGCGGTGCGAGGCCCACATCAAAGCCGGCGGCACATCTCTGCATCCAGGCCAGGTCCTTTTCGGCGGTGCCGGCGTTTACGACGAGGCGATAGGATTGAGACGTAAAGTGGTAAACGATCAGATCGTCGATGACGCCCCCATTTTCGTTCAGCAGGCAGGAATACAAGGCTTTCCCGGGTTGCGTCAGTTTCGCGACGTCGTTGGCCAGCAGCTTGCCCAAATAAGCCTGGCAGGAAGGACCGGCCAAGTCGATGCCGAGCATGTGGGAAACGTCGAACATTCCGGCATCGCGGCGAACCGAGTGGTGTTCTTCGATCTGGGAACCGTAATGGAGGGGCATGTCCCAACCGGCGAAATCGACCAGCTTGGCGCCGAGCTGAAGGTGGCTTTCGTGCAGGGGAGTTTTGATCGGTGTTATTGACATTAATCAAATACCTAGACGATATAATTAAAGTAATATCTTAAGATCGGATGGCATGCAAACATCTGCTTGCGCGTCCCATCTGTCCTTGGTACCTGAGAGATTTGGGCAGAACTTCACTCGACCCAATGAAGTTGTCGCCGCGTGCCCCTTCGGTGGATGAGCCAGGCTCATCGCTCTCCAGATCTTTCCTGCGTCGCCGGTTCTTTTGCCTGAGCGGTTCCGGGATTTGCGCCTTCGGCGGTGATGCTGGATCACTCTCTCCCTGCGACAACGCAATTATGCTTGCATGGGCTTGAAGAGGCAAGCCGCCAAATGGGCGCTTACCACCGGATGCTAGAATTGCCAGATGAAACAGAGTGATTCCGAATATATCCAGCTTCGCGGCATACGCACCCATATCCGCCGATGGGGACCGGCCGACGCCCCACTATTGTTCCTGTTGCATGGCTGGATGGACGTTTCCGCCAGCTTCCAGTTTCTGGTCGATGCCTTTACCCGCGACTGGCAGGTTATCGCGCCCGACTGGCGGGGGTTTGGCCAGACTCAGTGGAACAACCATAGTTACTGGTTTCCCGACTACATCGCGGATCTTGACGCACTCCTGACGCATTACTCGCCGGATACGTCGGTGCCGCTGGTCGGGCACAGCCTGGGCGGCAATGCCGCGTGCCTGTATGCAGGGATCTGCCCGGAACGGGTGGCCGCGGTCGTTACCCTGGAAGGATTCGGCCTGCATGCCAGCGATCCAGCCGATGCCCCGGTGCGCTATGAAAAATGGCTGGACCAGCAACGTGCCGGCCTCGCCTACAACCGCTATGCCGACCGCGCCGAACTGGCAGCACGCCTGCGGAGTGTCAATCGCCGACTTTCCGGCGACCAGGCCGCATTCCTGGCCCAGCATCTGGGCGAGGAAAGAACACAGGACGCCGGAAAGATCGTGGTGGCGGCCGATCCCTATCATCGGCTGCCGAGTCCCATCCTGTATCGGCTCGACGACGCCAAAGCCTGCTGGCGGCGGGTGGCAGCGCCGGTGTTGTGGCTGGCGGCGCGGGAGTCGTTCATCATGAAAAGTTTTGCCGGCGTCGTCGGTGAGGCCGAGTACCTTGAGCGAATCGCCTGCTTCCGCGACATTCGCGCGGTCATGCTGGAGGACGCCGGACATAACATGCACCACGATCAGCCGGCACAAGTGGCGCGCCTGATAGAGGAGTTCCTGGCATGAACACGCCCAGGCTCCAGGTGAGCAATGCCGATCTGCATTGCCATTCAACCGTTTCCGATGGGCTCCTGGCGCCGGCCGAGGTGGTGCGCCGGGCCTATGCCAACGGCGTGGACCTGCTGGCGCTGACGGATCACGACGAGGTCGGCGGACTGGACGAGGCGCGCGCAGTCGCCGTTGAACTCGGCCTGCGATTCGTCGATGGGGTCGAGATTTCCGTATCCTGGGGCGACGACACGACGCTGCATATTGTGGCCCTGGACATCGATCCCGGTCATCCTGCGTTGATCGATGGCCTGGCGCAGGTGCGCAGCGGTCGCGACGAGCGCGCCGCGCAGATGGGCGCCGAACTGGACAAGGTCGGAATCCACGGTGCCCATCAGGGAGCATTGAATTTTGTCGGCAATCCTGCCCTGGTGAGCCGTTCGCATTTTGCCCGCTATATCGTCAAGATGGGACATGCCAAGGATGTCAAAGAGGTTTTCGATCACTGGCTGGCCAAGGGCAAACCAGGTTATGTCGCCCATTCATGGGCCACGCTGAAGCAGGCGCTGGGCTGGATACACGGCGCCGGGGGTCTGGCGGTACTGGCGCATCCAGGTCGCTACCGGCTCAGCAACAAGGAAACTCGGCGCCTGCTGGTCGAGTTCCGGGACCTGGGCGGACAGGGAATCGAGGTGCTTTCCGGCTCCCATAGCGACGAGGATGTCAGCGAGTTTGCCCGTTACGCGCGGGAGTTCGGCTTCCTCGCTTCGCGCGCCTCGGATTTCCACGGTCCCGGCGAGAGCCGCATCGATCTTGGCAAACTCCCGCAATTGCCACAAGATTTGACACCAGTTTGGCAGCGCTTCCGCTGACGCATGGCCCAGCTTTTCACCCTCCATCCGGAGCATCCACAGCCTCGCCTGATCAAACAGGCCGCGGAGATCATCCGTGACGGCGGTCTGGTGGCGCTTCCGACCGACTCAGCCTACGCACTGGCCGGGCACCTCGGTGACGCAGGACTGCTGGACCGAATCCGCAGCATCCGCGCAGTGGATGAACGCCATTTGTTCACCCTGGTGTGCCGCGACCTCTCCGAAATCGCCACCTACGCTCGCGTCGACAATGCGCAGTTCCGCCTGCTCAAGGCCACGACGCCGGGCAGCTATACCTTCATTCTTGAAGGGACCCGAGAGTTGCCGCGGCGGGTATTGCATCCGAAACGAAAGACGATAGGCCTGCGAATTCCCGACCATATATTGGTCCAAGCGTTGCTGGCCGAACTCAACGAGCCGATGCTGACCTCGACTTTGATTCTGCCGGGTGCCTCGGCGCCGCTCGCGGATGCCGATGAAATACGCGAACACCTGGAAAAGCGTCTCGACCTGGTGATCGACGCCGGACCCTGCCGGAGCGAAATGACCACGATTATCAACCTCAGCAGCGGCGCTCCCGAACTGGTGCGCGCCGGGCGCGGTCCGCTGGCGCCGTTTGGCTTCAGTTGACCGTCCTCTGGTAAAATCTGCAATCCCATGGAAAATCTGATCCAGACACTGGCGATTTGGGCCTTGCCGGTGATCTTTGCGATTACCCTGCACGAAGCCGCTCACGGCTATGTCGCCCGGTACTTCGGCGATCCGACGGCCTGGCAACTGGGAAGAGTCAGCCTCAATCCGCTGCGCCACATCGATCCTGTCGGCACCATCCTGGTGCCGGGATTGATCCTGGCGACCAGCAGTTTATTGTCCGGTGGCGGCATACTTTTCGGCTGGGCGAAGCCGGTTCCGGTTGACTTCGGCCGCTTGAAGAATCCGAAACGGGATATGTTGTGGGTCGCCGCCGCCGGTCCCGCTGCGAATCTCGTGATGACGCTGGGGTGGGCGTGCCTGCTCAAACTGGCGACGCTCATGCCTGACAGTCTCTTCGCCCTGCCCATGGCCGAAATGGGCAAGGCCGGTATCAGGATCAATGCCGCCCTGATGCTCCTCAACCTGTTGCCGATTCCGCCGCTGGATGGGGGACGCATTGCCGTCAGCTTGCTGCCACAAAGTGTCGCCTGGCGTTTCGCCAGGCTTGAGCCATATGGCTTCGTGATATTGTTGGCGCTCTTATTCACCGGGATACTCGGCGATATTCTCGGACCGCTGATTTACGGTTTCATCCACCTGATCCTGGTGGTTTTCGGTTTCTAAGAGAAGATCATTTTATGTACGCTGAAAAAGTTCTCTCCGGCATGCGCCCCACGGGGCGCCTCCACCTCGGGCATTATCATGGCGTTCTGAAGAACTGGATCAAGCTCCAGCACGAGTATCCGTGTTTGTTCTTCGTCGCCGACTGGCATGCGCTTACCACCGAATACGACGAACCCGGCGGCATAGTGGTGAACGCCTGGGAGATGATCATCGATTGGCTCGCCGCCGGCGTCGACCCCTCGCAGGCGACACTGTTCATCCAGTCGCGGGTGCCGGAACATGCCGAACTGCATCTGCTACTGTCGATGATGACGCCGCTGGGATGGCTGGAGCGCGTCCCGACCTACAAGGAACAACAGGAGAAACTCAACCACAAGGACCTCACCACCTACGGGTTCCTCGGCTACCCGCTGCTACAGGCGGCCGATATCCTGATCTACCGCGCTGACAAGGTGCCGGTGGGCGAAGACCAGGTGCCGCATATCGAGTTCACCCGCGAAATTGCGCGACGCTTCAACCATCTTTATGGAAAAGAGCCAGGTTTCGAGGACAAAGCCAAGGTGGCGATCAAGAAGCTTGGCAGCAAACGCGCCAGGCTCTATGTGGAAATGCGTACCCGCTTCCAGGAGAAAGGCGAGGAAGCCGCGCTGGAACAGGCGCACGCCTTGCTGCACGAAGCGCAGAGCCTTTCGCACGGCGACCGTGAACGCCTGTTCGGATATCTCGAAGGCGGCGGCAAGATGATCCTCGTCGAACCCGGCTCGTTGCTGACCGAATCTGCGCGCATGCCCGGTCTCGACGGCCAGAAGATGTCGAAATCCTACGGCAATACGATCGCCTTGCGCGAAGACGCCGACAGTGTCACCAGGAAACTCCGCACCATGCAGACCGACCCGCAACGAGCGCGGCGCAGCGATGCCGGCGATCCGGAGAAATGCCCGGTGTGGCAGTTCCACCTTATCTATTCGAACGAGAGCGTCAAGCAGTGGGCGCAAACCGGCTGCAAGAGCGCCGGCATCGGTTGCATCGAATGCAAGCAACCGTTGATCGAGGCGGTGCTGCGGGAACAGGAACCGATGCATGAGCGAGCCCAGGTGTACCTCGACGATCCGCAACTGGTGCGAAATATTATCGCCGACGGATGCGAGAAGGCGCGAAAACTGGCCCAGGAAACCATGCGCGACGTGCGCGAGGCGATGGGCCTGGATTACTCATGAATAGCGAAATTTCCGGCATCGCGCAGTTTCCAGGCGATGAAATGCCGCGGCACGATTCCGGCGCCGCGAGTTTGGCGCATTTCCCCAAGATCTATGGCGAGCCGATGCTGGAAATGCCGCGGGATCTTTATATCCCGCCGGATGCGCTGGAAATCATTCTTGAATCCTTTGAAGGACCGCTGGACCTGCTGCTTTATCTGATCCGCAAGGCCAATATCAGTGTTCTGGACATTCCGATGGCGCCGTTAACCCGCCAATATCTGGTTTACGTTGAGGCGATGCGCAAGCGTAACCTGGAACTGGCTGCCGAATATCTGCTGATGGCGGCGATGCTCATCGAGATCAAGTCGCGCATGCTGCTGCCGCGGCAGCCCAGGCTGGATGCGGGCGAACCCGAGGACCCGCGCGCCGAACTGGTGCGGCGTCTCCTCGAATACGAACAAATGAAGGCCGCAGCCGCCAAAATCGACGCGCTGCCCCAGGCTGAGCGGGACTATGAGTGGGTGACGGTATGGATTGCCGACAAGATTGCTCAACGCCAACCCGCGGTCAGCCTGTACGATCTTCAAACGGCCTGGCTGGGACTGATGAAACAGGCGCACATCATGCAGCACCACAAGATCAAGCGCCAGGAATTGTCGGTGCGTGAGCACATGAGCCTGATTCTCAGGGCATTGCAGGGTGGAGCCTTTGTCTCTTTCGACCGCTTGTTCGAGATCGAGGCCGGGATTCCCAGCCTGGTAATCAGTTTCCTCGCCATGCTGGAACTGGTGCGAGAGCGCCTGATCGAGATTACCCAGAGCGAGGCGCTTAACCCAATCTATGTAAGATTAGCCGATGCCAACACTTTACTCTCCTGACGACTACAAACGGGTTCTTGAAGCCGCGCTCCTGTCCGCTTCGGAGCCGCTTCCACTCACCGAACTGAAGCGCTTGTTCGATGAGCACTTCGACGATGATACGCTGCGCGCGCTGCTGTCCGATCTGCGCAGCGACTGGTTGCAGCGTGGCGTTGAACTGGCGCAACTTGCCAGCGGCTGGCGCTTCCAGACGCGTCCGGAATTCCAGCCGTATCTTGACCGGTTGAAGAACGAGAAGGCCCCAAAATATTCGCGAGCGGTAATGGAGACTCTCGCCATCATTGCGTATCGTCAGCCGGTGACGCGTGGCGATATCGAGGAAATTCGCGGGGTTGCGGTGTCGCCCAACATTCTCAAGACCCTGGAAGCCCGGGACTGGATCGACGCCGTCGGCCATCGCGACGCGCCTGGTCGTCCAGTGCTATATGCGACAACTCGAAAGTTCCTGGATGATCTCGGACTGCGCAGTCTGGCGGAGTTACCGCCGTTGACGGATGTCGAGCGGGTCATGGAGATCGCAGATGGCAGTTCCCCGTAGGCGTCCCGATCAGCGCAGCACGCCGTTCCGATCGCCTGCCGGCCCGGTCAAGGCGCGGCGCGTGCCGGATGCTGAAGCCGACACGAAGCCGAAGGCCAAGGGTTCCGTACGTCGCCAGATTGCCGGTGCTGCGCGGGGCAGGCGCGAACCGCCGGTGGTCGGCGCATCGATCAAATTGCACAAGGCGCTCGCCGATGCCGGCTACGGTTCACGTCGAGAACTGGAGGAATGGATCAGCGCCGGACGGGTCAGCGTCAATGCCGAAACGGCGCATATAGGCCAGCGCATTGGACCGCGAGACAAGGTTCGTGTAAACGGAAAACTGGTGCATCTGCGTTTCGCCGACGAACGCCGCCAACGCATTCTGTTGTACCACAAGCCCGAAGGGGAAATCGTTTCGCGCGAGGATCCGCAAGGACGGCCCAGCGTCTTTGACAAGCTGCCGAAGATCCGCGGTGGTCGCTGGATCGCCGTTGGTCGCCTGGATTTCAATTCCTGTGGATTGCTGCTGTTCACCAACGACGGCGCTTTGGCGGATCGGCTGATGCATCCGCGCAGCCAGATCGAGCGCGAGTATGCGGTGCGGGTGGTCGGCGAACTGACGGTGGAGAATAGGCGGCAACTCACGGAAGGCGTGGAACTGGAAGACGGCCTGGCCCATTTCGGCCGCCTTGCCGATGGTGGCGGAGAAGGCACCAATCGCTGGTACCGTGTCACCATATCAGAAGGACGCAACCGGGAAGTGCGGCGCATGTTCGAGGCGGTCGGTGTGACTGTCAGCCGATTGATGCGGGTGCGTTATGGCCCGGTTCCAATGCCGCCGCGGTTGAAGCGCGGGATGGTGCTGGAATTGGAACCGGCCGAAGTCGCAAGCCTGCTGAAGCGAACTCCTTCCGTGAAAACCGATGCGGAAATTCCCGGATTATCCAAAAAAACCGAGGAATGAGTTGCTTAGCGCGGGGGGCTCTTATATAATCCTCGCGTTTTACGGCGTACCTACGGTTCAGTTCATTCCGATCCCGTACGCCTGACATTTTCCGGTTTTCCGGCGCGCGACAGAGTGTCACGTGGCGAGAGAGCACACGAGGATGGGCGTTTCGCCCATTTTTTATTTGGTGCGCCCGGCAGGGCGCACTCACTTGGAGGTGAAAGTCCTCTACTCGCCCGACAAGGGGAAGAGTTAGCCGAACGGCAAGGGTGTCGTGGGTGACTGCGAATCTGGAGGAAGCTGAAG